>Ga0137385_10005676_pt1 | contig 10970 bp, 10 predicted proteins | sample SagtaG_FD_104921 | JGI IMG/M metagenome (GOLD analysis project Ga0137385, IMG submission 104921) | Vadose zone soil microbial communities from Sagehorn Ranch, Mendocino, California, USA - Sage2_R_80_16 metaG | ecosystem: Environmental > Terrestrial > Soil > Vadose zone | place: USA: California...
GCCAGTTCGCCGAGTACGAGCCGTTCACCCCTGTCACCCAGACGATCCGCGGCCTGCTCACCGGCGGCCCGGTCGGCGCGCACGCCATCGCCGCCGTCTCCTGGAGCGTCGGCATCGCCCTGGCCAGCTACGTCTGGTCCGTCCGCCTCTACAACCGCCGCCGAGCCGCCACCCCCAACTGACCCCGCCCACCGCACCCCCGCTGGCATCAACTTCGCCCTGACCCGGCCCCCGACCTGCCAGCCCACCGTACACAGGCCAGATGGCGGCATAACAGCGAACACTTCATGGAATACCGGGGTGTGCTGGCCGATTCTTCATGCCCCACTGGATCTGGAGTGCCAGGACCTTCTCTACCTGCACGGCTGTTGTTGCGCGTCACTCCCTGTGGAGATGCAATGACACATTTTGAACACGACCGGGACCGAAATTCTGTGGCCTGTGGCGACGGGCGCGCAGAACATCCTGATCTGAGCAACTTCCTTCGTGACCTAAGAAGAGTCGTCGGCCAACCAGAACGGCGGTTCAAGTATGTGCTGCGGTACCGATGGCGCTGACGGAGCGCGATCACGGTGCCGGGGCCGAGCCGACGTCCAGCGCGTTGCCTCACCGTTGAGCGGCGGGACGCTCGGCGGTTAGCTCGATCGGAGGCCGGTAGTCGCGGACGCTGTTGAGGTTGCGCCGAAGCGACTGGTTGAGCCCGGCGGTTGGTGCGCGCGAGCCCGCCAGATCCGCTGATCGCGTTCTGGCACAGGAACGCGCCCCTCTCTCGTGTGCCAGGCAGCGCGTCCTACCGGGGTGCACGCCGCGAGAAACTGACTCCGCGGCAGGTTCCTGGCGTGCTGGAGTTCGGCCTGCATGGCAGGCGCCGACCCCGAACCGGGGCCTGCAGGGACGGCTTCCGGATCGCGCTGCGACTGACCGGCGCTGGCGCGTTTGGGCTGCAGGCGGCTGCGCCGCTGCTGGTTGCGCCAAGCACCGGGACCGCCGTCAGCGCGGTGGCAGCCGCGCCGCTAGCGCGGCGAGTACGGCGATCGGGACCGGTGCCGCCACCAGTTCGGACCGGTGGCCGTTGAGGCAGTACAGGCCCAGCTGCCCCAGCCGTCTGGACCAGGCCATGCCGGCACCGGCGACGCTGGCCGCGCCCGGCGGCATGGGGAACGGCTGGCCGGAGACAGCCACCACCGCCTCGATGCGGCCCAGCCTCCAGGTCCGCATCACGAGCTTCTGCCCGCCCGCCGTCACCGTCTCCGGGCGGCCCACCTGCACCGGCGCGGCCCGCCCGCCGGAACGAGCGTGCTGGTCCCGGGCCGGGGCCGGGATCGCCCGCGCGTAGCGTGCTACCGCCGCGACGGCCGCGGGCATGCCTGCGGTCTGGTCCCTGCCCGGGAGCAGGACAGTGAGCGTGACCGTCACGGTTGCAACGAGCGCCGCGGCACCCGCGAGCCGCCACCAGGCCAGTCGCCCGCCCGGGCGGGCCCGCGGCGGCGCGGCCGTGCTGCCAGCGGCGGCCACCTCGACAGCGAAGGCGACCCGGTCGGCCAGCCGCGGCGGCGCGGGCTGGCGCAGCAACTGCGCGGCCTGCCGGCCGGCCCGGTCTTCGCGGACCGCCCGCCAGCACTGCTCGCATGCCAGCAGGTGCTCATCCCACCGCCGGGCCGCGGCGGGGTCCAGCTCCCCGGCCAGGAACCCGGCCAGCAGCCGGCGGTCGCGGTCACGGCCGTCCATGGCTCACCCCCGCCTGGTCCAGCAGCTGGGCCAGCCTGCGCCGGCCGCGGTGCACCCGGGCCAGCACCGTGCCGCGGGGGCAGCCCAGCGCCTGTGCTGTTTCCCGGGCGGTGTACCCGGCCACATCCATCAACACGATGCACTGCCGCTGCGGTTCCGGCAGCTGCGCCAGGCAGCGGGACACCGCCTGCGCGTCCAGGCCGGCGATCACCACATCGGCCACATCCGGCGTCTCCAGCCCATAACTCCCGCAGGCCCCGGGCAGCATGTCCAGCAGCGCCTGGGCGGGGAACTCCCACGGCCGGCGCCGGCGCCGCCGTGCTTCGGACCGGGCCGCATTCACGCAGATCGCGGCCAGCCATGCACGCGTGTTCCCGCCGCGGTAGGACCCGAACGCGGCGTACGCCCGCAGGTAGGTCTCCTGCACCAGGTCCTCCGGATCCTGCCCGGCCCCGGCGGCGTGCCGCGCAACCTGGTACACCATGTCCACATGCGGCAGCGTGGCGTCCAGGAACGCGCGATGATCACCGTCCACGGCACGTCACACCCAGATACCAGGCCAGGCGGCTCAGCTTGACTGCACTATCGCACAGACGGCACCGCCTCCTCGTCCGGGGCACCCGGGCCGCGGATCACGTGCCCGCGGCCGCGGCGCGGCGGGCCAGCGGGCATGCCACCAGGCCGAACACCAGCCCGTAGACCAGGTGCCCGATGAAGAACGGCCCGCGGGGGGTCATACGGCACATCAGCGGGTTCGCCCACGGCAGCACCAGGTAGATCATCACCACATACAGCAGGGCGGCCCCCGCGACCGACGCGCCCACATACCCGGGCACGGTCCGCAGCACGCCCAGTCCCGCGCGGCGCAGGGCGAACAGGACCGTGATGAACACCATCCCCACCACCACCGAGAACGCGAGGTGCAGGATCATGCCGACGGCCAGGTGGCCCGCCGCCACGGGCACGTTCATGCTCATGCCCGGGTGCATCATCATCTCCCGCTCGATCATGCTGGCCTGCCCGCGCCACACGAACGAGGCCATGCACAAGTTGAGCGGCGTCCAGAACCCGTTGCTGGTGGCGGCCGAGTCGATCATCTGCCACAGGGCCATGCCGATGCCGCCCGCCAGCCCCGCCAGCGCGCCGTACCCGGCCAGCCGCGGCACCTGGATGGCTCTGGGGCGGGTGAGAACCGCGTCGCTCATCTCGCTCACCTTCATTTGCGCGTCTGCCCGGCACCCGCCGGGCACCACCGGGCCTGATCCCGGCAGATGTCCTCTAAAGACGCCGCAACGGCACCGGTGATTGCATCGACGGCCCGGCGGGAAGTTTCCGGCTGCCGGGAGTGATATGGCACCTTCCACAGAGCGCCGTCCGGCCGGTGCGAACGCCGGCAGCTGACCGGCCCGTTACGCCGTCCGACGGGTGCTGCACGCATCGCATATCGCCACGTTCTGTACTGTTAGGAGCGCTCTCAGCGATCCTCCGCGTGCGCACCTAACGAGCCATATCGGCGGGGTTGTGCGCTATCGACCTGCGGCTGTCACCGCACTGCGTGACCGTCATGCGGGGTCTGTGCACGGACTGCGGCCAGCCCGCGCTCCGATCAGGCGATGGCGCGGCCAGCAATAAGTGGGTGATGGAGTACGAAAGACCCACTGAGATGAGCTCCGTGATCGTGTTCCAGGCGCACACCAGGAATGGCATGTACGGGCGTTTCCCGTATCAGCGACCAGGATCGCACGGTGAACCGAGCATGCTGCGTTTATAGTGCTTTCGGCGTTGCTGCTGGGAGATCAGGACAGCGCCGAGGACGTGGTGCAGGAGGCGTTCCTTGGCCTCTACCGCGGTATGTCGCGGCTGAGCGACCCGGAGAAGGCCCTGCCCTACCTGCGGGCGTCGGTGCTGAATGGCCGCTCGGTGTTGCGCGACCGCAGCCGGGCACGGCTGCGGCGGGTGCCGTATGACCCGCCGGTCTGGTCAGCCGAGTCGGCCGCTCTGACCCGAGATGACAGGCGCGCCGTGCTGGCCGCGGCCGCGCGTCTGCCCCGCCGCCAGCGTGAGGTGCTGGCGCTGCGCTACTACCTGGACCTGACCGACCGCGAGATCGCGGAGGTCCTTGGTGTCAGCCGCAGCACGGTGTCGTCCACGGCGTCACGCGCGCTCGCCGCGCTGGCCCGCGATCTTCGGGAGGAACCGTGAACCCGATTGAGGACCGGCTGCGCGACGCGTTCGCCGCAGCCGCGGCCACCGTCAGGCCGGATGCGATCCGCGGCCCGCCCGGCCGGCCGCCAGACCCGCCCGGGCGGCGCCGGCTGGCGTTGCTGGCGGCTGCGGCCGCGGTTGCGGTGGTCACGCCGTCGTGTTCCTCGTCGCGCCGCTGGTCCTGCCCGGGAATCAGCACACGGGCACGTCCAGGCCGCGCTCCGCGCTGGCGGCCAACGGGAAGATCGTCTTTGTCCGCGGGGCCGACGGCCGTCATGCGCAGCTGTGGGTGGTGAATCCGGACCGATCCGGCCTGGCACCGCTGACCGCGTTGCCGGGTGTCAGCGGCTTCCCGGCCTGGTCCCCGGATGGGAGGGAACTGGTCTTTGCGCACGCGCCCCGTTTTGCCAGCCCGCCCAGCCCGCCCAGCCCGCTGTGGAGCTTGTACACCATTGACAAGGCCGGGACGGGCCTGCGGCAGCTGACCCGCTGCCGGCGGCCGGGCTGCTTGCAGGACTAGCGGCCGGGCTGCTTGCAGGACTATGAGCCCGCCTGGGCCCCGGATGGGTCTCGGATCGCTTTCGTCCGTAATCAGGACATTTACCTCATCAAGGCCGGCGGCACCGGCCTGCGGCGGCTGACCCGCGCGGCCACCCCGCTCGGAGACGGCCAGCCCGCCTGGTCGTCGGACGGCCGCCGGCTGGCGTTCACCATCTTCCGGGCCCAGCCCCACCGTCCCGCCATCTACGTGATGAACGCGAACGGCACCGGCGTCACGCGCCTGACCGATTGCCTGCCCGGTTGCATCGAGAGCGAGCCCGCGTGGTCGCCGGACGGCACCAAGATTGCGTTCGTCCGTAATCAGGACATCTACACCATGAGCCCTGCAGGACGCGATGTCACGACGCTGACGGACTGTGCGCACCTCGCTGGCTGCGTGTCCGCCGGCGGCCCGGCCTGGTCCCCCGACGGCCGCAAGATCGCGTTCTGGGTCGAGGGGCGTGACAGCAACCGCCAGCCCTACATCATGAACGCGGACGGGAGCGACGCGCGCCCCCTCGTCCCGAAGACGTCCGATGTCTGCTGCTTCGCGTGGCAGCCGCTGCCGGGCGCGATCTCCACCCGGGAGACCCCGGCGCCCCCTCCCTCGGCGGCGGTCACGACCGGGCGCTGCGTCCATGTCACAGCCACCGGCAACTTCGACCGGGACGGCACCCCGGACGTGGCAACGCTGGTGGATGTCCTGCCCGCGGGCCAGACGTGCCATCAGGACTTGTCCTCCCGCCTTCGCATTCGCGTCGCGTTCGGGTCGGGCGGCGGCTTCGACCGCCCGTTCACCTATTGCACAGGCGGCGCCTGTGACAGCATCTTCACCGCCGCCGACCTGGCCGGGGACGGCCGGAGCGAACTCGCCGTGAAGGTGGGACCGGGCGCTGCCGTCGACTTTGTGGGATTTTTCCGGGTTGGCCGGCACGGGCTCCACCCGCTTCGCATCGCCCCGGCGGGGGCGGCCAAGGCGGGGCTGAAGCCCGGCCCGGCGGTCTTCGGCGGGGGCTTCGACTCGGGCCTTCAGAGCCCGGTCGCCTGCAAGATCAGGCCCGACGGCAGCCGCGTCCTGATCTCCATCCACGCCGAGCCGGTCGGAAGCCGCATCACCGGGGCGTGGCGGGTTCAGCGAACCGAACTCAGGCTTCGCGGCGAATCTCTGCACCTCGTCGGCGTCTCCACGTCAACGGTCCGCGGCTTCCGGATCGGCAGCCTACGATTCCGCAACGGATGCCCCTAGCCGGCGGATCGCACGGTCAGCGAACGGGCCGCGTCGCGCGGCCCAAGCCGCGGCAATGGCAATTGCTCAAGGCGGGCCCGACCACAGACGCTGATGCTCGCGTGCCGCGTGCTGGCATCCCGGGCGTATAGCTGGCATTGTGGTCCCGACTCCGGCCCGGTCGGCCACTCGCCCACAGTCGATGCTTCACAGAACAGTGCGCTTCGCCCGCTTGCGCGGCACGGGAAGCCCGCCGCGAGCTGATGCGCGCTGAGCGGTCAGGGAGGCAGCGACTCCTCCGGCGGCCACGTCCGGCGCGATTCCTCGATCGGACTCATCAGGCCGACATCATTGCCGTCAGGATCAGCGACGATCCCGTAACGCGCGCCCCAAAAGGCATCGAACGGAGGCTGCCGCCCGGCATAGCCGGCCGACGTCAGCTCCGCGTAGCGCTCATCGACCGCCTCCCGGGTCGGCAGCGAAAAGCCGATGACAACCCGGGCGCTCGCCGGCTCGGCGCGCCAGCCCGCGTGCCACAAGCGAGCCGATTCCGCCGTGTCCAGCTCCAGGCTGAAGCCACCTGGCATTCTCAGCTGCACGTGAACGTCGGCCGCGTTCTCGCCAGCGGGCACGGCGACCCCCAGCCGGCGATAGAAGTCCAGGCTAGCCTCCATGTCCGAGACAACCACGTTGAGCATGTGCAAGTCCGCTGCATTATCACTCATCACCATGCAGTCTGCCAGAGCGATATGCCCAGGCGCCCAGCTGTTCCGAGAGCGCAGGCCGGTCGCATCATCGCTGTCCGCCCGTGCGGATCGACCCGATCTGCTAGGCCGGCTTGACCAGCGATCTGGGTCACCCGCTGCTGCAAGCTGAACCGCGCGCATGCTGGCCCACGCGACACGCTGCTCACGTAGCATTACCGGCCGACGTCTGCCGCCGCCGGAGGGCTCCAACCTAACGGCCCCGCCCAGCCGGAACTCGCCCGAGTCCCGGGTCAGGTCAAGTCCACCCGCCGGGGCAACCGCTGCACCATACGCCCGGACAGGCAAGCCGCGGCCGCGCTCCAACCCCAGACCCTTACAGGAGGCCCCCTCATCATGGCCCGATCAACCTTTTCGGTGCTGGCCTGCCGGCCAGCCGAGCAGAACGAGCCAAGGGTGTGCGCCGGTTCTCGTGGCAGCCTGCGAGGGGTGCGCCATTTGTCGTCGCTCAAGGTAATCGGCGTAGTCGCTCTCGGACATAACGGCACCGCCGTGATTCGGCAACTGCAGCCGGGGTACTACGCTCGATCGTGACGGCCGGCGGGAGTCACGCGCAACGGCGAGCATGCGGTCCCCGGGGCCACTTCGCGGGGAGGCCGGTGGAAGATGGCCGGACCGGCCGGTTCTGGATCGCGTCAGAGGCGGAGATGCCGCCCGGGCGGCACGCCCGAGGGGACGCGGCGACGATCGTCACCGGCCTGGCCGGCAGTTGCCGCCGGCGCGGCGGCGCTGTGGCTGATCGCGGGGGCGGCCTCCTGCTCGGGCGGGCCGCGCCCCGGCGCGGGCTCGGCTCAGCCCGGCGCCGGCCCGGCTCGCGCGGGCGCCAGCCCCGCCCGGGCCGTGCTGTACGGCCTCGACGACCACTTCATCGCCAGGGGCGACTACGCCAGCAGCGAGCTCGTTCGCCTTGATCCGCTGACGCTGCGGCGGCAGCGCCAGCAGGGGCCGCTTCTGGGAGACCATGTCAGCCTGGCGGTCTCGCCGGATCATTCCGTGCTCGCCGCGGGCAGCGACGACCATGGCGACCTGGTCTTGCTTGACCTGCATAGCATGCGGCGCATCGGAGGGGTCAAGGTCGGCGTCGCGAGCGACGGGCAGGGCGACGTCCAGTACCTCGGCTGGCTCGGCCGCGGCCGGATCTTCGCGGCCGCCGTTGGCACCGGTCCCCTGGCGGCGCCCCAGCCGGATTACGCGGTCGCCGCCATCGTGGATGCCGCACGGCATCGGGTTCTAGCGCGGCGGCCGCTTCCCGGGTCGCCGTTCGCCTACGCCCGGGCCGGGGACCAGGCCGTGCTCCTGACGATGCCGTGGCGGGGCCCGGGCGCCGCGCGGCTGTCCGTCTTCGGCGCCGCAGTACGACTGCGCTCGGTGCGCCTGGCGAGGATCGAGGCGTTTCGGTGCTGCCCGGCCGGCGCCGGGCCCGGGGCGTACGTGCGGCAGCGCCAGCCGGGGCTGGCCGTCGACCCTGCCGGTGACCGGGCCTTCGTCATCGGCGGCGGCGAGCCGATCGCGGTAGTCGACCTCAAGACGCTGGCGGTTCGCTACCACCGCTGGCCAGCCGTGACCGGTTCGCCGCCGGTGACCCGGACGTTCTCGCGCCAGGTGGGAAACGCCTACGCGCAGGCGGGCCCGCGCCGCGCCGCCGCCTGGCTCGGCCAGGGCCGCATCGCCGTCTGCGGCGAGGACGACCTCCCGCCGCACCCTTCGCAGGCGCAGGCCCCAGCGCAGATCACGCCGGTCCGGCCCGCTGGGCTCGAGATCATCGACACCCGCCGCTGGCAGGCGCGCCTGATCGCGCCCCTGGCCGACGAGTTCGCCGCCGCCGGCGGCCTCGTCTTCCCGCTCGACGACCAGGACTACGGACCGGCGGTGCAGCTCGGGCTCACCGGCTACCGCCCCGATGGCCAGGCAGTCCTGCACCTGCTGGACCGGCGGTTCGCCGACGGCGTGTACGGCCCGTTCGGACACCTGGCCTACGCCGGCGCCGGGCCGACGATCGCGATCATCGACCTTGCGGGACGGCGTGTGCTGCGGCTCATCCGGGTGCCGAACCCGAACGACCAGATCTTCCCGGAAATCGGCTGGCAGACCAGATCCGGCAGCAGATAGCGCGATCGCCCGCCCAGGCCGCCAGCGCCTGGCCGTCCGCGCCGCGGCACGACAAGCGCCTTGCGTGCCGGAGTGCCTGCCACGGTAGGAGAGGCCCATGACCGCTCCAGCCCCGGTGCCCGACCCGCCCGGCCAGCCGGCCTGGTCCGCTCCGGAGCGCCGAAGGCGCCGGCAGACACCGGCACGCCAGAATTGCCAGTTCCGGGCCACACCCATAGCCGCCGGGGGACGGACTATCCGCACGCATAACGAGCCGTCGTCGTGCGCCCACCGAACGAGGTCAGTCACTGTGCGTGGCCAGCTTGTTCAGCAGGTGCTGAGTGCCAGATCCTGCTGCTTCCCGGTCCTCGGGGGCTGGGTTGGCGTCCTTCCCGATGCCAGACTTGACGTCGTGGCCAGGGTCGACCCCGATGATGACAACCTGCGGCGCCACATCGTCTGGCACTACCGGTATGACCCGGAGCGCCATGAGCGCCGGCACGTGGTCGTGGCTGCATTCGACAGCCGGCGGGAGTTCAATGCCTGCCTCCAGGCGGTATCAGAGGAGATAGAGCGTCGCAAGGCGGCCGGCGAGCCTGTCGACCCGCGTGAGCATGTGTCCGGAACCCTGCACGAGCCCGGATCCGGTCGGCGGGCGGCCAACGGACGATTGGTCATGCGAGCGCTTCGCCACGGTGTGGCGCCGGGGCCATGGATGGACGAGCTGGAGATGCCCTCGAACATGGCGGTCTTCGGCGCATCGGCTGGGCCCGTGCATCGACCGCACGGCAGGCGGGGCCGACTCATCCGCGGCTGGCTTGCAAGCCGCCGCTACCGTCGGGCATCTTTGCTGCCCTGACAACAGATAGGAGCGCTGGAGCCATGGGAGCCCCTGGCCGCCGCTTCACGCGCTGGCGCGGCGGGCTGGGTTGACCTGCTGATAGCGTTTGATGCCTAACCGTCGGCCGGGATCAGCGTCTGAGGGCATGAGACTTCGCTTGCTGGGCAGTCGCGCGGGCTTACTGCCTCGCTCGCCGCGGTGACGGCGTTAGCCGCAGGGGGGTATGCCGGGCCGCCGCCGCGCGGCGCAGATGACGCCCGCGCCGAGCTGGGCGTATCCGGGCGTCTGGACGCTCCCGAGCTGGTGGAAGCCATCAATGCCGAGCGCGTCATCCTGGAATCAGGCATGTCGCTTGGCGGTGCCGCCCTGACACAGGAGCAGACGCGCTGATGAAAAAGGGTTGTCGTCTGCTCTGGCACGCCCTTGACGCCTTCCCGCTCAAGCAGGTCGTCCGGCAGGTGGCGGAGTGGCGATCCATCTGATCATTTCTCCGCCGGGGCGGTCCTCCGCCCGCCGGCTCGCGCGCGGATGCCGAACGTTCCCACGAGGCCAGGAACCCGGGCTCACCCGGACGTGGCCGTGTTTCCGGGGATGCCGGCGGCGTTGATCGCGGAGCGGATCGGGTGGCAGAACCCGATCATGGTGCCGGGCGACCGGGTGCGGGAGCTGCGCCCCGCTTGCCGGCCGACCCGACGTCCAGCGCGTACCGCACGGCGTCGTCGGCCGGCAGGCTGCAGCCCTCCGCGAACCGCTGCGCGTAGCTGGCTTCCCCCAGGGCCAGCCTGGCGCGGCTCTCCGCGTCTCGCTGTGGGGACAGCCGGGCAAGGTCGCTGTCGTCTTGCGTCGAGTCGAGCAGCGCCTGGGCTGCGCCGAACAGCGTCGCGGCCCGTTCCGGCCGCCCGGTGGCGGCCGCGGCCCAGCCCAGGAGTTGCAGCGCTCGCGCGATGTTCCACTGATCGCCGGCGCCGCCCGCGGCCGCGAGGCTGTCGGCCGCCAGCCTGGCGGCGGTTGTCAGCTCGCCGTCCTGCCAGGCCAGCAGCGCGAGCAGGATCGACACGGCCATGCCGAACTTCCGGTTGCCTGCTGCTTCACACAGCCGAAGCGCTTGCTCGGCGAACTCCCGGCTCCGCGGCCGGTCCCCCAGAACGTGGTAGCCGTACGCCAGGTGGTGCAGCGCGGCGGCGACGCCCCACTCGTTGGCCACCGAACGGTGCAGGTCCACCGCGCGGCTGGCCAGGTCGATCGCGGTTGTGGTCTGCTGGGCGGCCAGGCGGGCGAAGGCCAGGTTCTGCAGCGCGTATCCCAGCGCGGCGGGGTCACCAATCGAGCGCGCGATGCGTTCCGCCTCGCGCCCGGCGCGGATCGCTCCCGGCAGATCGCCGGTGAGGGTCCGCATCCACACCGCCCAGCACAGGGCCAGAGCGCGGATGTCGTCCTCCGGGCCGTCGAGGGCGATGAGGACGTCGAACCAGCGCAGTCCCTCGCTGATCCCGGCCCGCGTCTGCCACAGGCCGTACAGCCCGGTGAAGATCGCCAGGCCGGTCCTGGCGTCACCCGCGTGCACGCACCCGTCCAGCGC
>Ga0137385_10005679_pt1 | contig 10968 bp, 10 predicted proteins | sample SagtaG_FD_104921 | JGI IMG/M metagenome (GOLD analysis project Ga0137385, IMG submission 104921) | Vadose zone soil microbial communities from Sagehorn Ranch, Mendocino, California, USA - Sage2_R_80_16 metaG | ecosystem: Environmental > Terrestrial > Soil > Vadose zone | place: USA: California...
CGAACACGATGGAGGCGCGGTCCGGGATCGCCGGCAGGCCGACCACGCTGCTGCGGCCCTTGCTCCAGTTCACCACGAAGGTGTTTTGCGTGACGCCGTCGGTGAGCGTTGCGGGCGCCGAGAATTCGGCGATGAAATGCTTGGGATCATAGACCTGGGCGACGACCAGGATGTTGTCGAGCTTGGCCGTGAACGGCGTCTTGCTCGCATTCTGCGAGACCAGGGCGACGCTGGCGCCGGAACACTGGACCTCGAAGCGGAACGGGAAGCCCGCGATCGAGCGCTTGGCGCAGTCATAGATGCGGCCGGATTTGGCCTCCTGCGCGCGCCAGGCGTCTGCGGCCACTTCGGCCTGCGAGGCGGCATAGAACCAGAAGCCGCTCCAGGCGACGGCGAGGATCAGGAGGAGGACGGGAGCGATGAAGAGCCCCCAACGGGAGCGCCGGCCTGCGGCAACGGTCATATCGGACATGCGGCGACCCTTTGACCCCAGATGATGGCAAATGTAAGCGAGGTTCGAGTGCGATGAAAGGCGGAGAATTCGCTTCGCTTGGGGGCGCGGTTCTGGTAGCCGTGCCCGAAATGTCGGAAATCACCCTCCCCTCCGTCACGTCAGCCAAGGACGACCTCTGGGTGTTCGGCTACGGCTCGCTGATCTGGCGGCCGGGCTTCGAATTCGAGGAGCGCGTCCAGGCGCGGCTGGTCGGCGAGCACCGCGCGCTCTGCGTCTATTCCTTCGTGCACCGCGGCACACCGGAGCAGCCGGGCCTGGTGCTCGGGCTCGACCGCGGCGGGGCCTGCCGCGGCATCGCCTTCCGCGTCGCCGGGAAGAACCGCGCCGACGTCGTCGCCGATTTGCGGTCGCGCGAGCAGGTCACGTCGGTCTATCGCGAGGTGATGCGTTCGGTGTGGCTGGAGAACGACGCGCGCGAGCGCGTCTCCGCGCTCGCCTATGTCGTCGACCGCGGCCATGTGCAATATGCCGGCCGGCTGTCGCTCGCCGAACAGCACCGCCACGTGCTCCAGGGCCACGGCCAGTCCGGCGCCAACCGCGACTATGTGACGGCGACCGTGAAGGCGATCGAGGCCGAAGGCTTTCGCGACACGCAATTGCATCAGCTCGCGACGATGCTGCATGGCGATGCGCATTCCCTGCACGCGCCGGCGCCGACTGAAGACCGAGAGAATCGCTAGCCGCCAGAGGCCGCGTAGCTCGGTGCGGAGCCGATCAATCGCTCCTGCTCCTGCCGCCCTGCTTCGACGATGCGACCGGTCGCGCCCTCGATCTCGTCGCGCACGCGCGTAATGTACTCGTCCTTCGGAAGGCCCGGCGGCAGCGGATCCAGAAATTCCACCACCAGCGTTCCAGGATAGCGCATGAAGGTGCGGCGCGGCCAGAACAGGCCGGAGTTCAGCGCGATCGGAAGGCATTGCACGCCGCAAGCCGAATAGATCTGGGCAAAGCCGGTCTTGTAGTCCGGCGCCGCACCGGCCGGCCGGCGCGTGCCTTCCGGGAAGATCACGAGCTGGCAACCGCTGCGCACCGCGGCGCGCGCCCGCCGTGTCATGTCCAGCAGCGCCTTCACGCCGGCGCCGCGGTCGATCGAGATCATGCCGGTTTTGACCAGGAACTGACCGAAGACGGGAATGTGCATGAGCTGGCGCTTGAGGATGAAGATCGGGCGATCGAAAAACGGCATCAGCGCGAACGTTTCCCAGAACGACTGGTGCTTCGCGACCACCACCAGAGGACCCGACGGAATCTTCTCGACGCCGCGGAATTCCACCTTGATGTTGCAGATCACGCGCATCAGAAATCGCGTCGCCTGCGCCCACCATCCCGCGACCGTCAGCAAGGCGCGCGGCGGCATCGCAAAGGTCGGCAGCGCCACGATCGCAAGGCACACCAGCACGGCGTAGAACAGCACGTTGAAGACGAGCGAACGCAGGAAAATCGAGAACATCCAGGAAATCCGATCGATTGGCTCTGTCAGTTGGCCTGTGCGGTGGCGGGCCGCTTCGATTGCAGGCCCGCTGGCTGCTCCGACACTTCGGGCGAAAGGTCAATCCCGAAATCCTCCAGCCGCACCCTGAGCTCGGCGGCGATGTACTTGACATATTCCGACAGCAACAGCCGCAGCGTGGAGGCCGAGGTCCACCACGGCTCATCGCGCCATTTGTCGCCGACCACCGCGAACGGGACCAGAATCGTCTCCGGCATCGCGTGCGAGAACTCCACCAGCGCGCGCGGCATGTGATAGTTCGAGGTGACCACGATCAGCGATTTGAAGCCGCGCCCCTCGGCCCAGCGCCGCGCCTCAGCCGCGTTGCCGCGGGTCGAGAGCGCGGTGCGGTCGAGATCGACGCAGCAGGTCATGAAGGACTGGTTCTCCGGCAGGGTCCGGGAGATGTCGCTTGCCGTCGAGGTGGGATGCACGCCCGAGATCAGAAGCCGCTTGCCGTAGCCGGCCGCCAACAGCTCCATCGCGTCCGACACCCGCGAGGAGCCGCCGGTCAGGACCACGATGCCGTCGGCCTTGCGGTCCGGCGCGATCTCGGCGCCGCGCAATTGCGCCAGGAACGCCACGAAGCCCGCCGCCGCGCCGACGAAAACGAACGCGACCGCCGACATGACGGTCGCGCGCAGCCAGCCGCGCGGCAGGTTCGGCGATTGATCGTCGGTCGGCGAGGTCATGCGATGTCGGTGATCCCTTCCGGGTGATTTTAAGACGTTTTGAGGCGAAGTGGAGTCCGGTTTTATCGGGCTTCTCAACGCGACAGACCACTACTCTATCCGCATCGGCGGTGCGCTCCCTCGCCCCGCTTGCGGGGAGAGGGTTGGGGTGAGGGGGACTCTCCCCAGAGACGGTGAGAGTTAGACTCGCGGAGAGTCCCCCTCACCCGGAATTCAAGCTGCGCTTGAATTCCGGCCTCTCCCCGCAAGCGGGGAGAGGCGAAGAAGCCGCGAGCGCACGCATCCTCAATCGACGTCATTGAGCGTCGCGAACAGCGTCTGGCGCGAGGCGACTGCGGTGATCGCGCCGATCAGCACCGCCTGCACCGCGAGCACGATGTAGCCGGACGGCCGCAGCGAAAAGGTGCCCAGCAACGCCGCGAACTGGTCGCCGACAGGGGTGCCCGAAAACCAACCGGCGATCGACTCGGAGAAGCCGAACACCAGCATGGCGACGCCGCCGCCGATCACGCCGCCTTCGAGACCCAGCCTGAGGAAATGCCGCAGGAAGCGGTTGGCGATATAGCGGTCGCCGGCGCCGACGAAATGCAGGACCTCGACGATCGGGCGGTTCGCCGCCATGGCGCCGCGGGTTGCGAACGAGACCGAGATGATGGTCGCGACTATGACGAGCGCGAGGATGCCGATGCCGGCGAGCACGGTGGCGTTGGTCATCGAGCGCATCCGTTCGATCCAGGCGCGGTGATCGTCGACGCTGGCGCTTGGCGCAACCTGCGTCACGCGGGCGCGCAAGGCGCCGAGATCGAGCGCCGTGCCGGGCTGCACGCGGGCGATGATCATCCGCGGCACCGGCAGGTCGTCCATCGAGAGCCCGGTGCCGAGCCAGGGCTCGAGCAGCTTGCCGCTCTCGTCCTTGGTGAAGGGCTTGACCTCGACGATGCCCGCTTGCGCACGCATCGCTTCGGTGACGGCGGCTGTATCACGCTCGATGTCGCGCCCGGATTGCGGGCGGACCTGGATGGTGATTTCGCTCGCGACGTCCGATTGCCATTCCGCAGCGGAGGCGCTGACCAGCAACACCGTGCCCGTGGTCATCGAGGCGAGGAAGGTCATGATGGCGACGACGGCGACCAGCGCGCGGCCGTGGATCGAGGCGCGCGGCACGATCGGCGACATGTTGCGCGCCCGGGCCGGAAGCTGCGGACGTTCCTGTCCGAGGTCAACCAGCACGCCGCGCTCGTCGGTCCTATTCATAGACGTGCAGCCGTCCCTGGTGCAGCACGAAGCGGCGCGCCTCGTACTGGTCCATCAGCGCGATGTCGTGGGTCGCGATGATGACGGCGGTGCCGGACTTGTTGAGCTCGATGAAGAGCCGCAACAATCGTCGCCCAAGCGTCGGGTCGACGCTGCCGGTCGGCTCGTCCGCGAGCAGCAGCTGCGGCCGCGAGATCACCGCGCGCGCGATTGCCGCGCGTTGCTTCTCGCCGCCGGACAGGATCGGCGGCAGCGCATCCATGCGTTCGCCCAAGCCGACCCAGCGCAGGAGGTCGATGACCTCTTTGCGATAGCTCGACTCGCTGCGCCCCATGACGCGGAACGGCAGCGCCACGTTCTCGTAGGTCGTCATGTGGTCGAGCAGGCGGAAATCCTGGAGCACGATACCGATGCGCTTGCGTAAGTCCGCGATCTCGTCCTTGCCGAGTTGCGAGATGTCGTGCCCGAACAAATTGACGAGGCCGCGCGTCGGCCGATGCGACAGGAACAACAGGCGCAGCAATGACGTCTTGCCGGCGCCGGACGGGCCGGTGAGAAACTGGAAGGAATGCGCCGGGATCTGGAAACTGAGGTCGCGCAGAATCTCCGGCCCCAGACCGTAACGCAATCCGACATTTTCGAACCGAACCAAGCTCAGCTCCGTTCGAGGGGGGATTCGGCGCGTGGCCAACGAGGTTTTCGCCGCATGCGATCAAGGGGTTGTGCGACCGTTATGGTTTCCGGTTCGTTAACGGTCGCCTTGTAGCATCCAGGACGCCCGGTTCTGCGCGATTGGGTCATCGCCAAGATTCTCCATGCATCAAGGCTCGTCCATGCATATCGTCTGCCCCCATTGTACGACATCCTACGCCATCAAGCTTGCGAGCCTTGGGGCTAACGGGCGGACCGTCCGCTGCTCCCGCTGCAAGGAGACCTGGATGGCGCATCCCGAGGATGCCATCGAGGAGGCGGCCGTGCCGGCCATGGCCGCGGCCACCCAGGTGGACGACCAGGCCGATCTCGCCGAGCAGTGGAACTCCTACGCCAAGGACGACAGCGCCGCCGAGGCCCCGGTGGTGGAGAGCCCCTCGATCGCCAGCGACTGGCCCGCCGAGGACGCCCAGGAGGCCGAAGACGATTGGTCGGCGGCAGCCCTCTCCTCCGAGGACGACGGCATCGGCGAGCAGCACCAATCCTGGTTCCGTGGCCTGTTCCCCCGCCGCGGCGCCCGGGTCAGCCGCCCGGTTGCCGCCTCGGCTCGGCGAAAATCCCATGTCGGCCTGCCGACCGCCTGCGCCGCCATGGGTGCGCTGGTGCTGGCTCTGGTGATCTGGCGCAGCGACATGGTGCGGCTGCTGCCGCAGACGGCGGCCTTCTACAAGATGGTCGGGTTTGATGTGAACCTGCGCGGGCTGGCCTTCAAGGACGTCAAGCTCTCGAGCGAGACCGTGGACGGTAAGCAGGTGCTGGTAATCGAGGGCGTGATCGTCGGCCAGGGCAAGAAGCCGCTTGATATCCCCCGGCTGCGCTTCGCGGTGCGCGATGCGCAGGGCGCCGAGATCTACGCTTGGAATACGGTGCTGGAGCAGACCGTGCTACAGCCCGGCGAGCGCGCCTTCTTCAGGTCGCGCCTGGCCTCGCCGCCGCCGGAAGGCCGCAATATCGACGTTCGCTTCTTCAACCGGCGCGACATCGCCGGTGGCAGCGTATAATCGGCCCGCCGGGTCCCGCGCGGGAGCTTGGTCCCAAGGTTGGTCTCATGTCAAAAGTCTTGATCGCTGATGACGAGGATTCGATGCGCCAGCTGGTGGCGCGCGCCATCGCCATGGACGGCCACGAGACCGTCACCGCGCAGGACGGTGCCGAGGCGCTGGAGATCCTGACCCGCGAGGACGGCGCATTCGATCTGTTGCTCACCGACATCCAGATGCCGGTGATGGACGGCATCGCGCTGGCGCTCTCCGCTGCGCGCGATTTTCCCGACCTGACCATTTTGCTAATGACCGGGTATGCCGACCAGCGCGAGCGTGCCTCGAATTTGAACGCGCTGGTGCATGACGTCGTGACAAAACCGTTCTCGGTCGCCGACATCCGCACCGCAGTGGCGGATGCGCTGGCGGCGAAGAAGGGGTAGCGGCGGGGCGAACTCTTGTAGCCCGCATGAGCGAAGCGACATGCGGGGACAGTGTCCCGGATTGCGCTGCGCTCCATCCGGGCTACGGGACCGATCGCACCTCTTAAAAATCCTTCAGCAGCCGCTCGATATAGTCGAGCTCGATCTGCGGGCGCGAGGGGTCGCCGAGGCGGCGGCGGAGTTCTTCGAGGATTCTCCGGACGCGCTGGACGTCGATCTCGCCGGGGATCTTGACCGTGTAATCGTCGCCGAATTCGCGGCCGTGCAGCGGGCGGCCGAGCGGGTCGGTCTGGTTACCGCCGCTCTGCTGGCGGCCGGCGCGGTTGCCGGGACCATCGCCCTGGCCGTCGCCATCGCCCTGCTGCATCGCCTCGGCCATCTTCTGCGCGCCCTTGCGCATTGCATCCAGCGCCTTGCCCTGGGAGTCCACGGCGCCGTCGGCATTGCCATCCCCGAGCTTCGAACCGGCATCGCCCATGGCGCCGTCGGCGGCGTCGAGCCCGCCGTCATCGTCGCCCTGGTCAGCGTCCTGATCGCCGTTCTGGCCGGGCTGTCCCTGGTCGCCTTGCTGACCCTGCTGCCCCTTCTGTCCCTGCTGACCTTTCTGGCCCTTCTGCGCGAGACCGCGCTTGGCCATCTCGTCCTGGAGCTTCTTCAAGCGGTCACGCAGCCCTTGCTGGTCCTGCTGGAGATCAGACATCGACTGATCGCCCGGCTGCTGCTTGCCGCGCTGGCGGTCGCGCCGGGAGTCCTGGCCCTGCTTGTAGGTCTTGTCGCGCAATTGCTGCTGCTTGCGGATCATGTCGCCGAGCTCGTTGAGCGCCTGCTCCATGTCGCTCTCGCCGGTCTGGCCCGGCTGCGCCATCTGAAGGCCCTCCAGCATCTGCTGGAGCTGGTCGAGCAACTGCTTGGCCGCATCCTTGTCGCCGGAACGCGACAGGCGCTCCATGCGGTCGATCATGTTCTGGAGATCCTGCTGGCGCAGGATCTTGGTATTGGGATCAAGCGGACGGGCGAGCTGCTGGCCATCCTTGTTGTTGCGGAACTGCTCGGCGAGCTGGCGCATGAAATTGTCCAGCGCCGCCCGCAAATCCTGCGTGAGCTTCTTGATCTCCTCGTCGCTGGCGCCGCGCTCCAGCGCCTGCTTCAGCGCGTCCTGCGCCGCGCGCAGCGCCTTCTCGACGTCAGAGATATTGCCATCCTCGATCGTCACCGCGAGCGCCCACAGGCTCGCCACGACCTCGCGCATGGCGTCATCAGTGCGCGCCGCCTCAAGCTGCCGCGCGACATTGTAGAGACCGAGATACTGGCCGGTCTCCTGCGTGAACAGCTCAGGCGCGATCATCAGCGCATCGAGCGCGGTGTAGACGTCGGAGTTCTTGTTGGCGTCGAGCGCGAGGATACGGCGCTGCTCGATCAGCGCACGCGCCAACGGCTTGGTGAAGAGACGCTCGGGCAGCCGCATGTTGAACGGTTCGCTCTTGGCCTCGTTGCCGGCCTCGTCCTTGGCGGTGAGCGTCAGCGTGATGTCGGCGCCGGCATAGGGATCCTCGCTGAGATCCTTCACCGTCTGGCCGACACCGTTACGGGTGCGCGCGTTCGGCAGCACCAGCGGAAACTGCGGCGGCTGGAACAGCGGGCGTGCGGCAGTCTTGGCGTCGGTCTTGGTGTCGCCGTCCTTGCTGGCGTCTTTTGCGTCGCTGGAACGCGGAGCAATTTGCGCCTCGGCGCCGGTGACGCCGTAATCGTCCTCTATCTTGTAGACGAGCTGGAGCGCGCCACGCGCCTGGCGCTCCGGATCCTTGGCGAGCGCAATCGTCGGTGGGCGATCCGGCATCGCCGCGAACGCCCATTGCGGCTGGCCCGAGGGCGCGCGGACATGGGCGGTGCCATCGCCGGTGATGGTAAAATGCTTCTCGTTGGTTCCCTTGGGCGTGGCCTCAGCGGGCGCGACCTCCTTGAGGCCGCCGGAGACGGCGACATCGAGGCTGCCGCCGGAAGAGCGCACGATCAGGGTCGAGCCGGCGGGCACGGCGAGCGGGCCGGCGGCCGGCAACGCCGCCGCTTCCTTGTTGGCGGCCGACAGGATGACCGGCGGCTTTCCGGTGTAGAGGGGCGGCGTGACCCAGGCATCGACGCGAACGTTCGTGGGCGCCAGCACGCCGTTCCAGTCGAAGGCGGCTCCCAGCCGCATCGCGCGCTCGTCGCCGGCGGCGAAGAAGGTCGCGACCAGCATCACCATGACCAGCGCGCGCAGCGCCCAGGGGTCGTGCAAGGCGAGCCGCGGCTGCGGCAAACCGGCGCGGATGCGCTTGAGTGAGGCCAGCGTGCGCTCGCGCTGCGCCTGCCACAGCGCCTTTGCGACCGGGTCCTGCGAGGTCAGCGTATCCGTGAGCGTGGTGGCGGGGCGGTGGCGGATGCCCGAGCCGCGGTCGAGCCGGGCAAGCGCCTGCTCACGACTAGGCCAGCGAAAGCGAATCAGCGGGAAAAGGGCGGCCGCAGCGATGCCAGCGAAAACGACGAGACCGATGGCGCGGACGACGGAGGGGAGTGCCAGCCAGAGACCGGCCCAGGACACCACCAGAAACAGGCCGACGACGGTCAGAACGCGCGCCAGATTCGGCCAGGCACGCTCCCATGCGATGGCATAAGTGGCCCGATCGAGGGCCTGCGCCAGCTTCAGCCGCGACAGAACGTCGCCGTCGCGGATCGGGTCTGACGGGTCGGGGGTGACGCCGTTCAATCAACTCTCCAGGTTACCCGGGCCAGCGAAGCGTATCACAACGGCAGCACTGAGGCATCCGTTCCTGTACGGGACATCCCCCTTTTCCCGCATAACACGAGGACGTGACTGCTCCGGCTCAACCCCGTAGTTTCCGCGGCGCCATTCCCAAGGGAAATGCAAGGGAAATAGAGGAAACGCCATGGACAAGAAGATGCACGACAAGGGCCTGGAAGTCCGCAAAGCGGTGCTGGGCGAAGCCTATGTCAACAACGCGCTGAAGAACGTCGACGATTTCAACCGTCCGTTCCAGGAGATGCTCAACGAATATTGCTGGGGCACGGTGTGGGGCCGCGAGGAACTGCCGCGCAAGACCCGCAGCATGCTCAACATCGCGATGATCGCAATCCTCAACCGCCAGCACGAGTTTCGCGCGCATCTCAAGGGTGCGCTGACCAACGGCGTCACCCGCGACGAAATCCGCGAGATCCTGATGCAGGTCGCGATCTATGGCGGCATGCCGGCCGCAGTCGACAGTTTTCGGATCGCGCGCGAGGTGTTCGCGGAGCTCGATGGGAAGGCGTGAGGGCCGTCGCGTGAGTGAGGGAAGCAACGTCCCTCACTCACGTCGTCCCACTTCTCCCAAGGGGTAATAGGTCCTGGCTTTCGCCAGGACGACACCGAGGGTGGGCGCGCGCCGATCAACAAACAACGAAGACGAAAAAAAGGAAACACCATGGACATCGGATTCATCGGCCTCGGAAACATGGGTTTCCCGATGGCGCGGCGGCTGGTCGAGGCTGGCCATCAGCTTGTCGTGTTCGACACGCGCAAGGAGGTCGTCGACAAGCTGGTGGCACGCGGCGCGACGGCAGCGACATCGCCGAAGGACGTCGCCGATCAGGTCGAGACGGTGATGGCGAGCCTGCCGTCGCTTCAAGCCTCGCTCGAGGTCGCAACAGGCGCGAACGGCGTGATCGAGGGAAGCCGCGCAAAGCGATTCATCGATCTCTCCACCGTCGGCTCGGCAATGGCGGCGAAGATTCACGGCCTCCTGGCAAAACGCAACATCGTGCAGATCGACTGCCCCGTGTCCGGCGGCGTCGGCGGCGCCGAGAAGGGCACGCTGGCGGTGATGGTGTCGGGGCCGAAGGCGGAGTTCGAGCTGCTGAAGCCGGCGCTCGACGTGATCGGAAAAGTGTTCTTCATCGGCGAAAAGCCCGGCGCGGCGCAAACCATGAAGCTCGCGAACAATTTCCTCTCCGCCACCGCGATGGTGGCAACCTCGGAAGCGGTGGTGATGGGCGTCAAGGCCGGGCTCGATCCCGCCGTGATGATCGACGTCATCAATTCCGGCTCCGGCATGAACACCGCGAGCCGCGACAAGTTTCCACGCTCGGTGCTGCCGCGGAGCTTCGACTTCGGCTTCGCGACGGGACTGATGGTGAAGGACGTACGGCTGGCGCTGGACGAGATGAAGCAGCTCGGCCTGTCGATGGAGGTCGCCGATGCAGTCGGGCGCCTGTGGGAGATCGTGATCAGCGCGGAAGGCGCCGAGTCCGATTTCACAGCGGCGATCAAGCCGATCGAGAAGAAGGCGGGAGTCATTGTCGGCGGCAAGCCAGGTGGACTTGCCGGGAAGTAGCATCGACGCCGAGCCTCCGCGCACAACCACGGCGTGAGCTTGTCGATCATTCACGAAAGAGCCGGGCCGCAACGCAACATCCTTGAGTTGTGATCGCGCTCGGCTATCCTGTCCGCTCTACAAGCCTGCAAAAAATCAGGGAGGACAGAATGAAGCGTCATCGACCCTTACTCGTCGGTGCGACCATGGCCCTGTTTGCCTGTGTCGCGATCAGCAGCTCGCCCGCCATGGCGACGCCGTGCACCAATCTTCGATCCTTGCAACTGCAGCACACGGTGATCAATTCGGCGGACGACAACACCACCGGCACCTTCATCGTACCCGGCTCGAGCCCGCCGACAACGATCACCGGCCTTCCCGCCTTCTGCCGCGTCACCGCAAGCCTGATCCCCAGCTCGGATTCCAGCATCAAGATCGAGGTCTGGCTGCCCGCAACCACGTGGAACGGCAGGTTCCTCGGCACCGGGGGCGGCGGCTTCCAGGGCGTGATCACCTACAATGAGCTCGCCCTTGGTATC
>Ga0137385_10005691_pt1 | contig 10959 bp, 9 predicted proteins | sample SagtaG_FD_104921 | JGI IMG/M metagenome (GOLD analysis project Ga0137385, IMG submission 104921) | Vadose zone soil microbial communities from Sagehorn Ranch, Mendocino, California, USA - Sage2_R_80_16 metaG | ecosystem: Environmental > Terrestrial > Soil > Vadose zone | place: USA: California...
CACCGACGAGGGCGTCGACGTGCTCGACGTGCCCGTGGAGGACGACACCTTCTCCGAAGCGGAGATCCGGCAGGCGGAGCGGGGTGCCGCCGCGGACAGCAGCAGGCGTGCCGCAACCAGCGACCTGGTCCGGATCTACCTGCGGGAGATCGGACGGGTGCCGCTGCTGACCGCCGAGGACGAGGTCGAGCTGGCCAAGACGATTGAGGCGGGGCTGTTCGCCGAGGAGAAGCTCGGCGGTGGTTTCCCCCTGCTCGGCGCCGTGCACGGCGACTTGGAGCTGCTGGTCGGCGAGGGGGTCCGGGCCAAGCAGCGGCTGATCGAGGCGAACCTGCGCCTGGTGGTGTCGATCGCCAAGCGTTACATCGGCCGCGGGCTCGTCTTCCTCGACCTGATCCAGGAGGGGAACCTCGGGCTGATCCGCGCGGTGGAGAAGTTCGACTACACCCGCGGCTACAAGTTCTCCACGTACGCGACCTGGTGGATCCGGCAGGCGATCACGCGGGCCATCGCCGACCAGGCACGGACCATCCGGGTGCCGGTGCACATGGTCGAGACGATCAACAAGCTGGCCCGGGTGCAGCGCCAGCTGCACCAGGAGCTCGGCCGGGAAGCCACTACGGACGAGATCGCCGCGGAGCTCGGCCTCGAGCCGGAGCGGGTCGCGGAGATCCAGCGGATCGCCCAGGAGCCGGTATCCCTGCAGTCCCCGATCGGCGAGGAAGAGTCCGACCTCGGGGACTTCATCGAGGACGCGGACGCCGTGGTGCCAATCGAGGCCGCGGCGTTCATCATGCTGCAGGACCAGCTCGAACGGGTCCTGTGCGAGCTGGCCGAGCGGGAGCAGCGGATCATCCAGCTGCGGTTCGGCCTGACCGACGGGCACCCGCGGACGCTGGAGGAAGTCGGCCGGGAGTTCGGCGTGACCAGGGAGAGGATCCGGCAGATCGAGTCGAAGACCCTGGCCAAGCTCCGCCACCCCAGCCGCGCCCAGATGCTCCGCGAGTACCTCGACTGAGCCGCCCGCGGCCCGCGCCGGGGGACGGCGCCGGTAACGGAGCGGAAGCGCCGCGGGCAACGCCATGAATCCGGCCGTTCAGTACGTTCTTACGCCGCCAGTGTTTCACAGTGTGAGCCTTGTGGTGCCGCTGCTTGTCGATGGGTTCTTGTGATCGTTGATACCCATCCGCGGCCCGGGCCCGCCCCGTTGATACGACATGGTTGCCGCGCAGCTCCGGGAACGCGTCGGCTAATAATCCGTCGACCTGATCTGCGGGGCCGCGGCACCCCAATCACGGGCGCCGTGACAGTTGTGGCACCTGATGCGGGCCCCATGGCCGCAACGACATGGGTTATTTTCGTACGCGCCCCAGCGCCAGTGTGGCGGCATCCACGTTGTTCGGGCGACAGGCTGTCTCCGCACCGAACTGACAGAAACCCGGGCCTCGCGGGGCCGGGACGCCACGAGACCCGGGTTCCGCGGGGTTCTTCTGGGTCCGGTTGACCAGGCCGCGCCGTTCTGGCTCACCGGATCGTGCCGTCAGTCGGCCGGGCGAGTGCCGTTCGTGGCCGTGGGCTCGCTCTCGTCGGCATGCCGGCCGGGCAGCCGGTCGAACTGACCGCGCATCTTGCTGGCGCCGCTCTTCGCCGTCTCGGTGAGCTTAGGCACCCGCTCGGCCGCCTTCTCCTTGGCGACCTTGGTCAGCTCGGTCGCCTTAGCGCCCGCGGCCTTGGTCGCTTTCTGTACGGTGGGGTTTTCCGCCACCTTCCGGCCGGCCTTCACCATCTGCTCATAGCGTTCGCGGCCCGCCCGCGCGCCGGCGACGAAGCCGGCCGCGAACCCGGCGAGGAACGTAGCCCTGAATCGCATCGGGCACCCCTTTTCGCGCAGATTCGTCATGTGCATACATGACCTTCCCCCATTACGCGATGGTACTCATCGGGCCAGGCTCCGATAAACACGGGCCGCCACGGCCAGTGAGGGTCACGAGCCCGCCGCAGGTGCGCTACCCTTATGCGGGTCGATCCCGCGTAGCTCAATCGGCAGAGCGTCCGGCTGTTAACCGGCAGGTTATAGGTTCGAGTCCTATCGCGGGAGCCAGGTTGTCAGCCCTCTCACCTGCATAAACGCAGGAAGAGAGGCCCTCTTATGGCGCAGTCAGCGCCCGCGCGGACCAAGATCAACACAAAAGTAACACAACCGGCCCCCGGACTGTCCTCACGGCGCCCGGCCGGGCGGCCCGGGCCAGGCCGCCCGCCGCGAGGCCCCCGGGTGAGCGGGGAGGCCCGCGACTCCGTCCGGCAGCCCGACCGCCCGGTGATCGAGCTGGACTTCGGGATACTCGTCTACCCGCCCGAGACCGGCGGGAGCCGTGGCGGGCGGTGTTCACCGAGAACGGGCAGCGCAGGTTCCGGCAGGGCGCGACCGAGGCGAAGCTGGCCGCCAAGCTGGAGAAGGTCACCGAACGGCTCCAGGCCGACGCGGCGAACATGGAGCGGCCCGGCGCGGACCTGATCAGGCATTACCTGGACCCTGACCGGCTGCCGACCGATGAGCGGTGGTCCCGCAAGCACGCCCACACCCAGCGGCGGCTGTGCGAGCGGTTCGCCGCGCCGGTCATCGGCGCGGTCACGTGCCAGGACATCAAGACCTGGCACACCCAGCAGATCGTCAACGCCGCGCCGACGGCCGGGGAAGGCGACCGGGTGCGCGGGATGCTCTCGGCCCTGGTCGCCGCGGGCGTCGAGGGCGGGTACCTGACCAGCCCGCGGCTGGCCATGGTGCACTGGCAGGCCGGGGACCGCCCGCTGCCCGCCCAGCGGGTGACCGTCTCGGGGGAGTCGGCGCTGTGGGTCGACCCCGCCGAGATCCCGTCCGGCAGCGACATCGGCAAGCTCGGCCGGGCACTGGCCGCGGGCTTGCACGGGGAGCGGGATGAGCTGATGGCCAGCACCGCCGCCTACAGCGGGCTGCGGTGGGGCGAGCTGACCGCCCTGACCATCTGGCAGGTCGACCAGGCCGGCCGTGTCATCACCGTGGACCGCCAGGTGATCGAGGTCGCCGGGCACCTGTACGTCGAGGCACCCAAGTGCCGCAAGTACCGCAAGACGATATACCCGCGTCGCACCCCGGACGGCTACCCGCTCGCCGGGAAACTCGCCGCCCGCATCGAGCAGGCCGCCGCCGAGCATGAAGCCGGCACTAACCCGCTCGGGCTGATCTTCCCCTCGCCGACGGGCAAGCACTGGCGGTCAAGCAACTTCAACCGCAACGTCCTCAAGCGCGCCTACCTGGCCGTCGGCTGGCGCGACGCGGTCGGCAACGGCAACTGGACCTGGCACAGCCTGCGGCACGTGTTCTGCACCACGGCCCTGTTCACCTGGAAGCTCGACGCCACCGACGTGTCCTGCATGGCCGGGCATGCCAACGTCCGCACCACCCTGCTGATGTCCGTCGGCACCACCGCCGGCATCCTCGACCGCGCCCGCCAGGCCACCGACTAGACCATGCCCGTCCGCGATGAGGGACCGGGCACGGCTCGCGCAGGCCGTGGCCTGCCCGGTTCCTCCGCGCTGTCACGGAGGAACAGCATGACTGACACTGATCTCCACCAGCCCGATCCCGGCCCGCTGCGCGCAGCAGCCGAGGCCGCGGAACTCGCGCATGCAGTAACGGGGCTGGTCAGCATCGACGGGTGCCGCCTGGAGGACAGCGACCCGCTGGCGCCGCTCGCCCGCGACATCGCCCGCTCCATGACCGAGGCGAGCCTGACCGTGCACCACTGTGCCCAGCATGAGCCGCTGTACCGGCTCGGCGGAGTGTGCCTGCTCGCGGTCCCGGCGGAATCCGGGACCGGTCACGGCGGGATCGCCGTGTCCTGGACCGTGCATAACCTGCTCCTGCCGGACTGGGACAGGTATGGCACTTACACCGGTACGCAGCAGGCCATGAACGCCGCGCTCGGCTGGGTGCTGCGCGCCTTCGGCTACCCGGTGACGCCCTTCGGGTCCGGCGGCGCCTGGCTCGTCACCGGCCGCCGGGAAACGGAGGCGGGACGATGACCGCCCTCGCGCTCGCTCCGGACACGAGGATCAGATACGAGCCTGCCGCAGCCGCGGGGGTGGACCGCGCGATCCGCGTGTCGACGGCGATCGCCGTCCTGGCCGTGGCCGGCGTCGCGGCCTACGTGTCTTACTGGCACGCCTACGCCGTCGTCTGCGCGCACGGCGAGACCGGCGTCACCGCACGGCTGGAGCCGGCCACGATCGACGGGCTCGTGTACGCCAGCTCGGTCAACCTTTATGCCGCGCGGCACCGGCTCCCCGTCGCCGCCCTGGCCCGCTGGCTGCTTGCCCTCGGCATCGTCGCGACGCTGGCCGCGAACATGGCCCAGGGCTGGTCCCACGGACCAGTCGGCGCGGTGATCGCAGCCTGGCCCGCAGTCAGCCTCGTGGGGAGCTATGAGCTGCTGGTCTGGATCATCCGGACCGCAGCCGCGAGAGACCTGGGCCGCGGGCCAGCAACGGACCACGGCGGGCCGCAGGCGGACCACTCCGGTACCAGTCTCCGGCTCGCTGCTGCTCAGGAGCCTGATGCCGGACCGGGGAGCCTGATCGGGCCGGTGGCTGGTCTTACGCCCTGTGGCGCGGACAGCCCGCCTCCCGCGCATGGGATGACGGGTGCGGACCAGATCGGCGGACCAGGCTGGAACGCGGCGGGCCATGCGGACCAGATGGCGGACCAGTCCTCCGGCTCACCTGGGCCGGTGACGGCTGCTGGCCCGGACGGGGATATCAACGCCGCCGCGGTGGCCGCCTACCGCGCCAGCCTCCAGACGGGCAGGCCGCTGTCCGAGCGCAAGCTGGCCGGGCAGTTCGGCAAGACCTCCAGGCGCTGGGCACGCAACCGGATGGCCGAAGCCCGGCACCGGCCTAGCGCTGAGCGGGTCGGCATCGCAGGTGAGATCCTGCCGGTGAATAACGTTGGCGGGGTTTCCGTTTGATGCTGGCGTCGTAGGCTTCTCGGGGCGAGGCGTAGCGAGCCTGTGACCGCCACGGCGACCTGGTCGGTCCGCCCGAGCAGGACGTGTCGAGAGGGACATTGCCGGGAAATTCCGCGTCGGGCGGCTCCCAGGGATGCTGCCTCCGCGGAGGCGCGGGTTCGGGGGCCGGCAGGTCGTCCAAGAATCCCATTGCTACAGCCTCTACCGGCCGCCATGCTGCCGCAAGCGCATAAACCGCGCTGGGCAGCTCGCCGCCGGAAACGCGGCGGAAGCAGGAACCTGCGGCCTCACCCGGGCGCCAGGACGATCTTCCGGTCCCGCACCGGCCGCCCCGGCGACCGAGTCAGCACCCGGGTAGAACGACGGGGCCAGCGCGTTGATACCCAGATCAAGGTTGATCACCTACCGTGAGCGAACGTTGCGGAGGAGGCGCGCCGAGCGCCGAATCCGTGTGGCCGACAGTCGAGATATTCGCGCCGGTGGCCGCACGCAGATCATCTGGGTATGGCGTTCTCGGTTCCAGGCTTTCCATGGCCGGGCAATGATCAGCCTTCAATTGCTGCCGGCAGATTCTGGTAGCTTGCCCTGCTGGCCCGGCGTGCTGCCGTCGATGAAGCGGAGGACACCGTATCCGGCCGGGCGGAAGCCGGCGTTGAGCCAGAATGGCCGGGACAACGGGTGAGCGCGGCGTCGACGAGCGCGTGCCCGACGCCTCGTCCGCGTGCTTCGGGCAGGGTGGCGGTAGGCCCGATGTAGGGCTGGCCGTCGGGGCACAGGCGCGGTACAGGTGAGGTCAGCTCGATGGTGAGCAGGCCGACGTCGTGCCCGTCGAGGCTGGCGACAAGATGGACGGCACCGCCCTCGTGCAAGGCGCGGTGCTCGGCGATCAGGTCGGCGAGGGGCGGAGCGTGAGAGGGCGCGAACATCGGCGGCGCGGAGCGGTGCTGTATCTCGACCAGCGCGAGGCGTGCGACGGTATCGAGGTGCTCGGCTCCGGCGACCCGCACGGCGACGGCAGAGGAGCGCCGCCGGGCCGCGGCCGGCTGGATGCCATAGACGCCGTTGCGTCCGAACCCGAGGTTCGACAGCGCTTCGGACAGGCGGGGCAACGCGACGTGGACAAGGTAGTAGCGCAGCACGCCGCCGGCGATCAGCGGCGAGGCGAGGTCCCCGAATGTGACGGCGAGGCCCCCGGTCGGATCGGCAAGGTCCGGGTCGACGGCGAAGCCTTCGGCCGGCAGGCGGGCATACCGGCCGCCTGCAGGGTGCGGGCGCACGGTGGCGGTCATGACCGCCACCGTGCGCCCGTTCTCGGTCGCGACCAGGCCGCGATGGCCGCTGCCGCACAGGCGCTCTAGCGCGGCCTCGCAAAGGCCGGCACTGCCGAAATCGGCTGGCAACCCCGGCCGGACCCGGCGGGCAGCAGCATGCTCACGCGCTACCAGCATGCCAGCGCGCTCGAGGGTGGCCTGATCCAGATCCTCGATAACCAGCATCAAGACGCCCTTCTCATGCGCTGGTAATCACCCGGACTGTGCCACTGTCACGGCGTGCCCGGATATGCGTCAAGCTGCCGACCGGAACCTAGGCAAGCTCAGAGTACCGAAGTGAGCAGATCCGGCGCGGCGACCACGACTAGCGATCGTCACGGAGCGCGACCGGCTTTCCAGAGCGCCGACGAACCGAGCGAGCGATTTAGTGCGGGAGCCCGGCCGGCGGGTTAGTCGTGGCCGCGCCGCCAGATCGACCAGTTCTGGGTACTCCTGCCTGACGATCGACCACGCTTGAATTCGGCCAGGCGCTGACGGCGGGGCAGCGGCTGCCTGGCGCAGTATCGAGGCCTCGTCCGAAACGACAAGTATCTTGCGGCCGCCTGGCTTTCGCACTTGGACCGCGACACCACCGCCACGCCGCCAGATGAGTGAGCGTCTGCGGGGCACCGTACGGGCGGTGCCTGAGGACCGGCGGGTACCGGGACCGCGCCGGGACACCCGGGCGGGGACGGGCGCGGCACGTGCAGGCTCAGCGATCCCTCAGCCGAAACGAATGACCTCGGCTGGCCCGACGGGCCGCCAGATGACGGACTCAAGCTTGCCGGCCCAGATGGTTTGCAGCTCGTCCTTGAGATCCGCGGCGCGGGCGCGCTCGATGTCGAAGCACCACACGGTGCTCCGCCTGCCCGCGTCCCACCGGCCGTGGGTGGCCGCGCCGTGAACTTCGATCATCCTGGCGGCGGCTGCCAGGCTGCCCTCGTTCAGTTGCAGGCCCTCGTGACCAGGGTCGCCGACGATCAGGGCGACCGTGATCATGTTCTGGGTCATCGGATTGCTCCTTCGTGGTCTGCGGCGGCCGGCTCGGCTACCTGATGGCGCCTAGATCCGCGTACGGTGACGGAGATTCGCCCGGCTCCGGAGCCGCCCGGAACGGCGCTGGCCTGCCCTGAGCCGCGATCGTCCTGGCGGAAAGCGGGAGAGGCGGCCCGGGCAGCTCCGGCCAGGCGGGAACTCGCGACCCTGATCGATCACCGTTCTCCTCTGCCTGCTCGCGGCGGCTGCCACGCCGGGCCGGCCTTTCAATGACCCATAGGCGACGGCTTTGCCGCGGCCGGCCGGGGCCCGTCCCGCAGGAGCGTCCAGCCTTCTGGGAGGTTGCATTCGGCCCGCTGTTGCCGGGCACAGCAAAATGACCGCTTCGTGAGCTGCCGGGTGAACGACCCTTGCGGCTCCTCAGCGACAATGACCCGCTCGCTCTCACCGTAGTGCGGGGTGCGTTCGGCCTGGATCGTCAAGGTGCCGTGCTCAACGGTCACCTCGATGCCGTCAGGGCCGACGCCAGGCAGGTCAGCCTCGACGTGGTAGCTGCCGTCCTCACTGCGGTAGACATCCATGGGCATAGCGAGCGGGGCACGCGTCCTGGTCGCGGCCATGGAGATGAGCCGCTCGAAAGGGTCCCGGAAGGGCTCGTACCTGATCACTGACATCGCTGCCTCCTCCTGGAGGGGTGGCCGCGCGGGAAACCATGTGCAGCCTCAGCCGGCGCGGTCCTCCCCTAGGACAGGCTAGTTCTCCGGTCGCTCGCCTTCGTCCCCCCACGTCACACATGTCATGGATGGTCCGCTGGAAGGCGGCAGAGCCGGATCCAGGTCCCCCGGATACCGGCAGGCTGCATACCGCGGAGGCTCATCGCCCCCGGAGCCACGCGACACTAGTGGCCGTTCGGGTTGCGACACGGACGGCCAGCTGCCGGAGCATCAGCATGTCGCTGTCGGCGACCTGATCTGCGATAGGCCCAACTACGCGTGGTACTTCCGGGTCCAGCGCGTCGACTCGCAGCGTCCCCTGGTCTACCGCTCGATCCGCCATACGCGGCGCGGAAGTCCGATCGACATCACCGGCCCGCAGTCTCCGCGGCAGGCCGAGCAGCAATTGCCTGAAGCCGGCGCCTACATCGACTTCGCCTGGGCCCTGGCACCTGGGCCCTGGCGCAAAAACGAACCCCCGGCGGCCTGGCGCGGCTGCCAGTACGTACCCGGGCAAGCTACTCGCCGCGCCGCCGGGCTCCCTGACACTGCCGCTGGGCCTGGCCGGCGCGACATACGCAGTAGCGATGCTGCGGGCGATCGCCAGGCCGCGGAAGACCCCCGAACTGCCCGCAACGTAGCCTGGGACCACGAAACGGGAGCCGATCTCCAAGGCCCGGCTGCTCCATTCCGTGCGCATAACCGGTTACAGCCCGAGCTCAGGGCGCAAGCCGGAACCGCCGAGCGGGTCATCGTCGGGATGATGGAGCACACACCGGCGGGAGAGTTGAACGCGAGCGCTGCCGGGCCGGAGGTGCCTTCTGGCAGTTCGCCACACGCGCCGTGTCGGCATCCGCCGGCTCACCGCTGGAGTTGAGCAGGCGGGCTTGAGGCCGGACAGGTCACCGCGCAGGTGATTGCGGCTCCCGCACGACTTCGGCGTGCAGCCACGCGTTCGGCGCGAAGACCGCGAGATCCCTCTGTTCTCCAGCGTGCTGACGCTGAATGAGCAAGAAGCCACCCGAGGTGACGTTGAATGCGTCCGCTTCTTCGTAGGTCATCTCGCTGTGGGCTGCCGAGGAACTGCCCAGGTAGACCTTGACAGCCATGACCAGCAACCCTTCGCACGCGGGCGGGTGTTCAATAGGCGCCATGCTACTCCGGCAGCCGTCCGCCGTCGGTAATCACCCAGCTGACGACGGGCCTGCACAGGCCTGTCGCAATGTCCGTGAAGATCACCCGCATACCAAGCCGAACCGGACGTCGTCGGGCGAAGAATAAGTCGTATGCAGCGGTCGCGCCCTGTCATCCTGCAGGGTATGGAGCCTGGTCTGGCTGATCGCGGGCCTGGCCGTATAATCTTTCTGAACGGCGCTTCCAGTTCCGCCACGTCAACCCTGGCGACGGCGATGCAGCAGGTATCGGGCGAGCCGTTCCTGCACGTGTCGCCGGATCATCTGGTGGCCAGTGGCATGCTGCCCGGCCGGCGCGATCCGGATGGGCCGTTCGCGTGGTGGGACCAGATGCGCCCGCGGTTCTTCGCCGGGTTCCACAGGTGCCTGCCCGCGCTGGCTGCGGCGGGAAACGACCTGATCGCCGGGCACATCATCGAATTCCGTGCTTGGCGGGAGGACCTGGCGAGGCTGCTCGAAGGCCTTGGTGATTTCCTCGCCGGCGTGCGCTGCGACCTGGCGGAAATCAGCCGCCGCGAGCGCGGCCGGGGATATCGGCGTATCGGAGAGGTGTGCCCGCTGTCCGGCACGAGTGACGAACCGGGCCGGTGACCGGTGTCAGGCGTGACGTGCGGTACCCGCCGGCGAGCCGCTGACCTGCGCTAGTTTATCGATACTGGCAACACGCCCGGGCCTGGCGTCAGCGGATTAGCCTGCGCCACGGTCAGGTGGCTGTGGCCCGGCGCTGCGCCGGCGGGCTGGCGGCGGCGGTATCACCTTGCCGGCGAGCGCCCGCCCGGCAGGGATCAGCACGAGTTCTCCGCCTGAGGTGCGGACTGCGAGGGACTCGGCGTCGGCCTGTTCGAGGAGACCCAGGACGTCGGCGATCTGGTCGCCGTCGCCCGGTCCGGGCCGGCGCCAGCGGATGACGACCCGCTGGCCGACATCGGCAGGTGTGAGCCGGACCTCAGCCCGGAAGTGCATGCCGGTCACCTGCCCATCGGCGGGACCGGTCGCGCCGCCGGCAGGGAGGACCGGCCTTGTCCTTGACATCGATGCACGGCTCGGCGATCACGCATGTCATGGCCGGCTCCACCTCCAGACGGCCCGCCGGGACGGGGGTCCGGCCGGGCCTTTCCTGACCCCGCGGCCTGCTAGCCGCCGATGTGCGACATCTCCACCTTCTGCTCCGGGCGTGTTGCGAGCGAGCGCAGCTCGGAGTACCGGTCAGCGCGCCGCGTCCATACCGAGGCGACCTGGGCGCGGAGCGCCTCGTCGCTGGCGCCGCCGCGCAGCGGGCCGCGCAGGTCGTGGCCCGCCCCGGCGAACAGGCAGGTGTATAGCGATCCCTCGGCCGACAGCCGGGCGCGGGACAGCCGCGGCAGAACGGCTGGGTCACCGAGGCGATCACGCCGATCTCACCGCCGCCGTCCCGGTACCGGTACCGGCATGCGACCTCCCCCGGGTAGCTGGGCGCGAGCAGCTCCAGGGGCCACCGCCCACCGATCAGCGCGATGATCTCGGCGGCCGCGACGACGTCATCGAGCCGCCAGCCGTTGGTCGTGCCGACATCCATGAACTCGATCAAGCGCAGCACATGCCCGCTGCCCCGGAAATGCTCAGCCATCGGCAGGACCGACTGGTCGTTGCAGCCGCGCTTGACCACCATGTTGACCTTCACCGGCAGCCCGGCGTCGGCGGCCGCCGCGATGGCGTCCAGCACGCCCGCGACCGGGAAGGCGGCATCGTTCAGCGCCATGAACAC
>Ga0137385_10005692_pt1 | contig 10959 bp, 10 predicted proteins | sample SagtaG_FD_104921 | JGI IMG/M metagenome (GOLD analysis project Ga0137385, IMG submission 104921) | Vadose zone soil microbial communities from Sagehorn Ranch, Mendocino, California, USA - Sage2_R_80_16 metaG | ecosystem: Environmental > Terrestrial > Soil > Vadose zone | place: USA: California...
CCACACCCCCTCGACCTTGGGCAGCATGACGACGTCGAGCTTGTCGCCGACCGCCGCGACGATCTCGACGACATCGTCGAGCGCCCACGGCGAGTTGAGCGCATTGATCCGCGTCCACAATCCGGTGGTCCGAAAATCGCAAGCCTGCGCCATGGCAATAAATCCCGCTCGCGCCGCCTCCTTGGCGTCGGCGGGAATGGCGTCTTCCAGATTGCCCAGGACAATGTCGACCTGCGCGACCAACTCCGGCACTTTGGCTCGGACTTTTTCGATGTGCGGCGGCACGAAATGGATCATCCGCTCGAGCCGCAGCGGCAAGTCGCGCAGCGGCGCCGGCGCACCAATCGCGAGCGGCTTGAAAAAATTGCGCGGCAACTTCATTCCGAAATCCAATCCAACCGCTTGCGGCTCACAAGCGGGCGCACCTTACACCATTTCACCGCGCATCAGCTTGGGCTGCGACGCGGCCGGCATCACGCCTTCGCGCATCAGTACGCGGCGCAACGGTCCGATGCGGTCGACGAAATAGAGCGACAATCCGCGCGCGCCATGCGCCGGCAAAAATTCGCTCAGCAAGCTCCGATTCAAAAGATCGATAGCAAGCGTCCGGCTGACGATATCGGCACGGCGCTGGCTCTCATAACGCGCCAGTACCTCGGCGCCGCCGAGATCGCGCTTGTGTTGGTGTGCTTCGGCCACAATTTCGGCGATGCTGGCGGCCTCGCGAAGCCCGAGATTGAGCCCCTTCGCGCCGCTCGGCGGCACCACATGGGCTGCTTCACCGACGAGCGCGATGCGATTGCGCGCAACGGCATCGGCGGTCTCGACTGCGAGCGGGAAGACGCCGCGGCCCGCTTCAACAGTGATGTTGCCGAGCAGCCAATGCGACCGGCTTTCGATCGCGTTTGACAATTCCGCATCGTCCTTCGCTAAAAGCTCGTCGCATTGCGCCGGCGCGACCACACAAACAAGGCTCGAACGCCGGCCGGGAAGCGGCACCAGCGTAAACGGACCCTGCTCGGTGTGGAATTCGGTCGACGTGTCGTCATGCGGTCGCGCATGGCTGAGGTTGAGCGTAAGTGCGGTCTGCGGATAGGCGCGGCGCCGCGTCGTGATGCCGGCGGCGGCGCGGCAGACCGAACGCGCACCATCCGCGCCAATCGCGAGTTGCACGCGCGCCTCGCCCTGACCGTGCTTGATGGTGACCGCCGAAGCGTCGCATTCAATGGCAAGAGCCGACGCCGCGATCCAGGTCAGAGGAAGGGTAGCGGCACGCGCTTCTAGCGCCGCAATGAGATGCCGGTTCTCGATATTGTACCCGAATGCGTCGCAATCGATTTCTGCGGCGGTAAACAATACTTCGGGTGCGCGAAACAGCCGCCGCGTGTCGTCGATGATGCGGAGTTTTTTCAGGGGCGCGGCGTGCGGCACGCAGCCCTCCCACACGCCCAAAGTGTCAAGCGCCGCCACCGAACCCGCCAACAGCGCGGTCGTGCGATGATCCGTCTGCGCCGGCGGAGCGATCAGCAGCGTGTCCACACCGGCAGCGGCAAGCGCGATCGCGCTTACCAGCCCGGCCGGACCGGCGCCGACGATGGCGACTTCCGCGGTGACTTCGGCAGGAGGAGGGTGGGTCATGGTTATCCTTGCGATCCTATCGGTCAAGCGCTGCGACGCGCTGTGGGTTACGGTCGAAAACCCTGCAATCACATGGCGCTTGCGTACGGTCCTCAATTTAACATGTAAGCTTCCGACATGGATCCCGATACTCCTCCCGGATCGGCCGGGCCTGCGCAGATCGCGGCGGCCTTTGCAGTGCATGTTTTTACCGCCTGCGGCGCCGGTTGCGCATTATTGGCTTTGATTGCCGCAGTGAACAGCGAATGGCCGATCATGTTCGCTTGGCTCGGCGCTGCGCTCTGCATCGACGGCGTCGACGGCACCTTCGCGCGGCGCCTGCAGGTCGCCAAGCTATTGCCGCGCTGGTCGGGCGACATCCTCGACCTTGTGGTCGACATCCTCAATTACGTTTTCGTGCCGGCCTACGCCTTGGCGGCGAGCGGACTGTTGCCCAGGCCCGAGGCCATCGCCCTTGCCATCCTGATTGTCGTGACCGGCGCGCTTTATTTCGCCGATCGGCTGATGAAAACGTCCGATTATTATTTCCGTGGCTTCCCGGCGCTGTGGAATGTCGCCGCGTTTTATTTGTTCATCTTAAAACCCGACCCTTGGGTCGGCGCGGCGACCATTACTGCGCTGGCCGCGCTGACCTTCGTGCCGTTTCATGTCGTCCATCCGGTGCGTATCAGCCATTTGCGCGGGATTACGACTGCGGCACTCGTCGTTTGGGCGCTGCTTGCGATCGTTGCCATTGCGGAAAATCTCAACCCGCCGGTCTGGATCGGTGCCGCTTTGTGCCTGTTGGCAGTTTATTTCGTCGCCGTGGGTTTTTTCCGGCGTCACCACCCATGAACGTACCGCCGGCGCGTAAGTGCACCTGTGCACCTGCTGCACATGATGCCAATGACCTTGCGCGGACCAATGGCCTTGCGCCGACCTCCCGACCACCTATGATCGCGCCCGATTTCCAGCCACAAGCTTTGCATAGTCACGATAGGAGAAGACAATGGTTGCTGCAGTGCGCGTTCATAAGGTCGGCGGCCCAGAAGTTCTGACATACGAAGAGATCGAAGTCGGCGCTCCTGGCCAGGGTCAAATCCGCGTCAAGCAACACGCTTGCGGCGTCAACTTCATCGATACCTACTTTCGCATGGGCATGTACCCCTCGCCGGTCGGCTTACCCTTCGTTGCCGGCAACGAGGCCGCGGGCGAGGTGACCGCAGTCGGTCCGGGCGTGACCGATTTCAAGGTCGGCGATCGCGTGGCTTATGTCGTGGCGCTGGGATGCTATGCGGCGGAGCGCCTGGTGCCCGCCGATCGCGCCGTCAAATTGCCGGCCAGTATCAGCTACGAACAGGCCGCCGCTATGATGCTCAAGGGCATGACGGCCGAATATTTGGTTCGCCGCACCTTCAAGGTCGAGAAGGGCATGAACGTGCTCATGCATGCGGCTGCCGGCGGCGTCGGGCTCATCCTATGCCAATGGGCCAATCATCTCGGCGCCAATGTCATCGGTACGGTGGGATCAAAGGACAAGGCCGCACTGGCCAAGGCGAACGGCTGTCATCACACGATCCTTTATCGCGACGAGGATTTTGTCGCGCGCGTGAAGGAAATCACCGGCGGCAAATTGTGCGACGTGGTCTATGACGGCATCGGCAAAAGCACTTTCCCGGCATCGCTCGATTGCATTCGCCCGCTTGGCATGTTCGTGAGCTTCGGCAGCGCGTCGGGACAGATCGATGCGTTCAACATCAATATCCTGCAAACCAAGGGCTCATTATTTGCCACCCGCCCGACGCTCAACACCTATGCCGCCAAGCGCCAAGATCTGCTTGCAATTGCCAACGGTCTGTTCGATGTCGTCGGCAAGGGAGCGGTTAAAGTCCCGGTCAATCAAAAATATCCGCTGCGCGATGCGGCCAAAGCGCATCGTGACCTGGAAGGACGCGCCACCACCGGGTCTTCGATCCTGATACCGTAATCATCTCCTGCCGCAGGCCGATGGCCGCATGAAAATCTGGGGCTATTGGGCCACGCTGGGCTGGAGCATTCTGGCCTTCCTGGCAGGACAGTTTGTCGGCTTCGGCGCCCTCCTATGGCTGCGCAGGGGCGATTGGGACTCGCTCCTGCTGACTTCTTTTGACGGCGTGCTCGTCACGATCTTCATCGTTCTCTCTAATCCGATCACGATCGGAGTGCTCGCGATTGCGGCGCGGCTTGCTCGGGCCAATCTGACGGAATATTTCGCACTGAAATGGCCGTCGCCGCGCGACCTGGGGCTCGGCGTCGCGTCGTTGGTCGGACTAATCGCTGCCGGCGACGCATTGTTGTACTTCACCGGCCGCGATCTGGTGACCTCGTTCCAGCTGCAGTCCTATACGACGGCAGCGGCGGCGGGTTGGCTTCCGGCGATGCTGGCAGGCGCCATCATCGTCGCGCCGGCAGGCGAAGAGACGATGTTTCGTGGATTTTTATTCCGCGGCTGGGTGCGTTCGCCGCGTTCCGCTTGGCTCGCAATCGTCGTGATCTCGATGCTCTGGGCAATGCTGCACATCCAGTACGACTGGACGGGCATGCTGCAGATCTTTGTCATTGGTTTATTTCTTGGTTGGATGCGCTGGCGCAGTGGCTCGCTCGCGCTAACGTTTCTGCTGCACGCGCTCTTCAATCTGGAAGGCACCTTGGAAACATTTGCGGTGCTACATTTCGCGAAGTGAGGATCAGTCGAGCTGCAGATGCGCGGATGACGTTCCGCTCACGACGAACCGAAAATTCGATCCAACGCCGCAATGGTGCCGCCGCTTGGCCGTCCACCCGGTTCGAGTTGTTGGCGCGGCAAGCCGATCACCGGTTCGGCAAATCGCGCAATGGCGGCTACGGTCTCGTCGAGCGGCACCGGCGAATCCGGTGTTTCGCTGACGATGATGGCAAGAACAGACATATCGCGGCGGAACAGCGCATCGAGTGCGGTGAGAGTGTGACTGATCGTGCCGAGATAGGAGCCGACGACTAGGATGAGCGGAAGTTGCAGCGCCATCATGACGTCGAGGATGGTACGTTGCTCATCGAGCGGAACCATGATGCCACCGACGCCCTCGACCAGTAAAATCTCGCGGCGGTCCTCGATCGCTGATTTGCAAAAAGCCACGACCTCGTCGACGTCGATGCGGCGGCCTTCGCGGCGAGCGGCGAGGTCCGGCGAGATCGCCGCGCGAAACCGCCAAGGTGAAATGCGTTCGATGTTTTGCAGCGTCACGGGGAAGCCGAGCGCCTGAAGCAAAATACCGGGATCGCTTGCGGCAGGCTGATCGGGGTCAAATCCGCTGACGACCGGTTTGATCGCGTCAACCGAGCGGCCCATCTGGCGCAAATGCCGAATGAGCGACGCGCCGACGAAGGTTTTTCCGACATCCGTTCCGGTCCCAGTAATGAAGATCGCGGTCACCGGATCAACGCCTTAAAACGTGCGACCGCACCAGCTCGACGAGGCGCGCAATATCGCTGTCGTCGTGCTGTGCGGTAAAAGCAAAGCGTAGCCGCGCGGTACCGGCCGGCACGGTGGGTGGACGGATCGCGACGACAAGAAAACCGTTGTCGCAAAGGCGATCGGATGCCGCCAACGCCGCAGCCGTATCCCCGACGATCACCGGCACGATGGCGCTTTGGGCGTCCGGCAGATTAAGCGCGCGCGTGAATAGGCGCGCCTTTCGCAACGGCTCGGCGGCATAGACCGGGTCGCGCTCGATCACGTCGAGAGCGGCGATCGCCGCGGCGACAACGGCGGGCGGCAGGCCGGTCGAGTAGATAAAAGTGCGCGCCCGCGTGCGCATAAGATCAATCACGGCATTCGACGCGCACAAATATCCGCCATAAGCGCCGACCGCCTTGGATAGTGTTCCCATCTGCAGCGGCACCTGAATAGGCGAATGCGCAGCGCCGTTGACGAAAGTAGAACCGCGGCCGCCGCCGATCACGCCGAGCCCGTGCGCATCGTCGCTGAGCAACCAAGCGTCGAAGCGCTGTGCCAGCTGCGATAGCGCGGCGAGCGGCGCAATATCACCATCCATCGAAAAGATGCCGTCGGTGGCGATGAGCGCTCGTTTCTTTGCACCGCGATGTGCCCCCAGGATTTCTTCCGCGTGGCGCGGGTCACCATGGCGGTAGCGTTGGATCTTTGCGCCGCTTAACTTGGCGCCGGCGTGAATGCAGGCGTGTGAGAGCTCATCCATGACGATCAGATCGTCTGGGCCGACCAAGGCCGGAATGATGCCGGTATTGGCGAGATAACCGGAGCCGAAGACACACGCAGCCTCCGTGCCCTTGAGCCGCGCCAAGCGCGTTTCGAGTTCTGCATAAAGCGGGTGGTTCCCGGTAACCAGCCGCGATGCGCCGGCACCGACGCCGTAGCGCTTCGTCGCATCGATGGCCGCCGCGATGACCTGCGGATGTTGACTGAGATTGAGGTAATCGTTGCAAGAGAATGACAGCAGGCGACGCCCGTCGCGCTCGACCCAAATTCCCGTTCGCGCGGTGACCGCAGGCGTGCGGCGAAGCTGCGCGCGTTCCAGCGCGGCGAGCTTGTCGGCGGCAAATTCTTCCAGCGAGCGCATCCGCTTCCCGCTTACCTTTCAAACGAAGGTGACCTCGGCAGCGCCGGGAGGCACAATGGTGGCCGCTACAGCGTGACCCCGCAAAAGCGGCTTACCAATTTTAGGAAGAGATCATCCTCAACCGAAATCCAGGGCCTTAGGCTCTGCCTCCATGAAAGCGCCGAATGCCGGGCGATGCCAGCGAAAACAAGGGTCTAGCCGAAGCAAATCCTGCCTGGTACGCGGCCGGGCTCGAGCATGTCTGGCTGCCCTATGCGCAAATGAAGACGGCGTCCCTTCCGCTTGCCGTTGCAGCGACGCACGGCAGCCGGATCGTGCTGGCTGATGGACGCGAATTGATCGACGGCATCGCGTCGTGGTGGACCGCGTGCCACGGCTACAATCATCCGCATATCCGCGCGGCCGTTGAGCGCCAGCTCGCGACCATGCCGCATGTGATGTTCGGCGGCCTGGTACACGAACAGGCTTTGACGCTGGCCCGGCGGCTGACCGGCATGCTCGGTCCGCATGGTCTTGATCGCGTGTTCTTTAGCGAATCCGGCTCGATTGCCGTGGAGGTCGCGCTGAAAATGGCGCTGCAGTATTGGCGCAATCGCGGCGTTCGCGGCCGCGAGCAGATCGTGGCGTTCAAGGGCGGCTACCACGGCGACACGACCGGCGCGATGGCCGTTTCCGATCCGCAGAGCGGCTTTCATGGCTCGCTTGCCGGCTTGCTGCCGCGGCAAATCATTGTCGATCTCCCGCTTGACGAGGCGAGCACGGCCGCTCTCGACGCCCTCTTGGCGGAACAGGCCGAGCGCATCGCCGCGATTATTGTCGAACCTCTGGTGCAGGGTGCCGGCGGCATGCGTTTACATGACGCGGGGGTGCTCCAGACGCTGCGGGCGCTGGCCGATCATCATGAGCTCTTGTTGATCTTCGACGAAATCTTTACCGGCTTCGGACGCACCGGGACGATGTTCGCCTTCGAGCAAGCGGGCGTCACGCCGGACGTCATCACGCTTTCTAAGGCATTGACCGGCGGTACCCTGCCGCTTGCCGCAACGGTAGCGCAGCGAAAAGTGTTCGACGCGTTCTGGTCGGACGATCCAGCAAAAGCCTTGATGCACGGGCCGACCTTTATGGCAAATGCACTGGCCTGTGCTGCCGCCAACGCCTCGCTCGATCTATTCGCGTGCGAACCGCGGCTCGCTCAGGTCGGCAGAATCGAAAACCTGCTGCGCGACGCCCTCGAGCCGTGCCGGAAACTTGCAGAGGTCGAAGACGTGCGGGTCAAGGGCGCCACCGGCGTGGTCGAGCTCAAACGCATCGAAAATCTCAACGGTCTGCGACAACGCTTTATCGATGAAGGAGTTTTCGTTCGACCATTTAGCTCGATCGTCTATTTGACACCGGCTTTTACAATCACTGAGGACGAATTGCTGAAGCTGACCGGCGCGATTCGGCGTGTTCTCGCCTAACGGGTGATCTCCGTGCGTCCCGCGGTTTTGGGAGTTCAGAAATTCAGTATCCAACTACCGCGCCATGGAGATCGTAGGCATTGGCGCGTTCGATCCGCACCGTCGCAATTTCCCCGACGCGTAACGGGCGGTGGCTCGTAACATGAACCGCGCCATCGATCTGCGGGGCATCGCCCTTGCTGCGACCTTTGGCCCCGCTCGGTCCGACTTCGTCGATGATGACCTGTTCGCGATTGCCGATCCTGCGTTTGAGGCGCTTATGCGAAATGGCCTGCTGGTGCTCCATTAAGCGATGCCAACGCTGTTCCTTGACGTCGTTCGGCACCGGCGCAGCGAGATCGTTCGCCACGGCGCCGGCAACCGGCTCGTAGCGGAAGCAGCCAACCCGATCGAGCTGTGCCTCCGCGAGCCAGTCCAATAACTGAGCGAAATCCTCTTCGGTCTCGCCTGGAAAGCCAACGATGAAGGTTGAGCGAATGGTCAAGCTCGGGCACGCGTCCCGCCACGCTGCGATGCGCTTAAGCGTCTTCGCTTGCGCTGCCGGCCGGCGCATGCGTTTGAGCACTGCCGGGCTCGCATGCTGGAATGGCACGTCGAGATAAGGGAGCACTTTGCCGTCCGCCATGAGCGTGATGACTTCATCGACATGCGGGTATGGGTACACGTAGTGCAGTCGTACCCAGACGCCGAGCTCGCCGAGCTCGCGCACGAGATCGATAAATTTGGCTCGCACCTGCCGGTCTTTCCACTTACTGGCCTCGTATTTCAGGTCGCTGCCGTAGGCCGACGTATCCTGCGATATGACAAGAAGCTCCTTGACGCCGGCGCCAACGAGCCGTTCGGCCTCGCGCAGGACGTCTGCCGCCGGGCGGGACACCAGATCGCCGCGCAATTTTGGGATGATGCAGAAGGTGCAGCGATTATTACAACCCTCTGAAATCTTTAAATAAGCGTAGTGCCGCGGCGTCAGTTTTATGCCTTGCGGCGGGATTAGATCGGCATACGGATCATGCGCTGGCGGAGCCGCCCGATGCACGGCATCGAGCACGCTTTCATACTGCTGCGGTCCAGTGACTGCGAACACGCCAGGATGCTTGCTTGTGATCTTTTCCGGTTCGGCGCCCATGCAGCCGGTGACGATCACCTTGCCGTTCTCCGCCATTGCGGCGCCGATCGCGGCTAGCGACTCCGCCTGCGCGCTGTCGAGAAAACCGCAGGTATTCACGATGGCGAGATCGGCGCCGGAATGCTCGCGCGCAAGTTCATAGCCCTCGGCACGGAGCCGCGTAATGATCCGCTCGGAATCCACCAAGGCTTTCGGGCAGCCGAGCGAGACGAAGGAAATGCGGGGCGGACGGTTCATCGCGGGCCGTTCATAGCATGCTGGTGCGGGCTGATAGCGCATCGGCATCCAGTGTAGATAGGTCCTGGTGCAGAGACGTTCTGGCGCAGATAAGGGCCGAGCCGCTATTCCGCCATCAAAAAGTCCGCCCAGCACCCTCAATTCACCGCGCCAGACCAGCATTGCTGGGAACTTCTTCGGGGGAAATTAAGGATTTCGCGGTCTCCTTCGATCAGCGATGGGGCTTCGGGGTGCAGTCTCTCTTCAACGCCATTAATTTGCGGTCGGGCCAATACGGTCTGGGCCGCATTTTGGTTCGGCTGTTGCGGGGCTGACCTGACGCGTAAGCGTATGGTTCGACGAGCGCATATTGCGGTTTTGCTGCTTGCTGTCTGTCTGGGCGGATGCGGCGGCTATACGATGTTCAATCCCGAAAGCACCGGCGGTTTGTCCTATTCAGGAGCTTCCGCGACGGCGCAAAACTCCCGTCCGACAACCGGCTCCACTGATAGAAGGGACGCGGCAACGCTCAACGCGCTGTTTGCCAGCGCCGCTCAACCGCGATTGGACGGGCAATCGGATGACCGGGCGGCGCTTCCAGCCGCCAAACCCGTTGCGCTTGCGAGCACGGGCGATGTCTCCGGGCAACCGGCTCGTCCGTCGGCCAAGGAACCCGTCGAACCGCGCGGCCGCGCTTATCTGTTTCGCGGCGTAGCCGGCCTCATCTATTCGCGCGGCATGGATAGCTTGGCCGATCGCATCCGCCACGCTGGAATCCCGGCGAGCGTACAAACCTATCTGACGTGGCGCGGCGCCGTCGAGCAAGCCATTGCGGATTATCGGCGCGATCCTGCACCGATCATCCTCATCGGCCATTCCATGGGAGGCGATTCAGCTCTCGCACTTGCCGAGCGGCTCAACAGCGAAAACATTCCGGTGAGCCTCCTCGTGACCTACGATCCGAGCCGGATCGCCGACGACGTACCGCCAAACGTCGAGCGTTACATCAATATCTTTCAGTCATCGAACATCATGGGTGGCGGCAACGTCGTGCAAGGCTCGCGGTTTCACGGGCATTACGCGAGCTTCAATCTGAAGGACCACAGCGAGATCATTCATATCAACATCGAGAAAGCCGAGCCCATCCAGGAGCAGCTGGTGAATAAAATCGCGCAGCTGTCGGGAACGCCGGCAGTCGCGCAAGGCGAGGCCGTCCCATTGCACCTACAGGTGCCCGCCGACGCGGCCATCGAACTGTGGGATTCCGGCTTCCCGGTCCAAGCGCATGCCGGCGACACGCTCAAATCGCTGGCGGCGGCATATCACGTTCCGTTGTGGTCGCTCGCTGAAAGCAACGCGGTCTCGGTGCGTGCACCCTTGGCCGAAGGGCAGCGCGTCGTCATCCCGCGCCGTCTGGTTCCGATGGCGATGCCGAGCACGATCACCAGCTACGCACCCACCGGGCGCTGAGCCAGGTTTGCGCTAGCCGTTTCCCTTAGAGCGCATTCCATCCAGAATTTAATCGATTGTTGCTCTAGCAGTGCGGGGCGAGGCAGAGCCCGCTTGGCTGGAAGCAGCGCCAGAACGGTACCGGAGTGGATTGGCCGTTCACGCAAGTATTCACCGTACACCAATTAAACTGGTCGCAATCGGACACGCAGCGGCCGCTGGGCTGCGCACAGGCGCCCGCTAGTTTGCTTGCCGTCTTGCCTGCTCTTACATGTTTTGCTGCCAGAGCAGGGGACAGCGACGCAGCGCAAAACGCTACCGCAAGCGCGATAGCGGCGATCGATTTTTTGGACATGTTTTTGGACATGGACGGTCCTCCCAGACTCATTCCCAAAACAAATTAGCCAAAATCATAATGAGCCGACAAGCAGCGGTTTTTTTGTAATTCGCAGCTAGCCCCGTGCGCGATAAGTCG
>Ga0137385_10005697_pt1 | contig 10955 bp, 6 predicted proteins | sample SagtaG_FD_104921 | JGI IMG/M metagenome (GOLD analysis project Ga0137385, IMG submission 104921) | Vadose zone soil microbial communities from Sagehorn Ranch, Mendocino, California, USA - Sage2_R_80_16 metaG | ecosystem: Environmental > Terrestrial > Soil > Vadose zone | place: USA: California...
CACCCGGGAGGCGCGGGCAGTTGTGGTAAATTTTATTATTGTCGTTCATGATCACGTCCGGATTGATCGTGACCTTACCGGTTGGGTCGACAGCCTTGACGATATTCTGCACTCCCGTTGCTTTAGCCCACAGGAACTTGCCATCCTTCGCGTCAAGACTCCACATGATGGCGTTCTTGCACGGGGCGCCCGTCAGTGTGTGACGACTCTTTGCCTCAGCATCTTCGCCAATCCCCAACATTCCGGCAGCGCTTGGGTCTGGATGCACAGAAGTCGTGATGGGCATCATCTCAAACGTGCAGTCTTGGTCACAGCCATCCTCCGGCAGAACCTGGCGCTTCCACACGACCTTGCCGGTCTTGGGATCTACAGCCCAGCGCGTATCCGTGCCAGCCATCGTTGCACCGGGCATATCGCGTTCTTTCTCCGACGACGGCATCACGCCCGAAGAGCCATAGTGAACCAGGTTCAGTTCGGTGTCATAAATCATCGGTCCCCATACGCCGGTTCCCCAGCGTTGGTCGAATGGCTTCTTCGCCCAGGTTTCATCGCCCGGCTCCCCCGGCTTCGGGATTACGTCGTTATGCCAGATCTGCTTGCCTGTCTCCGCATCATGGCCATCCACGAAGCAGGTGAAGGGCGCTTCCTGGCAGCTTGAACCGGCGATTACAACGCCATTTACCACGATCGGACCGGCGGTGTTCGTCACATACAGGTCGCCACCGCGGTTTACTTGCCAAAGCTCTTTGCCGGTCTTCGCATCGAGCGCCACAAGATAGTTGTCGCGGGTCGTCGTATAAATCTTGTCTTGCCAGAGGAAGATCGTGCGCTTTCGTTGGCCCCAGTTGTTGTTGTGCATCTCCTCAAGCGAGGGTAGACGTCGACGATACTGCCAGAGCAGATCACCGCTTGCCCCATCGATCGCCTGGACGACGTCATTCGGGTTAGGCAGATACATCACGCCGTTATAGACAAGCGGCGTTGCCTCATTTATTCCGGGCTCCATCAGACGCGCCCAGACCAGTTGCAGGTCCTTCACGTTACTCCGGTCGACCTGCTTCAGCGTGCTGAAACCCCATCCCTCGTAGTTACCGCGTGACATGACCCAATCATTCGGATTTGGCTTGCGCAGCTTCTCGTCCGTTACCGTAACAAAGTTGTCGATCGCATGGATGGTGTTGGTGGAACCGCCCGGCTGCTGCCCTGGTGTTGGACCTGACGAAGGGGGCGTAAAGTACGTCGGGCGCACATAGACTCTGCCGTCGTTAACAACCTCCCTATGTTCAATTGATGCTATGTCTTGTGGGGTTGCCGCTGTGCCGTGCGAAATGTTGGCTGTATTGGCAGGCGCAGCATCCAGCAGGATAGCCGAGAGGCCCGCGGGATCATCCGGCAATGGGGTAGCCCCACCTGGAAAACCATTCGCAGACAGAATGTAGGCCACCACATCTGCGTCTCCAGCCGCGCCCAGTTGGCCGCCATTGCCTGGCGGCATGGTCTTCTCCGTATAATTGTAGAGGCTTCCTATCGGCTGACCACCCCACTTGGCCATAAAGCTCTTGCTTGCAAGAGGGGGCGTTCCTTCAATGCCGCCAAGATTGCTGCCATGACACATCACGCAATTCGCTGCATAGAGGGTTTTGCCGTGGCTGGCTTGCACCGGGGTATAGACGCCGCTCGACGCCACACGATTCGCCGACGCTGCCGCTACACCTGGACCCTGCGCAGCGATCTTGATCTTTTCCAGCGCGGGATCGTCTTTCTGTAGTGCCTTATCTCCCGCCTTGAACCCGTTCGATTGCAGCAGGAAGGCCACAACGGCCTCATACTCATCCTGCTTCAGGCCGCCATGAGCACTCGGCGGCATGGTGGTTGCAGTGCGATCGTACAGCGCTTTTTCCGTCAGGTTCTGACCCGTGGCGATGGTTGCAAAGACCGCTCCTGAAAGCGCCGGCCCTACTCCACCTTCCAGTTTGGCTCCATGGCAGACCGCGCAGTTTCCCTGAAATACCTTTGCACCCTGCGCAGCTTGTGGCGCCGTATAGATGGCACCCGACTCCGTCGTCGTCGGGTGCTGAGCGAAAGCAATGAACCCACCGACAACACAGAACACAGACACCAGGATTGACTTCGTGTTTATCTTCAAACTTTTTCCACGCCCCCGACTGCGGCAGCGAGTTAACGAACTCACCTTCCGCACTAAACTACAATCGCGCTGGTACAAATTACCGGGCAGGCCAACTCCAAAAGTATTGACTCCAGTAATGGACAATCGCCGGTAGCATGGTCCCTTCCTCGCCGGGCAAGAAACTTTCCAGTGTCGCTTCAAGAACGTGATGCACGGCCTGCAAATCTGCTACCGGCGAGTAGATGCCCAATTAGCACGGACCCAAACTCTCACCAGATCAGTTTCACCGCAAATTGAATCTCGCGCGACGTGGTCGTAGTTCCAGTCAATAGGCCCGCAGTCCCGTTTGAGTTAGCCACGCCGGTTGAACTGTAGAGGTCGGTACCGGCCGGGGTAGGCGGCGCAGCAAAGTTGGTGCGGTTCAATATGTTGAAGGCCTCCGTCCGGAATTGCAGGTTGAATATCTCCCCGATCTTATTGTTCTTGAACACCGAGAAATCGAGATCCGATAGCCCAGGCCCAACCAAGCTGTTGCGATGGGAGTTACCCCGAAGATTCAGGCATATCGGGTAGGGTTCCACCGTAGCCGGTGAGCCATAGATTTTGGACGTCGTGTCGCAATTAGCTTGCCAAAAGGCCATGTCTGGCGCCGTCGGGAGCGAGAAGCAATTAAGGTTGATGTAATTCTTCGGATTTCCTTTATTGATAGCCGTGTGGCAACCCGGGCCACCGAGACGATTAGGATAGCCGCGTGTATTAGAGCCGTTTTGTCCGGACGGGTTCCCGCCTGTCCCAAATGTCGGCGTAAAGGGCACGCCGTCAGCTACCTTGTAAATGGCGCCTAGCTGCCACCCATTTGTTACCCTTTGTGCAAACTTGGGCAGCGCCTTGGCCTCTGGGAGTTGCCAGAGTCCATTGATAACAAGGGTTCGGTCCACGTTGAAGTCGGAAGGGCCACGGGTCAAATTACCGAACGGGTCGAGGCCTGTGATCGAGTTGCTGAAGTCATTGTTAGATAAGGTATTAGAAGCGTTGTCCAGGCTTTTACCCCACGTGTAAGAACCTTGAATCTGGAATCCGTGGCTCATTCTCTTGTTAACTCGCAACTCCAGAGCATGGTAAGTGGATTCCCGCGAGAAGTCGGAATATAAGATATTACCAAAGTTCGTGTTAATTCTAGTCCCACTCTTTACCGGATTTGGATAGAGCCAACCGGCAGACGTGAGCGTAGGAGTGACATTATCAATATCTTGGATGTTGAACTTCAGGTGCACGCCGCGCGTGCCCGCATAGCCGACCGTCAGGGTCAGGTCTCGGGCGAGTTCGCGCTGCACGTTAAGGTTCCATTGCATCACGTAACTCCGAGACGGATTTGGTTGGTTGTATAGCACCGTCGCGGTGGCCGCCGTCAACTTTGACGCTACTCCGTTGTTATAGAACGCCCCTTGCGGCAGGTTGGTTGCTGTGTATTGAAGTCCAAAAGGATAAACGTTGATCGCTGTACGGGAAAATTCATAAGACATCGGCAGTGAGTCAAAGATGCCGAAGCCACTCCGCACCGAGGTCTTGCCGTCGCGGAATGGGTCCCAGGCAAAACCTACTCGCGGCTCGAAGTTGTGAAGTGTCGGATTGTTCAGGAAAAGCGGATTACCCGTTCGAACCGTTGCGGAGGTGAGGGTGGGCAGGGTAGCGATATAGCCGTGCTTCTCCGTCGGATCAGTCAACATCTCGTAGCGAAGCCCCAGATTCAAAGTCACGTTAGGCTTCCAGTGCCAGTCATCCTGCACGTAACCGCCGATGATGCTATTACTGAAACCCAGCCCAGGAGGCGCTGCTAATCCTAAGGAGGGATTGCCCAACTCTGGCGCCTGGAATGTCGCTCCTGCCGCATTCAAGAGAAAGTTTTTAAGCGCGGAATTAGTATTAGTATTATATGACCACACGCCGGCGGTGGGCACACTGAATATATTAGTGTACTGCCGTTCGCCGGCGAAGCCGAATTTCACGGAGTGGGTACCACGCACCCAGGTGGCATCGTCATAAATTTGAAAAGTTGTGAAGCCTCTTTTTGCAAATCCAAAACTGTTCGCACCCCCCGAAAACGATGCAAGGCCGTTAATTTTCACTTGGGGCGCCGTAAAGCCCGATGCATAGTTCAGGGACGTGTTGGTGGCCAATTGATTTTGCGCTGTAATAAGTTCGTTCGCTGTCGCATACTGGCGGAGCGTGCCTATGCGCACGGAATTGACCAGATTGGCGCTGAAGGCATGGGTTTCTTCGAGAGCGTAGACTTGCGCGTTATCTCTATACCCTAAAGTCACATTGTTAAAGTTGTCAGGCAAGGTGAACGGCGACCGGCTGATTTGATATGTTCCATCGATATGATCCTTTCCCGCAATCTGGTGGTCGATCCGAGCCGTAAAGAATTGGTCGCTAGTGATTTGAGATTCCGGGAAATTGAAAAATCCCGTGTCCCCGTTGCCGGCTGTCAGCAAGCCCGCATTGGGCAAAGGATAAAACGGAAGATACGCCTGGGCCGCGGGATCCACGGTAATAGTGTTAGGGGAACACGCTGGCGAACTCGGAGCCGAACATAGGTTCCCCGCCCGCGCTGCCGCTGACGGCACTATGTTAACCACAGTGACGCCCTTCGACTGGCTCAGCCCTTCGTAATCTGCGAAGAAGAACGTGCGGTCCTTACGGATTGGTCCGCCTATCGATGTTCCGTATTGATTGCGCTGAAAGGGCGGGATCGTGGGTCCATCAAAATAATTTCGTGCATCGAGCGCGCTATTACGCACGAACTCGTAAGCGCTTCCGTGGATCCGGTTTGATCCTGATCGTGTAACTGCATTGATCACTCCACCTGAGGCCTTCCCATATTCGGCCGAGTAATTGGAGGTCAATACTGAAAACTCTTGAATAGCGTCCACCCCAAGATCTCCCCCGCTCATATTGCCGATGGGGCCATTACTGAAATCGTTGACACTTACGCCATCCAGGCGATAGTTATTCTGGCCGGGACGCGCGCCACCAATGCTAGCTTCGTTTCCAACGCCGCGGCTCGCTCTTGAGCTAGCGTTGCTAATATTGTCGAAGGCCAATTGAGTTGTGGCTGCGACGACACCGGGCTCAAGCGCCGCGAGGTCTTGCCAGCTTCGCCCGTTCAGCGGCAGGTCGACAACAGCGGCACTGCCCACCACAGCGCCGATGGTGGATGAGGAGTGTTCTATCTCCGGCGCTTGGGCAGAAGTGACTTCGACTTGCTGCGTTGTCTTCCCCACTTTCAAGGCGAAGTTCTGGACGAGCTGTGCTCCCACCTCCAGAGTGATCCCGGTACGATTTTGGGGTGCAAAGCCAGATGCCGTAGCCGTCATCTCATAGTCTCCCGGGATGAGGTTGGCGGCCGTATAAAAGCCATCCGCATTCGTGATGGCGGTGGTATTCACCCCGGTCGCCACGTTTGTTATCGCCAGGTGTCCCTGGGGAATTACAGCGCCGGTCGGGTCGGTCAGCGTGCCGGACAAAGTCCCTCCGGTTACTTGCGCCCACGCAGAATTAGCAATCAGCATGCTCAATCCCATCACACTCAATGCAAGAACCATCCTGGCTGGCCCAAAAAACTTGATGATAACCTTCCTATGGTTCTTGAAAGACATCATTGTTGGCCTCTTCCTTCTCACGCGGAACTTAGGTGATGCAAGGCACTATCCCTGAGTGTTTTATCAATTGTCAACAAAAAAATTACACGGTTGAGTAAAAAGGTGCCTTTGGACGTAGGCCCCCTTGTTCCCGAGGCTCTTTGTCATGTTGGTTAGTTGAGATTTGGCGGGAGCGAGTTCTGAAGGGACCAATTCTCCAGGGCGTCGTCGAGGGATTACTCAGCACTGAACGGCGACGTTTCGCGGTCGCGCATGCGCGGGAGCCGGTCTAGGATTTCGGCTCTATGCTTGCTACCTGTTGTGCATGTGCCCAAAACATAGAAATGTTGCTTTGTTGTCAGGATGCCGCCTCAGGATAATAGAGGCGTTAACTCTCCCCAAATCTCTACCATCGTTTACGCCATTCCTTCTTATCTGCCCTGTTCGGGACGCAAGACAGCGGAAAAGTGACCCCGCACGATTGGCCACGATACGCGGTGCGCTATAAAAACGCAATATTTAAACAACTAAATCTAAAGTACATGGGTACTTTGCCTGGGCGACGTTCTAAGCTGATCGTGTCTCTTTCGGCGCGAGGGGTAACAAACCGAGCAAGAAGTCCGAGGGATCAAATGCCTCAACGGGGCGCCTCGCAGCGCCCCGATTCTTAGTCTAGCTGTAGGATGCTGGACCTCCGTAGATCGACGCCGCCAAAGGAGTTCATGCATGTTAAGTCGCGTTCTGAATGCCAAATTTGTGCCCACGAGTTTCGATGCCGCGTTGTTGCTTCTGCGCGTCGGTTCAGGAGCGATTTTGTTTTTGAAGCATGGCTGGGTGAATGTGTCCCCTTTTAGCCTCAATAGTCCTCCTGCCGATTTTCCTAATCTGTTTCATCTTGGCTTTGGCATCTGTTCGCTTTTGATCATTATCGGATTCGGAACGCGCTGGGCGGCGGTGTTCAGTTTCTGTGCTCTCTTCGCGGCCTGGAACTTCCAGCATCACTTCAGATTTTTTGGAAGTATGAGGTCGGGCACCGGGTCTGTGAATTCGCTCTATGGAGAAATGATCACTCAATTTCTTGTCTTTATGATCGTGTTTATTGTCGGCGGCCCAGGGCGCTACAGTGTTGATTCCCTGCTGGAGCGAAAGGTCTGAAACCCATCACGAAGTGGCTCACATCTAAAAACTCATCGGGACGCTTCACGGGTTTAGGAGACCAGTTCTAGAAGTTTATCAACAAGGGAGAAGCCGCATGCTTGTTCGTTATCTGAATGCCAGATTTGCGCCCACGAGTTCCGATGCCGCGTTGTTGCTTCTGCGCGTCGGCATAGGAACGATTTTGTTTTTGAAGCATGGCTGGGAGAAAGTCTCCCAGTTGAGCCTCACTGGTCCTGCTGATTTTCCCAATCTGTTTCATCTTGGCCAGGCGACAGGTTTTCAGATTGCGCTTTTTAGCGATTGCATCTGTTCGCTTCTGATCGTTATCGGATTAGGAACGCGCTGGGCGTCACTGTTCAGTTTTTGTAGCCTTTTCGTGGCGTGGGCCGTCGTTCATCACTTCGGCTTTCTTCCAAGTATGGAATCGCGCCCCGGCTCGTTAAACCCCCTCTCTGGAGAAATCGTCACTCTATTTCTTCTCCCTATGATTGTGCTTATGGTCGCAGGCCCTGGGCGTTACAGCCTTGATGCCCTGGTGGAGCGAAAGTCTGAAACCCATCTCGAAGTGGCGCAGTCCTAAAAGCCGCGGAGTCGCAGAACCGACGCAGTGGTTCCGAGTCAGTGAACTGCTGGCGCTTCGCTGGCAGATGTTGACTTTGAGAGGCTGGAGCTACGAGTGACGCGAGCGATCTGGCATCGGTAGTAGGCGATTGCAAGACGGAAGCTTCAGCAAAGCCGGCCCATTAATCGAGAGTAGCCTGCCTGAACAGTTCAATGGATTCCAAAGCGTCTGAGTAGCCGACCAACAGACTGCTCAGCCGCCAGAAACTCCTGTTCTAATAGTTACCAAACGGAAGTGGCCCCTTTTATGAGTCTCTCCATGACCCCTACTGGAGTTTGTCCTCATCGCTAGTCTGTTCTTCTCCTAAACGGGGGGAAGCTTTAAGAGTTTCCGCGCGCTTTTGTATAGAATCCAGTCTCTCTGGTCTTCAGTGAGATCCGCGTTCGCGACCGTATTCAGGTTGTACCAATATTGGTGGGTTGCACGCATGTGAAACGGCCCGTACTCCATTATCTGGGGCCGATTCCAGTCCGAGCCGAACATGACCCGCTCTGCGCCGATTCCCCTCACCACTTCGGACACAATTTCAACTGGCGCTTTTGAGGTGTCAACGTATGCGTTGTCAAACGAAAACGCCAGCCGCACCGCCTCCCGGCCGTCGGGAGTCGCCAGTTCCCCGCCTATGTGCGCCATGATGAACTTAATATCCGGATATTCGGTCAGCATCGCTCCGATGTCCTCGGCCCAGCGCCACGCCGTCTGATAACCACCCCGCGCAAAGCTCGAGCGTGTAACAGTTGCTGACCATCCTGTATGCAATTGCACTGGGACGTCGAATTTCATCACGACATCCGCCATGGGCTTAAGATCCTTCGCCGTATACTTTTTCTGGCGAAGCATCGATGTCCATGCATCACCGGATGTTTCGCCGATGAGTACGCAGCGGTCTTGCTCCAGGTGTCTCTGGTAGATTTCCGCCACCATTTGCGGCGTCAGATCCTTCCCTTTCGATTCATCCGTCGGCATTCCCGAGGTCCTGACGAATCGACCCAGGTGAGGCGCTGCGTCGGCCTTCACGACTGTTTCGTAGGTCTCATATGTCGAATTCAATGCCGCTTGCGCGACCCCATACTGGTCCATCGCCGCGATCAATTCATTGGTGTAGTCCTGCCATTTGCCTACGTCCTGTGTGCGATGTTTGACATTGGGATCCTGGTCCGGGGATCCATAGGGATGGCAATGGACGTCAAATACCTTTTTCTCTTTGACTGCACGAAGATTTCTCCAGGGTCCATTGGTCGCCTCGGGAGGGAGGCTCTGCCCCGGATCGACTCCCATGTCTCGCTTCGGTTGTGGCTCTGTGCGATGCGTTCCCGATGGGACCGACTGTCCGGTTGCCTTGCCAATGCCCGGCACCAAACTGGCCCCCGCTCCCGCCATTGCACCGAATCTTAACCAATCTCGACGCGACACTTTCATTCTCATCCTCCATTGAATGGCGTTGGTTCGTTTTGGCCTATCCATCCGTTCGCCATTTCAAAAGATTGAATGTTGCGACGGCGACCGTCAGGCATAGGCCGCTATTTCTTCTCCGCCGTAGACTTTGGCGCAACCGTGTACGGCATCAGGGGCTTCCAGCCATTGATCACCGGCGGAACATAGCCACCCCGATTCGGCATTTTCACCTTCGGCAGAGTCTGAGCATCAATGACATCGTTTTCATTAATAACGTCGTTTTTGTAGAGCAGAAAGGCGGTCAGGGAATAGACCTCATCCGGCTTGAGCGTCCCCGGCCCTGTTAACATCGGCATGGCGCGGTTTATGTAGTCCCACAACACCGATGAAAATGGCGCGCGTGTCACCATGACCCTCCGTGGACGCAGAGCAGTTGTGTGTGGGTCTTTGTCAATCACGACGGGAGGGGCCAAGCCACCTCTTCCGCTTGCCCCGTGGCAGGCCGCGCATTTCACTCCGTAGATCTTCTCGCCTTCGTCGGCGGTTCCACGTCCGGCAGGCAATCCTTTTCCCTCATTGCTAATGGTGATATCCCAGGCACGGACTTCCTCGGGGCTCGGAGTTCTGCCCAGACTGTCGGAATGCGATTGCGCTGGCACGGCCGGACCGACCGCCAGCACGATCACCAACAGAAGCAGATTACGAGAGCCCATTTTCAACCGCCCCGTCACTGCCCAACTTCCAAGGCATGATGAAATTGGGATGTGCTTCGCCCCGCGACTCCGGCTTCCAAAGTTTGTTGAACTCGGCCACCGACGGTTGTACCTGGCCCTGCTCATCCGTGCAACGGGACATCAACACATGCTCTTTTCCGCCCCAATCCCAGGGCATGCCGAAGCGCGTATGCGCGATACGATGTACTGCGGATCGAATTTCGGCATCCTTCCAGGTTTGGCCTCCGTCTGTGGATATTTCAACCTTGCGAATGGCACCGCCACCGGACCAGGCTAAGCCAGTTATTTCGTAGTGTCCGGGGCCAGGAAGTTTTTGTCCGCCCGAAGGAAAGGTGATGACCGATTTCGGTCCTTGCACATAATTCGCCTGGACTATATTCGGATCGACCGAAGTGTACCTTCCCATGTTGTTGTAGGTCATATAGAACTCGTTCGTGACTGTGAGGCGCCTCAACCACTTCACGGAATTGACGCCTTCTAAGCCAGGGACCAACAGCCGCAATGGGAAACCATTTTGAGGACGCACCGGCTCCCCATTTTGACCATAAGCCACCAGACAATCGTCCATGGCCTTTGCGAGCGGAATACTGTACGTCCCTCTATTGTCCTCCGCCCCTTCCGCAATGACCCAACTTGCCCCTTTCTGCACACCGGCCTTCTTGAGCAGGAGCGATAACGGCACCCCGGTCCATTCCGCACAACTGGTCCGCCCTGCCGCATCCTGAACCGTCTTGTGGCCCGGTTTGGCGAAGTTGCTGTTGCACTCGATGTAATGAATTCGGGACTCGGACGGAAATCGCTTCACTTCATCCATGGTGAACAGCAGCGGACGATCAACCATGCCGTGGACCATGAGGCGATGCTTCTCGGGGTCGATGTCCGGAACGAAAAAGCCCGCATGGCCCGCCACGAAATGGAGCGAGTTTGGAGTGATGATGCCAACCGAATCCTGAAGCGGAGTTGTGAGATGGTTCGTAAGACCAAATGGATCGTGTTTCATTTCCCCCATTCCAGGGATGACCTCGATACGCTCTGAGGTAACGAAACGGGAGCGTCCACCATAGGCCTTGAGAATTTCATCCGGCGTTTTTTCAGATGCTGCGGGTTGTTCCGTCTGACCATACGCCGACAGTGTTACTACAAGTGGCAGACTAGCAAGAGCGAGGCCTTCCTTGAGAAATCGTCTGCGTGAGCGCTCGATGTCATCCATATCTCCTCCTGAAATCTGTTTGAAGCTTACGGATTGCCGGCGGTGTTACAACTCCATTCGCTCCGGC
>Ga0137385_10005701_pt1 | contig 10949 bp, 10 predicted proteins | sample SagtaG_FD_104921 | JGI IMG/M metagenome (GOLD analysis project Ga0137385, IMG submission 104921) | Vadose zone soil microbial communities from Sagehorn Ranch, Mendocino, California, USA - Sage2_R_80_16 metaG | ecosystem: Environmental > Terrestrial > Soil > Vadose zone | place: USA: California...
ATGAATCCTGAACCCTACTATCGCTATCCTAGGATCGAGTCATCGTATCGTACATGTGATTCTCTGGCTGACTGATGATGAGTCCATGACTAATTACCGCTTACCCCAGTAGTCATCACCTGTGGGTAAGTGTCTTTCTGATGCGAACGTAACACTTCTGGTCTGTTAATTAGCAGCACCAGGGCCCATAACCTGGAAAGGTTATGACCCACGTGAATATATTTGAGTGATGAAAGTGAGTGTAAATCGAGTGCACGCTCGACTTCAGCAACGAATGGGAGCACGCGTGAAGAAGGGTAGAATCAATTACATTGAGGAGCTCATTTTGAGCTGTTTTTATACTACTCGTACAAGTAAGATACTGTGTAAAGTAAGCTGAGAAGAAGTGACGCAAAGTATAGCGTCATTTTGTTACAGTAAGGTAAGCCGAGGCAGTTGCGCTTGATACAGTAAGGCGAACACACACACACATATGCCAACATGAGACACAACGCGGACACAGGCGCGTACGGGAACATAACATAATCATACAATAACGTACCGAATCAAAAGGCCATCTTCAAGCCGAAACGGTGACCGAGTGACCGAAATCCACCACGGGTTCCTGATGTTCCCTACCTTAATGTAAAAGCGACCAGTTACGTCCATTCTGTTCACGAAAGCACTCGGCACGCACTCAGGCCGTCCTGTTATTTCTTGTGCCACTTCCCCGTTTATTTCGTCTCCACACTCCGTTCCCACACATATAATTATCACCATATCAATTGAAACTAACTTACAGGAGATAGAACCAGAAGGGGCGAGAGAGTGCGGGCGCAAATGAAAAAAAAAAAAGGGTGAGAGTGGAAAATGGCTCAAGCCCTCAAGCTCTCAAGGCTCAGCGCTCAGCGCTCAACGCGGACGCTGCAGGAGACTTCGGAAGATCACCAAGGCAGTGAGGAAGGTTCAAGAGAGAGGGTCATAAGGATCACACCGGATGAATGGTAAGAATAGCCATTGCAAACCCCTTATGTACAAGAATATATGGGGTAGTACAGAACCTACAGTTCATGTATCAGCATCGCCCTGATGCATCGCCCTTTTCCTATTCTCCCGTCCCGCTCCGTTTCTTGTAAAACACCGCGACCTTATTTACAAGAGTGTTTGGGATACAGCCTGAGAGCTTACAGCGTGGAGTATCGCCCCTTGATGGCAAGTTGATGCATCACCCTGTTCCCCATTCTCCCATCCCGCTTCGTTTCTAGAATACTGAACCTCCAAGGGGAAAGTAGGCGACAGGTTACTTGTACGTAGAAATGCCTCTTGCCTCCAAGGGGAAAGTAGGTGTCAGGTTGCTACTGGCTCCAGCCGCAGCTCACGACATGCGAATTGAAACCCAAATATGGGTTTGATCACGACTTTTTTGGCATGTCTCATCGGCTAGTTACTTAGTAACCATCCAGAAGCCCATCTAATTGGTAATGGCACTGCCAACGTGCATCTTCCCCGGGGCCCGGAGTTCCAGAGGTTAATGCACGTTAATGCCTTAAAGCTCGGAGGGCCTTGGAACTCGCTAATCATTCCTCCTGGCCGGCATGGTCTCACTTCGGGTATCGCTTGCTGCAATCTACGCTGTAGCTGCCACAGTCTTGGCTGCCACTCCTCCTCCAATACGATCCACTAGTCCTATCGTCACGCTTGATAGAGGCACGTTCATAGGAACAACGGCCAACGGTATCAACAAGTTCCTCGGCATCCCCTTCGCGCAACCACCGTCCGTAGTTGACTTCGGTTCGGCTCTGTCCTCCTTGACTGACCCGCCGAACCGACAGAGTTGGCGACCTGCGCTTCCGTCTGCCCAAACCGTTTGGCTCCTACGTTGGCAAACACAATGCCACTGCGTTCGGTCTTACATGCCCCCAACAAGCAGCCCCGCTGGCGCTTCCGGAAGGGCTACCTAACGCGACGCTCCAGTACCTCTCGAGCCTCGGAACCACGGCCACGATTCCAACAGGCGAAGATTGTGAGGAGGCCGTTGAGGACACGGAGAGTGATTCTGATCATTGTTTGTAGGTTTGACGATCAATGTTGTTGCACCTGCCTACGTCAAACCTGGTTCAAAACTCCCGGTTGTAGTGGTGTGTACTCCGTGAATGGGATGCTGTCACTTGTGCTAATAATAATAACCCACTTGGCAGTGGATATATGGAGGTGAGACGTACGCAATGCCTTCGACCTGGTGCCCTCACTGACATAATACATTGTTCCACAGGCGGTTTCGAAGACGGGTCGTCAGCTTTGTACGATCAGATTTTACTTGTCCATCGTTCGTGTCCTGGGAATTAAAGAAATGCGCAGCTTCGATGGTAGTGCCATTGTGAATCGCTCAATCGCGCTTCAGCAACCTGTGGTTTATGTCAGTATGAACTATCGGTGAGCGCCATTTGAGTCGTTCTTCATGACTTTGCATAACCCTCGTCCTCTTCTCAGCCTTGCAGGTGCGTCAGAGCCTCAGGTTGACTCCATTTGTTTTTCTCTAAGCAAATTAACCTTGCTAGCATTCGGGTTCCTGGCCAGTCAAGAAGTCAAAGATGCCAAAGTAGGCAATCTCGGGCTGTGGGATCGTGAGCGTTCGGACAGTCAGCATAATCAGCCTTGTAACATCTGGCTTTACAGAGCGTCTGGCACTTCATTGGATACAAAAGTATATTCACGCATTTGGTGGCGATCCGTCGAAAGTGACGATGTAAGTGTGAAGTGGCCCCTTAACGCGGAGTCTGCTGACATCTTTCAGCTGGGGTGAAAGTGCTGGTGCAATCTCGGTATCATTCCAGATGTTGGCAAACGGTGGGAACACCGAGGGACTGTTCCGCGCAGCATTCATGCAGTCCGGGTCGCCCACGCCAGTTGGTGATATCACGAATGTAGGCAAATTTACTGCGAATCCACTCAATTTCTGAGCGAACTTGTAGGGTCAAAAATATTATGACTTCCTCGTTGAACGCACTAATTGCTCGAGCTCTTCCGACACCCTAGCGTGTCTGCGGGCAGCACCCTTCGAGGCGTTGAAGGCCGCTGTGGATAGCACTCCGTCACTTTTCTCATTTCAAGTGCGTGGTCTACTCCCTACTGTTCCTCACTTTTGTAGCGACCAACTAACCATCCCACAGTCTCTTTCGCTCGCCTGGCAGCCCTTTGCAGATGGCGTTTTTCTCACGGATAATCCGCAAAAACTCGTCCAACAAGGGAAAATTGCGAGGGTCCCGTTCGTCGCAGGGGAGTGCGATGATGAAGGGACCTTGTTTTCTCTTTCTCAGACCAACGTCACGTAAATGTTTTTATTTGTTTTGGCACGTCGAACGTTGTACTGATCTCTGAGTGTCTGCAGGACCGATGCGGATCTACGTGCATACTTGACAGAATTCTTCCTGATCAATGTAACAGATGCCCAGGTGGACCAGGTGCTTACGCTGTACCCCCAGGATGCCACCCAGGGCTCGCCATTCGACACGGGTACCGAAAACGCGCTTACCCCAGAATTCAAACGCATTGCCTCTCTCTTGGGTGACTTTGTGTTCCAAGCACCACGGCGCTTTCTCCTGAAAAACACATCGGGAAAGCAGAATACTTGGTCGTATTGTACGTTGCACCTGTTTCCCCGCTTTAGTGTGCAGGTCGTTGTTCCCCCCACTCATACGTAACACAGTAAGCAAGCGCCTGAAGACGCTGCCTATACTAGGTTCGGTACACGCGTCCGATATTGCGATCATCTACAGCGGGCAAGACCTGACGGACTACCTAATCCACTTTGCCACAAACTTAGATCCCAATGGCGGATCGAGCCCGCAATGGCCGCAATATACCACCTCGTCACCGCAGTTGTTGACACTCCTCGACGGCCCAGTCCCCGCAAATATCACGCTAGACACATACCGCGCTGATGCGATGAATTTCCTTACGGAGCTTTCGCTTGCGCATCCGTTGTAGGTGGCTGCGGTTACGTGGACTTGCATTTGGGACCTTGATACCTTTCGTATTTTATCTTCTAATGGACAATAAACCTTGTTTAGCCTTTCTTTGATGAAACGTCACCATATTCTGCTGGACTTCGGTGTTTGGACTGCGTGGCCCAGGTACAGTGGTGGACATCCAAACTCGACATTGCTGCATGACAGACGGCCATTTTTCCAACTTTGCAACACAACAACAAAAAAAGGTCGAAGCATGTTAAGGAGTAGTACCAGACACCATATTTTAAATTGGTAGTAATTGAGCCAGAGGTGAGTGATAAATTTAAAGCGTCCGACCGAGAGGCCCTGTCCGACTGAAGGGTCAAGTATAGTATATCGCATTGGATTTTGCTGTAATCTTGACAATAATACCCTACTTCTTGCCGGGGTCAAGGCCACCCGATAAGTGCCCGATAAATGTCCTAACGGCTTGCTGAACACATTCCACGTCACTCGATGGTCGCGTTCGAGTTCTATTCTAGTCATTCCAACCTCAGGCTGTGGTCGTACCGCTACTTGCTTCTACCTCTGCCCTTCAATTTCAGTTCCCACGCAGAAATTCACCATAAAGGCTCTCGCACCGTTCCAATTCTTACTCTGAACCCTGGGCCCTCTTCCCAACTTGAACCCCACGAACTCATTGTACAGTAGACATCATCTCGGTGACTTCCCGTAATCATGCACTACCATTGTATCGTTGTGCTCTCTGTCCTTGCCGCTGTTCCGCTCGGCAGCCTTGCGAAGCCCAGATCACCACGTTGGGATGATATGCAAACCAAGCACTCCTGGAACGCCGTCCCGAAGAACTGGGAGAGCCTGGGTCGCCCGCCCTCCGGCACTACGATCGACCTCTACGTTGGACTCAAGCCCCACCGTGAGAACGCCTTGATTGACGCTCTCTACGAGGTCAGCAGCCCCAAGCATCCAAAGCACGTTCTCCATCATTCCTTCGCTCGCGCACGTACTCACATGTGCCACTGCTCCGGTGCAGATATCGTAAACACCTGTCCAAGGAGCAGGTCGCCAAGCTTGTAGCGCCACACCCAAACACGCTCGAGCTCGTGAAATCCTGGCTCGAACACCACGGTGTACCCTCCTCGTCCGTCTCCATGGCACACGGTGGCAGCACACTGAAGCTCAAAGACGTGCCCGTGACCCAAGCCAACGCTCTCCTCGGCGCGTCATACCAGCTCTACAGGCATGTCGAGAGTAGTGAGAACATTGTCCGCACTGTCGGCTATGCGCTTCCCGCGGCGCTACACGGGCACGTGCTGACTGTGTCGCCGACGACGTCCTTTGTCTCCCTGTCCGCACAGTGGCAGACACCGCGGAATCCCTCCGGCGGGGCAGCAGCGGGGCTGGTGAACTCGGCATTGGGAGAGCCCGCGACGATGCTGTCGAGCCGCGTTAATGTCGATTCTGTCACGCCGGCTGTACTGCGCTGGCTGTACTCCGCACGCTCCTATGTACCTGCTGCGACGGACCGGAATAAGCTCGGGGTTGCGGGATATTTAAATGATTATCCGAGCCCCGCGGACCTGGCGGCGTTCATGCTCAATTACCGCCCCGACGCGATGGACGCGACCTTCACCGTCGTGCAGGTCAACGGTGGGGGGAACGACGAGAGCAACCCAACCTTTGAGGCGAACACGAACATCCAGTACACTGCGGCCATGGCGTATCCAACCCCGCACATCTTCTACAGCACCGGCAGAGGGCCGTTGGGCGAGGACGACTGGCTCATGTCCTGGCTGGACTTCATCCTCGAGCAGCCGATCATCCCTCAGACGATCAGCACGTCGTACGGCCACGAAGAGAAACTCATCTCGAGGGAACAAGCAAAGCAGGTGTGCGACATGTTCGCGCAGCTCGGCGCGCGTGGGGTCAGCCTCCTCTTCCCGAGTGGCAACCAAGGCGTCGGCGAAAAGTGCGTGACCGCCGACGGCTCCGTCAGGTTCAAACCCCTCTTCCCTGCAACCTGTATGTGTAGCATTTTTCTCCGATTGGGAGTAAGTACAGTCCAGGACGCTCACCACATCGCCACGCTTTGGTAGGCCCCCATGTCACCGCCGTCGGCGGAACGACGGGATACGAGCCGGAGAGCGCAGCGGCTACCTCCGGCGGCGGCTTCTCGGACTACTTTCTACTCCCAGACTACCAGAAGCCCGCTGTGCCCGACTTCTTCCAGGAGCTCGGCAGCCGGTATCAGAGCCTTTACAAGTGCGTTCGTTTCCGTGACCTGATCTAACCTATGCATACTTTGTACTTGCTGCAGCGTTTCTGGCCGTGGCGTCCCCGACATAGCCGCCCAGGCTCTCAACTACCGGATCATTCTCAAGGGCGAGGGGAAAAGGGTGAACGGCACAAGCGCCGCGACGCCTGTGTGTCTCCTCCCTCCTATCTGGCTCGTTCGTCCTTGAGCACCCGACTGACCACCAATTTACAGGTTGTGGCGGGCATAATCTCACTGCTTAATGACTACCTGCTGTCGAAAGGCGAGGAACCGCTCGGCTTCCTTAACTACTGGCTGTACGACGGAGGCTCAGAAGCTTTCTTAGACATTACAAGGGGCTCGAACCCGGGCTGCGAAACACCCGGGTTCTCCGCCATAGAGGGATGGGATCCTGTGCGTTCCACCAGACATGTTCCTTCATCACTTTCAACGTTGGGTGACCCTGGGCTCCGTAGGTCACGGGTCTCGGAACGCCTGACTTAGTTGAAATGCTGGAGCTGTTTAATGATGACGACGGTGATGATGGCGACTGAGTACTAGTAGAGTTTACGTTTTCCAAACCCAACCAACTAATTGCTCGGGGCGATGGCGCCATACATGTGCCATGAACCGCCAGTTACGCACTCGCCAATGCACGGAAACCGGCAACCGAAGATACTCGATCTCAATTGTGGTCTGACTCGTTACGCTTTGGCGCATGACGCACCCCATCGATCTATAGGGCTGAAAATTTAACACAGGCGCGCTGCGAAATTAGTCTTCTGGAAAATCTGATGATGGAAAACGGCAATAAGAGGTTCACAGGTGCTTGGTTTGCATATCGTTTAAACGTGCTGAGAGGGGTCTTCACAAGGCTGCAAGCGGAACAGCGGCAATGACAGAGAGTACAGATATACAATGGTACCAGCGTATGATTACCAGAAGTCACCGAGATGATGTCTACCACAATGCGTGTAACAACTTAAAAAAATATAAAATATTCAACTTGCTGACTAAACATGAGCTGTAGAGTTACGGCCCGCGAAAAAAACGGCGACTACAAACCGCGTGTGAGTCACACGCCGGCCAGTTGCTTACTGTAGAATCCAAAAAGCAGGAAATTCGACTTCTAAAGTCTACTGTAGGTATACCTTGAGGGTGGAATGTTGCCCCAGTGACACCGGACCTGGGGCGCTGTTCGGATTGATTTGGGCCCCTAATGCACCTTCTTTAAGGCCTACTTTCCTTCTCATGCTCAGAGGTCCCCCTTGGACTTCGCCAATCCTTCTCTCTGGCGGTCATAGCCTTTCTTCAGGCATCGCTTGTTATCATCTGCGCCGCGACTGCTATAGTCTTGGCCACTCCTACTTATCCTATCGTCACGCTTGACAGGGGCACGTTCATAGGAACAACCGCCCATGGCGTAGATAAGTTCCTCGGCATCCCCTTCGCGCAACCACCGTCTGTAGTCGACTTCAGTTCGGCTCTCTGCCCTCCTTGACTGACCCGCCAACCTGGCCGTCACCGACAGAGTTGGCAACCTGCGCTTCCATCATCCTCGGGCACCTAGCCCATACGTCGGTACACACAATGCTACTGCATTCGGTCTTTCGTGCCCTCAACAAGCAGTTACGCTCGCGATTCCGAACGGGTTACCTCAAGAGACGCTCGAGTACTTCGCGGGCCTCTTCGGAAACGGAACAACCACGATTCCAGATGGCGAAGATTGTGAGGAGGCCATTGTGGAGGCTCCGCACCGCACGGAGAGCAATTCTGATGATAGTTGTAGGTTTGACTCTCAATGTCCTTGCACCTCCCCGCGCCAGACCTGGTTCAAAACTCCCGGTAGTAGTGGTGTGTTCTCTATGAATGGTATGCTGTCACTTTGCTAATAATAATAACCCACTTGGCAATGGATATATGGAGGTGAGACGCACGCAATCCCTTCGACCTTTTGCTCTCACTAACCTAATTTAATACCCATAGGCGGTTTCGAAGACGGGTCGTCAGCTTTGTACGGGCAAATAATATTTTTCGTCGTTCGTGTCCTAGGAAAATAAAGAAATGCGCAGCAACGACGGTAGTATCATTGTGAATCGCTCAATCGCGCTTCAGCAGCCTGTGGTTTATGTCAGTATGAACTATCGGTGAGCGCAACTTGAATCGTTCTTCGTGACTTTGCCGTCATCCTCTTCTCAGCGTTTCAGGTGCGTCTGCCGCTCAAATTGATTTTCTCTAGACAAATTAGCCCCCTCCTAGCCTTCGGGTTCCTGGCCAGCCAGGAAGTCAAAGCTGCAAAAGTAGGCAATCTCGGGCTGTGGGATCGTGAGCGTTCGGGCAGTCGGCATAATCAACCTTGTAACATCTGGCTTTACAGAGCGTCTGGCACTTCGTTGGGTACAAAAGTATATTCATGCATTTGGTGGCGATCCGTCGAAAGTGACGATGTAAGTATGAAGTGGCCCCTTAACGCCGAGTCTGCTGTCTTTCAGCTGGGGTGAAAGTGCTGGCTCAATCTCGGTATCACTCCAGATGTTGGCAAACGGTGGGAACACCGAAGGACTGTTCCGCGCAGCATTCATGCAGTCCGGGTCGCCCACGTCGGTTGGTGATATCACGATGTAGGCATATATATATTCTGCGGATTCACTCCATTTCTGAATGAACTTCTTGTAGGGCCAACAACATTATGACTACCTCGTTGAACGCACTGGTTGCACGGGCTCTTCCGACAGCTTGGCGTGTCTGCGGGCAGCACCCTACGAGAAGTTGAAGGCCGCTACGGATAGCACACCGTCAATCTTCTCATATCAGGTGCGTGGTCTACTTCAAACACGCTCGTCAGAGTTTTGTAGTGACCAATGGACCATCCCACAGTCTCTTGCGCTCGTATGGAGGCCCCGTGTAGATGGCGTTTTTCTGGCGGATGATCCGCCGAAGCTCATCCGACGAGGGAAAGTTGCGAGGATCCCGTTCGTCACAGGAGACTGCGATGACGAAGGGACTCTGTTTTCCCTTTCTCAGACCAACGTCACGTAAACGCTCGATTTTTGGCACGTCGGTCATTTCACTGATCACGGAGTACTTGCAGGACCGAAGCGGAGCTACGCAATTACTTATCGGAGTTCTTCCTACCCAGTGCAACGGATGCTGAGATGGACAGGCTGCTTACGCTGTACCCCCAGGATGTCACTCAGGGTTCGCCATACGACACGGGTACCGAAAATGCGTTTACCCCAGAATTCAAACGCATTGCTTCTCTCTTGGGTGATCTTGTGTTCCAAGCGCCACGGCGCTTTTTCCTGAACAATCTATCGGAAAAGCAGAATACTTGGTCGTTTTGTACGTTGCACATAACTATTTTCCCGTTTACGGGCTCGGGTCCTTGTCCCCACTCACACGTCGATTTTCACACAGTAAGCAAGCGCCTGAAGTCGCTGCCCGTACTTGGCTCGCTTCACGGGTCCGATATTCAGAATATCTATGGCGGGGGAGACCTGACTAACTACCTAATCCAATTTGCCACGAACCTGGATCCCAATGGCGGATTGAGCCCACAATGGCCGCGGTACACCACCTCGTCTCCGCAATTAATGACACTCGTCGATAGTCAAGTCACCAACAGAACTATAACACTTGACACGTACCGCGTTGAGGCGATGAAATTCCTCACGAAACTCTCACTTACGCATCCGCCGTAGGCGGTTTATAAGGGTTGTCGTTAGGTGGAGTCACATTTGGGACTTAGAGCATTCGTAATTCCATTTTCTGACGGAGAATAGAAACCTCGTAGGGCCCTACTTTGATGAAACGTTGCCATCTGCCACCAGACTTCGATGTTTGGACTGCGTGGCCCTGGGGGTACATAGGACGGATGCTAATGCCGACACAGTGATTCATCTGAGGGTCGGCGACGCTGGCGAAATGGTCATCATGATTGAACACCCCTGGTGGATATTTGTTCTGCAGAGGCACGGACGGCAGTTGTGTGTGCACGTACCACGTTCGGCCTCAGGGACTGTTTCGTACAAGTCCATAATTTTTGGGTGCTCCTCAGGGGCAATGTATGTTTTCGGTTTTGTTCGCTCGACTAGTATGTTCTATTTCAGATTCAGTTGTCCCAAACATGTGACTGCAATACTGTGTATGTACTTCTATGACTCCATATTCTCGAATGTTTGCACACATTACTACACTGCATGCAAAGCAGAGTTTTCAGTCAAATAAAACCAAATAAAACCCATACAAACTCTGTGAGGTGTTAACCACTTATCAGAGTTTATATTATCAAAAAACCTTGAAAAAAAAAGTTTAAATTTTATTTGGGCTACTGAGCCACCAACAAAAAGAGGTAAACTCTTTTTTCTCCTAACAAATCACATTGACCATGTGATACAGCCTGAACAATTGACACTGACATGATTCTGTTTTTGCACAAAGAAGCCAGGAAAAAGCAGTGACTAATACTTAAGAATTTTTCACAATCCATAATTAGAAAATTATCATAATTAAATTTTATGTCCATTCAAGAATTATCATACAAGACAAAACTGTGAAAAAACTTAACATTTGGCCCACACTAAAATTGTGAGAACAATGGCCTTTCAGCCTTTATTCAGAGCTGAACATTAAGTTTTTTCACACTTTTTTATGACCTGATAATCCTTGTATGATCATAAAATTTGATTACAATAATTTTCTCATTATGGATGGTGAAAATTTGTTAAGTATTAGTCACCACCTTTTCC
>Ga0137385_10005711_pt1 | contig 10941 bp, 9 predicted proteins | sample SagtaG_FD_104921 | JGI IMG/M metagenome (GOLD analysis project Ga0137385, IMG submission 104921) | Vadose zone soil microbial communities from Sagehorn Ranch, Mendocino, California, USA - Sage2_R_80_16 metaG | ecosystem: Environmental > Terrestrial > Soil > Vadose zone | place: USA: California...
AGATTAAATCTCGATATGTGTCACTCTGGATGAATGGACCCTCTTTTCAGGGACGTCATGAAAGACACCTGTCAGGGCATCTCCCCTGTTCATACCCACAAAAATACGTACCCTCCCCCCTCCCCCCCGTGTAGCGGGTGAGATTCACCGAAAAGTTGCAAAAGTCCAGCAAAACCCGAACAAAGCTCCAGGCCTGCCAGATTGCATCAAGCGATGAAATGACAAAATAAGACACAAAAAGGGCCCACCGTGGGCCTTTTGGATAAAATCAACGGTCAACGAAGAAAGCTTATTGGTTCACGCCGGTTGCGGTAGCAAAGCCGGAGGACTGCTCCGCAGGAATGGTGCTGACGGGTGGGGGCGCCGTGAAAGATGCATCCTTCGCGTTGATAGCGCGCGAGTAATCGGGCCCAAGGCCCAGCTTCTTCAATGCCCGCGAATCTGGCATCAATCGCGTCTGCCAGCCTTGATCACCCTGAAACTTCCGCATGGCTGCTTCGGTGGTGGCGTCCCACTTGCCGCTCGGGTCGCCGCTCAGGTAGTGCTCGCGGATCAACGCCCTTTGGATCTCAGTCACACGATTAGAGTCAATCTCCCTTTGGCCGTGAAGCTTGTGGGATTTCGAAACCTGTTTGCGGGCCTTGTGGGTGTGGCCGGGGCTTGTTGTATGAGCTGTGCGCAGCGCAAAGGCCGGCGCAGCAATCAAAATGGCAGAAAATAAGACAGCCAGGCTCGTTCTAAATGAGACCATGCTGAGAAATACCTCCAGCGAAATCTAGCCCTGCTATCGTCCGTCGAAGTGTACCGGACTCGCAGGGGGAATCCATAGAGAAACTACCGGGCCTTGCAAGACTCTCCCGGAATAGAACAGGCGCCGAACCTGAAAAGCGGGTCCGGCGCCTTGTGGAACTACTGCAGTGTGCCGCCGATGTAATTGATTCCGGCCTCGGGGTGACGTGGATCGATCACCTCGAAAACTACGTCATCGCCGGGCTTCAGCTTGATGACCACTTCGTCGAACTGGTCCTTTGAAGCCGTCGGCTGCTTGTTGATGCGGGTGATCACCAGTCCCGGTTCGAGGCCCTGGAGATCGGCAAATGAACCGGAGCGAACTGACTGGATGGCCACGCCGGGCCGCTTGATCTTGGCTGCCGTTGCCGGCGACAGATCGTGAACGACGATGCCGAGCTTGGCTTCGCCCGCCCCACCCTGATCCTCGGGAGCGTTGTTCGACTGCTGCGCCGCGATGTCAGCGAACACCTTGTCGCGATCGCCGATAGTCACGGTGGCGTCAGCGGGTTTGCCGTCGCGCATGTAACCCAGGCGGATCGTCGATCCCGGCCGTCGGCTGGCGATTTCGTTCACCAGGTCGTCGCCGTCCTTGATGGCCCGGCCGTCGAGAGTGGTGATGATGTCACCCGGCTTGAGACCGGCCTTGTCAGCAGGCCCGTTCGGCTGCACCTGCTGCACCAGCACGCCGTTCTTGAATCCATATACCCGGTTCACAGCTCCGGAGAGGCCTTGGCGGAACTGGATGCCGATGGAGCCGCGCGTCACCTTGTGGGTGGGACTGATCAGGTCGTTGTAGATCTCCGCCACTGTGTTTGAAGGCATCGCGAAACCGATGCCCTGATAGCCTGCCGACTGCGTGTAGATGGCCGTATTAACACCAATCACTTCGCCATTCATGTTCAGCAGCGGCCCGCCGGAGTTGCCGGGATTAATAGCCGCATCGGTCTGAATGAAATGCTGGAACTGGCCGCTGGCACCCGGCTCGATGGTGCGATTCTTGGCGGAGATGATGCCGGCTGTAACGGTTTGCGCCAGCGCGAACGGACTGCCGATCGCCTCAACCCAGTCGCCGACCTGCGTGGAGTCGGAGTTGCCGAGCTTCACTGTAGCCAGCGGGGTGCTGGCTTCGATCTTGATGACCGCCAGATCGGTCGCTTTGTCTACCCCGATCACGCGGGCAGGCCGGCCGAGATCCTGTGAGTCGGGATCGGTTGAGAGCTTGACGTAAATCTTGTCGGCCTTGTCGACCACGTGGTTGTTGGTGATGATGTAGCCCTTCGAATCGACGATGAAGCCGGAGCCGAGCGACTCGCGTATGCCACCGCCGCCATCTTCACCATCGCCGCCATCGGGCGGCGCCTGGCCACCAAAGAAGCGGTTGAAGAAGTCCTGGAAGTTACCCTGCCCCTGGCCTTGCGGATCGTCGGGATTGTCTTCATCGCCAGGATTCTGCGGGTTTGGCTGCACACGGTTATGCGGCGACAACGGTCGACGGCCAGGCCGGTTCGCGGTTTGCTTGGGCAAGGTTTGTGTATTGATGTTTACGACCGCCGGTCCCACTTGCTTGGCAATCTTCACAAATTCGTTGGGTCCGACCGGTGAGCTGGCTACTTTTAGCGGTGTGGCGTCGGCGCTGTCATTCTGCTTTTCCTGACCGCGAACCCCGTGTGCGGCAAAGGACCCGCCCACGATTCCGGCCGAGAGTGTAGCAAGAAGAATGAACATCGAAGCGAGACGGCGCGTGCGTAGCCGTTCGAAAAGCGATTTCATGTGTTCGTTGACCTCGTCCTATGGTCAGCCTTGCGGCTGGAATGTTCGTTGCACCAATGTTCAGTATAGTCAGTTGCGGGCAAACCCGTCTGCCAGTGAGTCTCGTCTGAACATCGGCGATAAGAGGATAGGGGGATCGTGTCTACTCAACCTCGTCAGTGCTGACCACCCTATGTATAGACGTAGATGCACGTAAAGAGTTCCGGGGCCGCATGCTAACATCCGACATGGAATTCACTCGTAAGGCCCTACGCTTCGTTACCTTTGCGTCACTTTTTACCGCTGCGGCAGCCCCGTGGTGTCTTGCACAAAATTCTCCAGCGCCTCCCAGCATCCTCGACAGGCTAAACGCCATGATGTCCGGCGGCAAAAGCGCCTGGACCCCGGAGCAACTGGCTGTAATGGAGAGGCTGCGCGATGCGGCAATGAAAGATCCGTATGCCCTCAACGAGTTACGCCACCTGACCGACAATATCGGGCCCCGGCTCAGCGGGTCTCCCCAGGCGCAACAGGCAGTGGATTATGTGGCTGCCGAAATGCGCGCGCTTGGTGCAGAGGTCACGCTGGAAAAGGCTACAGTCCCACACTGGGTGCGCGGCGTAGAGACTGCCGAGGTGGTGACATGGCCGGGCCAGACACCCGGCACCAGGCAGAAAGTGTCGCTGACAGCGCTGGGCGGCAGCGTCGCCACTCCTGCAGAGGGATTAACTGCCGACGTGGTGGTCGTGGACAACTGGGCGCAGTTGCACGCGCTTCCGGCCGGCGCAGTCAAGGGCAAGATTCTGCTCTTCAACCATAAGTTTGACAAGCAACTCGCCGCGGTGGGAAACGGTGGAAACGCCTACGGGGGAGGAGTGGTCTATCGCGGCGCGGGCCCTATCGCCGGAGCCACCGAAGGAGCCGTGGCCGTGCTGGTGCGCTCGGTCGGCGGAGCGGACTTTCGCCTTCCTCACACTGGCTTGACCCAATATGCGCCCGGTGTGCCCAAGGTGCCGGCGGCCGCGATTACCACAGAAGATGCCGACCTGCTGAAGAACCTCACCAGCCAAGGGCCGGTCAAGCTGCACCTGACGCTTACTCCGCAGACGCTGCCTGACCTCCCCAGCTTCAACGTCATTGCTGACTGGAAGGGAACAGAGCACCCCGAGCAGGTGGTAGTAGTTTCCGGCCACCTCGATTCGTGGGATCTGGGAACCGGCGCCATTGACGACGGAGCGGGAGTTGCCGTTTCGATGCAGGCGATTCACCTCCTGCACGAACTTGGTATTCATCCTCGGCGCACCGTCCGCTTTGTTGCCTGGATGAGCGAGGAAGAAGGATCCGAAGGCGCAGCGGCCTATATGGCCGACCACAAAGACGATTTCGCCAACCACATCGGTGCGATCGAGAGCGATCTTGGCGCCGACCACCCCACCGGAATCTACTTTGCGGGAAAGCAGGCGCTCGGCCAGTGGCTAAGGCCCCTGTCGCAGGTGCTCGATCCGATTGGCGCCGAAACGCTTTTGGGCGCTCCTGAAACCGGCGAAGACATCAATGGCCTGACCGAAAAAGGTGTGCCGAGCTTCGCGCCGATCCAGGACAGCCGCTTCTATTTCAATTATCACCACACGGCCGCTGACACCTTTGACAAGATCGATCCGACCCATCTGAATGAGAACGCAGCCGTGATGACCGTGCTTGCCTACGCCCTGGCCGATTCAACGGAGCCTGCACCGCGATGACTACCAAGCCAGACGGCTATAGTTGAATCCGAATGAATTCTCTTGGTTACAGCCCTTCTCGAAGGCGGCGAATGAGCCGTTCCACGCGCGATTGGTTGTCGTCATCTAAACCACCTCCGAGATCGAGATACTTCTGATAGTCGGCGATGGCGGCTCTGAACAGCGATTTCTCCTCTAATACAAATGCGCGGCTGTACAAAGCATCCACAAAGTCCGGCTTGAACCGTATCGCCTCGTTGAAATCGTAAAGAGCGCGGTCTACGTTCCCTTGCTCCCGGCGCGTCTTGCCGCGGTTGAAGTAGGCTTCGGCATATTCGGGATTCAGCCGTATCGCCTCGTTGAATTCCCGGATAGCTTCCTCGAAGAGCCCTCTTCGGCGAGCCTCAATGCCCCGTTTCAGGCGGGGCCGGGCAAGATCCAGTTTGAGCCGGATTGCTTTCTTGTAGTCTTGCTCGGCTCCTTCGCGGTCGCCCATTTTGTCACGGATCACACCTCGGTTGTGGAAGGCATGGAAATCGTCAGCCTTGAGGCGGATGGCACCGTTATAATCCTCGAGCGCCCCTTCAAGGTCGCCCATACTATGGCGCACAATCCCGCGGTTGCGGAACGCTTCGGCATAATCCGGATAGAGCCGGATTGCTTCACTAAAAGAACGCACCTTTTCCGCAGGATCAGTGGCTGACAAACCCCGCTCGAACCACTGCTGGGCAGTCAACTCGGTTTCCTGCACAGCGGGGGCCGCGATTGCCGCAGCTCGCTGTTCATCGGCGGCTTGTTGCACTGAGGCGGAAACGGGGTGAAGAACCGCAGTCAATCGCACATTCAGGAACTTCGTTCGCAGACGTTCCATGCCCGCGTCAAAGTAGTCCGGTGGAACGCGCAGTCCGTTGTAGTTTCGAAGGTCCGCTAGTGTGCCGGTGAGTTGATTGACAATGCCGGGAGAGGCAAAATCGAAGCTCTCGAGCATTATGGGGACGATGTTTCGTTGGCTCGCCAAGGCAGTCTCTATCTCCCGTCGCAGCCAGTCTTCCGGATCATCGCAGCGCTCCAGAGCTGAAGGCGTAAGCAAAACGAGGAAGTGCGCACGCGCAGCTATGTTTCCCAGAATAACTCGCTCGAAGTCACCGCTGGCGATCCCGTTGTAGTCGAAGAACACGTCGTAGCCGTGTTGGGTAAGATTCTGAAAAATGGCAAGCGCCCACGGAATATTGGTCCGGCGATAACTAAGGAAGACGGTTTTGTCAATGCGATCCATGCTTCTGACCTGGGCCTCACTAGGAACAGAATTGAACGATAGCAGAAACCCGATACATTTCACGGACTTGATCCGATGCGCACCGCGCCGAAAAAGGGCTTGTCGGTAGAATTCGCTCAAACGATCTGCATTGGCTGAATTTTCTTGCGTGCGGGGATATTTCCGCCGCACAATCACCTCCAAGCAGGCAATCTGCTTTGCGGTTTTCGCCGTACTTCCGACGGGCTCATAATTCACGCGAGATGGAAAGAATTCATGGCGAGATTCGGAGCGTTTTGCTTTCCCGGAACCGGACACATCAATCCCATGACCGCCCTGGCGCGGACATTGCAGCGCCGGGGCCACGAGGTCGTGATCTTCGGCATCGCGGATACTGAGGCTCGTGTGCGCGCTGCAGGTGTCGAGTTTTATCAAATCGGCGCTGAAGACTACCCGCCTGGAACCCTTCGCAAGCTCGACGATCGGTTGGGTGAGTTGAGCGGGTTGGCAACATTTCGATTCACAGTGGAGCGGGTTAAGAACACCGCGCGCATGATCTTGCGCGATGGTCCCGATGCCGTGCGCAAGGCCAAAGTGGATGCGCTGCTGGTGGACGAGGCGGATATGGGCGGCAGCGTGGCCGAGTATCTTGGCCTGCCATTCGCCTCCATCGCCATGTTTCCTCCCCTCATCGAGGACGATCGCATTCCGCCATTCTGCTTCGGCTGGTCGGCCGGGCAAGACCGGATCACCCGCCTGCGCAACCGCCTTGGGTTCAAGCTGCTTTCGAGAGTTGCCGCCCCCATCTTCACGGTGGTCAATGACCAGCGGCGTGCATGGGGAATGAAGCCCTTGCAGCGCTCGACCGATGCGCGATCGCGGCTGGCGCAGATCGCACAGCTGCCCGAAGCGCTGGAATTTGATGTCCCCAACAAGCCAGCCACCCTCCATTACACGGGGCCGTTCATCGATGCCCGACAGCGCTCTCAGGTGGAGTTTCCATGGGAGCGCATCGACGGACGCCGCCTCGTGTACGCCTCTTTGGGAACCCTGCAGAATGGCTCGGAGTCGATCTTCAGAACCATCGCTGAATCCTGCGCGGGACTTGACGTCCAATTGGTTATTTCACTCGGCGGCGGACTCGAACCGGAGCGGCTCGGAGTTCTGCCAGGCAATCCCGTTGTCGTGCGCTATGCACCCCAACTCGAGATTCTGAAGCGGGCAGCGGTTGTGATCACGCATGCCGGCCTGAACACGGTGCTCGAGTCCCTCACAGAGGGCGTTCCCTTGGTGGCTTTGCCACTCGGCAACGACCAGCCCGGGGTTGCGGCGAGGATCGCGGCTTGCGGCGCCGGCCTGGTGGTTTCGCGGCGTAAGCTGAACGCAAAAAAGCTTCGCTTCGCAGTTCAGAAGGTGAGTGAAGATCCGAGATACCGCGATGCAGCACTGAAACTAAAGGCTTCAATCAGCGAGATGAATGGGCTCGACCGCGCCGCGGATCTCATCGAGCGCGCGCTGCTAAATATCGAACCTCGTCACGCGCCATCGAACGCCGAGCCGGTGAGCGAAATCCAGCGCCATGACGAAGACATATTCATCGAGTCCGCGTGTTAACGGGATCGCGGATATCCCGCAAAGAGGTCGACTTTGGGCGCAGTACGCACTTACGCTTCATGGGCAGTGGGCAAGTGCGGCTGAGGCACCAGCTCCGTAAGCGCGATGCCCGCCAGGATGAGGACCGCTCCTGAAGCTGGCCGCGCACCGAGTCGTTCGCCTATGATGAGAAATGAGGTGATCCACGCGAACACCGGCTCCATGGTCATGATGAGCGCGGTGTGGGTTGATGGCAATATGGATTGCGCCCAGCTCTGAATGGAAAATGCCGCCGCGGTGGCCAGCACAGCCGCAATGGCCAGCGCGATAAAGATGCCCGGAGTCCAGTGGATGTGCGGCTGTTCGATAAACGGGAGGCTGACGGCCATGAACACAGCGCAGAACCCTACCTGCAACAACGCCAGCGGCTGAAACGGAATGCGCGGCGACACGTGGCCCAGCGCGATGCAGTGAAACGCGAACCCGATGGCGCACCCAAACGTGAGCACGTCGCCGATGTTAATGGAGGAGAGATCGGGCAGCAGGCCTTCGATGGCTGCGAAGCCTGACACCGATGTGCCCGACGCAACCGCAGGCGCGGTCAGCAGCAGAATGCCGGCGAATGCCAGTGCAGCGCCTGCAAACGCGTTCCAGCGCGGCCGATGAGCGCCCGGAGGCCGCAAGAAACGAAAAGCCGACAAAAGCGGGACGAGCACCACGACCAGGCCCGTGATGAATGCGGACTTCGACGGCGTGGTGCGTGACAGTCCGATGGTCTGAAATTGATATCCGGTTGCGAGACAAAGTCCCACCACCGCTCCGGCGCCAATATGCCAAGCGCGAATTCCGTGCCAGTAGCGGTGATACGCGGCGGCCAATACAGCAAAGGCCAGCATCATGCGCGCAAGGTTAAAGGCTGCGGGACTGGCATCGGATAGCGCGCCCTTGATCAGCACAAAGGTCGAACCCCACACCGCGACCACAAACAACATCAGGAGATAAGCGCGCAACTTCATCGACACGCACTACGAGAGCAAGAGATGGGGAACCTCGCGAGAGCGACAATGAAGCGGAAGTTTTGCGACCTGCGTGAAAGACTCACAATCCATTTATAACTGAATGTACTGAGGTGCCGAATGAAGGCGATGAAGTTTGAAGGACTGAACGCGAATCCAATGTTGGTTGCATCCGAGCTTGCCCTGCCGCGGCTTGATGAAGACAGTGTGCTGATCGAGGTTCGCGCGTCTGGAGTGACGCCGACCGAACTCCTCTGGTATCCGACGACTCACACAAAAGATGGCGCGCTGCGCAGCGGCTCGGTTCCAGGACATGAGTTCTCCGGCATCGTTGCAGCAGTGGGCAAGAACGCAAGCGGGTTTGCCGTCCGACAGGAAGTCTATGGGATGAACGATTGGTTCGAGGACGGCGCGACGGCGGAGTATTGCCTGACTAAACCGCAGTGGATCGCGCCCAAGCCCGCTTCGCTCACTCATGAGGAAGCGGCCACCGTGCCGATCGGCGCGCTCACAGCGTGGCAAGGTCTGTTTACCCGTGCCAATATCCACGCCGGTGAGCGGGTGCTGGTGCATGGCGCTGCCGGTGCTGTCGGAATATTCGTTGTCCAACTGGCTCGCCTGCATGGCGCGCATGTGATTGCAACAGCGTCTGCGCAAAATATGGGCTTTGTGAGGGAGCTTGGCGCTGAAAAGGTGATCGACTATCGCACGTCGCGTTTTGAAGATGTCTGCGGCAAAATGGATGTGGTGTTCGATACCGTTGGCGGCGAAACGCTCGAGAGGTCATGGCAGGTTCTCTCTCCCGCCGGACGCATGGTGACCATCGCGGCAGATGTCGAAGCCACCAGCGATCAACGTGCCAAAGGCGCCTTTTTCATCGTTGAGCCGAACCGGCAGGAACTCGAAAAGATTTCCGCTCTCATCGATGAAGATAAGCTGAAGACATATGTAAGCGGAGTAGTTCCGTTTGCCGACGCACCCGCCGCTTACGCCAGGACCATCACGAAGAAGCTCGCCCACGGAAAAGTCGTTCTTGCAGTCTCAGCACACTAACAAATCCATCCAGAACAAGGTGAAAAGGAGAGTCCATGAACAGACTGAGTGGAAAGCGTGCACTTATTACGGGAGGCACTACTGGAATCGGTCTTGAGACGGCACGCCAGTTTCTCAGCGAGGGAGCACGGGTTGCGATCACAGGAAAGAATCCAGCCACGCTCGAAGCGGCGCAAAAGGAGCTCGGCGCAAGCGTGCTCGTGATTCCATCGGATGCGAGCGACGCCGCCGCGCAGGAACATGTTGCCGCAAAAATCAAGGATGCCTTCGGGGAACTCGACGTGCTCTTTGTAAACGCCGGCACCGTGGACATGCGGCCTATCGAGCAATTCGACCCCGAGGCGTTTGACCGCTCCTTCGCGATCAACGTGAAGGGTCCATATTTCCTGATTAAGAGCCTGCTGCCGATCTTTGCGAATCCCGGCTCGATCGTTTTGAATGGCTCAGTTAACGCGCATATCGGTATGCCAAACACGACAGTCTACGCTGCCACCAAGGCCGCCCTCATCTCGTTGGCGCGCACGCTTACGGGAGAGTTGGTCTCCCGCGGGATACGTGTAAACGTGGTGAGCCCGGGGCCCATTGCGACGCCGCTCTACAGCAAGCTCGGACTACCCGAAGAGCAGTTGAAGTCAGTTGCCGCGTCGATTCAAGGACAGGTTCCGGCGGGCAGATTTGGAAGCGCAGTTGAGATTGCGAAGACCGTTGTGTATTTCGCGTCAGATGAATCTGCTTTCACGCTTGGAAGTGAACTGCTGGTCGACGGAGGCATGAGCAATATCTGACCGGTCGGGCGTTTTGGCAGGCCCAACTAGCTGACTTGAAGAAAGGCGAATCCTGATAAAATTGGGCCCGGAGGAGATCCGCGCTTACCAGGTCTACCTCACCAACGAAAAGAAGCTCGCCCCGGGTTCTATCCTGATCGCCGTTGCCGCCCTTCGGTTTCTCTACAAGGTTTCACTCAAGAGGGAGTGGCCTTTCGATGAAGTCATTCCAGCGCCGAAGAAGCCACAGAAGCTGCCCGTTGTGCTCAGTCCGGAGGAAGTCCTTGAGTTCCTCCGCTGTGTCGGCAGCACGAAGCATAGAACGATTCTCACCACCTGCTATGCTGCGGGCCTGCGCATCTCCGAGGCCGTCCGTCTGAAACCCACGGACATCGATAGCAAACGGATGGTCATCCGCGTCGAACAAGGCAAGGGCCAGAAGGTTCGATACACGATGCTCTCTCCGCAGCTGCTGGAGAGCCTGCGCGCGTATTGGCGAAGAGGGCGGCCGAGAACATGGCTCTTCGAGGGGGATGTGCCCAGCAAGCCGATCGACAGAAGCGCCGTCGAACAAGCTTGCCAGAAGGCCCGTCGCCTTTCCGGTATCCGTAAGCCCATCACACCCCATTCTCTGCGCCACGCATTCTCCGTTCACCTGCTGGAATCCGGCACGGATGTTCGCACTATCCAGTTATTGCTCGGCCACCGCAGTCTGGCAACCACCGCCCGGTATCTGCGGATCGCCACCAGTAAAGTATGCTCGACCTCCAGTCCGCTCGATCTGCTGCCTCATCCAGTCTGCGCTGATTCCAAGCCCGCCGCGCCCCAGTACTTCTGACCGCGCGGCCATGGATGGTCCGAAGCTGGAAGTAGCGGACATCTTCCGCCGCTACGGCCAAGCCTATCGAGAGATGCACGGCGCGTCGATGTCTACAGCGCAGCGACGTGTCATGACCGCCATTGAGGTGTGCCGAACGGCGGCTCTCGGAGGACAGATC
>Ga0137385_10005716_pt1 | contig 10938 bp, 10 predicted proteins | sample SagtaG_FD_104921 | JGI IMG/M metagenome (GOLD analysis project Ga0137385, IMG submission 104921) | Vadose zone soil microbial communities from Sagehorn Ranch, Mendocino, California, USA - Sage2_R_80_16 metaG | ecosystem: Environmental > Terrestrial > Soil > Vadose zone | place: USA: California...
GTTGTGTCGACCAGTTCGTTTGCCGTTTCGACGGTTTGGTTGATCCAGTGACCGATCCGGCCACTGCTCGAGTTAACGAAAAAAGAGTGCGGCTTTTTCAGGATAGCGGAAAATAGATTAAGCCGGACGCTTTCGATCATTTGCGGCTTGTAGGTGCGCATGATAAGTTCGGCAATGCGCCAAAACGTCTCATCGAAAAACCGTAGCACCGCATAGATAATGACCAGCGCCCAAACGTAGTGGTCAACAGCATGGGTTTTGCTAAGCTCAGTCACGATCTTGGCGATCATCAGCGGCGAAGCCGTCCACGACAAAATACCCAAGAACGTCAAAAAGAAAAACAAAAACGTCTTGGTCCGATACGGCCGCACCATGCGCTTGATGAGGTCTGCAACCGAACGCGGTATGGCGGAGTCGCGCGGTATGGTGAGCTGAAGTGATTGTCGCATCTCACCATACTAGCAAAAACAGCGGTCATCTCACAAATTTTCGTATTGTAGAGTTAGCAAGGTTAGCTATTTGGAAGTATCGCGCTCGTTGGAGTATTATGGCACTGGTACTTATCGATTTACGCAAAAACTTGTGCGGACGAATTCCAAAAAACAAACAATCGTAGGAGGGATCATGACTACATCTCAAATAAGAACAGCGAATAGGCAACTGAAAGGCCTGGTGATAGCGCTTGGCATTGAGTTTATTCTCGGCGTCATTTTAACGACACTCGTTAGCTACGACTCCTCTAAGCATAGCGCGGTGCAAACCGGCTTCCTTGTTGCGCACGTCGTTGTAGCGATCGGCATAATTGTTGGCGCAATAATCCAAGTAGTCATGTCGATTAAATGGCGCACATTGCGAGCCGCGGCAAGCATCGGTCTGCTTGGTGCAGTGGGGGCTTTTGGAAGCGGTGAGGCGGCTGTTAAAAACGGCAGCAACGTAGCAGTTTTTGTCATGGCTATGTGCTTTATCGTCGCCTTCATTTGTTACGGGTATAGCTTGCTCGCATTAAAAAGAACTTGAATCGGCATGCCGTTTTGCCGTTTTAGGCCGGGCATCCCTCCGATTGCACAGCCGTCGGGCCGCCACGCATTGTTACGATAAGTTTTTTAAAAAACAGTTCAGCCTGTATACTTGCAACAGCATGACCACTTCTCGCTTGGAAGCTTTTAGCGACGGTGTAATAGCGGTAATTATCACCGTCATGGTTCTAGAGTTGAAAGCACCGCTTGGTTCGAGCTTGCACGATCTTCGCCCCTTGCTGCCAAATTTTTTGATTTACGCACTGAGCTTCCAGGTCGTCGGCACTTACTGGAATAATCACCACCATTTATTGCGAGCGACTAAAGTTATAGACGCGAACGTTATGTGGTTCAACCTGCTGTTGCTGTTCTTTATATCGTTGATTCCATTTTTTACTTCCTGGTTCGGTGAACATCCTACGGCGAAAGGACCTACAGCCGCCTACGGTACTATTCTTTTCGCAGGAGGCGTTGGATATTTTTTGCTGCTGCGTGCCATCGTAGCCGCCGACAAAATGAATACCAAGCTTCGTAAAGCCGTGGGCAATGATCGCAAAGGCAAAATATCTATCCTAAGTTACCTGGCGGCTATTTTGCTCACGTTCGTAAGTCCTTGGATTGCTATCACTATTTACGTTCTTGTAGCCTTAACTTGGTTCATTCCCGACAAACGTCTGGAGCCAATCAGTCCTGAAGGTTAAGTAGCATACAAACGCCAGGAACGAACCTGAAAATTGAAAGACAATAATCCGCCCGCGCCCGCCACAATGCGTGCTACAATAAAAAACGTCAAAACGTCTTTGTTGAAAATAGTGAAGGGGGTGTATGAAAATTATCGCGTACGATCGATTTAAACCAGGTGTCACTATAGAAACAATCGCTCCACTTCTATCACAGGAAGTCGCTAATGTCTGGCGGTTGTGGAAAGCAGGAGTAATTCGCGAAAATTACGCTCGGATCGATGAGCCGGGCGTCATAATCGTATTCGAAGTCGACGATGTAGAAACAGCAAAACGCTACATCGCCGATTTTCCTTTATCAAAAGCCGGATATCTGGAATGGTTTTATATTCCCGTACAAGCACCGCTTCCTCTCGAGAGCCTCATGGACAAAGCCGTTGACATTGGCCAACCGTATGACCGCACACTAAACAGTGACAAGAGTTGAGCGGCTCGCCCAGCTTGCAAAAAATTACTTGAATCGAGTTCCATGCAACATACATTCGGTCTCAACATTCCCCAAAATCTGGAAGAAGCGTGTGATCCAACGCACGTCGCGTTGCTTGTATACGACATGCAGGCAGACATCTTTGAGCAAGCCCCAGGCTTGAAGTCGGTAATTCCGCACGTTACCGCGGTCATTGCGGCGGCGCGCAGCGCGCGGGTACGCACTTTTTTTAGCCGCCACATGTCAATGCCGAATCAGCTGGCCGGCGTCGCGCAGCTCCACACGGCTATGGCTTGGCAACGCGTCGACAAGGTTGAAAATGTCCGGCCGCGATTCATCCGAGGCTCTCCGGGATTCGCCCTAATTCCTGAGCTACAGCCACGGCCGGATGAAATGGTGTTTGACAAGATCGGCATGTCTTTTTTCAGCGGAACGCCGCTCGACACAGCCTTGCGTGATGCCGGCATCACCACATTTATTATTGTTGGTACGGTGCTCGAAATTGGCATCGCACCAACAATCAGCCATGGCGTTGACCTAGGCTATATTCCGATTGTCGTCACGGACGCCTGCGGATCAGTCAACGAAGAAGCGCGTAAGCGCACGCTCGCAGATATTGAGTATGCGCAAACATCGCTCACAACCGACACGGCAACGATCTGCAGGCTATTGAGCAGCTCGTAGACACACGAGACAATAGTCTTAAACTCATTGCATTGCAACAAAAGCCCCGGGCTATTACGCTCGTCAGCTTTTCCACATAGACCTCCGACGTTAGACTCTGACAATGCGTTGTTGTAACTATGACGGGGGAAGTCCGTTACGTGTAGTATGTGTTTTTCGTATAGTAAAAAGCTCAAGTTTATAAAAGGAAGGAATACATGACAGAGTTCGCTCCCGCCGTGACCGGGTTTGGTGTAAGTTTAGGCGAAAACAGGATCTCTAACCAGCTTTATGGTGAGATGACGGGCGTAGACCCGGCCTGGATAGGTGACCGTACTGGCATAGGAACGCGGTACTGGGCCGACCCCCAGACGCATACGGTCGAGATGGCCATCTTGGCAAGTAGAGATGCGCTCCTTATGGCAGGATTGACAGCTGAGGACTTGAATCTAATAGAGCTAGCGACCTCGACCCCTAAGTGGCCGGGAGCCTCTACGGTAGCCGACATACATGCCGGACTTGGAGCCTCTGCAAGATGTCGGGTTATGCAATTTCCGGCAGCATGCGCCGGTGGAGGGATGTCCCTCGAGGAGGTTTCGGATAAAATCACGCTGCATGGAGGAGTGGCGCTGGCTATTGGAGCAGAAAGGCTTTCCAGCGTCATTAATCTTGCGGATAGAACAACCGGTCCCTTGTTTAGCGATGCAGCCGGCGCTGCTGTAGTAGAGCTGGTAGAAGGTGCAACCCCACCGATATTCACAGGCGAGACACATCCAGCCAGAGAAATATTAGGCATCCATAGCGGAGGGACATTTAGAGCCACCGAAGGCGAAGATGATCCCTTGGGGAAAATAGCCATGGAGGGTGGACCGGTTTTCAGGTACGCTGTAGATATTATGCCAAGATTGGCCCGTGAAGTCGCGGAGGCAGATGGCGCCTATAACCTTCACACAGGTATCGACTGGGACCGCTATACGGCATTTGTGCCTCATCCAGGTAGTGGCAGGATCGCCCGGCAAGTATGCGATCTCTTGAAAGTGCCGGAAAAGAAACGTTTTACTACAATAAATGAACACGGCAATGCGTCGGCAGCATCCCTCTTTCTAGGTTTACAAAAAGCACACGAGGCCGGTGCGTTCGACGATGACGAGAACACGCGCGTACTCTCAAGTTATATGGGCGCGGGAATACTTGCAGGAGCTGGCGCGTACAATGTTAGGCCTAGGCGCGGGCCTAGAGTTCAAAAAGTATTAGGAATAGCGTCGCTTAGTCTGCTTTAGCCGAATACGCATACGGTGCTAAAATAGTATTGAAAGGAAATCCGCATGTATACCGAGTCCCATTCCCAGAGTCACCAGAAAAAAGACAAACCGGCAACGGATACTGCCTATTTCGAGCGTATGTGCCGGGTCATTTTTACCGCCGGTCTTAATTGGAAAATGATAGAAAATAAATGGCCGGGGATTCATCAAGCTTTCGCTGGCTTTGATATACCGAAAGTAGCTAATTTTCTTGAGCCAGAAATAGAAGAGATCATGATGAATCCTGACGTCATTCATAATCTGGCCAAGGTCAGAGCGGTAATAGCTAATGCCAAGGAGTTTCAGGCCATATCAAGCGAGTACGGTTCATTCAAAAACTATTTGAGTGAGCTCAAAAAATCCGGCGGCGAAGACGGCCTTCTGAAGGGTGTCGATCAGCGCTTTCGTTTCATGGGCAAAAGTACGACTATGTTTTTCCTTTTTTCAGCCGGCGAGGAGTTGCCTGAAGCCCACGAATCGTGGATGGCTCATCACAAGAGAAGTGCAGCCAAAAAATAAGCCCCATGTTAGCATAGGATGGTATCGGTGCCGTGTAAAATATTCGTGAAGCCAAGAAAGAGTCGTTAATGAAGCCGCCAGATGCTACCAACCGTCCGCTTAATCTCGCACCACGAGAGCCCGAATCGGCTACAGTGAGCAAGTACCAGCACATGTTCCCTCGATTGCGGCAACCCAATGCCAGCGAAGAAGCCCTCACTCGTTTAGGTTGTTCCGGTTCGGTACTCGATGACACATCCAGTTTCGATCACGACAGTACGCTTCGTGAAAACCACTGCATTCCGGCCGGGTTTACTGTGTTTGGGCAACTCATAGCTCACGACATCACTGCCGACAAGAGTACTCCGCAACAGCATGCAACCGTACGCAAACTGATAAATTACCGCTTGCCAAAGCTTGACCTCGAGCCAATCTACGCCGGCAGCCCGATTACGACGCCCTATTTATTTGACCACGACGACCTGGACAAATTTTTGATCGGCAAGAATGATGAGGGGCTACCAAACGACTTGCCGAGGAATTCGCAAGGGATAGCAATAATCGGGGATCAGCGCGACGACGTGCATACGCTCTTGTCGCAGCTGCATTTAGCGTTCCTGAAATTCCATAATGCTATCGTGGATTGGCTGAGAAAGGAGGGGACTCCGGCCGAGGCGGTGTATCCTGAAGCTCAGCGATTAGCGAGATGGCATTATCAGTGGATCATTGTGCATGAATTTCTCCCTTTGACCGTGGGCCGAGAAATTGTTGACGACATTCTACAAAACGGCCTGAAATACTACACATACAAAAAACAGCCCTATATTCCTGTAGAGTTTGCCGATGCCGCCTACCGGTACGGACATAGTCAAATTCGCGCCATATATGCATTGAATGCGCGCGTTTCCGGGCCTATATATCCCGCGTTTGCCGGCTTCGCCCCAGTCCCACAGAAAAACATTATTGATTGGAAATACTTTTTCAACGTTGACCCCACTTTCGCCGCTCAGCCATCAAGAAAAATTGACACGAAACTAACACATGCCTTGATTAAGTTACCATATCCAATCGTAGGGAAAGTCGATAAGCCTGAACTTGCTTCTCTGGCCGTTAGGGATTTATTGAGAGGCAAAAACCTTGGCTTGCCCTCTGGCGAAGCGCTAGCCGAGTATATGAACATCGCACCGCTAACTGAAGCAGAGCTAGACTTGGCTAGTCTTTCATGGAAGACCGAAACTCCTCTGTGGTTTTATATTCTTAAAGAAGCCATGGTCAAGAATGAAGGCAACCAATTAGGTCCTGTTGGCGGGAGAATCGTCGGGGAAGTACTCATTGGATTATTAAAAGCGGATTCGTATTCTTACTTGTCTTACCAGCCAGACTGGGCGCCGACTTTGCCCAGCAAGACGCCCGAAGAATTTACCGTAGCTGACCTCCTAGCATTTTCCGGCGCTATCCAATCAAACTAAGAAGCTCAACGAAAACGATTCTTAGTTGGCAAGCATAGTTTGGCGGACTCGTGCACCCGGCGGATGTGGGCCTACCAAACTAGTTTGCCAGTAAGGCCGAAAGTCAGGTGCCGGGCTGTACTGCTGTTTCGGAAAAGCCAGGACACCATGCAACTGCAACCGACGTTTCAAGTGCTGTCGTGCTGCTCGGCGGGTATAGTTTTAGGCTTACGGACTTGTCGGCACTACAAACGCCAGGATTGAAATTGCCAGCTTGTGGATAACCAAGCACAGTGTGTGCGGCCTCGCCGGAAGCCAAGGTAATCTCTAGCGGTGCAGGCTGCGGCTGTGCAGCAGCGCTATTGCCGAGCGCATACCCGTTGCTGCCGTACAAAAAGGCCGTAGGATAGCCTGCCAACGTACATTTTCCCTTACCCGTATTGGTAAGCGCCATGTGTTGGTAGATAGTACCTGCAGCACCACTTTGTTGGCCGGCGGTAAGTTTGAGGTCTTCCGTCTTGCAAACAGCCACAGTCCGATGCTTCTGCCACGACCAGCAGAAAAGCCCTCCCAGCACTAAGACAACAACAACTATCCATAAAGCGTAGACTGCTCGTCCACTCGGCCTACCCTTGGGTGCTGACGCGCTACTTTTTGATTGTGCGGGCATATTTTCCTTTCTATTTTCATTCTAATATTTCTAACTTAGCAAAGATAAATGTTGTAAACAAGTCTTTACTTTTAGCTTGATTATTACTTGGCTAAATCAGCTAAATACTTCGTACCAGACTCAAGGGGTGAGCTGATTTGGCACGTCCGACACTCTTGCCAGACGGCTGAGTGTGCGGTCTAGAACCTTGCTACCGAGATAATTTTACAAATGTTGCGCCCTTAAAAGGGGCAACCTGGAGATTGACTTGGCATATGTAAGCATTAGAGTTATGCTAAATTGTAGATTACTTTTACAACGTACTTAGGGGTGAGGATGCTTGAAACAAGTAAATACATACGCAAGACCAAGGCAGTACTAAAACAAACGAAGCGGCAAATCAAAAAAATTAGCAAGTCTAAGTACGTTAAAGACAGAAGAATTTGGTCAGCTGCACTGGTCGTGATTGTTATTATAGTATTTTGCGCTCTGCCAGCCTTTGCCGCTAAAGCGCCCGGCCAGCTGGGCTACGAGATTAAGCGCGCTGAAGAATCTGTCGCCTCCAATTTGGCTCCGTTGAGCAGCTGGCGTGAGTCGCTCAGGCTGGATTTTGCCAACAGGCGCGTAGTCGAAGCGGCTTACGTCGCCGACCAAGCCAGGCAGAATAGTCATAGTAACCAGGCTAAAATGGCCGCCACTATTAATAACTTGCTTAGCACTTACGAGAATACCTATGAAGCGCGGACCACTGCGCTTAATCAAAGATTGAACAATAACAACAAGCCTTCTAAGGCAGAACTGCAGAAATTCCAAGCTGCTGCTGCCGGTACATATGACGACTTGCAACTGCTGCGTCTGCAAGCTCCCTCCACGAGCCAGCTAGCAGTATTGGTCAGTATTGACGACACCCAACAGAACCTTGCTACTATCAGTGACGCCCTAGGTTTACGGCCGCTATCTAACAGTGACTTATCACAATTAGCTCAACTACTCCCTGTGGGTGTGGTTACGCAAGCTCAAGTAGACCAACTGGCAGCCATCCCAAGCAGCCGCTTACTGCATACTCAGCTAGTGAACATGATAAATAGCGGCCAGTTACCCTCGGATATTACGTACGTGCTTGACGAGGATTTGATCAAACAAGCAGACCCCGAACATGCTAAAAGCTTCGCGGCTGTGTCGGAATTTGAACAAATGCAAAGGATCAGCGCCGTAGTTGCTGCCAGCCGACCCACTGCGGCTCAGCAAAAGGAGATCCAAGCCTTCACCACTGCCTACAAACCGGGACAGACGCTCCCGACAGACAATACGCAGCGGTATGCGACACCGATAGTCTATGGCATAGCCCTCTCCGGGCGCTTGCTCACTGACTTATCCAGTCTCAAAACTATACACATGAGCAGTGATAACCAAGCTCTCATGGATAAGTGGAAAAAAGTGATCGATCCGCCTAACCTCAGCCTTACCTATGAGCAGCTAATGACAGGCGCGCAAAGCGACCCGCAGTTGGCGCTCCGTAATATGATTCGGATGCAGCAAGAACTGATTGACGCGCAAAAATCTCAGATATCATATTTGGTCATGCCTCCAGGCTGGAGTAGCAGTCAATTGCCTACTCTCAATCAGCAGATGGGCATAGAAATTGCTCAAACCACCTTTGCTGCTTCTAAGCCAGATATTGATCAACGGCTGGCGGAGGTCTTGAGTATTCAAAACCAGCTACAGACCAAGCTTGATAGCTTGCAACAGTCTAATACCAAGACGATCACCGAGTTGCAAACCAAGATTGATAGCTTCACCGGCACGCCCGAACAGCTCGCTACGCTGAAAGATCAGCTGGCCGCGCTTATCCAGACACAAAATACTACGGTCACTAATCTACAGGCTCAAATTACGAATATTACTGATGCTCATACACAGTTGGACGACAAAATTGATCAACTTCGCCAGGATCAACTAACTAGCTTATACGAGCTGGAGATTCGCGCTACTAATACGGCCCAAGCACTCACCAATAGTGCTAAAACTGATTTGACCACCAAGTTAAACCAGATTGAAACTTCCAGCCAAACTCTCATTACTAACCTTGAGACGAGAGTGAATGCCCTGGGCAGCGATCACGCGCAGCTCAAAACGCAACTGAATGGTGAGATCGCGACCATTAAGTCTAATTATCAGGAGCTGAAAGCCGACGTCCAGTCTCAACTGAATGCCAGTGTGGCCACCAGTGCAGGGTTACAGGCTGACTTGAATCAGGCGCAATCGACTTTGACCAGCCAGCAAACCCAGCTAACTATTCTAGGCAATAACGCCGCTGCCTTGACGACTTTCGTGAGCCAGCTTAAAACTGATTCAGAAACCCAAGTCAATAGCCTGCAAAATCAACTCGATGTCGTCAAGTTGGACCAACAAACTACGCAAACAGCCATAAGCGATTTGCAGACCATCACCCAGACTAGTGCGGGACTGATTAGTGGCTTACAAACGAGAGTTGATAGTTTGGACGCTGGCCAAAACGCGTTGCGTAATCAACTTACCAGCTCGATTGCGACTATTCGGGATGACCAGGCACAATTCACCGCCTATGTCGAGGCACAGATAGCGGCCGGCGCAGCCACCAGCGCCAATTTGCAAAATACACTACAGTCAGTTCAAACCAGCTTAAGCCAGCAGGCCAGCCAATTGGACGCTTTGAGTACGAGTACTGGCGCCTTGACAACACTCGTGAACCAGGTTCAATCAAGTGCTGAGACCCAGGCAAGCAGTCTGCAAAGCCAGGTTGACGGTCTCAACGTAGATCAGCAAACGATCAAGACTTCGATTACTGCCTTACGCGATCAGCAAACGGCCGCCGTTGACCAGCTAAACGGTCAGGTCGCCAGCTTGACGGTGCTGCAGGCCGAAGCCGGAGCAGCTATTAACGTACTCGACCAGCAAGCTACCCAGGTCCAGTCGCGGATTGATGGACTTGCAAGTAGCTTTACGGCCCTACAGACAACAGTGGGAAGTATTCAGGAAGCTCAAGACACACTGCAAGCTAACGTAGCCGACCAGCAGTCGCAGCTTGATAGTTTGACTGCCCAGACCCAATCTGCCCTGGATAATTTAACTCAGCAGCAGACTCAATTGGCGACTCGGGTAGATAATCTGGCGGCCAATGTAACTAGCTTAAGCCAGACGATCACTACCATCCAAACTGCAAGTAGCGCTACTCAAACTCAGTTGAATACTATACTGGCCGACCCGCCATGGGCTATACCTGCCGGCACCTATGTTACACAAAGTGAATTTGATACTTTGGCTTCACAAATCAATACCCAGTTTGCAGCTAAGTCCGCCGCGCTGGATGCCCAGTTCCAGACGTACCAGACACAGCTTAATGCCACGGTTTCACAGCTCAGTAGCCAAGTCCAGACCCTCACTACTACCACCACGAATACTGCTAACGCACAGACGCAACAACAGGCACAGATAAATACCCTTAACTCGCAGGTTCAGACACTGCAAACCCAGGTTCAACAGTTACTAAGCGCCGCGCCTCCCAGCGGGCTATAAATTAGCAAGGAGAAAAGACATGAAGATGAACATACTAGACAAAACAACTTACACGTTACTCGTGATTGGCGGGTTGAATTGGGCACTCATAGGATTCTTTAATTATAATTTGGTTGGTAAAGTTTTTAGTACTGACGTGGCCAGGATTATCTATTCGATAGTTGGCTTAGCCGCGCTGTATGGAGCTTTTACGATTATTAAGATGAAGCCCAAAGCTCAAAAATAGTACAATTTGGCTGTTATGATGGGTCTGGAACCTTTATGCACTATTTCTATGACGAAAGTAAATAATAGCCAGGGCAAAATAAATTGTAAATGTAACATCAATCAATCCTTGTCCAACGACAAGCGGTAGACTACTCAAACTAATAAACTTGATTAAGATTATTATCATTGCAATATAACGGATTGTCATGCCAAAAAGTGATAGGTCCTTGGACGATTTTGTTCGATAGATGCGTATTGCTTGAAGAACGACATCAATATTGAGTGCTATATACGAGATAAGAGTGAGAAAATCTAAGAGCCCATCCAAAATCTCCCACAATAATTAGCTGAATCGTACAAGTGACTTGGCAAAATAGTATGGCGTTAGCCATACTATTTCTGTGTAAACAGGAATACAAAAAACATGCCGAGAA
>Ga0137385_10005721_pt1 | contig 10935 bp, 11 predicted proteins | sample SagtaG_FD_104921 | JGI IMG/M metagenome (GOLD analysis project Ga0137385, IMG submission 104921) | Vadose zone soil microbial communities from Sagehorn Ranch, Mendocino, California, USA - Sage2_R_80_16 metaG | ecosystem: Environmental > Terrestrial > Soil > Vadose zone | place: USA: California...
CGGTTACCGAGCCGCGCCTGCAGGGCAGCGCGACGGCAGTCGCCCAGCCGCCGCGCTTCGGCCAGCGTGTCCTCGTCGTACTCGCCCGACGAGCCGAGCACGGCAAGGCCGCGCGCCCAGTCGTAGAGCGACGGGCCGGGCTCGATCGGCCCGTCGATCCGCACGCTGTCGTCGGTGTAGACGGTGATCTGCGATGCCACCGTGTTCGTCAACAGGTACCGCGACTGGTTGCGCCGCCACACGGAGCCGGCGCCGGGACCGGACAGGTCCACCACGTGCACGCTCACCGTGCGGCGTGTCGGCGCGTGCCGTTCGTTGGCGCACAGGCGTTCCAGCACGGACAGCCCGCGCGGCCCGGCACCCACGATGCAGATCTCGATCTCGTCGCCACTCATGCCAGCTCCTCGACGCCGAAGTCACGTTCGCCGTGCATCCACGCCACATGGTCGTGCAGGTCCGACGCGGACATCGCGCCGAGCATCCGATTGCGCGCCAACGCATCCGGTCCAGCCGGATGCCACAGCCGGATGCTCTCCCGCGCGACGAGCTGCACCCGCGCGGTGCGTTCCCGCCGCTGTGCGTTGTACTTCTCGAACCGCTGGGCGAACTCGGTGGCCGGGCAGTCCAGCAGCTCGCCGAGCACGACCGCGTCCTCCAGCGCCTGGCACGCGCCCTGGGCCGCGTAGTGCAGCATCGGGTGGGCCGCGTCGCCCATCAGCACGACCCGGCCGTCGGTCCAGTCGTCCACCGGGTCGCGGTCCACGAGCACCCAGGACTTCCAGTCCGTACCCAGGTCCAGCAGCCGTTGCGGCGTCTCGCCCAACATCGCGAACGTCCGCCGAACCCTGTCCGCCGACACCGGCACGCCGGAGAAGGGCGTCGGCGCGTGATCGTCGAAACTGGCTGCCAGGTTCAGGAACCTGCCGCCGGCGATGGGATAGTGCACGAAGTGGCAGTGCGGCCCGGCCCACCACGTGACCGTGTTCCAGCGCAGTTCCTCGGGCACGGTTTCCATCGGGATGATCGCCCGGTACACCGTGATGCCGGAGTTCCTCGGCTCACCGTCGTCCAGCATCTGCCGGCGGATCACCGAGTGGATGCCGTCCGCGCCGATCACCGCGTCACCCGCGACCACTTCACCGGTGTCCAGCTCCACGGTGGCTTCCCGGTAACCCACGACGAAACTGTTGGCGCGCAACATGATCGCGTCCGATTCCTGGCACACGGTCAACAGCTGCCGGTACAGGTCGCCGCGGTGCACCACCACGTACGGGTTGCCGAACCGCTCGCGGTACTCGCCGGTGAGCGGCATGCTGGTCACGTGCTCGCCGGTCACGCCGTCCATGAACCGCAACTCGTCGATGTACACCGCGGACGCCCCGACCAGCTCACCGAGCCCGAGCCGGTCCAGCGCGTGGATTCCGTTGGGCGCCAACTGAATGCCGGCGCCCAACTCGGCGAACTCCGGGCTACGCTCCAGGACGATGGCCTGGTGGCCGTACCGCACGACGCTCAGCGCCGTGGCGAGCCCACCGATGCCGCCCCCGACGATGACGATCCGCGCCACGCTGTTTCCCCTCAAGAAATCAAGATGACGATGTGGACAGCAGCCGGGCCAGCTCGAGCCGCTTGATCTTGGTGGTCGCGGTCTGCGGCAGGTCCGCGTGCCGCCACTGCACCGGCTCCGCCATCGGCGGCAGCCCCGCGGTCGCCGAGCGCCACGCCGCCATGTCCAGCGGCCGGTCGTTCTTGGTGCACACCACCGGTATCGGCCGCCCGTCCACCCCCCGGATGATGATCACCTCGATGAGCTGGTCGAGGTTGGCGAACAGCGTGTCCTCGGCGGCCAGCGTGCTGCCGAAGCCCTCGATCACGTCCACCTCGCGGTCCAGCAGGTGCAGGCAGCCCCACTTGGTCAGGTAGCCGACATCGCCCATCCGCCACCAGCCGCCGTCGTCCTGCTGCTTGCGGTACCGGTCGTCCTCGGCCAGGTAGGTGAGCACCCGGCCGTCCGTGCGTACCTCGATGAAGCCGGGGTTCGCTTCGGACACCGGTGCCCCGTTGCGGCTGACCACGCGTACGTCCGTCATGCCGGGGAACGGCATGCCGACGCAGCGCCCGTCCGCGTCCAGGGAACGGCGGCGGGTGAACGCGCGGGCCACGACCGGACCGACCTCGCTCTGGCCGTAGAGCTGCGCGAACACCGGGTTGCGGTGCCGCGACGCGCCCAGCATCCGGTGCACGGTCCTGGGGTGGATGGCGTCGAACGTGCTGCTGAAGTACTTCACGTCGGCCAGCGGCCGGCGCGGGTCGTCGACGAGTTCCTCCCACTGCATGAACGAGTTCGGGTGCGCCTCGATCACGCCGGGCCGCAGTTTGGCGAACAGGTCACCGATGTGTTTGGCGGCGTCGTCGACGAGCACGATCAGCGGGAAGCCGCGCAGCATCGTGATGGCCAACGCGGTGAACAGCCGCGAGTGCACGAACGACACGTGGATCGCCACCGGACGGCGCTTGCGCACGAGTGCCGCGACCGACGCCTGCGGCACGTAGCGGGCCTGCAGGGTCCGGCCGGTGTGCACGGCGAGTTTCGGCGTGCCCGTGGTGCCGGACGTGTGCGTGACCAGCGTCAGGTGCTCCGGCGGCATCGTCACCGGTCGTACCCGGGGCGACCCGGCCAGCCCGCGCAGGTCGATCGCGCCCTGGTGGGTGCCGGCGGCCAGCAGCACCCGGTCGGTCAGCTCGAACACGTCGGCCGGCAGTTCGTTGTCCAGCTTGACCTGGTCGGTCAGCAGATAGGGCCGGTCGACGCGGCGGATCAGCTCGGTCACCACGGCGCCGTCCAGCTTCGGTGACAGCAGCACCGGGATCGCGCCGATCCGGTTGATCGCGCAGGCGAACAGGGTGATGTCGAAGGAGTTGGACTTGTAGACCACGACGTGGTCACCGGGCCGGACGTGTGCCGCCCACAGCCGGGACGCGAAGTCGTCCACGAAGTCGGCGATCTGGCTCACGGTCGCGCTGCGCCCCAGTTCCGGCGCGGCGTCCAGGTCGTGGTCCAGGAGCACAACGTTGGCCGGATGCCGTGCCGCGGCACGCTCGAACAGCGTGCCGAGACGGATTCCGCGATTGCCAATGCGCTGCAGAAACATGTACCTACCCACCTCTCAGCCGGTGGAAATCGAAGCAGTGGATGGAAATCGAATAATCGGCGCATGCCGGCCGGCCGCCCGAGTCGGTCACCCGGAACGGCAAAATTAAGGGGAGCGTTACTCTTTCTCGATGACAACCTTGATTCGGTCCAGGGTGGCCGCGAGATCACCGGCCAGCTTGGCGGACCATTCGGCGAAGAATCGCCGCTTCGCCGCCGCGTCCATGTCTTCCGTGATGCCGACGATGCCCTCGGTGGCCTTGCCCATCCGGAAGTGGTGCACGAGCAGGCAACCGTCGTCGGTCGGCTCCAACAGGTACGACCAGATGCTGTCCTGCCGCTGACCTGCCTTGGTGCGCATCGCCCAGCTGAAAAGACGCTCCGGCTCCGCCGCGACCACCTCGGACTCGGTGCTCCACGTGCCGCGCACCACTGGCGCCCACGCGACCACGTCCTCGGCGCGCACGTTGTTGCCGCGGAACACCGAACCGACCGCGCCCGGCGCCCCGGAAATCCACTGGCCACCGATGCATTCGACGCTCCACTCCGCGCTGCGGGTGAGGTCGGTCACTATCGCGTAGACCACTGCCGGCGTGGCCGAAATCGACGTCTCGGCACGCAGCTCGAATAGCGGATCGCCGCTGGTGGTTTCGCCCATGCGCTGAGCCTGCATACTCGACGTGGCGCGGGTCAACGGAAGTGGCCACGGTCCGTCAGGTCGCCATCCCACATCCGGCGGTCCGGATGGAAGAATCGGCGACCATGCACGCAGCGTTCATCGAGCGGCTCGGGCCGCCGGAGCACATCCGGTACGGCGAGCTCCCGGCGCCCCGACCAGGCCCGACCGACGTCCTGGTCGACGTGCTGGCCACCACGGTCAACCCGGTCGACACGTTCGTCCGGTCGGGTGTTTTCCGTACCCCGATGGACTTCCCGTTCGTGATCAGCAGGGACCTGGTCGGCTCGGTCGCGGCGGCCGGCCCCGGCGCCCCCGGGTTCGCCGTCGGCGACCTGGTGTGGTGCAACAGCCTCGGCCACGGCGGCCGGCAGGGCGCGGCCGCCGACCAGGCGGTGGTGCCGGTCGACCGGCTCTACCATCTGCCCGACGGCGTGTTGCCGACCGATGCCGTGACAGTGGTGCATCCGGCCGCAACGGCCTACCTGGGCCTGTTCACGCACGGCCGGCTGCGGTCGACGGAAACCGTGGTCGTGGCCGGTGCCGCCGGCAACGTCGGCGCGGCGCTGGTGGCGCTCGCGGCGCACGCCGGCGCCCGTGTGGTCGCGACCGCGGCCGCGCGGGACGCCGAATACTGCCGGTCCCTCGGCGCCGCCGAGGTCCTGGACTACCGCGACCCGGCCCTGACCGACCGGCTGCGCGCCGCCTGTCCACAAGGGATGGACATGTACCTGGACACGTCCGGCCGCAACGACCTGGACAGTGTGGTCGACCTGCTGGCCTTCCGCGGCCGGATCGTGCTGCTCGCCGGCGCAAGGACACGCCCGATCCTGCCGGCCGGCCCGCTGTACATGAACGACCGTTCGGTGCTGGGCTTCGTGATTTCCCATGCCACCACGGCCGAACTGGCCGCCGCGGCCGTAGTCATCAACCGGTTACTGCCCACCGGCCTGCTCCGCTCCCGCGCCACCGAGACACTGCCACTCCGTGACGCGGCCAAGGTGCATCACGGTATGGAGCAAGGGGACTGGCATGGCCGTCGGGTCATCCTGGTACCCAATCGGCACTAAACTGGAGGTTGGCGCCACGGAGAAGGGGGACAACATGGCTGTGCAGCTCAATCACCTGATCGTCTGGTCGCGGGACCAGATCGCGTCGGCGACGTTCCTGGCCGATATCCTGGGACTGCCGGACCCGGTATCGATACCGCCGTTCACCCAGGTCCGCCTGACCAACGACGTCCTGCTGGATTACCTCAGCGGCCAACGCGACGTCCTGCCGCAGCACTACGCGTTCCTGGTCAGTGAAAGCGAGTTCGACGAGATCTTCACCCGGATATCCGAGCGCGGCCTCGACTACTGGGCCGGCCCCGGCCATTCCGGCCCCGGCCGAATCAACACCCGCGACGGCGGCCGAGGCGTTTACTTCGACGACCCGGACGGTCACGCGTTGGAGATCATCACCCGCCCGTACGGCGGCTGACCTGACGTTCTCCGGGATGCGTTGCTTGCGACCACCGCGCGGCGCGCACGACAGTAGAATTCCATTCCGTTCGACTTTCCTGGAGACGAGATGAGCATCCCACTGGTCGACCTGGAACCGTGGTTTCACGGTTCCCACGCGGACCGGCCGCGGGTGGCGGCCGAGATCGACCGTGCGCTGCAGGTCTCGGGCTTCCTGCTGATCACCGGCCACGGCGTGCCGGCCGAACTGCGGGCCAGCACCCGCGCCGCATCCCGCCGGTTCTTCGCCCTACCGGCGAACGTCAAGCAGCCCTACGCGGTGCCGGTCGGCGGCCGCGGCTGGATCCCGCCCGGCGCCGAGGCGAACGGCTACTCGGAGGGCACCGAAACCCCGCCGGACCTCAAGGAGTCCTATTCCGTCGGCTCGGACCCAGCACCGCACGAAACCGGCGACAATTCCTTCTGGCACCCCACGAACGTATGGCCGGCCGAAGTGGCCGAACTGGCCCCGGCCGCCAGCGAGTACATGACCCGGATGCGCGCCCTGTCCGACGAACTGCTGACGATTTTCGGCGTCGCCCTCGGCCTGTCCACCGACCACTTCACCGCGCACACCCGCCACCCGAAGTACACCCTGAACATCAACCGCTACCCCCCGATGACCGAGGTCGGCTCCCCAGAGACCGGCCAGTTCCGCATCGGCCCGCACACCGACTTCGGCACGGTCACGGTCCTGGACCGCGAGCCCGGATACGGTGGCCTACAGGTGTTCTCACCAGAGGGCGAGTGGGAGGACGCACCGTACGACCCGGCCGCGTTCACGGTCAACATCGGCGACATGATGGCCCGCTGGACCGGCGACCGCTGGCACTCCACCCGCCACCGCGTGCTGCCGCCGCAGGCCACCGCACCGGACGAGGACCTGGTCTCACTGGTGTTCTTCTACGTGACCGACAGCGACGCCCGGATCACGTCCTTGGAGCCGCCGATCGGCCGCACCAGCTACCCGGAGATCCTGGCACCGAAGTACCTACGCGAGAAGCTGACCGCGATCACCGTCGGCTGACCGAGTTGCCGAACTCGGCACGCCACCCCGGCGTGCCGACCTTCGCCGCCCGCCCCGAACCCGACCCACCCACGACCCAATCGGTTCCGACGACCGACGAACTCCCACCCAAGCCGTTGGTGCCACACAAGCCTTGGTGCCACACAAGGAAGAGCGATGGTCTGCGGCCGACTTCGGCCGCCCGACAACCCGGCCCGACAACCAACTCCAACGTTGGAGTTGGTTTCCGTGGTCTGAACCCAGCAGCCTGATGCCGCAGCCTCATAGCCGTGCAGTTGGCTGATGGCGATGATCTTTTATCTCCAACCGCAACGTTGGAGTTGGAGTTTGTGGCCGGCCAACTCCAGCTCCAACTCCAACGTTGCGGTTGGGATTGTCGCTGCCATTCCAACTCCAACGTTGGAGTTGGAATGTGGTTGGGCGTTGATCGCCAGGCCAAAGCCAACTCCAACGTTGCGGTTGGCCGTGAACGGGAGTGATCGCTGTCATGCCAACTCCAACGTTGGAGTTGGCTTTGGCATGAGCGGTCCAACTCCAACCGCAACGTTGGAGTTGGAGTTGATGTGAGTGGACCAACTCCAACGTTGGAGTTGGCTGGTCCGGGGTTTGGCTGGTCCGATGCTGGTTTTTCTGCTGGCCATGCCGTTGGCATGGCAGTGGCAAACCTGTCGTGTTCAACCGCGACGTTGGAGTTGGGGACTGGCCGTTGGTCAGGTCTGGTCGGCCATGGTGTTGTGGTCGGTCATGGCGCGGTAGCCGGGATGGACCATCGGGGTCATGCCCTGCTGGGCGGCGATTCGGCTGAGCAGAGCCAATAGCTGCGCGCGTTCGGCCGGGTCGAGGCCGGCGCACATGGCGTCCTCGTGTTCCTTGCCGATGACGGCCAGTTGGCGCATGAAACCGGCACCGGCGTCGGTCAGGTACAGCGCGTGGTGGCGGCGGTCGTCTGGGTTGCGCCGGCGTTCGATCAGGCCCCGCTGTTCCAGGCCGTCGACCAGCGCGACCAAACGGCTGGGCGGCGTGCCGAGTTGGCCGGCGATCGCCTGCTGGCTCTGGCCCGGCCGCATCGCGACGACCCGCAGTAGGCCGGTCTGTGGCGGCGTGAGACCCAACTCCGCGACCCGGTCGGCGAACCGCCCAGCTGCGTAGGAGCCCAGCTGTGCCAGCAGAAACGCATTGCCACCCGCCCGCGGTTCGTCGTTCATGCGAGCAATGGTACTCGAGGTGTAACTATTGCCCCGGTAAGCTCACGGGTGGCAAGCCGCGTACGCCGCCCCGCCGCTCCCGCGCCCACGCCGCCGGGGGCACCGCCGGTCAAGGCCCATCGGGCCCGCGTCGGAGTTCGTCGTGTGGCCAACCGTCGGGCGGAGCGTGGGCCAGCCGCCAGGAGACGAGTGCCCATGACCCGAGACGGCAGCAACGCGCGCAAACGAGCCGCCCGCGAACACACCGCGACCCACCACGTGCCACCGTTCGATTGTGGACGTGGCCACCGGCACGGACACCCTGTTGTCCGCACGCCCCGCCGGCACCGACAGCGACGGCCGGCACCGGAGCTACTGCTACGGCTAGCCTTCCATCCCTCCGGCAAGCAACTCGTCTGCAGCGGCGACACCACCGGCTCACTGGAGATCTGGGACCTCGGCACCCGGCGGAAACCGAGTTGTTGCGGCGCCACGACATGAACATCCTGACGCTGGCGCTGAGCCAGGACGGCCGAACACTGGTCACCGGCGGCATAGACTACACGGTGCGGCTGTGGGACGTCGCCACATGGCGGCACATCGCGACGGCCACACCGCAGGCCGACCAACTGCGGGCGGTGAGCTTCCATCCGGACGGCCACCTCGTCGCCAGCAGCAGTGGCGATCACACGGTACGGCTGTGGCACGTGCCGACCGCCGAACCGGCCGCGATCCTGTACGGCCACACCCGATATGTCGACAAGCACGCGTTCAGCCCGGATGGCCACGTTTTGGTCAGCGGCGCCGCGGACGGCACAGTGCGGCTGTGGCAGCTCGACTGAGCCGACGATCAAGGGCCGCGCCTGGTCAGTGCTTGATCACCCGGCCCATTCGTCCAGGTTGCTGATGTGGATCGAGGCGAGCCGCCAATGGTCACCGTCTTCCACCGCGATCATGGTGGACCGGAACCGACCGATGTCGGTCACTCGGCCCTGATAGCTCGTTTCCTGTGTCTGGACTCCGATCAATACGGCCATGGGGCCGTACGTCCGGATCCGATTGCCTTCCCAGCCGAATTTCAGATGGACGAGATCGCCGGACCGATAGCGGTCCAACCACTGCCGTTTGCTGAGCATGAACCCCAGCGGCCCGACACCGAGAAAGTCGTCGGCAAGCATGTCGTCGAGCGTGGCAGTGTCGCCGGTACGCTCGGCCTCGGCCCACGCCAGGCCGAGCTCCTGTAAGTGTTCATACATGCCTTCCGGCTCCCCGAACGGGACCCGGTCCAAACGAGAAGACCAGATGAAAGCATCAGCCGGCCTGCTGAATCGTTCGGCTGCGGCCACGGAACTCGGCCAGCACGTCCCGCCGACCGTCGACTTCCCGGTAGATGGTGACGTCGTAGATGCCGTTGCGGCCGTAGCGGGTCCGTTCCTCGGCGACCGCGACCAGCACGTCGCCCGCCCGGCCCGGACTGACGAACGAGATCTCCGCGCCCGCCGCCACCGTTGCCGGGCCGTAGCTGTTGCACGCGCAGGCGAACGTCGTGTCGGCCAGCAGGAACAGGTAGCCGCCGTGCGCGATGCCGTGCCCGTTGACCATCTGGTCGGTCAGCCGCATGGTGGCCTTCGCGGAGCCGGCTTTCACCTCGATCAGTTCGATGCCGAGGGCGTGCGAGGCGACGTCGGCCGCGAAGATCTCTGACATCGGTCAATAATGGCAGGCATGCCGGACGTATACGTGATCGACGGGGTTCGCACGGCGCAGGGCAAGTACGGCGGCGGCCTGGCCGGCGTCCGACCGGACGACCTGGCCGCGCTGGTGGTGCGCGAGGCGGTGCGCCGCGCCGGTGTGCCGGACGACGCCGTGGCCGAGGTCGTGCTCGGCGCGGCGAACCAGGCGGGCGAGGACAACCGCAACGTGGCCCGGATGGCCGTGCTGCTGGCCGGCCTGCCGGAGCAGACCCCCGGTTACACGGTGAACCGCTTGTGCGCCAGCGGTTTGACGGCCGTGATGACCGCCGCGAACGCCATCCGCGCCGGGGAGTACGACGTGGCCGTCGCGGGCGGTGTCGAGTCCATGACCAGGGCACCGTGGGTGATGGCCAAGCCGGGCACCCCGTGGGCCAAGCCCGGTGCGATATTCGACACATCTCTTGGCTGGCGGTTCGTCAATCCGGAGTTCGACAGCAGGACCACGCTGTCGATGGGGGAGACCGCCGAGGAGGTCGCGGCACTGGACGGCATCAGCCGCGCCGACAGCGACGAGTTCGCCCTGCGCAGCCACCAGCGCGCGATCGCCGCCATCGACGCGGGTCGGTTCGAGGCCGAGATCGTCGGAGTCCCGGTCAAGGACGGCTCGTTCACGATCGACGAGGGCCCCCGCCGGTCCACCACCCTGGACCGGCTGGCCGCGCTGCGCCCGGTGTTCCGCGCGGACGGCATCGTGACGGCAGGCTCGTCGTCGCCGCTGTCCGACGGCGCGGCAGCCCTGGTCCTGGCCGGCGAGGACGCCGTCGCACGTCTGGGCCTGACCCCGCGGGCTCGCATCGTGGCCGGCGCGAGCGCCGGTGTCGCACCACACGTGATGGGCGTCGGCCCGGTCCCGGCAACGGAAAAGGTGCTCGACCGCACCGGCTGGCACGCCGAGGACCTGGACGCCGTCGAACTGAACGAGGCGTTCGCCGCCCAGAGCCTGGCCGTCATCCGCCGCCTGAAACTGGACGAAGCCCAGGTCAACGCCGACGGCGGCGCCATCGCGCTGGGCCATCCGCTCGGCTGTTCCGGCGCCCGCCTGATGGTCACCTTGCTCGGCCGCATGGAACGCGAGCAGGCCGCGCGCGGCCTGGCCACGCTGTGTGTCGGTGTCGGTCAGGGCGTGGCCGTTCTGGTGGAGCGCGTTCAGTAACGCCGGACCGGCCGAGCACGACAACCGGGCTACACAGCCTGGGAGGCCCGCGATGGCGATTCTGCTCGCACTGGGCCAAGTGATCTTCTTAGAGGCCGGTTTCGCCGTGGTGCAGTCCGCATGGCACAACGAGTTCATCGGCCCGGCCGGCCGGATCGGCTCGATCGTGTTGGTGGTACTGGTAATCGGCCTACCGTGGGTGGTCCATCCGCGCTCCGTGTTCGGTCCGGTCGCCGCCGACCGGGCGGCGCGCCTGGTGCGGATCGGCGGCTACGTGTTGCTGTTCCTGCTGATTCCGGTCGTCCTCGCCGTGCTCGAATACGACCGGAATCAGGGCGGCGGCGCGCTCGTGGTGCTATCGCTGGTCTTCGTCGGCTACGGGCTCACCATCCTGGGTGTGACATCCCAGCGCTGGCCGATCCGAGCGAAGACCCTTGCCGTCGGCGGAACTCTCGGCGTCGCGGTGGGCCTGGCCGGGTACGCGCTGA
>Ga0137385_10005728_pt1 | contig 10928 bp, 7 predicted proteins | sample SagtaG_FD_104921 | JGI IMG/M metagenome (GOLD analysis project Ga0137385, IMG submission 104921) | Vadose zone soil microbial communities from Sagehorn Ranch, Mendocino, California, USA - Sage2_R_80_16 metaG | ecosystem: Environmental > Terrestrial > Soil > Vadose zone | place: USA: California...
GCTGGTCCTGCCGACGCTGCCGATCACGGCCACGCCGATCCCGCCGCCCGGGGTGTCCCGCGAGGAGAGCATCGCCCGCTCGACCGAGATGATCGTCAACACCGCTCCGTTCGACGTCACCGGCCACCCGGCGACCACCGTGCCGGCCGGCCTCGTGGCCGGGCTGCCCGCCGGGCTGATGATCGTCGGGCGCCATTTCGACGACGCCACCTGCCTGCGGGTGGCGCGCGCCAGCGAGATCGCCGCCGGCGGCTCCCCGGCACCCCCGGGCGATTCATGACGCTCACCCGGCCGGCGAGCTGGGACAGCTCAAGGACTACTCCAACGGCAACGTCCAGCGGCTCGTCGAACGGGCGCTCGGGTACGCGTTCCAGCTGGACTCCGACGGCAAGATCCCGGTCATGGCCTTCGACAGCGAGCTGTGGCCCGAGGTGATCGTCGGCCGGTCGAACGACCGGCGGCAGGCGACCAAGCTGGTGATCGAGCTGGCCAGGTATCCCGTGCAGATAACGTTCCTGGCCATCCGCGAGGTGGACTACCTCGAAGAACTCGACGACCTCGAGGAACGGCGCCCGGGCAAGCGGCCGCTCGACAACGTCGACGCCAAGTTCTTCGACGGAACCGACTGCCCGCGGCTCGCCGACATCACCGACCCGCAGTTCGCCGACGCGATGGCCGAGTGGGTCGCCGAGGCCACCGCCAAGGGCGTGCTGTCCGCCTAATCCGGCTCGCCCCGGTTTAGCCGCGGGGCGCACGGGGTACGTCCCGCTGCCTTGGCTGAGAGCCTGTCAGCTGCTCCCCCCGCGACAACGGAAGTCGATGATGGCGAACACCGAACTTCTGCACGACCTTTTGCACTGGGCGCGCGGCAGCGGGCTGGAGATCGTGCTGCTCGTCACCGGCGCGATCCTGCTGACCCGCCTCGCGACCTGGCTGCGCGACATGATCACCCGCCGGATCGACGCCGGCGCGCACCAGTCGGACTCGCTGGTCCGCTCGGAGGCGTCGAAGCACCGGCACGCGCTGGCGCAGGTGTTCACGTGGGCCGCGCTGGTCGTCATCTACTGCGCGACCGGGCTGTCGGTCGCGGTCCGCCTCGGCATCCCGATTACCAGCCTGGTCGCCCCGGCCGCGGTCATCGCCGTGGCGCTGGGCTTCGGCGCTCAGCGCATCGTCCAGGACATCCTCGCGGGGTTCTTCATCATCACCGAGCGCCAGTACGGGTTCGGGGACCTCATCCGCTTGTCGGCACCGAATAGCTCGCAAACCGCGGTCGGCACCGTCGAGGACGTCACGCTGCGGGTGACCAGCATCCGTACCGCGGACGGCGAACTCGTCATCACCTCGAACGGCCAGATTACGCAAGTAACAAATCTTTCCAGGGACTGGGCGCGGGCCGTGGTGGACGTGCCCGTGCCGGCCGCCATGGACGTAAACCAGGTGAGCGACACGCTGCGGCTGATCGGCGAGCAGGCGTACCAGGAACCTGAGCTGCGCCGGCTGTTGCTCGACGCGCCGGCGGTTATGGGCGTGCAGAGCATCGACGTCGACGAGTTCCAGGTCAGGCTCGTCGCCAGGACACTGCCCGGCAAGCAGTTCGACGTCGGGCGGATGCTGCGCGCCAGGATCGCCGCGGTCTTCCGCAGCGAGGGCATCCACCTCCCGCCCGACCTCGAGACGGCCGAGCCGTCGGGGAGCCGCTGATGCGACGAGTACGCGTGTCCACTTGGATCGTTACCGCCGTCTTCGTCGTCGCGCTCGTCGCCTACGTGATCGTCAAGCCGGCTCCGGCCTCGACCGTCACCCGGACGCCGACCCCTGGAGCCACGCTGCCCGGCACGGTCCCCAGCCCGAGGACGAGCCCGAGCCCGAGGACGAGCCCGAGTCCGAGTTCGAGCCCGGGCCCGAGTTCAAGCTCCGGTCCGAGTTCGATCTCGAGTCCGGTGCCGAGTTCGAGTTCGCCCGCCTCGCCGCCGAGTTCGCCGACGCCGGCCTCGTCAAGCGGCTGACGGGCCGGCCCGCGGGTAGGCCAGCCTCAGGCGGGGTCGCTCGCCAGCAGGGCATCGGCCAGGTGAATCGCCTGCCGCTCCGTGGCCGCATGGCCGAGTACCGCCGCGAGGAACGACTCCCGGCCGAGTTCGTAAACGGTCGCATCCGTCCGCGCCGTCACGGTGGCGGTGCGCGGGATGGCCCGCAGCAACGCGATCTCGCCGACGCCGTCGCCGCGACCGCACTGCCGCAGCAGCCGCCCGTCCTGGCAGACGTCGAACTGCCCGGCGGCGATCGCGTAGAGGGCCTCTCCCCGGTCACCCTGCCTGATCAGGTCGTACCCGGCCGCCACCTCGACGCGCGTGAGGGCGGCCGCCAGCCCCTCGATCGCCGGCGCCGGCAGTTCGGCGAACAGCGGAAGTGAGCGCAGCAGCGCGATCTCCACGACCGGGACGCGTGCCCCGGCGTCCAGGCCGAGCAGGTGGCGTGCGCCGGCCGCGACGGCCAGCGGCACCACGTCGACGCCGAGCAGCGCGAGACGGCTGCCGCCCAGGCCGGCCAGCGCGGGCACGAGCAGCGCTCCCGCGGCGAGCCCGGCCATGGTGAGCCCTTCGAGCACCCCGAAGATCCGCCCGATCAGCTGGACCGGCACCGAGCGCTGCAGCAGCGTGCGGCTGGCGACGTCGAGCAGGGCCCGGCTGGCTCCCACGACGACCAGCAGGACCATGGTTCCGGCCAGGCCGAGTCCGACCGCGAGCGCCGCCAGCGCGCCGCTCAGCAGCAGCGCCGCGCCGAGGACCGGCGCGGCGAGCCGGCGGCCGACGAGGGCGGCGCTGACGGTGGCGGCCAGCACGGCGCCCGCCCCGTAGGCGGAGTTGAGGTAGCCCGCCCACGCCTGCGACCGGCCGAGCACGCTCACCGCCAGGATGACGAACAGCAGGTCGAGCGCGCCGACGACGGCCGCCTCGGCGGTGAGCAGCGCGAGCATCAGCCGGAGCCGCGGCCGGCGGCCGGCCAGCCGCACGGCCTCGCCGAGGTCGGCGAGCACCGCGGCCTGCTGGCCGGGCGGCGTCAGCGCGGTCACGCGCAGGCTGGCGACGAGGGCAGCGGCGGCGAGGATGACTCCGGCGCCCGCGGCGAAAACGCTCCCCGGGCCGCCGAGCGAGATCAGCAGTCCGGTGAGCAGCCCGGCCACGGTGATCCCGGCCGCCTCGACCCAGCTCACGACCACGTTCGCGGCCGTGAGCTCGTCGGGCGTGGCGCAGATGGACGGAATGAGCGTCGACTGGGCCGGCCGGGTCGTGGTCACGGCGGTCGATGCGAGCACGGCGGCGCCGTACGCCGCGACCGGCGCGCCGGCCAGGATGGCCGCTGCGGCCGCGGCCATCCCCGCAGCCTGGACCAGGTAACCCCCGGCCAGCAGGACGACGGGTGACCGCCTGTCGGCGACGGCCGCCGCTACCGGGGCGAACGCCGCCGCGGGCACGAGCTGCGCCAGTGCCACCAGCCCAGCGACGGTCGCGCCGCCATGAGCGTAGGCGTAGACCAGCATGGCGATCCACACCGCGTACTCGGTGAGCACGAACAGCGCGTATCCGCCGACGAGGCGCACCAGCGCCCGGTTGCCCGCCAGCGAGCGGAACACCTCCCGGCGGGCGCCCTTCTGCCTGCCCATGACTCACTCGGCCCTGAGCAGCTCAGCCGGGCGTGACCGCGCGGCCAACAGGGCCGGCAGCACGGCGAGGACGTTCGCGGCCGCGAGCACTCCCGCGACCAGCGCGGCGAGCTCCGCCGGCCGCACCACGGAAACGGGCACGACGCCGAAGTTCGTGGCGAAACCCGCCAGGCAACCTTGCCGACCGCGATGCCCAGCGGAACCCCGGCCACGATCCCGACCAGCGCCACCGCCGTCGCCTGCCAGCCGACCACGGCGGCGACCTGGCGCCGCAGGAACCCGAACACCTTGAGCAGGCCCGCCTCGGTTCGCCTGCGGGCCACGCTGACCAGGAGCAGGTGCACCATTGTCGCGGCCCCGAACAGCGCGAGCAGCACGCCGAACAGCAACGGGAAGTTCACCGACTGACCGAAGTTCACGAGCTCGACCGGTTCGTCCTGGTCAGCGACGAACTGGCGGTACTTACCCGACTTGCTCGTGTACCTGGCCAGCGCCGCGGCCCCGGCCGGGCCGGGTGCCGACCGGACGAGCAGTGCGTAGAACGCCCCCTGGGCGCCCTTGGCCGCACAGTCGGACCGGCCGGGGCCGGCCGGGCACTGTGCGCGGGCGAGCCCGGCCAGCGTCACCGCGGCTCCGGTGCCGAGGCCGCCGGTGCCGAGGCTGCCCGGAAGGGTGGCCCGGCCGGTCACCCGGAACTTCTCGGTACGCGCGGCCCCGGTCAGCGGGTCGGGAACAGTGACGGCGACCACGCCGCCCGTAATCGCCCCGACGCTGCGCATGGTCGAGGCGCCCAGGACGATCTGCCGGTCGCCGTGCGGCAGGTGGCCGTCCACGGTCGAGATCAGCGCCCGCCCGCGGACCGCCTTGATCGCGACGGCGCGCACATGACGGCCGTTGACCTTGAATTCGGCGACCGTGGCCCGCGTGATCTGCGTGATCTGGCTGTCCTGCAGCAGGCGGGGCAGCAGCAAGTTCCTGATCGCCCCGCCTGTCCCGAGCCCCTCGTTGGTGAACTGCGCCTGGAAGGGCGCGCCGTACAGCGCGGGCGAGGAGACAAGTGTGTTCAGGCTGGCGCCGAAAACGGCGGTGCCGCACAGCGCGGCCAGCGCCAGCACGCTGCCGAGCAGCGCGGTGCCCACCGGGACCGGTTCCCGGCCGCGCCCCCGCTCGAGCGCGTTCCTGATCCCGATCAGGGCGGCCGGCGGTGCTCCGGTCCAGGCCACCGCCCTGACCACCGCCAGTGGGTACAGGCGCGGCGCCGGGGCGCCGCGCCGCGCCCTGGCATTGCGCACGGCCGGCCAGGCCGACAGCGCTACCACGGTCACCAGCGTGCCCGCCGCTCCGATCACGGCGATGAACGGGTCGACGACCACCGCACCGGGCGACTCTGCGGCCAGCCTGGCCTCTCCGACCGGTGTCAGCGGGGACAGCAGCGCTGCGAGGGCCACCGCCCCGGCGGCGCCGAGGCCGCCGATGATGGCCGCGCGCAGCAGGCCGAGCGCCACGAACTGGCGGCCGCTCAGGCCCAGGGCGGACAGTGCCTGCCTGTCGTCGGCGTCGGTGACGAACTGCCTGGCCGCGGCCTGGCCGATGACCGCCAGCCCGGCCAGCCCTGCCAGCGCGGCCAGCGCCCACCAGCCGGCGGCCTGCGGACTGATCCCGCGCTGCACCGCGGCCGCGTCGATATCCAGGTCGTCGGTCCCGAGCGAGTGCAGCGGCCGCAGGTGGGCCTCGAATGCGGGCAGGTCGGCGGCACGGCGCTTGAGTCGCACGTAGTAGGACTGGAGCACCAGCGTGTGCGGGTTCACCGCCGCCGCGTAGGCCGGGGTCGTGAACAGGTCGTAGCGGCCACCGATTCCCGTGGGGAACTCGTTCTCGGTCACCACGAAACCCACGACCCGGAGGCTCTGCGTGGGGACATCAGCGATCCTGACCTTGCCGGGGCCTATCTGCACTTGGGCCTTGGTCGGCGTCCGCACTGTGATCACCGAGCCGATCCGCACGCCGTTGTCCCTGGCCAGCGTGTAGGAGGCAAGCACCTCGCCCGGCCTGGACTGATCGGGCACCCGCCCGGAGAGCAGCTTGACCACCCGGGACAGGCCGGAAGGGGGAATCTCGAAGATCCCGAACGAGCCGGAGTCGATCCGCTTGGTGCACGAGTCGCAGCCAGGATTGAAGTTCGCCGGGCCAAGTGCCGGCGTCACCTGCGCTACTTGCGGGATGCCGGCGAGCGCCGGCAGCTGGTGCGCGCTGTAGATGATGGCGTCGTAACCGTGCCGGGAGACGAACTCGGGGAACGCCGCTATCGTCCGCCTGGCGGTCGACGCCGCGGCCATCACGAACCCGCCGGCCAGGGCGACCAGGGCGGCCAGTACCAGCCAGGACTTCCAGTGCTGCCGCACCTGCGTCCGCAGCAGCACGGCGACAGCACGCACGGAAGCCTCCCTATCCCGGTCCTGGCAACAGTCTCGCGTGCGGACCGGATCGGCAAGGTGGGCAGCAACAAGCGGGCAGTCGTGCTAACACCCCGGCGAACGGCCGCCGCAGAGGCGCCTGCCGCGCGGCCCGGCTACCATCACCGGGCCGAACGATACGAGCTTCGAGGCAGGCAGCGGGTTACGAGCGGCTGAAGCTGCTCGCGCGCGGTGGCCGGGGCGACACGGCGGGAACAGGTCACCGCCGAAGCGGAACGACGGCAGAGTAGCCGGCCTCCGCGCGGCGGGAAGGCGCCGCCCAGCGCGAAACCGGCGGCGCGGCCGCCGCGGAGGGGTGATCGAGAGCCTTAGCCCTGGGTATCGTCTCGGGTGCCGGTCCGGATCGGCAAGGTAGGCGGCAGAAAGGGGCCGGTCGCACTAACGCCCCGGATTGCCGACTCGCCCGGGCCATTTCGCGGTCTGAGCACCGCGAAATGGGCGCCCCGGGGCCCGCGCGACCGCACATATCATCAGCTGTGGCTCCGCAAAGCCGACAAATCGGGCACTGAATCGCCGCCACGTAATGATATGAACTTCGCGCGCCCTCGCGGACGCGCTCCGGCTCGCTTGAGGCGATGCGGAAGATCTCACTGGTGCCAGATCGCCGGATGGGACCAATGCGTCCTGCCGATCTGGACTGCATGCGTGCGCACGCGGATAATCCTGCGTGCACGCGGGACAATCCTTCGCGATCATCGTGTCTAGGCCAGAGCGTGGCTGGGCGCCATGGTTCCCGCCGACGTGACGCGCGGACCCGTCGATGCCCAGGTTGCGCATTTGGCCGACACGGTCAGCGCCGACGTATCGCGCGGCTTCACGGCGAGGCGTGATGGTCCGGTCGCCGACCGCGCCGGTCGGTGGCCGTTCGGCCGGATACCGGGACAGCCCGGCCGGAAGGCCCGAGCCGGTCGCCCAGCGCCCGCCTCTCGCTAACGGGGCGGGCTGATCCGGCCGCAGGACACGAGCGTGCGCAGCGCATCCAGGGTCACGATGCCGCGCCGCTCCAGGCGAGACGCATCGCTGGGCGGCTCCCATGTGATCGGCCAGCCGCCGTCGGGCTGCTGGTCGCGGGGTGCGGGTCGATCGCGACCGGGCCCGTGTCGGGTCCCGCGACGAACAGCGAGGAGCCGTCCCAGATGATGTCGATGCACGCGTCGGGCAGCACCTGGCCGGCGGCGGCCTCGCTGGGCCACGCGGCCCAGGTGCACGCGACGCTGTCGCGCGGACCGCGCCTGGCCGGCCACTCGAGATAGCGGCGCGCTGCTTTCACCGGCTCGGACTACATGAGCCCATTGTGGCTACAGGGCCCGCAGCCCGTCGAGCACCTTCCTCAGCATGCCCTCGTCCCGGGTCTGGTCCGTGGCTGGCCGGAACACGCGCAGCATTCCCTGCTCGCACAGGTCGCTGAGCAGGATCTGCACCACCCCCAACGGCAGCCCGGTCTCCGACGCGAGATCGGCGACCGCGATCGGCGTCCCGCACAGGTCAAGCAGACGCCGGTGCTCTGGCGGCAGCCAGGGTCCGTGGTTCATCGCCGAGTCGGCCGCCCCGACCACGTCGACCACGTCGAGCACGACGCCGCCAGGCCGGGCCCGGCCCCTGGTCAGCGCGTACAGCCGGACGACCGGGCCGGCCTCCTGGTCGAACCACCTCTCGCCTCGGGGGCTCATCGCAGCGACCCTCCCCGGCGGCCTCAGGAGTCATCCGGCTCGGCGACCGACTCTGCACGACCGTCCAGCCAGCCTCGCTGCAGCGACGCCGCCAGCGCGCCGAGCTCTTCCGGGGTGCTCGCGAAGGCCACGCCGTGCTGCGGCGCCTCGCCGGGCGGCGACCCCACGCCCGGTGCCTCGCTGACCGGCGATCCCACGCCCGGTGCCTCGCTGACCGGCGATCCCACGCCCGGTGCCTCGCTGACCGGCGATCCCATGCCGGGCGGCTCGCCGACCGGCGACCGGACGGTGCCGGTGAACGCGGGCGGCGCGTCGATGTCGCGCACCCGCCGCGGAAGGCCGAGCTCATCCGACGCCGCGACGCCCGATGAGCTCAGGTGCGCCTGAACCTGGCCGACCTGGCCGCCGGCATCGCGGCCGACGCCTTCGGAGCGGGTGCCTTCTCGGCCGGTGCCTTCTGAGCCGGCGCCGGCCTTCGGGGCGGGAGCGTCGGCGGGCCGCTCGGTTTGAATCGCCGCCCAGGCACTCTCGCCTGCGCCGACGGGCGCAGGACCGAACCAGGCTCCCGCCCCCGGCGCGATCCCGGGTCCTGCGGCCGGTGCGCTCGGTGCGATCCCGGGCCCCGGCGCCGGCGCGGCCCCCGGCCCGACGCCGGCGAGCTGCCAGTCCGGCGCCGGCAGCTGAAGCCGGTCGAGGTAGCCGCCGTCGACCGAGGCACCCGCGGTCTCGCTGACCACGGTGATGGCATACGGCAGCAGCACGATCGCCGCCAGGCCGCCGTACGGCGACGGGCGCAGCGTGATCTTGACCTGGTGCCTGGCCGCCAGCCGCGCGATCACGAAGAAGCCCAGCTTGTCGCTGTCGGCCAGGTCGAACTCCGGCGGGTTAGCGAACCGCTCGTTCGCCTCGGCCATCTCCTCCTCGGTCATGCCGAGACCGCGGTCCTCGACCTCGACTACCACGCCGTTGGCCACTCGCTCGGCTCGCACGGAGACCTCGGTGTTGCTCGGTGAGTTGGTCGTCGCGTTCTCGATCAGCTCGGCGAGCAGGTGGATCACGTCCGCCACGGCGGCTCCGGCCACCGCGTCGACGGACCGGGTGAACACGCTGACCCTGGTGTAGTCCTCCACCTCGGCGATCGCGGCCCGCAGCACGTCGACGACCGGCACCGGCTGGCGCCAGCCGCGTCCCGGCGCTTCGCCGGAGAGGATGATCAGGCCCTCCGCGTGCCGCCGCATTCGGGTCGTGAGGTGGTCAAGCTGGAACAACTCCTCCAACGTCGCCGGGTCCGTGGACTTGCGCTCCATCCGGTCGAGCAGGGCGAGCTGCCGATGCAGGAGCGACTGGCTGCGCCAGGCAAGGTTGCGGAACACCTGGCTGACTCCCCTGCGCAGCCTGGCCTGGCCGACGGCGGCCTCGACCGCAGTGTGCTGCACCGACGAGAACGCCTCGGCTACCTTGGCGATCTCGGTGATTCTTCCGGGGACCAGCGGTGCCGGCTGCGCCGCGGCGTCGATCTCCAGCCCGTGACTGAGTTGCTCGACGACCCGCGGGAGCCGCTCGGTCGCCAGCTCCAGCGCGGATCGCTGCAAGAGCGTCAGCTCACGGCTGATCCGCCTGCCGAACCTGACCATCAGGAAGACCGAGAGCAGCACGGCGATCAGGCCAAGGCCGCCAGCGAGCAGGACCTGGAGCAGCAACCGGTTACCGACCTGGGTACCCATGCTCGCCAGCGCGCTCCGGTCCTGCTGCTCGGCGCGGTCGAATCCGGCCAGGAACGAGAATTGGGCCGGGCTCCACCGGGCCGAGGTGACCGGGATCTGACTGCCCTTCCCGATGCTGCCGGTGATCCGGTCCTCGATCGCCGCGAAGCTGGCGTGGGCCGGCGAGCGGTAGACGCTCCGGTATCCGGCGGCCAGCCTCGGCTCGAGCTGCTTCAGCGCGTCGCCGATCAGCAGCCGCTGGTCGGCCACGGTCTGCGCGAACAGGAGGCGTTCGTTCCTGCTCATCTGCCCGCGAGCCGCGAGCGCACCGTTGACCAGCGTCACCTCGCGGTCGGCCATCTCCAGCGCGCGGCCGGCCAGCAGGCTGGCCGCCGCCTGCTGGTAGAGCGAGGAGTCGTTGACGACGATGAGCTGGCTGTAGACGCGGAACTGGGCGTCGATGACGACGTTGTACGCCTGGAACGCCTGGAGCGCGGTCAGCTCCCTGGCGTCGACCGCGGCCCGGATGGTGCTGAGCTTGCGGAGAGCGGCGCCGAAGCTGGCCAGGGCCGGCCTGGCCGAAGAAATGATCATGCTCGGCCTGGAGTTCACGCCGCGCTCGAACGCGGTCACGGCCGCGTCGGTGGCCCGGCGCTGCACGAAAAGCGGCCCGATCGGTGACTGGCGGCCGCTGCTCAGCCAGACGAAGACCTGCGAGCGCTCCTGCGCCAGCTGGAGGCCCAGGGCCTGGGCCTGCCTGCCGAAGAGCTTGTTCTCACTGGTGAAGTTGTGCTCGCGCACGGCGTTCAGCACGGTGACGCTAGCCGCGAACCCCCACAGTGCCAGCAGGGAGACTAGGGGAACCACGAAGAGCGGTGCGAGGAGTGCCCGGATAGACCGCCGGCGGGCGGGCCGGGCGCCGGACGCCATAAGGCCGCCGCCCGCGATTGGCCGGGGCAGCAACCCGGCCCGGGTCGGCCAGCCGCCTGCCCAGGACCGCCGCTACCGAGCGGAACGATCGTCATGGCTTTCTCACTCCGAATCACTGGCTTGCTTCCTGTGGCTGAGTAGCGGGAAAGACGAGCGGAAGGTGGTCGAGACCGACAAGCGCGGCGGGCCAGCCCGCCCTGGTACTCGCGCCGGGCGCCAGCCGGTACTCGGGGATCCGGCGATGCCACTCCTGCAGCGCGACGCGCATCTCCAGCCGGGCCAGGTGGGCGCCGAGGCAGCCATGCGGGCCGCCGCCGAACGCCAGATGGCGCTCCCCCCGGCGACCGAAGTCCACGGCAGCGGGGTCGGCGTGCTCGGCCGGGTCGTGGTTGGCCGCGGCGATCGCGACGGCGACGTAGGAGTCCGCCGGGATGGTCCGCCCGGCCAGCTCGACGTCCTCGGTGGCCACCCGCGGCACGGTGACCAC
>Ga0137385_10005729_pt1 | contig 10927 bp, 8 predicted proteins | sample SagtaG_FD_104921 | JGI IMG/M metagenome (GOLD analysis project Ga0137385, IMG submission 104921) | Vadose zone soil microbial communities from Sagehorn Ranch, Mendocino, California, USA - Sage2_R_80_16 metaG | ecosystem: Environmental > Terrestrial > Soil > Vadose zone | place: USA: California...
GCCTTCCCGCCGGAGAAGTGAGCGGCCATGGTGAGTGCTTGCGGCACGGTCGGCCAGGCGTCGACCGCCACCAAGTCGGCGTCGTCCTCGGTCGCGAGGTCCCCGATCACGACGAACGTGTGGCCGGCCGTCGTCACCGTCGCCAAAGGCCAGCGCAGGTCCTCCTTGGCGAGTAGGTACTGGAAGGCAACGGCTGCGTAGTACGCACACGTCCCGCCGCCGATCAGCCTGGCCACGCGGGCGTCATCGCGGAGCTTGCGTGCCCACTCTTTCGCCTGACCCGAGGTGAGGGTCCTCCCGGGGATCCCTTCGACCTGTTTGTACTGGGAGGTCTTCTTGGTCAGGACGGACAGCGTGTTCGCCCTACCTCCGCTGTGCCACTGCGCCTCGAGCTGGTTCCCCGCGCCGAGCGGAAAGCACCCCCTTGTGTACTCGATGGCCTCGTCCGCCGCTTGCAGACGTGCCAAGACGTCTTGGGAAACCGTGGCGACGCCGGGGCTTTCTTTGATCCTCTCCGCCAACAGACGGAATGCCTCGTTCAGATTATTGCTCTCAACCGCTGCTCTGATAACGTGCTGGGCATTCTCGCTTGTCACCGGGGAGTACCGTGCCGCCAGCAAATTGAGGATCTTCTGTGGGGTGCCGTCACTAAACATCGCGATCCCTTCTGTGGCAAGCTGTCGGCCGACGCTACCACTGCCGCGTGACGTTTCAACCGGACGAACGGGTGACGGATCTGAAATGTGGCTGTCGAACTCGTCGAGTCTGGCCGACCTACCGGGCCACGACGATTCGGTTCGGCGAACTGAAACACCGATTCATGTCCTAATCTAACCGCCAGCGGATCGGCAGGTGTTTGACGCCGTGCTGGAAGTTCGAGCGTAGCCGCACCGGTTCGCCTGCCAGTTCGATGTGGCCGAGTTGGTCGAGGACGGCGTCGAACATTGCCCGCATCTGGATTCGTGCCAGTGGCGCGCCGAGGCAGAAGTGTGGGCCGTGGCCGAACGTGAGGTGGTCGTTGGGTGTGCGGCCGATGTCGAACGTGTCCGGCTCGGCGAACACGGACTCGTCCCGGTTTGCTGATGAGAACCAGACGACCACCTTGTCGCCGGCCCGGATGTCGACACCGCCCAACCGCGCGTCCACGGTCGCGGTGCGGCGGAAGTGCATCACCGGCGTCCACCAGCGCAGCATTTCCTCGACCGCGCCGGGCAGCAGCGACCGGTCGGCGCGCAGCCGGCGGTACTGCGCCGGATGTTCGAGCAGCGCCAGCAGGCCGCCGGGCAGGCCGTTGCGCAGGGTTTCGTTGCCGGCCACGGAGAACAGCCAGAACAGGTTCTCGAACTCGGCCAGCGACACCCCGGCCGCCGTCGTCGTCGACGTGCCGCATGAGGGTGCTCATCACGTCGTCGCCGGGGTGGTGCCGCTTGTACTCGCCCAGGGCGTTGGCATAGGCGTAGAGGTCGGGCATTCCGTTGCGGCTGCGCGGATCGGGCATCTCACCGTTGGGGCCGGGTGTCGGTCGCAGGCCCAGCACGTTCTGGGCCAGGTCGGTCAGGTCGACGGCACGCACGGTGGCGCTCACCGCGTATTCGGCGTCCTGGTAGCCGATCACGCGGTTGCTCCAGTCGTACATCAGGCCGCGGTCCTGTTCGGGCACGCCGAACACGTCGGCCAGCGTCCGCAACGGCAGGTCGGCCGCGACCTCTGTGGCGAAGGCGCACTGACCACGGTCGGCGACCGCGGCGACCAGGTCCCGCGCCCAGCCCCGGATCCGCGTCTCCAGCGCGGCCACGGCGCGCGGGGTGAACGCCCTGGTCAGCAGGTTTCGCAGGCGGCCATGGTCGGGCGGGTCGCTGTTGAGCATCATCGCGCGCACGTAGGCGAGGTCCGCCGGTGTCGCCGGATCACGGATCTGCGTGCCACCAAGGTGCGACGAGAACACCTGCGGATTGCGCAGGACCTGCCGGACGTCGGCATGCCGCAGTACGGCCCAGAAATCGCCGACGCGCACCACCGGCGACTCGGCGCGCAGCCCGGCGAGCAGCTCGTACGGGACACCGGTCAGATAGGTGTCCGGATCGACGATCGCGGCGGCAGACACACACCCGACACTAGCCGGACGCCGACGGCCTGCGGAAAGATCCCTCTGGTGGACACCCTGCTGTTGCTGCACGGCCTCGGCGCCACCGGCGCCGTGTGGGACGGCCTGACCGGATTGCTCGATCGCCCATGGCTGGCGCCCGACCTGCCGGGACACGGCGGTTCGGCGCGGCTGCCCCGGTATTCGTTCGGCGGGATGGCCGCGGCCATCGCCGATGAACTGCCCGACATCGGGCCCTTCGTCGTGGTCGGGCATTCCCTGGGCGGGGTGGTCGCGCTGACGCTGGCCAGCGGGTGGTTCGGGATCGACGTGGCCGCCGTGGTGGCCGTGGGCGTCAAGGTCGAGTGGACCGAGGCGGACCTGGCCAGGGCGGCCGCGATCGCCGCACGGCCGGTCCGTGTGTACGCGACGCGCGCGGAGGCCGAGCGGGCCTACCTGAAGACGGCCGGCCTGACCGACATCGCGCTTGCCGACCCGGCCGGGTTGACCGCCACCGACGAGGGCTGGCGGCTCACGCTGGACCCGGCCACGTTCGCGGTCGGCGCGCCGGACATGGCCGGTCTACTGGCCGCCGCCCGCTGCCCGGTCACCTTGGCCGCGGGCGAGCACGACCCGATGAGCCGGCCCGAACAACTCCGGGCGCTGCTGTCATCCGCCGTGACCCTGCCCGGCCTCGGCCACAACGCGCACGTGGAGGATCCGGCCGCATTGCTGCCGCTGCTGGGTCATTCCGTGCGGTAGACATCCCGGTCGATCATCAGTTGGATCTGCGGCTCGATGACCTGTTCGCGGAATTCCTTGTGGTTGAACGGTGCGCGGTCGGCGTACAGGTTCTTCGGGTAGATCGGCTGTTGATAGATGAGCTGGAAGATCTCCGTGCGCAGGTCCTTGGCCCAGTTGTCCCATTGCGCGTGGGTGCGGAAATGCCGCAGCGCACCGATGTCGATCGTACCGGCCACATAGGACGAACCGGCGCCGTAGAGATGCTGGCCGACGATCCGTCCTTTGTAGTCGATGACCATGGAACGGCCGCCGAACGTGTCGATGGGATCGGTGGATTCCGGGGTCAGATAGTAGGTCGCCAGGTTCGGCGCCATGACGTAGACGTTGTTGTCCAGCGCGCGTGCCCGGCTCTGGATCTCGAAGAACTCGTTGCCGGTGTGCGGATGCGGGTAGGACGCCCGGTAAAGGATCTCAGCACCGTTCAACGCCAGGCCACGCGCGTTCTCCGGGTACGAGCCCTCGTTGGCCATCAGCACGCCGAGCCGGCCGATCTCGGTGTCGGCGACCGGGAAGAACGCGTTCAGATTCATGCCGTACAGCTCGATCCACCGGTCCCACACGTCGTGCGGGGTGACCGAGTGTTCCACCGGGTAGAGCGTGGACAGTTTGTAGTGCTTGAGCACGATCTCGCCCTGCGGGTCCAGTGCGAAACCGACGTTGAAGAAGCGGTCCGGGAACTCCGGGTGCTTCGCCTTGGCCTGCGCCATGACGTACGTGTCGTACTCCCGCGCCAGGTCACCCAAATAGCGCGTCTCCGGGCCGGGAATGTCGATCGCGCATTCGCGGGCGAACGTCACGTGGTCCAGGTCGAGCACCTCGTCGTTGAACGCCTGGAGGCCGCCCTCGGGAATGGCGACCAGCCGCACCGGCAGGTCGAGGCTGGACAGCCAGGACGCGGCCTTGAACAGGTGCGAGATGTGCTCCAGATTGCGGCCGATGTCGGCCCGAGTACGAATACCACGGACCGCCGGAATGAGCCCGACGGCCGTGTACGGCTCGATGGAGGCGTTGACCATGCGCACAGTCTGGCACGATCACCGCGTTCGGCCGGCATGTCGGTGGACGTGCCACAGCAGCGCCACGGCGAGCAGCCCGGTTTAGACCAGCAGCCCGTTTCCCTCGGTGAGCAGCCACGGCCAGGACCCGGTTGCCTGCTGGGCGGTCACCGACGTCGCGAACAGCAGGAACGCGGTGTAGCAGGCGCCGGTGAGGACCATCGCCGGCACGGTCCGCCGCAGCAGCGTCCCGTGCCCGCGCTGCTGGCCATGCTGACCAACGTCGACGCGGTGCACGGCGCCTACTACCTACTGGTCTGGCCACTGGTCCACACCATCGGCGGCGGCGAACTCACGCTCCGGGTGCCCGCCGCACTGGCGATGGCGGGCGCGGCCCTCGGTGTCGCCGCGCTCGGCCGTCGGCTGCACTCGCCGGGCACTGGATTGCTGGCCGGCCTGCTATTCGCGGTGTTTCCGCAGGTCAGCCGTTACGGCCAGGAGGCGCGGTCGTACGCCTTCGTGGTGGCGTGCGCGGTGTTGGCGACCTATCTGTTGGTGCGCGCGGTCGGCGAGCCGGGGCGGCGTTGGCTGGTCGGGTATGGCTGTGCGGTCGCCGGTTGGCGGGCGCCGACCGGGTCTGGCTGATCGACGTCGACGGGACACCGCCGCAGGCCCTTGCCGGCACCGCGCTGCGCCTGCGGTCGGTGTACCGCGCCGGTGACATCCGGCTCGCGCTCTACTCGCGCTGAGTTTGAATCACCTCAGCAGGCCGGCGCGTGCAGGGTCTGCTGGGCATGCGGGGTGCGCCCGTACACGTGCGGGCTGACCTGATAGCCGTGCCGGTCCAGGCGCAACGCGGTGTTGCGGGCCGTGGCCAGCGCGGCCGGGCACAGGTGGGTCGCCGAAGTCAGGTTCAACACCTCGGGATCGGTGCCACCGACCGCGGCGACCTGCACCAGGCCGACACCGGCCGCATAGGACTTGCGCTGGTGTCCACCGGATGGGTCCAGCGGTCCCCACTCGTCGGTCACCAGCACATCGTGGTAACAGCCGGTCGGTACGCAGACATGTTGTCCGGTGGCGAAAACCTGGGCGCAGTCCTCGAAGTCGACGGCCAGCGACAACCCCTGCAGGTAGGCGGGCGTGCCGACGCTCGGCTGGGCCAGCATCGCGATGCCCGCGTGTGCCCCGGCCAGGCCGGAGATCCAGGTGCTCGGCGCACCGGTGAACACGCCGTTGTCGTACTGCTCCGGGTACTCGCCCAGTCCCCATTCGGTGCCATGCCGGTCCTGCGCGAAGAACGCCAGCTCCGCCTCGGCCAGTTGGCTGCCGTCGAAGTCCTCGTCAAGGAGCACGATGGTCGACACCCCGTCGATGACCTTGGTCAGGTCGGTCACGGTCGTCACCACGCGGTGCCCGCTCCCGGCGACGGTGCCCGACGTCACCCAGTGCGAGCCGGCAACCAGCGGAAACCGGGGATTGGTCACGTGCACCTGGGCCGGGAAGGAGCTCGGGTCGAGGTGCCGCGGTCCGCCGCAGCCCGCCGCCGTGGTCGCGGTGGTGGCCGGCGCCACCAGGAAACCGGCGGTGACCAGCGCGCCAACCAGGGCACTGAGCATAGCGATCCGGCGACTATGACGTTGCGACATGGTCTGTCCTCTCTGGACTATCTAATGTCCGGGTGGTGCCGCGGCGGCCGAACCGCAGGTAGAGCGACGGGACGATGAACAGATTGAGCAGGGTCGACGTGACGAGGCCCCCCACGACGACCACCGCGAGCGGGTACTCGATCTCCGCACCCGGCTCGTTGCCGAGAACGATCAGCGGCACGACCGCGAGCCCGGTGGCCAGTGAGGTCATCAGAATCGGTGACAGCCGTTCCCGCGCACCGCGCAGCACCAGCGCGACACCGAACGTCTCGCCTTCGTGATCTTCCAGGTGCTGGCAGTGGTTGATGAGCAGAATTCCGTTGCGTGCCGCGATTCCGAACACCGTGAAGAAACCGACAAGGGAACCGAGCGAGATCACGCCGCCGCTGATGAACGCGGCGAGCGCGCCGCCGACCAGCGCCATGGGCAGCGTCAGGAACGCCAGCGTCGCCAGCCGCCAACTCCGGAACGACACCTGGAGCAGCAGGAAGATCGCCACTGCAGCGATGGCCGCCGTGCTCAACAGCCGCAGTTGCGCCGCTTGCTGTGTCTGGTACTCACCGAGCAGTTCGGCGTGGTAGCCACGTGGGAACGACACGCCGGCCAGTGCCTTGCGCACGTCCGCGACGGTCGAGCCCTGATCCCGCCCGGACACGTTGGCGGTGACGTCGATGCGCCTCGAGTCGTTCTCCCGCTGGATCACGTTCGGCACCGGCCCGACCCGCACGTTCGCCACGTCGCCGAGTCGAACGGTCGGTCCGGCCGGGGTGTCGATGGGCAGATTGGCGATGTCCGGCACGTTGCCTCGGGTCTGCGGCGTGCTCCACACCATCACGTCGTATGCCTTGCCGGCGCGGAAGATGTCGCCGACTTCCTCACCCGCGACGAGGGTGGACGCGGCCCGGCGGATGTCGCCGGGTTTCAGCCCGTACCGCGCGGCCTTGGCCAGATCGACCTGCACCTGGACCTGTGGCTCGTCCACCTGGAGGTCCATGTGGTCGTCCACGATGCCGGACACCGCAGCCAGCCGGTGCTGGATCTCCTGGCCCTTGGCCCGCAGCACGGACAGCTCCGGGCCGTAGACCCGGACCACGATCGGCTCCTGGGTGCCGGTCAGCACTTCCTCGATCCGCTCGTTGAGGTAGGTGACGATGTTGTGGTACATGCCGGGATAGCTGTTCACGATGCCGCGGATCGCACCGATCGTCCGGTCGTAGTCGACGTCGGGGGCGATGGTGACCCATTCCTCCGCGAAGTTGACGCCGGCGATCTCCTCGCCGAGAAACGCCTGCCCGATATGGGTTCCGGTGGCCTGCACGCCGGGCAGCGCGCGCAGTCGCCGGTCGGCCTCGGTGACGATCCGCCGTTCCTCCGGGTCGGAGGTGCCCGGCGCGGTGATCCAGTGGATCAGGAAGCTGCGTTCCTTGAACTGCGGGAACAACGACTGCCCGAGCAGCGGTGTCACCACGATCGCGATGATGGCGAGCACAGCGGCGACCGCGTACGCCCGCTTGGGCCGGTGCACGATCCGCGACAGCATCGCCTGGTAACCGCCCTGCAACCAGCGCACCAGCGGGGACCGCCGCCGTTCGACCGGCACGTTGCGCAGCAGGATCATGGTCAACGCCGGGGTGATCGTCAGCGCGACCAGCATGGACGCCACGATCGCCAGCACGTAGGCGGTCATCAGCGGCTGGAAGAACGCCCCGGTCAGTCCCTGCAACAGCAACACCGGGATGGCCGCAGCCACGATGATGAGCGTGGCGTAGACGATCGGGCTGCGGACCTCCAGCGACGCCGACAGGATGACGGCGGCGGTCGACCTCGGTTGGCCCTGCATCCGGTTGTCCCGCAACCGTCTCAGGATGTTCTCCAGATCGATGATGGCGTCATCGACCACAGCGCCCAGCGCGAGCACGAGACCGGCCAGGGTCATCGTGTTCACCGTGGCGCCGAACCGGTTCAACACGACCACCGCCGCGAGCAGCGACAGCGGAATGGTCAGCAGGCTGATCAGCGCGACCCGCCACTCGAACAGGAAACCGGTCAGGATCACCAGGACCAGCAGGAAACCGATGAGCAGCGCGCGGGTCAGGTTGTTGATCGACGTGTCGATGAAGGTCGACTGCTTGAAGACCGTGGTGTCGAACTTGATGTCGGGCAGGCCGGGCTGCAGCGAGCTGAGCGCGTCGTTCACGCCCTTGGTGATGTCCAGGGTGTTGCCCCACGGCAGCCGCTCGACCACCAGCAGCAGGCCGGGTCCACCGTCCACAATGGCGTCACCGATCAGGGGCTGACTGGTCTCGACGACGTGCGCGATGTCGCCCAGCGGCACGTTCGTGCCGTCCTTGGCCGGTGCCGTCGATCTGGCCAGGTCGCCCGGTGTGATGATCGGCAACACGTTGCGCAGGCTCAGTTGTTGGCCGCCGGTCTGCAGGGCACCGCCGGTGCCGATGATCGAACCGCTGGAGAACTTGAGCAGCCCATGGTCCACCGAGTCGGACGTGGCCTGCATGACGCTGTTCAGCGTGACGCCCCGCGCCGCCATCTTGGTCGGCTCGACCTGCACGGTCTCCAACTGGAGCCGCTCACCCCAGATGGCCACGTTGGCCACGCCGGGCACGCGCAGCAGGCGTGCGCGGATCGTCCAGTACGACATCATCGACATGGCGATCAGCGAGTGCTGCTTGGACGACATGCCGATCTGCATCACCCTGGACGTGGCCGACACCGGCGGCAGCATCACCGGCGGCGCCGCCCAGGTCGGCAGGCTCGGTGACACCGTCGCCAGCCGTTCCTGGACCAGTTGGCGGGCATGCAACAGATCGGTGCCCGGCTTGAAGACCAGCTGGATCGAGGACAGTTGCGGCACCGATTTCGACCGCAGCACGTCCAGCCCCTGGATGCCGTTGAGTACCTGTTCGATCGGCACCGTGACCAGCGACTCCACGTCGGACGTGGACAGGCCCAGGCAGTTGGTCTGGATCTCGACCGTAGGTGGCGCGAATTCGGGGAACGTGTCCACCCGCATGCTTCCCAGTTGCAGCACGCCGATGGCCAGCATCACGGCGGCCGCGCCCGCGACCAGGAAACGGAACCGCAGGCTGGAACCGACGATCCAGCCCATGAGCGTGCGCCGTCGAGGCGGACCTTCCCGGTCCGGCGGCGAAGGGCTTGTCATTCTCCCTCGACCCCCTGTTCGGCGCCGAGCAGTTCAGCGCCGCCGACCGTGACCACCTCGGTGCCGGGCGCCGGACCCGACGTCAGCTCCCACATGTCGTTGTCGATGGCGCCGAGCACGACCGCGGCCCGGACGTAGGTGAACGCGGAGAGATCGGTGTAGACCCAGGTCCCGCCGTCCTTGTCGTACAACACTGAGGAAACGGGCACGACGCTCACCCCGCTGCCCGCCAAGCGCTGCACCGGTTTGGTGACGATGCCGAGCCGGTCGGCCGACTGCGCGTTGAGGATCACCCGGTTCAGGTTCGTGCTGACGTGCACGACCCGGTCCGGTGCGTACACCACACCGGTGCCGGGTGTAGCCGTGGCCGCGCAGCCGGCCGTGCACAGCGCAGCGAGCGATCCGAGCGTCAACACCGCTTTACGAATACGCATGTCAGGCCTCCCATTCCAGTGAGCCGTCGACCGAGGGTTCGTGGGCCGGCGAGCCGACCCGGAAATACAACGCGGGCAGTACGAACAAGGTCAGCAGCGTGGCGCTGAACAGCCCGCCGAGCACTGTGACGGCCCACGGATACAGCACCTCGAAGCCCGCGACAGGCCCGAAGAACAACGGCGGCAACGCCACCGCCGCCACGGCCAGCGCCGTGCACAACACCGGTCCGACCCGCTCCCGCGCGGCCCGAGCGACGAATTGGTGATCGCTCTCGCCATCGACGCGCACCGACCCCTGGCACGCCTGGACGACCAGCATGGCGTTGCGTGCGGCGACGGCCAGCACGGTGGCCAGTCCGAGCAGCGCGCCGAGCGAGCCGACGCCGCCGACCGCGAACGCGGTGAGCACGCCGCCGACCGCGGCCAACGGCCACGTCACCAGGGCGATCACGGCCAGCCGCCAGTTGCGGAAAGCCGCCTGGAGCAACAGGAACGTCCCGATGACGACGGCCAGCGCGATGCCGATGACCAACTCGTTCGTGCCCTGCTGGCTGACCGAACTGCTGAGCACCTCGGCGTGGAACTCCACCGGCATCGGGGTAACGCGCAGCCGGCCGTTGATGTCGTTGATCACCGACCCGAGGTCGCGCCCGCGCACGTTCGCCGTCACGTCCAGGTAGCGCGATGTCGCGTCGTGCGGGATGGCGGTCGGATAGGGGGCGACGTCGACGGCGGCCACGTCGCCCAGCCGCACGGCACCACCGTCCGGGGTGTCGATCAGCAGGTCCGCCAGGTTGACCGGCGCGTCGCGCAGCGTCGGCGTGCCCTCCACGACCACATCGAAGATCTGCTGGTTCTGATAGATGCTGCCGACCGCCAGCCCGGAGAAATAGGTCGCCGCGGCGCGCCGGACGTCGCCGGGCTTGATGCCGTAACGCTGCGCGGCGTCGAGGTTCACCTTCACTTCCAGCGTTGGTTCCTCGGCCAGTGCCCGGACAGCCGGGTCGACCACGCCGGGCACGGCCGACATGAGCCGGCGCACGTCGTTCGCGGTCGTACGGAGCGTGCCGAGATCCGTGCCGTACACCCGGACGGTCAGCGGCCCGATCGGGTCCGCGGCCGCCGCGGTCACCTGGTCGGTCTGGTAGGTCACCAACTCGCCGCGCAGTCCCGGATAGCTGGTGATCAGGCGCCCGATCGCGCCGGTCGTCGCACCGTAGTCGGCCCCGTCGGACAGCCGGACCCACAGTTCGGCGGAGTTGACGTCCACCACCTGGTCCGCGGTCAACGCGCGACCGACGTGCGCGCCCACGTCCTGCACGCCGGGAATGGCTCGCAACCGCTGGCTGGCCGCCGTGGTGAGCCGGGTCATCTCGGCCAGCGACGTGCCGGGCGCGGACCGCCAGTGCACCAACAGATCCCGCTCCTGTGGCGTGGGCAGCAGGGACTGGCTGCTGGCCTGGTTGGTCGCGGAGAGCACGCCGAGTTGCGGCAGTACCGCCAGACCGGCCACGATCAGCAGCGCGATGACGACGTACACCGCGCGTCGGGACCCGAGCATGCGCGGCGCGAACCGGTCAAACACGTTGTGCGCCAACCGGATCAGCGGACCAGCCGGCCGCAGCTGCGTGCGGCCCAGCAACACGCTCGCCAGCGCCGGCGTCAACGTCAGCGCGACCACGGCCGCGGCGGCCACCGACAGGACGTAGGACAGGATCAGCGCACCCGAGAACGCACCCGCCACGCCGCTGAGGAACAGCAGCGGCACCGGCGCGAGCAGC
>Ga0137385_10005730_pt1 | contig 10925 bp, 14 predicted proteins | sample SagtaG_FD_104921 | JGI IMG/M metagenome (GOLD analysis project Ga0137385, IMG submission 104921) | Vadose zone soil microbial communities from Sagehorn Ranch, Mendocino, California, USA - Sage2_R_80_16 metaG | ecosystem: Environmental > Terrestrial > Soil > Vadose zone | place: USA: California...
AGGATCCGCGGCCCCCCGTCGAGGAAGACACCGTGCAGCGCCCCGGCGCCGCGGACTTCGGTCACGATGTCCGGATACTGTTTCTGGATGCGCTCCAGGCCGGGGCCGAGCACGGCTTCGAGCCTCCGCGCGCGTGCCGGGTAGTCGTCCTCGACCGCGATGTTGACCGCCTCGATGGCGGTCGCGGTTTCCTCGCCGAAGCCGTAGTAGGTCGTGCTCGTGCTGTGCAGCAGGGCATCCGTGAGGTTGTCATACGCCTTACGGAAGACGGGCTCACGCGCGATGAATGCGGAAATGGACGACTTGCCGCCGCCGAACGATTTGGATGTGGTGAGAATATCCGGCACGAGATTCTCGTGCCGCATGAAATAGAACAGGCTGCCAGTTTTTCCCCAGCCGGTGTAGATCTCGTCGAACACGAGCACGATATCTTCCGCGGAGCAGAGCTCGCGCAGCCCGCGCAGGAAGCCGGCCGGGCAGATCTCCATCGAGGAGGCGCTCACCGGCTCGATGAGAATGGCGTACACGTCGCACCCGCCACCCGGGGTCCGTGCCCCGGCCACCGCCGCACGCACCGAGTCCAGGTCGCCGTAGCGGAAGGACCCGACATGGGGGATGCCGGGGAAACGGGACTGCTGGCGGCCGGCCCCGGTCAGGCTGCCCGAACCGAGCAGCTTGCCGTGGAAGCTGATGTCGGCGTGCAGAATCCGGCGCCGGCTGCCGCCGTGGTACCGGTAGGCGAGCTTGACCGCGCCCTCGACCGCCTCGGCGCCGGAGTTGGGAAAGAAGGACATGTTGAGGTCGCCGGGCAGCAACTGGGCGAGGTTATGCCCGAGCGCGGCGACGTAAGGAGAGAAGTAGGTCTTGTGAACTTCCATGCGGCGTTGCTCTTGGAATTTTTTCCGTGCCGCGAGGATGCGCGGATGGTTGTGGCCGTGGTTGAGGACGCCGACGCCTCCGGTGAAATCTAGTATTCGCCGGTTGTCACGGGTGTAGATCCAGCACCCTTCGGCGTGATCGGCAAGTTCGCGGCCAAAGCCGAAAGAGGTCATCAGCGTGACTTGGCTGCGGTTGACGTGTTTGCGGTAGAGCTTGTGCACTTGCCGCGTGTGGAGTCGTTCGCAATCTTCGACGGTGAGGAGATCTGCCGGCATATTGTCTGCCTCTTTCGTCATCTTGGCCACATTGGCCCGGCAAGTGAAAAGCATTCGGCAACCCGGCGGCTGTGCGCCATGTGCACTGCCGTGGCGGGAACACCGGGCTTGTTCCGATTCTCCGCAGCGGCGCCCGCTCGCGGCAATGACAGAACATGTGCAGGGCGTCGTCAGGACAAAGCCCGCGCCGTTCGCGGCGACCGCCCGGCCGGGGCGCGACGGGGTTTGCGCGCCGGCACCGGCCGCGCGAGCGGGCCCGGCTGCCGTGTGGCCGCTGGCGCCACGGGCCATCGGCCCGGCGGGACTATCGTGGAGTGAGAGACCACCCGGGAGGACGACGATGGAAGAGAACTCGCCGCGATTCCGCCGCGTGCTCGATCGGTTTCCCGCGTACAGGCCGGGTGGGGCGGCTGTCGGGCCGGACGGCAGGTCGTTCAAGCTGTCATCGAACGAATCGCCGCACGGGCCGCTGCCGTCGGTGGTGCAGGTCATCGCCGAGGCCGCGAAGGACGTCAACCGCTACCCCGACAACGGCTGTGGCGCCCTCGCCGAGGCCATCGCGCGCCACTTCGGCGTACCGGCCGGGCATGTCGCGGTGGGCTGCGGCTCGGTCGGGGTCACGCAGCAGTTGCTCGGGGCGGCCGGCGAGCCGGGCGCGCAGGTGTTGTACGCGTGGCGGTCCTTCGAGGCGTATCCCATTCTCGTCCACCTCGCGGGCGCCGAGGAAGTGCTGGTTCCGCTGCGTGACGAGGCGCACGACCTCGACGCCATGGCCGCCGCGGTGACCGACCGCACGCGGCTCATCTTCGTCTGCAACCCGAACAACCCGACGGGCACGGTCGTCCGCGCCGCCGAGTTCGAGAAGTTCCTTGACCGGGTGCCACCGGACTGCCTGGTGGTGCTGGACGAGGCGTACCGGGAGTACGTGCGCGACCCGGAGGTTCCCGACGGGCTCGACCTGTACCGCGACCGCCAGAACCTGGCCGTGCTGCGCACGTTTTCAAAGGCATACGGTCTTGCGGGGCTGCGGGTCGGCTTCATGGTGGCACACGAACCCGTCGCAGCGGCGGTGCGCAAGACGATGCTGCCTTTCACGGTCAACTCGGTCGCGCAGGCCGCGGCGGTGGCGTCGCTCGCGGCGGAGGCCGAGCTCCTCCACCGGGTGGCAGAGGTCGTCGAGGAGCGAGCCCGGGTACGTGCTGAGCTGCTGGAACAGGGCTGGACAGTGCCGCCTACCGAAGCCAACTTCGTCTGGCTCAGGCTGGGAGAGAACACGCTGCCGTTCGCGGCCGCCTGCGAGCGCGCCGGAATCAGTGTCCGCCCGTTCGCGGGCGAAGGCGCGCGCGTTTCCATCGGGGACCGCGAGGCCAACGACGCGTTCCTCGCCGTCGCAGCGGGATACCCGGGCAGGGGCAGCGAGGCCCGGTAGGGGTGGCACGATGAAGCTGAAGCTCGACCTGCACGACATCTACAACCGCGGCGCCGACATCGACAAGGCGCTGCGGCAGATCATCGACGAAGCCGTCGCGAAGAAGGCGCCGCTCGTCGAGATCATCCCAGGCAAGGGCTCCGGCCAGCTAAAGAAGCGTGTGCTCAGGTTCCTCGACCAGAAGGAGATCAGGGCACTCTATCACCGGGTGGAAAAAGACTCGAAGAACTTCGGCCGCATCTTCGTCCACTTCCGCTGGAAGTGACCAGGGACCGAGGTCCCAGCATTGCCAGGGCCTGAACCCCCGTACTGACCTGCATGACGGCCGTTGGCCATGGTTGGTAATCGCTGGCGTTATTCGCCCATTTGACGGCCCACAGACGGCCCAGAGATACGCCCGGATAGCCGCGCCCCCGATCTCCGGCCCCACCCACGCGTCCGTGAAGACGCGGCTTCGCCGTCCTGACGGCTTCTGTTTTTGCGTCGCCGTGCCTGGCTGCCGCACGGCTCAAGCCCCGTAAACGCAAGGCGGGCCGCCGCATGCGCTCACAACGCTGCGACGGCCCTTGATCCCCCACGTGAACCGACCACGAGGAGAACCCGATGGAAGCAAACCAGACGACCGACCCCACGGGCTACACGCCCACGACCGCGCTCGACACCCAGCCACCCGGCGGGTACACGCAGCCCGAGGTGCGCCTCAAGGCGTTCCGGGCCGCGCTCACAGGCGTCGATCTCGGCTCCTACGACATCCGGATCATCAGCTTCTTGGTCGGCTGGGACGACGCCACCTGCCGCACGGCCGTGTCGCTGCTGTGGCGCGCCCGGCAGGCGGGGGAGGCGGCGGCACTCGGCAGCGCCCGCGAGCACCTCGCCTCGCTCGCCGGTCACATCGACCGCCGTCTTGAGAATGAGAACGAGGACCGGCAGGCCATCGCCGAGGACACCGCGGCGCACCTGCGCATCCTGGCCGACGGCGCCAAGCCGGACGGCGGCCTGGAGGACGCCGCGCGGCAGGTCCTAGCCGCCTGGTCCTCTGGTGACGCGGACTGGGACTCAACCGGGCCGGGCAGCCTGACCGCAGCAGTCCGGGGCCTCCGCACGGCTCTGGGAGACGGCGGGGCGCTGCGGCCGGCGCCCGGGGTCGCGGGCGAGACGGCCGCAACTGCTAGCCCGGCGCAAATTAGCAACTCGCCGGGCGAGGACGGCGGGGACGAGGACGAGGACGAGCCGCATTGCACCGTGTGCGGCGCACCGTGCGGCATCTTCCAGGGCCACGGCGACGGCTGGCACCACTACCGCGGCGACGGGACCGCGGGGCACCCCGTCGAGCTCTACGACGCCGGGCACGCGGCCACCGTGGCCTGGCGGCCAGTGGAAGGCGGGGCGACGTCATGAGCAAGACCGACGCCTATCCCGAGCAGTTCCCGCGCAACAACTGCCAGCAGAACGCGCGGTGGATGGCGCTGATGTACCCGGAGCTGACCCGGGTCGAGGGCTACCTCGTACTCACCGATCACGACGGGACAGAGCGGCGCGTGGAGCACGCCTGGAACGAGACGCCGGACGGGCAGGTCGTGGACTCGACCGCGTGGGCGTTCGAGGGCACGTTGCCGTACCGCTACGAGCGCGACGCAGAGGCGTGGGCACGCCTGGCAGCGAGCGTGGCCGAGATCGAGGCTGAGCGGGGGTCTGCGTGATGGAGGTTTCAACTGACCAGTTCATGGCCCTGCGCGCGGTCGCGGAGGTGGGCGCGCAGCAGCTCCGCGCCGTCCATGCACGCGGCTTCCTGGCCGGCCACCGGGCGGCCGAGCGCAAGCTGTGGCCGGTGATCGTGCGGCTCACCATGCACGTGGCCGCGCAGCTCACCCACTGCGAGGGCCTCCTGCAGGCGGCGGAGCTGATGTTCCGCCTGGGCTACGGCGAAGGCGCCGGGCAGCACGCCGCAGCAGGCGTGGCCGTGCACGCGAACGCCGGATCGCACCGGGGCCGGCTGCGGCTCATCAAGGGGGGCCGCCATGCGCGCTGATATCGCCGCCCGGGTGGCCCTCGCCGCCTTTCTCGCGTTCGTGGTGCCCCACACGGCCACGATCGTGCACGTTGGGCCGGTGGCCGTACCGGAGTTCGCCGCCGCGGTGGACGCCGCCCTCGTGGTGGCCCTGGTGGCGGTCGTCTGGTTCATGGTCTTCGGCCCGGTGCGCCGCGCTGCGCGGATCCGGCAGGCATGCGCGACAGCTCCGCCCTGGACGGTGACGCGATGAGACCGGTTGGCAGGCGCGACGAGTACGGCCTGATGAACGGCGGCCGGGCGGCGCAGCAGAAGACGCTGCACGGCAGCCCGGCGAAACGCGGTATGGCGAAGGCTGGCGGGCAGCTGCAGCGGCTGGCTGAGAAGCCGGCCGGGCGGCGGGCCCGCGATCCGAAGGGACCGCAGTCATGACCGCCTCGCTGCGCAAGGCCCGCACCGCAGCGCTCGTGACAATCGCCGCGCTCGTGGCGGCTGCATCGCTGACGTCGTTCGGCGAGTCCTATCGCGGGCTGTACGCCTGGAGCCGCGAGCACGGTCTCCGCGGCGCGTGGGCCGTCATCTGGCCCCTGCAGGTCGACGTGTTCATCGCGGTCGGCGAGCTGGCGCTGTTCGTCGGCCTGGTCGGCCACTGGACTCGCCGCAACCGGGCGGGTGCGTGGGCCGTGACCCTCGCCGGGCTCGCCGTATCCGTCGCGGGGAACGTCGGCCACATCACCGGGCACGCGGTCACCTCGCGAGTCACCGCGGCCGTGCCACCTCTGGCCGCTGCGGCCGCGCTCGCGGTCGGGCTCGGCGTGCTCAAGCGCGTGGTTGCGGCCAACGTGTCGGATCTGCCTGTCGGAAAGTCACCCCCACGGGGCGGGAATCCGCCAGCCGAATCCGACGGCTCGCCCGGCGAATCCGGCAACGCTGTTGCCGAATTTGAGCCTGTACCCGAGCTGGCCGGACTGTTCCGCGCACCCGTTCCAGATGACCCCGCTGGGGGCGGGATGGAACACCTGAATGGAACAGCCGGGCAGCCCGCACGCAAGATCAACGGGGCCAGTGTTCCCGGTGTTCCTGAGCCAGGAACAGCCGGGCTCGACGTGCTCGGGATCTTCGCCGACGACCTGGGGGCCGGGCATGTCCCGGCGATCCGCCGTATCAAGCGTGACCTGCGCATAGGAACAGACCGAGCCCAGGAGGTACAGGCGTACCTGAAGACCTTGACCCGTACCTGAAAAGCCCCCGGCCCGGGTGTCACGCCCATCAAGCAGTCACCCGGGCCGGGCTCACCCACCGAAGTGGAGGACAGCATCATGTCAACCGAACCGACCGAAGACCCAACCGAGGACACCGGCGCCGAAGTTGTGCCGATCCGCCCCGGCGAGATCGTGCCCGCTCCCGGCGACCCCGGGATCGATCTCGGCGAGGCCGCGCCGACCCGCGACCCGATCGCCATCGGCTACACGCGCACCGATGCCGGCCGCCGGCCGGTCATCCCCGACCACTGGCGCGGCCGCGACAACATCAAGCGCACGCTCGCCAGGATCGGCGAGCACCATTGGTACAAGGCCCGCTACCACGGGCTGAGATCACCTGCCTACCTGGCCAAGGCGGTCACCTGGGCCGCGTGGGGCGTGTGCCTGCTGGTCTGGGCACATCTGCAGTGGTGGTGGGTGTCCGAGTCGCATCACCTGCGGTCGCTCGCGGTCGCCAGCGGCGACTCGAAGGAGTGGAGGAATCTCCACAACACCGGCCGCGAGACCCGCAGGACCCGCGGCATCATGCTCGCCGTCGAGGCCGCCGCACTGGCCACCGCGGGCGTGGCCATGGCGAAGTACGCGCCATGGTGGGGATGGGCCGCGCTTGCCCTGGTGGCGCTGCCGGTGCTGGCCCGTATCGGCCGGCCCGAGGACAAGCCGATCATCACGCCGTCCGTGCTGCCCGCCGAGATCCAGCCGCCGACGCCGGACGTGATCGTGCGGGCGCTCGGCAGCCTGGGCATCGCCGCGATCAACGCGTTCATCAAGGAAGGCACGCCATGGGTCTTCCCCTCCCCGGTGCGTGAGGACGGCCCAGGGTGGAGAGCCGAGGTCGATCTGCCCTACGGCGTCACGGCCACCATGGTCATCGAGCGGCGCGAGCAGCTCGCGTCCGGCCTGCGGCGCCCGCTCGGCGCGGTGTGGCCCGAGCCGGTGAGCAGCGAGCACGCTGGCCGGCTGGAGATGTGGGTCGGCAAGGCCGACATATCGAAGGCCAAACCGCAGCCGTGGCCGTGGCTGCGGGTCGGCAATGCCGACGTTTTCCAGCAGTTGCCGTTCGGCACCGATCCCCGCGGCAAGCGCGTCGACGTGCCCGTGATCGAGCACAACTGGCTGATGGGCTCGATGCCCGGCCAGGGCAAGACGAACGCCGTGCGGGTCCTGGCCTGCGGCGCTGTCCTCGATCCCATCGCCGAGCCGTGGATCCACGAGCTGAAAGGGTCCGGAGATCTCGATCCGCTGGAGCGGGTGAGTCACCGGTATGTGTCGGGCATCGACGACGAGTCGATCGCCTACGCGGCCGAGTCGCTGTCGATGCTGCGCCGCGAGGTGATGGCCCGCACCGAGCGGATCAAGAAGCTCCCCCGCGAGCTGTGCCCGTACAAGAAGGTGACCAGGGAAATCGCCCTCAAGCGGAACCTGCGGCTGCACCCCATCATGTGTGTGATCGACGAGTGCCAGAACCTGTTTGCGCACCCTGAGTACGGCAAGCAGGCCGCCGACGATGCCATCTTCATCATCAAGATCGCCCGCGCGTTCGCCATCTTCCTGATCCTGGCCACCCAGCGCCCCGACAAGGAGTCACTTCCGACCGGCGTGTCCGGCAACGTGTCCACCCGGTTCTGCCTCAAAGTCGCCGGCCAGGTCGAAAACGACATGATCCTCGGCACCTCGGCGTACAAGAACGGCGCCCGCGCGACGACGTTCCGGGCGAAGGTCGACGCCGGCCTCGGCTACCTGAAGGGTGAGGCCAGCGTGCCCCAGGTCGTCCGCACGTACCAGATCGACGCCCCCGCGGCCGAGCGGGTAGCCCTTCGCGCCCGCGCGCTCCGCGAGGCCGCTGGGACGCTCTCAGGCGTCGCCCTGGCCGATGACGTGGCCGCGCCCAGGGACGTGCTGGCGGACGTCCTGGCCGCGCTCGGCGACGGCCCGGGGATGCACTGGGAGCCGCTCGCCGCGCGCCTCGTGGAGATGTTCCCCGAGCGCTGGGAAGGCGCGACCGGGGCGTCCGTGCGCGACGCCTGCAAGGCGCGAGGGGTGGACTCAGTCGACGTCCGGGTGCCACCAGGCCGCGACGGGGTCAAGGCCAAGGGTGCCCGCCGGGACCTCGTGGAAAAGGCCCTGCAGCGGTGATTCCGGGTTCCGGGGCCATCGGCCAAAAACGGCGCGGCACGCGCGGCACCGCAGGCCAGGAGGGGTGCCTGTGCTGCGCCGTGCCGCGGCTTTTCGCGTTTGCGCAGGTCACGGCGTGCCGCAGAGGCGAGGCACGTGCCTCGCGGGCCGCGCCCCGTGCCTCGGTGCACCAGGCCGGCGAGGGGGGTGACCAAGTTGGGGTGGAAGCCATCCGTCAGCGCCTCGCTGGTGAAGTGCGGCAAGTGCGGCAAGCCGTTCACCAACCCGCTGACGCACGTCTGCACGGTCCGGAAGGCGAGCGGCAAGCGGAAGGTCAAGCCGTCGCTGTCGGTCACCCTCGCCACGTGCTCCAAGTGCGGCAAGCCCTACAGCAACCCGCTCACCCACAAGTGCAAGGTCAAAACCGACTTCAAGGCCCGCCGCAAGGCCGCCACGGCCAAGCCCAAGCGCCCGCCGCACAACTACCGCACCTGCAAGGACGGCGACTGCAGGCGGCAGGCGTGCGAGGCCTACAAGGAGGGCTACGACGACGGCGAGGCGGACGGCAGCGCCTCGGGCTACGCAGCGGGCTACTCGGCCGGCCAAGCGGCAGGAGGTGACTGATGACCGGATTCCTGATCGCCGTCGCCATCGCGGCCGTCTGGACGGCGAGCCTGTATAAGTTCCCGTTCGGCCCGTGCCTGTCGTGCGGCGGATCCGGCCGGCGCAAGGGCAGCAACGCCAGGCGGTTCGGCCGCTGCCAGCGGTGCGGCGGCAGCGGCCAGCGCCGCCGGTTCGGCGCGAGGTTCGTCCACAGATCCGTGCTGTCGGTCATGGCCGAGCGCCGCAAGGCCAGGGAGAAACGCGCCAGGGAGAGAGGCGAGTTGTGATGCGAGGCGTCTGGCACACCGGGGACTGCGGCAGCGGTGGAGGCAGCGCCGCGCCCGTCCTCATCGGCTTGGCCGTCGTGCTCGCGCTCATGACCGCCGCGGCGAAGGCCGTGGCCGCGATCCCCTGGTACGCCTGGGTGTCGGCCGCAATGGCGGCCGTGGCGGGCATCGGCGGGCTTGCCGCCCTGCTCGCCCGTGCCCACCGCAGGGACACGGCCACGCTCGCGGCCAGGGCACAAGGAACGCCGGGCACTTCCCGCGCCCACACAGGCGATCTCAGCGCCTCACGCGCCCCGCGCGGCACTCCCGCCCGTCGAGCGTCACGAACATCTGCATTTTCACGGGGTGGACGCGGCCGAGGTCGCCGAGATCCTCGCCCGGCGCGACGGCCACCCATGATCGCTACTTGTCAGTAATGATCTTGATCCAGTCAGGTCACCGGAAGGAACCCACGTGTCGGATCTCCCTGCCGGAAAGCCGCCCCCAAGGGGCGGGAATCCGACAGCCGAATCCGACCCGGCGGCTTCAGGGTCGGGCATCGCCTCTGACCCCCGCGCGCAGAACGGCGCCCCGTCACCCTGCGGAGGGTGGCGGGGCGCTTTGCTGTGCGCCAGTGCGGTGGTACGCGCGGCGCGGGCGGCCGTCACCGGCTGGCGGCAGGATGCGCGCGATCGTCGTCCGCGCGAGGCCGGTGATCTCGTGGATCGTGTACGTGTCCAGCCCGGCGGCGAACGCGGCCCGGACCACCTCGTCACGCCGGGCATGAACCTCCGCCCACCCGGCGAGTGCCTTACGCGCGGCGCGGCGCGCGGCGAGCGGGTCGCCACCGGTTCGGCTCATGGCAGCGAACGCTACCAAGATGCGGCACCCGCGTGCCGACTTTGGCAGCGTTCGCTACCCACGCTCCCCGGTCTCCTGCGCCGTCTTCGCGCGGCGGTCCCGCAGCTTGGTGATGTACTCCCGGGTCCAGCCTGCGTGCCGGGCGATCCTCGACGGCCCGCGCCCGGCGGCGAGCGCCTCGCCGATGACGGCCATCAGATGGTCACGTGCGGCGTCGTAGCGCTTGCGAGCGCGGTGGATCCGCTGGTCGAGCTCGTCGGGTTCGCCTGCGTCTGTCATGCCCTGATGATAGCGTAACTTTGTTCGCGCTCAATGTTCACGTCAGCGGTGAACCGGAACGCTCACCGGGGCGTCATACATGTGAGCGGCCCCCGCCACGACGACGTAACCGTCAGGCGAGGGCCTTGGCCCCAGACTGCAAGGAGGCAGGGACCCATGAACGACACTACGACAGCACAGACCGCCAGCGAAGGCACGTCCGTGAGGGCCGAAGCGGCCCGCCGGGTGGCAGAGATATTCATCGAGGACGGCCGGCGCCTCGGCATGGACGGCCCGGCGATCGCCCGCTACCTCCAAGCGCCGGCGGACATCCTCGGCGATGCGGAGTCCCGCCGGATCATCGCTGACATGGTCGCCGAGGCCGTGGCCGAGATGGCCGGTGAGGTCGTTCCAGCCCCGCACTGACCCACAAGCATGCGAATGCCCCGCCGGTCCGGAGACTGGCGGGGCGCTCGCATGTCTCGCGGAGGTCACAGCCGTACGGGTGGCCTGCGCACGAACAAGGCCCCGTGCCTATCCTGGAGTTGCTGAGACTCAGGATGAGGTGGGGCCTGTGCCCGAGATTAACACGGTCGGCGACCGGGTGAGGGATGTCCGCAAGCGGCGGGGGCTGAGCCAGAAAGAACTCGCGGCGAGGGCGGGAGTGTCCGCGTCCCTGGTCAAGAAACTTGAGCAGGGCGACTACGGCGACGTGCGGCTGGAGACGCTGCACAAGCTCGCCATCGTGCTCCGGGTGCCCACCTCTGCGCTCGCCGCCGGGCCGGACGCCGCCGCGCCGGAGCGTGAGGACGTCGAGCAATGGGCGCCCGTGCGCCGCGCGCTCGAAGGCTCCGCAGACGGTGAGCCGCCCGAGGAGCCCACCCTCGAAGGGCTGAGGCAGGCCGTCAGCCTCGCCGTCGCCGCCGTACTGAACAGCCACTACGCCGAGCTGTGCACGATCCTTCCGGC
>Ga0137385_10005733_pt1 | contig 10923 bp, 7 predicted proteins | sample SagtaG_FD_104921 | JGI IMG/M metagenome (GOLD analysis project Ga0137385, IMG submission 104921) | Vadose zone soil microbial communities from Sagehorn Ranch, Mendocino, California, USA - Sage2_R_80_16 metaG | ecosystem: Environmental > Terrestrial > Soil > Vadose zone | place: USA: California...
CTATCTTTCAAGGGCCCCTCAGAGCAGGCAGGATCGGAGCTTCCTAACTGCCATTGTTCAGCCGCTTTACCCATTCCGGAGGCAATTCCAATGCAAATCATGAAACCTAGCAGGATGAGCTGGTCTCTATCGGGGCGGGCCTTATGTCTTCTATTGGCCGTCGCAGCCACCTTCACCCCAACGAGGGTTCTCTCGCAAAACTCTTCCTCCGCGATCAACGGCGTGGTCACCGATCCCAGGGATGCCGTGATCGCCGGAGTGCGGGTCACGCTTAGAAACGTGGACACCAACGTCGAGCGCATGACGGTGTCCAACGCCGCCGGAGATTACTTCTTCTCGAGCGTGCCGCCGGCACGATACACCCTTACTTTTTCCACGCCGAGCTTCCAGACCGAGACGATCTCGCCCTTCGACGTTGCGGTAGCCCAGGCGGTTACCATTAATGCGACGCTCAGGATTGGCAACGTGTCGCAGTCCGTCATCGTGGAGGCAGCCGGCACCCAGGTGGAGAGCTCCACCGCGCAGCTCGGCACGGTGATTGGCGAAAAGGCAGTGAACGATCTGCCGTTGAATGGACGCAACTTCACGCAATTGCTGACGCTGACTCCGGGTGTTACTCCCATCAGCACGGGCCAGAACAGCAGCGCCAGCAATACCGCGGTCACTGCGGCGAGCACAACGAGCTACTCTTTTCCTTCGATCAATGGCGCCGGCAACCGATCTACGATCTACCTGGTGGACGGTATGAATGACAACCAGGCCTGGTATAACACCTACGCTGTTCCGCCGATTATCGATACCGTCCAGGAGTTCAAGATCAACTCCCACAATGACTCCCAGTATGGTGGCTCTTTGGGCGGCGTGGTCAACATCGTGACCAAGTCCGGCACCAACTCCTATCACGGCTCCGCATGGGAGTTTATTCGCAACAACGATTTTGATGCCAAGCAATTTTTCCTGGCGCCGAGTTCCTACCACCTGAATACGTTCGGCGGTCAGATGGGCGGACCGGTGAGGATCCCCCACTTGTACGACGGCAGAAACAAAACCTTCTTTGAGGTTGGCGTCGAGGCGACTCATTATTCCAAGGCGGGATCGACGAATATTCTTATCCCCACGCAGGCCCAGCTCAACGGAGACTTCAGCAGCGCACAGACCGGGGTGACAAAAAGCGGAACATGCGTTGCCGGCGATACCAAAGTCGAAACCTACCCGTGCCAGTTGTATGACCCGACTATCGCTAACAGCGCCTCAACCCCACGGCGTCCGGGCTATCTCGGCAATCAGATTCCAGTCTCCGAGATGAACCCGTATTCGCTTGCCTTCATCAAGGCCGTTTTTGGATCAGCGACGCCGATCGTCATTCCTGGCATCCCTTCTACGACCGCCAATTATCAAATTACCAGTCCTACTCGGCAACTCGTGTACAACTACACGGGCCGGATTGATCAGCATATCGGCACGAAGGACTTCATCTTCTTCCGCTATGCCGGGATTCAGTGGTCTCAGACGGCGCCCAGCACGCTGCCTACTCTCTTCACGTCTACTGAGATTCCCGCGCAGCAGTACGGGGTGAGCTGGATGCATGTGTTCAATCCGACGACCAGCATGCAGGTGCAATATGGCAGAACCCATGTTGAGGACAACGTGCTGACCCAGTTCAACAACCATGACCTGTGGCAGACCTACGGATGCTCCGCGGATATGTGCGACTCCTTCGTGGGAGGGGCCGCTGTGCTGGTGACACAAACAGTAACGGGCGGCTTCAACGGAGGCGAAGTCAATAGTCCATCCAAGAACCTCTCGAGCATCCACGAGTGGTCAGGCAGCGTGATGAAGACGATTGGCAACCACCAGTTCCAGGCCGGCGGTGGCTGGGACGAGGTCAACTATACGGCTGAACTGCGCCAGGGAAGCGTAGTCTTTTCGGGGGCGTCGACGGGAAACTTTTCCGGTAACCCGGATTCCCCCGCCGGCATTTCGAGTGCTCAGGTGAGTGCGCAGTCAGGCTTCGGGCTGGCCGACTTCCTGCTTGACTATCCGAACTCAGAGAACAAGCGCAACGTTCTTCTCACGGAGCGCCCCGGCGGAATCGGCGGCGCTTATGTGCAGGATAGCTGGAAGATGACTCGAAACCTGACGGTCAACTATGGCATCCGCTACGACCGCAGCGTCATTCCTGCCTATGGCACGCAGGCCTCAGTAGGACTGCAGGGCAGTATTGAGACGGGCGATTTTGATTTCAACACGGGTCAGTACATCATCCAGCAGTTGCCGCCGCTCTGTAGTGTTCGCAAGCACGCACCTTGCCTGCCCAGCCCTGTCCTTCCAGCGAATGTTCGGGTTGCTCTAGGCGGCAAGATCCTGCATGGCAGCAAAGACAACATCGGTCCGCGCCTCGGCCTGGCCTACCGGGTCAATGACAAGATGTCCATCCGAGGCGGTTTCGGGATCAGCTATGACAACTGGGCTGCCATCATCCAGATGACGCAGAACTACCAGGGCTCATGGCCTGATACCGGCACTCTGCAGATCAATGGCACGAATACTCCGGGCACGATCTATACCTCGGCGCAGAACCCCTTCGCGCAGAACGGCGGCAATCTGCCGGCCGCAACTCCGTTTGGCTCCTCCAACGTGAACTACATGGTGGATCCCCTTTGGAAGAACCCCTATTCGGAGCAGTACAACGTGGGAATCGAACAGCAGTTCGGCGACCGTACCGTTCTCTCTTTGAACTATGTAGGATCGGCATCGCACCGTATGGATGTCGGGGGCTACTACAACACCGGCACTCCATGTTCTACCTGTGCCTCGTTTGCCGCACGGGGAACGAATACGGGGCAACCCTATCCTTATACCGTTCCGCAAAAATCCTGGGACCACAATGCGGCGAGCGCATCCTATAATGCGCTGCAGGCGTCGTTGGCGCGGCAGTTCAACACAGGCTTCGGATATACGATCGCCTATACTTGGAGCAAGACGCTGGATGAGGGCGGAGACGGCTATTTTGGTGTGGAGGGTGGTGTTCCGGAGGACCCGTACAATCCGAAGGGTAGCCGCGGTCCTGCGAGCTTCGACATTCCGCAGATACTCACGGCCAACGCGATCTATCAGCTTCCGTTTGGCACGGGCCGGCGGTTCGCAACTGGAAATCGGTTTGCCGATTATGTTATCGGCAACTGGCAGGTGAACGGTATTTTTTCCGCACGTTCCGGGCAACACCTGAATATCACAGCAGCGGGAGATATTGCCAACACAGGGAACGCGGGTACGTATGAGAGGGCAGATCTGCTCGGTGATCCCTTCCATACCGGACCCGTCGCGGGCAACCCGTCATGCACTCCGCCGTCCGGTCCTACGCGAACCCGCACTCAGTGGTTCAACCCCTGCGCCTTTAAAGCTCCCAGCATCGGCACACTGGGTAACGCGCCACGCAACTTCATCCAGGCCCAAACCTACTGGGGCCTGGACACGTCAATCCACCGGCTGTTCCCGATCAAAGAGAGCCTTGCATTGAAGATCGATGTTGAGGCGTTCAACGTGCTCAACCACCCGGTACTGGGCAGTCCGGCGTCAAGCGTCACTACGCAGGCGAACTTTGGTCAGATCAGCACGCTGGCGTATGGAAACGCACAACGCATCCTGCAGTTCGCAGTAAAGCTTCAGTTCTAAATACACTGGCGTCTTTTGGATGGAATGCAATCTGGATCAGCTTGAGGCTTCCCATGGATTTCCGTTGGGAGGCCTGAGCTGCACGTACTACACCTCGTCTCGGCTGGAGCGCCATCCGTTTGCTGTCGCCTCGACTTTGGAATCCTCTTGCCACACTGCGCCGTCCGGATAACGGTAGAGGTCCAGCGACTCGGGGTAGATTTCGATGCTGTATCCAGGGGCTTCCGGAAGGAGGTAGCGACCGCGACGAATGCGCACCGGGTCGACGAAATGCTCGTGCAGATGATCGACGTACTCGATCACGCGATTCTCAAGACTTCGGGAGACGCAGATGAAGTCGAACGCCGAAAGGTGCTGCACGTATTCGCAGAGGCCGACCCCTCCTGCATGGGGACATGCCGGGATATTGAACTTTGCCGCCATGAGCAGAATCGCGAGATTCTCGTTCACGCCGGCGACGCGGCAACTGTCTATCTGGCAGACGTCGATTGCGCCCGCCTGGAATAGTTGTTTGAAGATTATGCGGTTCTGGCAGTGCTCGCCGGTAGCGATGCGAACCGGTGCGACTGCGGCACGAATGCGCGCGTGCCCCAGAATGTCGTCGGGGCTGGTTGGCTCCTCCATCCACCAGGGCTGCAGTTCGGCAAGTTCGCGGGTGCGCTGGATCGCTTCGTCAACGCCCCACTTCTGGTTCGCATCCACCATCAGCTTGTTGGTCCAGCCAATCTCTTCTCGTACCAAGCGGCCGCGGCGAATGTCGTCCTGCGGATGGCCGCCAACCTTGAGCTTGAAATGGGACCAGCCCTCGGCCAGGGCTTTGTGGCATAGCAGACGGATTTTTTCATCACTGAAGCCGAACCAGCCGACTGAGGTCGTGTAAGCCGGGTAGCCCTCGCGCAGGAGCAGGTCGATGCGTTCCTGCTTGCCGGCGAGTCCTTGCTCGAGGATGGCGCGGGCCTCTTCTCGCGTGAGGGCGTCGTCGATGTAGCGGAACTCGATGGCGGAGAGGACCTGTTCCGGATCGAGCTCGGCGAGGAGTCTCCAAAGGGGCTTTTTTTCGGAGCGCGCGTAGAGATCCCAAACCGCGTTGATCAAAGCGCCGGCCGCGAGGTGAATGACGCCCTTCTCCGGGCCAAGCCAGCGGAACTGGCTGTCGTCGGTCAACTGGCGGCAGAAGGCAGCCATGTTTGTGGTGAGCGACTCAAGCGTTCTGCCTTTGACGAAACGCGCGAGGTACTCAAGGGCCAGGACACACAACTCGTTTCCACGGCCCAGGGTGAAGGTCAGGCCATAGCCTTCAAGTCCATTGTTCGTCTCGAGGATGCAGTAGGCGGCTGAGTAGTCCGGATCTTTATTGACTGCGTCCGAGCCGATATTGTTCCGCGAGGTCGGAAACCGGAGGTCTGTGACACGAACGTTGGTAATGACAGTCTCACTCACTTAGCGTCAACGTCCTCTCAATTCAATGGTGTCAATTTCAAAGATAGTCCTCAGAAGACGATTACTGCCGGGTTGCTTACGATCATCGAGGGCGAATCTTCTTAAGTTATAAACTAATTTCTATTCCCGAAATAGTGTATTTGTCGATGAAAACTCAAGGGTCGGCTGGCGCTATCTTTGTCCTGAACAACAAGCGGCGGACGAGCGTTTAGGTAGCCGGAAGATCTCGAAGGGTTTCAGGCCCGGATCGGACGAGGTGTGGCTTTTTTCGCGCCGCCCGGGGCCGGGCTGCCGGCGCCGGCTTGGCCTGGGGCATCGCGCCCATAGCCTCCGATATCTTTCTGCTGGCTTCGCGCAGGGAGTTCACTGCATCGGGGATACCGATCGTATCCTCGAGCCGCTTTACAAAAGGAACGGTCAAACCAGCAATCGCCTGGCCCTGGACATTGAGAACAGGAAAGCTGATGTTCACGACGCCGGCGACCTCATAGCTTGCGCGCCGCTCATGGCCACGCGCCAGGATCTTCGCCAGATGTTCGTCGAGGTCGACCGGCTTTCGTTTTTTGCTCTCCGACCGCCACTCTTCGATGGCTCGCTCGCGTGCGTCCTCGTTTAAGTGCGCAAGGATGACGTGGCCGGTCGCCGCGTGCATCAGGTCTACCTTCGAGCCCATTTTGACGTAGAAACCCGTGGACTCGGGCGAATCGACCTGAGCAAGGATGACGATGTGGCCGCCGTCTATGATACCCATGTGGCAGGACTGGCGCAGTTCATGGGACAGCCAGTGCATGATCGGCAGCGCCTCCGTGACGAGCCGCTTGGTGGGCGGATGCTCCTGCGCGAGACGGAAGAGGCGGAGGGTCAGATGGTACCGCTCTTTGTTTGGGGACTGGGCCAGGTATCCGCGCTGTTCGAGGCACAGGATCATTCTGAATATTTCGGAGACAGTACGGTTGAGCCGCCGGGCCGCCTCGCTCACTGTCAGCCCTTCCGGTGTACTGGCGAACAGCTCCAGAATATCGAGGCCCTTTTCCAGTGCGGGCGTCGGATAGTACCGCTTAACGTCGCGTTTCGTCATAGGCTTGCGGGATGTTGCATCCCTCTAAGACAACCTACCAGAAGTCACCCGCTTCGACACGAAACTCGCTCTCTTTCGTACAAATGTTATCCCATGGTTGTCCGCAATTCGGTGGGTCAGAATAGAGGAGCGCCGCACAGCAGGTTAATGCGTCACCGTTCGTATCAGGCCGTGGTCTTTGACTCTCAGCTTGCTCACGTGCACGTCGTAGCCTGTCCCTGGCAGCAGCGATTCGAGCGCGAACGAGTCCGTCCCATCCGCCTTCACCTCGCAGTACCGGTACACTCCGACCTCGCCTTCGGCGGTCTCACGCCCATGCGATGCCCCGTCGAGAAACTGCTGCGCATCGGCGACCGTTGCCGTTTTGTGTTCTTTGCCTGCGGCTAACCCTTCCGCCGCATACGATCGCACCAGCTTGATCCAATAGCGTCAACAACTCTGTGTCGCTGAAGATGTCGGCCCAGATGACCTCTCCGTGCAACGCCACCACCACACCCACGGCGTGCTCCTGGCGCAGAGATGCGAGTGCCTGCTCTCGGCTCGGCACCAGCCCGGCAGCAGTCTCATCTACTTTTGCGCTAACGGTCTGCGTCTGCATTGCCTTCGCGTAACTTGTTGTGGGCAGCGTGGGGGCCTCGCTCGATCCATGCACTGCAAGTGAGTCTGGCTGCACCTGCACTGTGCTACTTGCCGATCCGCGACTGTTCACCATGCCCATTGCGGGGGCTGCGGCCACGGCCATCGTAGAGATCGCTCCGTCGACCGAATTCCACACCTGCTGCTGGTCCTTTGCGACCATCGCCTCCTGCCGCACCGCAGGTTGCACCATAAAGCTCCCCGTCGATGTCTTCGCCGTTGCGCCAAATTTCTCCGAGCTCTCTGTCCACCGTCCATGTTCGATACAGAAGACGGAGAGATCAATTGGATCTCCGCCTGCCGGCACAATTCTGTCCTTCGCAATGACGCGGTCCTGCTTGCCTCCGGTTACGATCTCTCCGGCCAGCAACAGCAGAGGCCGCTTCGAGTTGTTCACGAGCACCAAGGTGTTCACCTAGTCTCCGCGATAAGGAAGCACCGCCCCACCGCGCGACCGCACCAGTCCGCGCACCCGTCCGGCCTCCGTCACCTCCACTTCGCCGTTCTTCAGCCCTTCATCAAGCGTCAAAAACTGATCTGCGGGTGGCATCTTGCCGCCCGCGCGCACCACCGGGAACAGCGTCAGGTCCCCGCTCTCGATCGGCTTCAATACCTTGTAACCGCTGCCCTCTGCCGGGCCCGCCGCTACGGGCTGATACTGTCCAACCGCCAAGACCGACGCCATCACCGTTGCGAACACTGGCGCTAGACGCACCTTTACCATCGCAAGCCTCCCTCATCGACGCCATATCTGCCGGCTTCTGACTTAAGAACGCGGCCTCCAATTTTTCTTGCAAAGTTTTTTGTAAGGTTTTTCGGTGCCGCTTCGTCCAATTCAGTGGAGTATCTTCAAATCGTGGACACGGCCTCTCCACATTCCGGCGATCTTACTCTCTCGCTGCCGTCCAGCCAGCCGCTCGCTGCTGAAGAACTCCCCTCCCCAGCACAGATTCCTGCTGCGCTTTTTGAGGAACTCTGGCTTACCTCGCAGGCCGAAGCGGTCCAGCTTAGCCGCTCTGAATTCGCCGCTAAACTGGCCACGCTCGGCACCAAGCACAACTACGGTTTACCCTGCGAAGCTGTGCCCAGTGCAACGAACGTCGCGTCATTTTTCCGCGCGTTGCATCTTCCCGACCTCGCGCTCGCCCACGCTTGCGCGCTTGGCCGTGAGGTCGCCTGGGAGCGTTTTTTCACTCTCTATCGCAAGCCGCTCACGGAAGCTGCCGTCGCTATCACGGGCTCTGGCACTCTGGGCCACGACCTCGCCGACTCCCTCCACTCTCAGCTATTCGGTCTCACCGAACGGGACGGTGAACGCCGCTCTCCTCTCGAGGCCTGCGCGGGGCGGGGCACGCTCATGGGCTGGCTTCGCACTACACTAGTCCAGCGTCACATCGATCATTACCGTCACACGCGTCGCGAATCTCCTCTCGAGGCACAAGATCCGCCTGCGCCGCCGACGGTCGAAACTGCATCACCCGTCGTAACGCAAAAACTTCAAATCGCGATCGTGTATACGCTCCAAGCTCTCTCTCCAGAAGACCGTTTTCTGCTGTCCTCCTACTTTCTCGACCAACACACGCTTCGACAGATCGCCCAACTTCTGCGGGTGCATGAGGCTACGGTTAGCCGCAAACTCAACCGCCTAACTGTCGACCTGCGCAAACGCCTTCTGAAGAGCCTGCAGACCTCAGGCCTCAGCAGGCGCGGCGCCGAAGAAGCTCTCGGCACCGACCCGCGCGACCTTACCATCAACCTGCGAAGTCTTCTGCAAACTCCGGGGTCTCGAGCGTTCTCAGATGAGACATGCTCCCTGGATCAGACACCATGAGCGAATTTCTCCATCCCGGCCATCACCCGGACGCGGATCAACTCAGCGCTTTCGCCGAACAGGTCCTGCCCGATCACGAGCGTTTGGAGACGCTTGCTCATCTTTCGGAGTGTGCCGATTGCAGACAGATCGTGTTTCTTGCGCAGCGAGCGCAGGGAACGCAAGCCCCCTTGGCCGATGCTCCCCTCGGCCGCTTCGGCTGGTTGAGAAATTGGCGCAATCTCTGGCCTGTGGCCGCTGCCCTCGCCTGCGGGTTATTCGTCGTCGCTGCTTTCCTGCAGCGTCGCCACCCCACGGACGTACCTCAAAAATCTGACATCGCGATGGAATCCGGTGCGCCCGTACCAGCTTCGCAGGCGCACCTTCCCCAGTCCGTTGTTCCAGGAGTTCCACCATCGCCGAAACCGTCCACCACACGAAGCGTGAGTTCTTCGCCACACGCAGCGCCTGCTTCACCGCACTCAGGCGTCGGCGGAATTGCGTCCGTACACGGTGATCTGGCTACGGACCACCTTGCCAACAATCTGTCTGTGTTCAGCCCCAATGCACTTGCGACCGGCCGGCAATCAGCCTATGCATTGTCCGCCGACTCTTCCTCGCTGAGTAGTGATGTTGGTTCCCCTGTTGCGCAGGCACCTCCATTGCTGGAAAAGAAGAACAACCCGCTAAACGTCGACGGAGGGCAAACGGCGGCTTTACAGTCTCAAAATCAGCTGTTCCCGCAACAGGCTATTGTCCCTCGCCCTTTGAGCGGGCCAAGTCAAAGCGACATACAACGCAGCGCAAGCCAGACGGTTTCGATCACAGGTGCGGCCCCTGCCCTTCAAACCGAGAGCGCTGCTGTCTCAGCCAGTGTCTCCAGCCTCGGCACGGCAGCCCAGGCCAAAAGTATAAGAGCCCCTTTGCCGAGCAAGCGACCGGCAGTATCCACCATTTCGAACGGGCTCGAGACCCTCGCCGTGGATTCGGCAGGCGATCTCTTTGTCTGTGAAGATGCCGGCATACGATGGCGACGCGTCGCGCATCAGTGGACGGGGAAGGCAATCAAAGTCAGCGTGGCCTCCCCAGCCTCAATGACGCAACCCGTTCCGGGCAAGAGCCTATCCGCCGGCGCGACAGCATCTACAAACTTCGAATCAGCAACCCCGACTGCCGTTGCACCGAGAGTTGGCTTCGAACTCACCACCGACATTGGTGCGATCTGGTCCAGCCCTGATGGACTCGTTTGGAAACAGCGATGATCACAATAGGGCTTGGATCTTGCCAGCGCGCCTCTGGTTGTACTTCTTCCCGAGTACTCCACAACTTTTTCTTATGCAGTTTCACTTCGCCCCAGAAGCCGGGGGAATTTCCCTCTCCAATACAACTGCCGTGCTGTCGTAATCATCATGCAAGCGCAGCGATATTCCTCGCGTCATCAGCAGAGCACCGGAAACAGTGCTCTCCTCGAAGGCGAACGGGCGAATAGAGGCCTCCGAACTGCTTTGATCTCAGGTACACAAACAAGACCGACTGTTTACCGTCAGCTCCGACGTATTGAACACTCGTAGGCCCTTTCTCCCCTGGACGTGTCAATCGATAGAGTTGACCCGTCTGGATGGTTGTTCTGATTTGCCTATAGAACGAGACCAGATGCGCGCCTTCTTGAAGCTCCGAACTGGTCCAATGATTCAGGTTCCCGCCGATCCCAAGCGCTCCCTGCATTGCAGTGAGAAAGCGGAACTGGAGCGGCACGCGTACCAAGTCTCGAGAATCGGGAATATCCGTTACCCACACGACCATAGTCATTGGAGCATATGCATGAGAGAACCCATCCTGAATCTGTAGCCTGTCCAATGCATCCGTATTATCCGAGGGCCATACCTCATCGGTGTAGTGGAGGATGCCGAGATCTACCCTCCCACCGCCTCCTGAGCACGATTCAATCTCAAGGCGGGGATGTCGTTTGCGGAGGCGGTCGAGAATGTCATAGAGATTCTCAACATATTTGACATAGATCCGTTTCTGCTCATCACGTGGCGCAGCGTCCCACCCAGGTTCGGACCAGTTCCTGTTGTAGTCCCATTTGAGAAAGGCAATATCATTCTGACTCACAAGCCGGTCCAGAAACGAAAAGATGAAGTCCTTTACGTCTTGTCGCGCAAGATTGAGCACCAATTGATTTCTGCCTTCGGTACGCTGTCGTCCTGGAAAGCTCATGACCCAGTCGGGATGCTTGCGATAGAGATCACTATCGGGATTCACCATCTCAGGTTCCACCCAC
>Ga0137385_10005736_pt1 | contig 10922 bp, 10 predicted proteins | sample SagtaG_FD_104921 | JGI IMG/M metagenome (GOLD analysis project Ga0137385, IMG submission 104921) | Vadose zone soil microbial communities from Sagehorn Ranch, Mendocino, California, USA - Sage2_R_80_16 metaG | ecosystem: Environmental > Terrestrial > Soil > Vadose zone | place: USA: California...
CACTGATACTCGCGTTCGCGACTGAGATGCAACCGGGGGACACAGAGGGCATGGCGCTTGCCTCTCAAGCTATGTGAAACAAATGTGACTATAGAAGCGCTTGCTGGAGTCAATACGGTGTCACATCGATGGGTTCTGGTCCGGGCGGGTTGGCTCGGTGAGGGTGTCCAGCAGCAGGTGGGTGTCCTGCTGGAAGACCCTGATCTCGGCGACGAGCCCGCCGATGACGGCGAATAGCTCGACGACGTCGACTGTTGCCGAGCGGCCGGTGGCCCTGGCCGTCCACGTCTGGGTGGTCACCTGCACCACGGTCTGGCCGCAGCCCAGGATCCGGGGCGGGCTGATGGTCCGCTCCCAGAAACGTCCGAAGATGGCGCCCATCGCGGCGACGCCGTCGTGGCCGTGGTGCCAGCCGCCGTGCGGCAGTGACGCGGGCTGCTGGATGCGGATGCCGGGGTGGAACAGGCGCAGCGCGCCGGGGGTGTCCCCGGCCTGAAAGCGGCGGGCTAGTTCGGTGATGACCGCGGCGGGGTCCATGTCTGCGGTTCGCCGCGGGTCAGCGGCGGCGGCGGGCGGGCTCGATGGCGGGGAAGAAGCCCTTGACGGTGCCCGCGCTGATCAGGGCCAGGGCGCGGTCGCGGTCGTATGTCCTGGCGTGGTGGCTTTCCAGGGCCAGGATCAGGGCCATGCCCATCACGGCGCGGGCGGAGATGTCGGGGGACTCGAACGGGAAGCCGTACCGGTCCTCGACCTCGCGCCAGGCCTCGGCCAGGCGGTCCATGGCCACGGCGAAGTTCTCGCGGTAGAACCGCCGGGCTACCTGGGGGTCTCCGAACAGGACCAGGCCGAGCAGCGGGAGGACCTGGTCCAGGGTGGAGGTGAGCTGCCGGTACAGGCCGGTCATCGTCTCCAGCTGGCGGGCCGGCGTCAGCGGCTCGTCGCGGTCCACCGCCGCGGTGGCGGCGACCAGGTCATCGACCGCCTTTTTCAGCGGCTCGACCACGGCCTCGATGAACAGCTGGTCCTTGCTCTCGAAGTGGCGGTAGATCACCCCTTCGCTGATGCCGCTGTGCTCGGCAATCACCTTGATGGTGGTGCCGTTCATGTCGCCGGTCTCGGTGAACGCGCGCCTGGCCGCGGCCAGGATCGAGGTCTTGCGGGCCTCGGCGGTCAGCCGCCGCCGCGGCCCCGGCCCGCCCCCGGCCGCCCCCGCCGGGTGAACCGCCGCCTTAGCCACCAGGCGCCCCCGCCCCGCCCGCGATAAGTATGCGCATACTCTCATCGTAACCGGTCACGCACCGGCGGACCGGGGCGGTCGCCGGAGTGTGCCGACCGGGCGCCCAGCCTCTTGCAGAGTAAATACTTAATCATTATGATGCCCCCGACACCGTGGTCTCACCAGCCCTAAAGGGGTGGGAAATGAGCCAGCTCAAGCGATCCCTCGCCGCGCTCGCCGACACATTGCTGCCGGCCGCGGCCCGCAGCGGCACATCGACGCCCGGAGCCTCGGCATCAGCCAGGGAACCGATGAAGGATCAAGAGGGCTTCTGGCCGATAGCCGCCCAGTTGCGGGCCGATCGCCGCTGGGCGCGGCGGATCATGTGGACCGGCGTCACCTGCAGGCTGGCTTTCCTGACGCTGCGCGCCGTAGCGCTGATGGCGCCCGCCGGAATACTCCTGATTGTGTAACGCCGGCCATGGCGCGCCCCGACGGAGAGACAGCCACCTGTAACGCCGGCCATGGCGCGCCCCGACGGAGAGACAGCCACCGGGAACCGGCCGGGGGGCCGGTGACCGCCGGAGCCTTACTCGCCGCTCATCGGGCCACAGGAGTGGCGCCTGACACGTTCTGAGTTCAAATACGGTCAGCGACCAGGCAGAAGCAGAAACGGAAAGACCGTTCTTCGTAACGGCGAAGGAAATGTTCCAAATATCGGTAATATACCTGTAAATCTCCGCTTTCGGCTGCTAGCGTCGCCTTGATCCTGAGGCGCCCACGAGGCACTATCACGATCCGTAGTTTCTTAGGCCTTAGCTCGATAACGACAGGAAGCACGATGAGCCGGGGAAGAACTGCACGGGAGCCGGGAGATGCCCCCACGGGAGGCCAGCACCGGTTGCCTGGCGGGCCGCAGGCGTCCACGTACCGCTCGGGCCGTGGTACCCGCGGCTACCAGGACCGTCAGCGACCGATCAGATCCACGCTCACCGTCCTGCTGATCATCCCGCTGGTCTCGCTGGTAGCGCTGTGGGCCTACGCCGCGAGCGGCACGGTCGGGGCTGCCATCGCCAAGCGCAGCTCCGACACGGCTAACCGGATCATCGGCGCTCCGACCCAGGCGCTGTTCCAGGAGTTGGTGCTTGAGCGCACGGACACCTTCATCTGGCTGAGCGCGCATCGCCAGCTGCCCCGCGCCGGACTCGATGCGCAGCGCAAGCACACCGATGCCGCCGTGGCGGCGTTCCGCGCGGCGGCCGCACAGGCGGCCGGCGTGCAAGTCCCGCTGGCCAGGTCGGCGATGGCGACGGTGGCCGCGAAGTTCGGTCAGCTTCCCCAGATCCGGGCGGCGGTCGACGCGGGCACCCTCCAGCCGCTGGCGGCGTTCCAGGCCTATAACGGCGTCTACGACGCGTCGTTCACGCTCGGCCACGGCGCGCTGGCCGACCCTGGCATGGGGGTCGTGCTCTACGAGCAGGGCGAGGGGGCCGCCGACGAAGGGGAGGCGCTGGAATACATCGGCCGGGAGGCCGCCCTGGTGGGCGGCGCGCTGGTCTCGGGCGGCCGGATGTCCGCGGCCGAGCACCAGTTGTTCACGCAGTACGTCGGCGAGCAGCGGCTCATGGAGCAGGTCGGGGAATCGCCGGGGTACTGGCAGCAGAACCAGGACCCTTACCTCCAGGTTTTCGCCTCGCCCGTGTACCGGGGGTTCAAGGCGATGGAGGACCGGATCGCCGCGGCTAGCCCCGGTGCCCGGATTCCGGTGAGCCCCGCCGCCTGGCAGGCGGGCCTGACGTCGGTCATGGGCCCGTTCATCGGCGCGGAGAACCTCGCCCGCGCTGACACGACCAGGGGAGCCTCCCATGCCGGCAACGTCATCCTGCTGCGCCTGTTCATCGTCGGCGGGGCCGGTCTGGTAGCGGTCATTCTCTCCGCCCTCCTGCTGCTGGGGTTCGGCAATCGCATCACCCGCGAGCTGACCGGCTTCAAGAAGGCGGTGCGCGCACTGGCCGACGAGCGGCTGCCCGCCGTGGTCAGCCGGCTGCGCAAGGGCGAGGACGTGGACGTGGAGGCCGAGGCGCCGCCGCTGGCGCTGCGGACCAGGACCCGGGAGGTAACCGAGACCGCCGACGCGTTCTCCGCGGTGCAGCGGACCGCGGTGGAGGCGGCGGTCGGCCAGGCCCAGCTGCGCAAGGGAGTCAGCAACGTCTTCCGCAGCCTGGCCCGGCGCAACCAGTCCCTGCTGCAAAGGCAGCTGAAGATGCTGGACGAGATGGAGCGCGGCACGCACGACCCCGAGGCGCTCGCCCAGCTGTTCCGGCTGGACCAGCTGACCACGCGCATGCGGCGGCAGGCGGAAGGCCTGATCATCTTGTCCGGCGCGGCGGCTGGGCGCGGCTGGCGCCAGCCGGTCCCGGTCGTCGAGGTGCTGCGCGGCGCGATCGGCGAGATCGAGGACTACGTCCGGGTGGACATGGTCACCGACTCCCACGACCTCATCCCCGGCGCCGCCGTGGCCGACGTGACCCACCTGCTGGCCGAACTGATCGAGAACGCCACGCTCTACTCGCCGCCGAACACCCGCGTCCGGGTCAGCGCCAGCCGGGTGGCTAACGGCTTCGTGGTGGAGATCGAGGACCGCGGGCTCGGCATCCCCGCCGAGACGCTGGCCGTGCTCAACGACCGGCTGGTCCGGCCGCCCGAGTTCGACCTGGCCGACAGCGACCAGCTCGGCCTGTTCGTGGTCAGCCGGCTGGCCGCCAGGCACGGGATCAAGATCTCGCTGCGCGGGTCGGCCTACGGCGGGACCGCCTCCATCGTGCTGCTGCCGCACCACCTCGTCGTGACCGAGGAGGATCCCGCCGCCCAGACGCCCGCGCCAGCCGCCGTCGCCGCGCTCGGCCGGGCCGCGGACACCGCGGCGACCAGGCCGTCGCCGCGCCTCGAACTCAACGCGAGGGCAGGCTACGCGGAGCCAGGGAACGTACGGACCCAGCACCCGCCCTGGGCCGAACGGCCGGACGAGACCACCGCCCCCGCTCAGCAGACGGCCAGCCCGGATGACCGGATGCCCGCCAGCGCGGACTCGCCCCTGGGGCTGCCCCGCCGGATGCGCCAGGCCAACCTGGCGCCGCAGCTCCGCGACGCCCCGCCCGCCGCGGCCGGCGGCGGCCAGCACGAGGCGCGCTCGGCCGATCAGGTGCGGGCCATGATCTCATCCATCCAGCAGGGCTGGCGCAGCGGCCGGGCCGCGGCCGACCGGCTGGGGGAGGACCCGCCGGCCGGGAATCCCGGCTCCGGCCACGGCGAGGCCGGGCGATGACCTCCAGATCGGCTCCCGGCGGCCTGAACTGGCTGCTGGAGAACCTGGTCTCGACGGTCCACCGCGTCCGTCAGGCGGTCATCCTCTCGCCTGACGGCCTGCCCCTGGGCAACTCCCCGGGGCTCAGCGAGGACGACGCTGACCACCTGGCCGCCCTGGCCGCCGGCGTGCAGAGCCTGGCCCGCGGTGCGGGCCAGCGATTTGCCGGCGGCGAGGTCCGCCAGACCATCATCGAGATGGACGCGGCGCTGCTGTTCATCACTGCGGCCGGCCAGGGCACCTGCCTGGCCGTGCTGGCCGAGGTGGACGCCGACGCTGGCCTTATCGCCTACGAGATGGCCGTCCTGGTCAAGCGCGTGGGCCAGCACATGGTGGCCAATCCCAGGTTCCCCGCAAACCACACCACCTCTGGGTGAGCCCGGACCATGAGCTCAGACGATGACAGATGGATGGACTGGGACTCCGGACCGGTGGCCCGGCCCTACACCCTCACCGGCGGCCGGACACGCCCGAGAGGTGAGCGGTACTTCAACCTGATCGACATCGTCGCCTGCACCGGCCGGCCGGCGGAAAGCTTCTCCTTCACCCCCGAACGCAGCCAGATCCTCGACCTGTGCCGCGACCCCATCGCCGTCGCCGACCTGGCCTCGGCCGTGGGTCTCCCGCTCGGCGTGGTCCGCGTCCTGCTCGACGACCTCGTCCACGAGGGCCTGATCGAGGTGCGGGTCGCGGCGCCACGAGGCCGGATGACCGACAAGCACCTGCTCAAGCAGGTCCTCGACGGACTGCACGCGCTGTGATGCCGGCAGGTAGCCACGCCCGTTCGGGATCATTAGAAAGCTTCCGAACGGACCGGGTCCGCGGCCCTGCCTCACCCCCGCGGCCTCGCCGACCCGGTCCTTGTCATCGGCGGCTGCCATTGACAAGGCGATCCAGCATCCCCAAAATGGTCTAAAAATCAGTCCTTTAGACCACACGGGTGCGTACATGCGGAATAGCCCGGCCGGGGCGGCGCCCGGCGGCGTCGCGCAGGCCTCCTACGCCGAGCCCTTCGGTGCCCTGCTGGCCCCCGTGCCGATGCGCACCGCCGGCCAGCGGATCGCCGAGCGGCTGGTCACCGCGATCGCGCTCGGCGAGTTCGAGCCAGGCCAGCGGCTGCCCACCGAGCGGGAGCTCTCCGCCACGCTGGAGGTAAGCCGGACCACGGTGCGCGAGGCGCTGCAGCGGCTGCAGGCCGCGGGCTACGTCACCACCAGGCGCGGCCGCGGCGGCGGCACCTTCATCCACACCGGCGCGGGCCCGAGCTCCGATGAGATGATCAAGCGCACGCTGGACCCGGCCTGGGACGAGCTGACCGAGCTGCTGGACTACCGGCGGCTCGTCGAGGCGCAGATCGCGCGCACCGCGGCCGAGCGGCGATCCGACGCGGACATCGACGCGATCCGCCGGGCCGTCGGCGAGTACGCGCACGCCACCGGCCGGGACGCCCGCCGGCTGGCGGACCACGCCCTGCACCAGGCGATCGCCCGCGCCACGCACAACTCCCGCCTGGTCGACCTGTCCGCGCGGATCCGCCGGGAGGTCGGCCTGGGCTTCGACGCCGAGCCGTTTACCCCCGGGATGCGGCAGCGGGCGCTGCGGCAGCATCCCACGCTGGCCAAGGCGGTCATCGCCGGGGATCCGGCCCGCGCCGCCCGGCTGGCCGCCAGCCATTTCTCGCTCACCGAGGACATGCTCACCGAGTTGCATGCCCGCCTGCACCTGCGATCAGGAGGGGAAACCGATGCCCGTAGCCAGGGTGAATGACATCGAGCTGAACTACAAGCTGGAGGGCGACGGCGAGGAGACGATCGTCCTCGTCAACGGCCTCGCCGACGACTTGGAGACGTGGGTGCTCCAGATGGACGATTTCCTGGCCGAGGGCTACCGGGTGCTGCGGTTCGACAACCGCGGGATCGGGGCGAGCTCCAAGCCGGCCGGCCCCTATACGAGCCGGATGCTCGCCGACGACGCGAAGGCGCTGGCCGATTCGCTCGGCATCACCGGCTTCCACCTGATGGGCGTGTCCATGGGCGGGATGATCGCCCAGGAATACGCGCTCGCCTACCCCGGTGACCTGCGCTCGGTCACGTTCGCGTGCACGTACGCGGCGCCCGGGCCGTTCTGCTCCCGGATGTTCGCGATGTGGGCCGACATGGCCCCCGTGCTCGGCGTCCCGTTCGTCATGCGCGACGTCACGCTCTGGGCGTTCACGGTGCCGTTCTTCGAGGAACGGGGCGCCGAGCTCGCCGAGTTCGAGACCGCGATGCGGTACATGGACCAGCCGGTCCACGCGTATCTCGCCCAGCTCGCCGTGATCCAGGGGCACGACACCATGAGCCGTCTCGGCGAGATCACCACGCCGGCCCTCGTGCTGGCCGGCGAGGAGGACATCCTCATCCCCGTCTCACTGTCGCGGCGGATCCACGAGGGCATCCCCGGCTCGCAGTGGGCTACGACCAAGGGCGGTCATGGCTGCGTCTGGGAGCACTCGGCCGAATTCAACCGGACCTACCTCGACTTTGTCAGTCGGCACAGAAAGGGCTAGCCATGGCCACCGTCCCGAAAGCCGCCAAGGCGCGGCAGTCGCTGCAGCACGGCCAGCTCGGCCTGTTCGGCGTGATTATGCCGGGCGTCGCGCAGGTCGCGCCGGCGTTCAACCTCTTTTTCACCACCGGGCTGATGGTCAGTCTGGCCGGCGCCTCGGCGCCACTGATCTTCCTGATTTCGATGGTGGGCATGGTGGCCACGGCGAGCAGCCTGGCGCAATTCGCCAGCATTTACCCCAGCGCCGGATCGTTCATCACCTACATCACCCGAGCCATCGGCACTAAGGTGGCGCTGGCGGTCGGCGTGATCACGATCCTGGGGTACATCATCGCGTTCGGCGGCATTTACATATTCGTCGGCAGCTATATCGTGCAGAACGTATTCGGCAATCCCCATATCTGGGGGTTGACCCAGATCGTCACGATCGCCTACGGCGTGCTCGTGGTGGCGCCGGTGGTCCTGGGCCTGCGGTTCGGGGTCCGGGTGACCGTCGCCCTGTACGCGTTCGAGGTCATCCTGCTGCTGGTGATGAGCATCACGATCCTGGTCAGGGGCGGCCACGACGGGCTGTCAGGCACGCCGTTCGGCTGGCCGAGTGGCTCTACCGACGTGCTGCTCACGTTCAGCCTCGCGGTGCTCGCCTTCGGCGGGTTCGAGGCCGCCGCCCCGCTGGCCGAGGAGACCCAGAACCCGCGGCGCAACGTGCCGATCGCGGTCATCGGCGCCGTCATCATCAGCGGCATCATCTACGTCGTCGGCTCCTACGCGCTGGTCACCGCGTTCGGGGTGGGGCACACCTCGGCGCTGGCCACCGATCCGAACCCGTTCCGCACCGCGGCCCATGCCTTCATCCCGTTCGTCGCCCCGCTCATCACCTGGATCTTCCTGTCCAGCGTGACGAGTTCCTACGTGGCGGCCAACACCCAGACGTCGCGGGTGATCTTCGCGGGTGCGCGCGGCGGGCTGTGGAGCCGGTCGCTGGCCGGGGTCAGCCCCCGGTTCCGCACGCCGGCCGCCGCGGCGGTCGCGTTCGTGGCGCCCAGCATCGCCATCGGCGTCATATCCACGGCGTTCACCAGCCCGGCCACCGCGTCCGGCTTCCTGTCCACGTACGGGATCCTCGGCCTGGTGATCATGTACCTGGCCGCGAACGCCGCCCTCGTCGTGGACTGGGCCAGGCTGCGCCGCCGCGGCGTCCGCAAGAACCCCTGGCTGTGGGTGGTCGTCCCGGTGATCGGGATCGCCGTGCTGGCCATCCCGGTCTGGGGTGACCTGCGGCCGGGCCAGGCCAGCCCGTACAACACCCTGCCCTGGCTGACGATCGCGCTGGTCGCGGCCGGGATCATCTACGCGCTTGTCCTCGCGCGGCTGCGCCCGCGGGTGCTCGAGCAGGCACCTGCGCTGCTCGAAGGCGGGGACGGCGAGGACCCGGCCACGAACCCGCTGGCGGTATCCGGCTAGACCCGTACGCAGAGCACCGGCCGGCCGCGCCCGAGGCGCGGCCGGCCGTCGTGCGTGAGGCGCGGCCACATGGCCCCGTCGTGCGCGGGCACACAGTTGCCCGTCCGGCACGAACGTTAAGAGTTTCTTATGCCTTACTCCGAGCCTTTCAGCCTCAAGCACACCAATGGTAGATGTACTCATAAGCAACCACATCCGGTATCTCGGCGCGGAGAAGCAGCGTATGTATTACAGGCGCACCCTGCGGCCGGGATCCTCCGGCGGCACTAACGGTCCTGAGGAACGGCAGCCCTCTGTTCAGCCCGGGCAACAGCCCCCTGTTCGGCGCGAACGGAAACCCCCTGCTCAGCCCGGCTGGCAGCGCCCGGTTCAGCCCGGCTGAAAGCCCCCTGCTCAGCCAGGTCGGCGGGCGGCGGGCGCTTCGCGCCGCCCTGGCCCGGGACCGGCGGACGTTCACCCTGGCGCTGTCGGCGGCGGTGGCCGGGGTCACCGCCGCTGTGCTGTTCGGCAGCTTCGCGCCGCTGCACTCCACCTGGATGGCCAGCGGCGCGCCTGGCGCGGCGGGCGGCCCGCCGCCGCAGGCGCCGGTGCCGTGGTCGGCCGCTCCGCTGGGCAGCCCGTCCGGCGCGCCCGTACCGCAGGGTTCGCTGCCGGGGCCGCTGCAGGGTCCGCCGTGGCGTCCAGGCGAGAGGCCCGCGTCACCGCGCCCGCGCCGGCCCGAGCCCGGGCCGCGCACCAGCCGGGACACGGGCGTCAGTCAGGAAGCCCGCACCAGAACGGGAGCCAGCGCCGGCCAGGGAGCCGCCGCCGGCGTGCACACCGGTAAAGGAAAGGGCGCCAGCGGCTCGTCCTCCCCGCCGCCGGGCCAGGCCAGGCGAGCGCCGAAGGTGGTGGTCAGGTACCTCGTCGACCGCCAGTGGCCGGGCGGCTTCCAGGCCCAGGTGCAGGTCATCAACAACGGCACCCAGCCCATCGCCGACTGGCAGGTCGTCGTGGCGCTGCCCGCCGATACGGTGACCTCGGTCCAGAACGCGAGCGGATTCGTCAGCAACCACATCCTGCTGCTGAGCCCGGCCAGCGCGGCCCAGGTCGTGCCGCCCGGCGGCGGCACCCTGGATGTCTTCTTCGTCGCCTCGGGCACGGAGACGGTCCCCGCGGCCTGCGCCTTCAACCGGACGACCTGCGGCTAAAGCAAACGTCCCGGGCGGGCCAGGCCCGCCCGGGACGTCCGCCCGGTGTACTGCCTCACCACCTGCCGGTCGCGGCCATCTGCCGGTCGTGGCGGCCCGTCTCGGTCCTGGTGGTGACCAGCAGGACGAGATAGACAATGGCCGAGACAAAGAACCCGACGAGCCATGAAATGTCCGCGCCGCCGAGGTGACTGACGAGCGGGCCCACATAGTCCGGCTGCGAAACGAACGGCCATTGCGCGGCGAGGCCTATCGCGTATGCCAGAAGCCCGCGCCACGCGAATTTACCGTAAACGCCGTTCGGGATGAAAAACGCCGTGACGTCATAATTGCCCCGGCGAACCAGGAAGTAGTCGGTCAGGTTTACCGCGGACCACGGAATGAAAATGGTCAGTAGCACGTCCAGGAAGTTGGAAAGGTTGCTGACGAAGTGCTTGTACCCGATGACGGCGAGCAGGACGCCTACCGCCATGACGGCCAGGAACGGCCCCACGCGCAGCCATATCGATACCGACTTGAACCGGCGCCACATATTGGCGAAGGCCAGCACCTGGAACCCGCCGGTGTACGCGTTGAGGGTGTCCGAGCCGATCAGGCTCAGCACCAGCATGACCAGCGCCCACTTGCCGGAGATCTTGCCGATCGCGGCGACCGGCGACAGGTCCGGCAGCAAGGCGGCCAGGTACGCGCCGAGCACGCAGGAGAGGACCGTCGTTATCACGTTGCCGCCGTAGATGGTCCAGAACAACCGCCGCCCGTTGGTGTTCACCGGAAGGTACCTGGTGTAGTCGGACACGAACGGCGCCCAGCTCACCATGTCGATGACCAGCAGCGCGGCGCCCGCCAGGAACAGGCCCGCCGTCGGCGCGGTCATGGACGTCTCCTTGGCCGGCAGCGAACCGAACCGGATGCCCTGGATGAGCATGATGATCATCGATATGCCGACCACGACCACGGTCACCTGCATGGCCCGGTGAATCCAGCGGTAGCCGAAGATCCCGATCGCCGCGGCAGGCAAGGCGATGATCACGATCCACTCCGGTATGGAGATCGAGCTGATGACCCCGTTGCCCGCGGTTGCCTCGATGACGAGCTGTGCCGCGATGAAGCCGATGTTCAGCAGGAGGACGCACGGGAACAG
>Ga0137385_10005739_pt1 | contig 10919 bp, 11 predicted proteins | sample SagtaG_FD_104921 | JGI IMG/M metagenome (GOLD analysis project Ga0137385, IMG submission 104921) | Vadose zone soil microbial communities from Sagehorn Ranch, Mendocino, California, USA - Sage2_R_80_16 metaG | ecosystem: Environmental > Terrestrial > Soil > Vadose zone | place: USA: California...
CAAGCGTTTGATGGCGCTAGGCGTCACGCTTGTGGAGGTTGATCTTCCGGACATTTGGCAGGCGACCCAGGCTGCGAGTATTGTCTCGCGATACGAGCCAACAGTGGACATTCCTGCCTATCTGAGCGGCGATCGCTCGCGTCTTACGCTAAACGACATTGCTCGACGGGTTGCGAGTCCGGATGTACGCCTCATCATCCAGGGCATGTTAGATGAGCAGACCAAGGTTTCGAAAGCCGACTATTCCGCAGCCATCAGCACACATCGCCCCAGATTGATCCAGATCTTTGCAAATTGTTTTTCCAGTTCCGGAATCGAAGCGACGAGCTTCCCGACTAGCGCCCTGAGCGCTCGTCCTGTTGGTGATGATGAAACGATTGAACTGAACGGAAATCGACTACCCACGTTTCCAACGTTCATCCGCAATTCAAATCCGGGAAGTAATGCAGGTGTGCCTGGCGTTTCGTTACCAATAGGTCTTACTCCTACCGGTTTGCCAATCGGCCTGGCAATGGACGGTCCAGTCGGAAGCGATCGCCGTCTCCTGGCTATTACCGCTGAAATCTCCAAGCACCTCCCGCGCATTCAGGCCCCGAACGTTAGATCCGGCTAATATCGAGCCGCGCTCCCAAAGGGGTCGAGCTAGATGCCCGCGGCGAACAAGAGGGCCGGCCCAGCAGGCCGGAATCGAGGTGCCACACGTTCCCTATCGCGGAGTGGCGGCGATCGTGCCAGACCTGCTCTCGGGGAGCCTTGCGCATTTCGCCGTCCATCGCGGCCCATGCGGGGAACGCGCTCCTCGCAGCCGCCGCAGCGCGATCAACATCGGCTGCCTTGCCGTGTGCGACCTTGCCGATGGACTTGAGGTCAAACGGCGAGATCGTCTCGAACGTTTCTCCATCGAGCGCGGGCAGGGATTTGCCGCCAATGTGATTAGGCACGCCGTCGGTTTTGAAGCGGGCGAGATAAGCGCCGGCCTTCTGCAGATTGATTTCGAGATCGGTCATTCGCGAACCTCCTTAATGGTTTCGGCTCACACGGCCAGCGACCGAAGCGGATATATATTTAATATGTTAAATAATAAAGCCCCTTGCGATCGGACCGTATCCGCGGTGAGGGCCCGTAGTGCGCCCTCGACTCGTTTCGCGTTAGTAGTCCGTGGAAAAGCGACGTCCTGTCCGGCTGGTAGATACAGTCAGGAGAAATGCTCTTGGGGGACGGAAAGGCTAGGTCACCCACGCCGCTCTTTGCATTCCGCATGTGCTCCGCTGTAGATGCCCAGCAATGCAACTTTGCTCAGGTTGCGGTCAGGCGTTCGATTCCCTTCGTATCGAACCAGCTTGCGAAGGGCGTAGGCCCGCATGGCCCGTAAATAGGGAAAAATGTCATTTCTGTCGCGCGATACTTGGAGCAGATAGGGGCGGACGATTGGATTTGGCGTCGGTGATTAACGCTTTTCCGTGTCGATCGACGATCAAACATAAATAGGGGTGGATATGATTAGTAGGCGAGAATTACTTGTTGGCTGTACCTGCGGCTGCCTCGCCGCGACGGCCGTCGGTATGGTGGCCGTACCGGCTTTGGCGAAGGATTCAACTTCGGATGCTCTGCCATCTGAAATTGGCGGTGTCCGAGTGCCGGACAGCGCGTTGGCCAAGGCGGTGACCGCGCTCGTCAGGGAGGCAAGCCCGGATCCGCTGTTTAACCACGTGACGAGATCCTACGTGTTTGCGAGCAAGCTTGGCGAAGCCAAAAAGCTCAAATTTGATAGCGAATTGCTTTTCGTCGCGGCGATGATGCATGATCTCGGTTTGACTGAACGCTACATGGCAGCGGCTCGGTTTGAAGTTGATGGAGCCGATGCGGCTGCGAAAATCCTGCGCGATCGCAATTATCCGGAATCGAAGATAGATATCGTCTGGGAAGCGATTGCGCTCCACTCGACCATGGAGATCCCCGAACGCAGAGGTCCGGAAGTCGCCCTCCTACACCTCGGAGTGTTTATGGACGGCGGTTATCGTGCAGACAGTTTGCCCAGGGCCCTCCTTGACGAGGTGTTTGAGACTGTGCCGCGATTGCAAAACAGAGCTCATCTCATCGAAGCTCTCGGCGCAGTGCTGCGAAAGAAGCCGCATACCGCTTATCTTGCGTTTCAAAAAGACATCGCCTTGCGCAAGGTCCCGAACTTCAACCCGCCCAACTTCTGTGACATAGTACCCCCATCACCGTTTGACCGATAGTTGACGTGCTTATGCTGCCTCCATGCAGTCGGATTGGCCAGGGCTCGGTTCGCGCTGACTTCATCCGATAACCGTCCGGCAGCTTCCGGCTGGGTTTCGATCGTGTCCCTGTTGAACCCCATCACCCGAGCGCCGCGTCGCCCCGCCCGGTCGCCGCAGCGGAGCTTCACCTCTTTGAGATTGCAGGGAGTCGACGAATGGTGGCGAGATATTCCTCGGCGATTCGGTGAACCAGTTGGCCTGCCGGCATAAGATCGTCGATGAGCCCGGCTGATTGCCCAGCCTCGATCTTGCCCGCTTCGATGTCGCCGAAGGCCGCCATCTTGAGTGTGCTTGCACCAAAGACAGCTTTGCGCTTTTCCAGGGAGGCTCCGGCCTCTTCAAGAGCCAGCATTCTCTCGGCGAACGGGTTGGAAAGCATGCGAATCATGCCAATGCCGCGCCCAATCGTGCGCGTATCGCCGATCCTGGCCATCAAGACCGCTTCCTTATAGGCGGCGTCAACGCTCGACTCGGGCGTCGCGATGAAGCGTGTCCCGAAATTTGCCGCGCCGGCCCCGAGCGCGAGCGCGGCGGCAAGTCCGGCGCCGTCAACGAACCCGCCCGACGCGATTACCGGTGCTCGTCCACCGAGCGCCTTGACGACCGCGCGCACGACGACGAGCGTCGAGACCAGCTCCGCCGGCGGATGTCCGCCTGCCTCGCCGCCAACGACCACGAGCCCGTCGACGCCGGCGTCGACCGCCTTGCGTGCATGCTCCTCGCCCGCCACGACATGAAGACAGGTCGTCCCGATCTTCTTGAAGCGGTCCAGATACCGCTTTGGGCCGCCCTGCGAGGCAACAATGATAGGGACGCGTTCGGCTTCGAGGATGTCGAGAATTTCGTCCGCTCCCTGGCGGTAGAGTGGGAGGTTGACCGCAAAAGGCCGGGTAGTTCCGGCGCGTACCTCGTGAATCGTACGTACCAGGTCAGCTGGCCGCATGGGACCTGCAGCAATTACTCCAAGTCCGCCTGCGTGCGACACTTCGAGGGGCAAAGATGAGCAGGATGAGGCCCAAGACATGCCGGCCTGGATGATCGGCAGGTCGATCCCGAGCAATCGGGTGATGTCGGTCTCGATCTTCACGAAGATAGCCCCAAGAGCCCGCGCGCATGGGCAGCGAGCTGTCGCTTCTGGATCTTGGAGCTGGCCGTCATGCCGATCGATTCGAACTCTTCGACTACCCAGACATAGCGAGGCACCTTGAAGCCTGCCATGTGCTCGCGGCTCCAGGCGATGACGTCGTCGGGATCACAGATGATACCTTCTCTCGCAACCACAAAGGCAGCCACGACTTCGGTCAACCGGGGGTCTGGCACGCCCACGATAGCGGCCTGTCGAATAGCAGGGTGCCGGTGCAGCATGTCCTCGACCTCGGCCGGCGAGACGTTCTCGCCTCCGACTCGAACGATGTCCTTGAGCCGGCCGAGGAACTCGAGCCGGTTGTCGGATCCAAGGCGGCCAAGGTCTCCGGTCGAAAGCCAGCCATCCGAGTTCAGCACGTCGGCAGTCTCCTTTGGCTTGTCAAAATAACCTCGCATGACATTCCAGCCACGGACCGCGATTTCGCCTGGCTGTCCGGGCTGCTGTACGACGCCGTTCTCGTCGAAGATGCGCACCTCCACCCCCGGCTGCACGCGCATGCGGGAGGCGACGCGCACTTCTTCTGGTTCCCACCAGCAGGATTGCGCGACGTTAGGTGAAGCTTCAGACAGTCCGTAGCCGGCCACGCATTCCCGCGCGCCGAGTTCGTCGATGATGCGCCGCATGACGGTCGGCGATCCGGCCGCCCAGCCACCGCGCAGGCACAGCCTGCGCTGCTGCCGGCTCGGATGATTGAGCAACATCAAGGCCATCGTGTCATTGCCGGAGAAGTGCGTACAACGCTCTTCTTCCATCAGGCGTAAGGCTTCCTCCGGTTCGAACCGGTCCATGGTAACGAGCGTCACAGCGTGTTGGAGCGACGCCAGTACCGAAAGCGTGCTTCCGGCGACATGGAAAAAAGGACGGGCCGAGTGGAAACGGTCGCCAGCCCGGAAGCCGATCCGGTCTCCCGACACGAAGGCGTTGGCGAGCATATTAGCATGCGTAAGCATCACGCCCTTGGGAAAGGATGTGGTGCCCGACGTATACTGAATGAGAAGGACGTCGTCTGGTCTCGGCTTCCACGCAGTCCCGCTGTGGCCTCGGCCAGCAGCGATGAAATTCGAATATGAGATAGTGCCGGCCGGAACGTTTGGGCCAAGCACGATGATCTGTCGCAAATCCGGCAGATTCGAGTCCGGCAGGGCATAATCGAGCGCAGGGCAAATCCTGCGTAGCATGTTGATGAAGTCGACGTTCAGAACTCGGTCGGCGACGAAGAGTGCGACGACACGCGATTGGCGTAGACCATACGCCAGTTCCTCACTGCGAAACCGCGTGTTTATCGGGACTGTCACGGCGCCAATGGAGCCGAGCGCGAGGAACAGCACGATCCAGCTTCGGGTGTTGCCAATGCAAAGCCCGACGTGGTCCCCGTTGCCAATGCCTGCGGCGAGAAGTGCTTGCCGGACTTCCGCGACCTGCGCGTCAAGTTCAGCGAAAGTCGCGCGGCCGTCGCTCGCGACTATCGCCTCAATATCGGGGGCGAGTGCAACGGTCCGGGCGAGAGCGTCTGGCACCGTGAGCGGACATACAGTCGTCAGGTCCATCCTGTTCTCCTTTTCCTCACTCATGCCTCGCCGCCGATCTTGTTCCCAAAATCCTCGATTCCCTTGCGCCAGCCGCCATCGGCCAGCACGCGCTCGATCGCCGCCATTTCAGTACGGATGCCGGTTGTGAGCGCCACCTCTTCCCCGAGATCGACAGCCTGTTTTGTGAGCTGTATTGCCAGTGGCGGTGCGCCGGCGATCACTTGCGCGATTTCCAGCGCGGCGGCCGAGATGTCTTCAACAACGCGCGCGACGAGGCCAAGGCCGTATGCTTCTTCGACAGGCATGACACGACCGGTGAAGAGCAACTCCTTGGCTCGTCGCTTGCCGATCACGCGCTGAAGACGCTGGGTCGCGCCAACCGTGCCCCAGTGCGGCTCTGGAAAGCGAAACGAAGCCCGTGGCGACGCGATTGCAAAATCGCAGGCGATCGCGATCTCACCACCCGAGCCGACAACCGGCCCATCGAGCACTGCGACTACGGGTTTCGAGCAGCGTTCTATAGTCTCGTACGCGGCAAAAGCTGCCAACCGGCGCCGACGGACCCAGACCTCGTCACGCCCCTGTCGCTCCTTCAGGTCCGCCCCCGCGCAGAACACCGGTCCATTTGCCTGAAGGAGGATAACACGCACCTCAGCGTCATCGTCAAGATCTCCAAATGCCTTCTGAAGTCCCAGGCACATCGAGAAGTTCAAGGCATTGCGGGCTTCGGGCCGGTCGAGTGTGACCCGAGCGATTGCGCCGTCGCAGCGCATTTCAACTCCATCGTTTTTGCTCATCAGATCACCCGTTCGGCCCTGAGAGATGCGAGGGCGTCAGCATCAAGTCCGAGCTCGGTCTCCAGGATCGAGGCGGTATCAGCTCCGAGCAGCGGCGGCGTGCCGATGGAAGCATTTTCAAATCCTTCGAAGCGAAGCGGATTGCGCAGAGCCGGGAACCGGCCGACCGTCGGATGGTCGAACGAACCGATCATGCCGCGCGCCAGTATATGCGGGTCGGCGAGTATCTCCCGGACTGTGTTCACTTCGCCGGCCGGTACGCCGTGACTGCGCAACGCTTCGGCGAGCGAAGCCCGGTCGCGGGCGGCAACGGCTGTCCGCATGGCAGCCATGAGCTCTGCTCGACGCTCGACCCGGCGCGCATTGTCATGAAGGTCTGGATCGGCGGCGAATTCATCCAGTCCAAGCACTTCGCAAACCGCCTTCCAATGTTGGTCACTGCCGCTGATATGGAGCCAAGATCCGTCCCGGCACTCGAACGCGGCCGACGGGACGCGACCTGGATGCTCGGTACCGCTGCGGGTCGAATCCTCGTCGAGCGCGAAGAGCCGTGCGGCCGCGATCGTAAGCAAACTTGTTTGTACGTCCATCATCGCGAGATCGACGTACGCACCGGCCCCCGTCTTTTCGCGGCCTATGAGCGAGGTAAGGATTGAAATCGCAATAAATAGACCGGACGTTAAATCGGCGAAAGGTAGACCGACTTTTGCGGGCGGCGCGTCAGGATAGCCGGTCATCGCCATCACGCCCGAGAGCGCCTGAAACACCGTGTCGTAGCCGTTCCGATCGCGATATGGGCCGCTCTGACCGAAGCCGGTATTTGAAACATAGATGAGCCGCGGGTTGAGCGCCTTCAGCGTCGGATAGTCGAGTCCATAGCGTGCCATGTCACCCGGCAGGAAATTCTCGACCACCACATCTACTTTTGTGGCCAGGTCGCGGGCGATTTCCTGCCCCTTGAAGGACTTCAAATTGAGGGTCATCGACCGCTTAGAGCGGTTGAGCGCCATGAAATAGGCGCTCTCCCCACCAGGCACTTGCGGCTCGAACGTGCGAGATTCGTCACCAATGCGCGGCCGCTCGATCTTGATGACCTCAGCACCGAGCTCAGCCAGAATTTGGGTGGCGAAGGGGCCAGCGAGGACGCGGGAGAAGTCCAGAACGCGAATGCCAGAGAGAGGTTTCACTTTGAGCTCTCCCGAAACGAGCGCATCAGCGCATTGACGTCGCGTCCGGCGGCCATCGCAGCATCATAAGGCAGCTCTCCAACCCGATAGAACAGCGACTTGGCGGCTGCCATCGCTTGAGGATTGGCGCTTACCCATGCGCTCGCGATTTCCATCGCGGTCTCGAGGACTGCCTCTGGTGCGACAACGCGATTGACCAGTCCCAGCGCTCTCGCCTCCTCGGCACCAATCAGGCGGCCAAGGCTGATCATCTCAAAAGCGGCCTTTCGCCCCAGCTGGCGCTGCAACCCTGTCATTACTAACGCTGGCACGATCGAATGCTTGAGCTCGGGATAGCCGAACTTCAAGTCTCTGCCGACGACAACCATGTCGCAACCAATCGCAAGACCTGCGCCTCCGCCGACGGCTGAGCCGCGTACGGCAGAAACGATAGGCTTGGCCAGCTTCTGCAGAATCGACTGAGTGCGGCAGGTAAGATCCGCGCGTTTGCCGACGAGTTGTTGGTGTTCGGGCGTTAAATCTTCGAACTCCGAAAGATCGGCGCCCGCGCAGAAGCCGCGACCCTCGCCGGTAAGCACAATCGCACGAACGCCTTCGTCGGTGTCTGCGAGTTCGAGTGCGTCTAGAAGCGCCTGCGTCAAAGCGGTGTTGAGCGCGTTCAGTTTGTCTGGTCGGTTCATTGACAGGATGCGAACCGCGCCGCGGTTCTCCGTCAGGACGAGAGGGTCAAGCATTGACAAAGTTCCGTTGGTTCAGAAGACCGAATCCTGAGCGAGCCACCATACTGCGCAGTTCGCGACCCAGCAGTCGCTCGCTAAAGCGGGAAGCATTCAGGACAGCGTCGAGATCGAGACCTGTCGAAATACCTTCGGTTTCGAAGAGATTGACGAGATCTTCCGTTGCAACGTTGCCAGTAAACCCGCCGCCATACTGAATCTGCGTCGGATGACCGCCGACGCCGCCAAGCGCGCTATCGAAATAGCGACAGCCCGCTTCGTAGGCACCGACGCAATTCGCAAGGCCCGTTCCGCGCGTATCGTGAAAATGGGCTACTGGAATGACGTTCGGTACGTCCGTCAATGCGCGAGCGAAGAGGCTTCGCACGTTCTTTGGGGTGGCCAGCCCCGTCGTATCGCAGATCGACACGAGATCGACGCCAAGGTCACCGAAGCGAGCAACATCTGCGATGACGGAACCCGGGTCGACCTCTCCGTCGAAAGGACAGCCGAGCGCTACCGAGATGACACCGACGAGCTTAAAACGGCCGCCTGCGAGACGCACCATCTCTGCGACATTTTTCCATTGAGCGGCGCGGGTAGTGCGCAGGTTTCGCTCCGTATGGCTCTCGGTCGCCGAGACAAGAAGACTGATTTCAATTGCGCCAATTCCCGCTTCGAGATCCTGGATCGCACGCTTTACGGCGAGTGGATTGGGGCAAGTCGCCTTGTATCCAACGCCATCACGCCGAGTGATCCCGGCCAGCACCTCTGAAGCGTCGCGAAAGGCAGGGACGCGATCTGGATGGCTGTAGCTCGTGGCTTCGATTCGACGGAAGCCGGCCGCGGTGAACGCGTCGATTGCAGCTACCTTTTCAGTGGTCGGCAGCCAGGCTGTCTCGTGCTGCAGACCATCACGAGCAAAGCATTCGCAAATGGTGACGTGTTCAGTACTGATGATCGCCTCCTACCACTACTTGCAGAATGTCTAAAAGTACATGTTGATAAGGTCAACATTCGTTTAGTGCGATGCTGATCTGCATTGACGATTGCGCTGCTGACGCTGAGAAAGTCGCAGCCATCAACCGTCAAACGCCAGAGAGAGGTCTGAAGTAGGACTGCTGAGGCTGCGAATCCAAGAAGAGTGGATTTCGAAAGGACGCCTCTATTGAGGCAGTGACCTCACCCACGACACGACCGCTTGGACGAACTCCTTCGGCTTCTCAGGGATGAGTGCGTGGCCGGCGCCTTGGATCAGAACGGTTGTCACGCGATCGCCGAGCTCCGCCCTCAGTTCGCCGCGCTGTTCCGGCGTCTTGAATGGGTCCTCGCTTGCTTGAACCTCAAGCAATCGCGCCTTTCCGCTGGACCACCAGAAATCGACCGGGCTCCTATTGGCGGCTTCGATCTGGCGTTTTTGCACATTGGTGTTCCATCCGCGCAGCCATATGGATGCGTCATGCCCCGCCGCAAAGAACGTGCTCTCGAGGTACGACAGTCTTTCCGGGTCAGGCAGCGAAGTGTCGGCGCACTTTGCGACCGCCGTATAGAGCTCCTTCGGGAATTTTTTGGCGGCTGCCGCAGCGATCACGACGCCGCGGACCAAGTCGGGTCGCTCTGACGCGGCATACCTGGCGACCCAATTTCCGTATGCGTGCCCGATTATGACGGCCGGACCGCCGCCTGCGTGTTCGATTGCAGCTTCGACGTCGCCAGCAAAGTCTTTAAGCGAAATGCCTTCCAGAGGACCATTGCTTCGGCCGAAACCTCTTGGTTGCGGCCGGATGACCCTAAATCCTTGCTCAGCAAAGAGAGGCCCGACTTCGTCGTAATCGTCGGCGCCGCGCCCGGCCGATGGCAAGATAACCAAGAGCGGACCAGTCGTCCCGTCGGTGAGGACTTGCACCACCGAGTCGCCGGTCGTTTTCACCAGGTCAGCCTTGGCGGCCAGCGCTTCATGGCAGGCCAACGATAGAGACAAGGCTGCGACAAGGGTAATGCCACTACGAGTCATAAGCCGAACTCCCTGACTGCTTCGCTTCAGCGCCCGCACTACGAAGCAGAATTCCAGGAAAAGCGGGCGCTTCTATGTTGATATTATCAACATAAACGGCATCCGCAAGAGCTTTCTCTTAGCCCTAAGTCGTTCGCCTTTAAGCCTGCTGAGATGTCTGAGCTAAAGCCCGCGCGACGATCTCAAGTTTGTGCAAAGCGCTGCGAAACATGGTCAGTTCGTCGTCGGAGAGGCACGATCGGAACGCTCGGTCTCGCTCAAGGGCCGCACTCATAAGCGCCTGATACAGTTTCCGCCCTTCACTCGTGAGTTGGAGCGGCATCGTCCGGCCATAACTCAGATTCTCGGCACGCTTGACCAAGCCTCGTTTCAAAAGTGCTGAAACTACGCGGCTAACCTGCGCTTTATCCAAGCCTGCGCGGCGGGCAAGCTCAACAAGGTTGGCGGTTTCACACGCGCCCAGAAGAGCGATCGCGCGCCACTCGCCAAGGTTCGCGCCGAGATCGCGGTAGCGGAGTGAGGCGCCGCGTGACATGGCGCCCGCTACGGCCCCGATTTGGTACGAGAGCAGGTCGCGAATGGTCGGTTCGCCATTTGCTGGTCTTTTGTTTTTCACGATCTCGCAATCTCCTCATGAGTTTGTGCATTGCAGTGGCGAGTATGAGGGAACCGCGACAGAAAATCCATTGCCAACTTCATTTCAAGTTGATAGTATCAACATAGGCATTGCCTTTAGAAAGGACATCGCGATGGCCCCACCCAATCCAAAACTTACTCGGAAACGGTTTCTGCAAGCCGCGGGTGCCATTGCTTTGTCCGGTGTAGCGACGAGGACGATGGCGCAGCGCGCTCAGATTCCTACCCGCATCCTGGCGAGCGTCAAAGTTCCAGATACGCCTCTGATCAATGCAGCGATTGCGCTCGCCCGTGGTGCATGCGAACCGGTGTTGTTCAACCACTGCATGCGGTCGTGGCTGTTCTCAGCAAAAATGGCGCAAGACCGTGGGATCGATCACGATCCTGAGGTCCTGGCAGTGGCGATGATTCTGCACGACATTGGTCTGGCCGAGAAATTCGTCGGGCCCCATCGTTTCGAGGTCGATTCAGCCGACGCTGCCCGCAGCTTCGTCCAACAGAACGGCTCTCACTTCACCCCACAGCAGATCCAGCTCGTATGGGACGCGGTTGCCTTGAACACGACCCGCTCGATCGCGATGCACAAGGAGGCAGAAGTAGCGCTAACGAAC
>Ga0137385_10005747_pt1 | contig 10915 bp, 5 predicted proteins | sample SagtaG_FD_104921 | JGI IMG/M metagenome (GOLD analysis project Ga0137385, IMG submission 104921) | Vadose zone soil microbial communities from Sagehorn Ranch, Mendocino, California, USA - Sage2_R_80_16 metaG | ecosystem: Environmental > Terrestrial > Soil > Vadose zone | place: USA: California...
AAAGGATTGAAGGGTGGTGCCATTCATGAGCCAGATTACGCGCTGGCCAGTAGAGATGTTTTGCCAAAGAATGTCCGATTTGCCGTCCCCGTTGAAGTCGCCCGAACCAGCGATGTTCCAGGAAATCGCCACGGTTCCCAAGTTCACACTGCTGCCGTAGGTTGTGCCGTTCATGAGCCAGATTGCGCGCGCCCCTGAAGTATTTTGCCAAAGGATGTCTGCCTTACCGTCGCCGTTGAAATCGCTCTTCCCGACGGACCCCACTATTTTGAAAACGCTCCCGTTGCCGATGTCGGCAATGTAAAGCTCGCCATTCGCATCTTCGCCTAACGAGGAGGGATTACTGAGCGTAAAGCCGCCGGCTCTCGTCGGAAAAAGCTGCCGAGTAATGTTCTGGAAGTTTGAAGCACTGATGCCGTTGTAATTTAGAGTGAATATTTGACCGGTGCCCGGACCCGAGTCCGGACCGAGGTAATCGGCAAAGACATAGACGCCACGCAAATTCGGGATTCGCTGGCCGCGATAGACATAACCGCCGATCACTGTCCGGCCGACCGACCGTGGATAATCGAATATCGGATCGACCGCGCCCGGCGGCCGGGTTATTCCAGGAAAGGCAGGATTTTGAATGCTTCCTTCGCGAACGCGCCAGCCGTAATTTTCGCCGCCACCGGGATTCGTTGGTTGTTGCACGTCGATCTCCTCGCGGCTGCTTTGCCCGACATCCCCGATAAACAGCCTGCCGGTCTGGCGATCGAAGCTGTTCCGGAATGGATTACGCAATCCGAACGCCCAGATTTCTCCTCGCGCCCCGGCGACGCCGACGAAAGGATTATTCGGGGGAATCGTGGCGGTCCCGGCCGCGGAATTAATGTGAATGCGGAGCATTTTGCCGAGTAAAGTCGTCAAACTTTGCGCATTGCCGCCCGGTTCGATGTGGCCAGTTCCCTGATCGTTCCCGCCGCCGCCGTCGCCCGTGGCGATATAGAGGTTGTTCGCGTCGCCGGCGCGCGGACTGAAGCCGATCCATCCTCCGTTGTGATTGGCTTGCGGGTGATCGAACGTGAGCAGGATTCTTTCGCTGGTCGGATCCGCGATGTTGGGATTGGCCGAGACGGTGAATTGCGAGACATGCGTCACGCCATTGCCAAAAGCGCCGCCGGGGACGGTGAAGTTGAGATAGAACTTTCCATTTGCGGCGTAGTTTGGATCGAACGCCATGCCGAGCAGACCCTGCTCACCTCCGGCGGCCAAGCCAGTGAGGGTGAGAAAGGGAGTTGCGTTGAGCGTGGCGGTGGCGAGGTTGAGAATTCGGATTCGGCCGTCCTGCTGCAAGATAAATAATCGCCCGGAATCTCCCGGTGGCGCTGTGACGAAGAGAGGCTGAGTCAAACCGGAAGCAACCCGGATTGCATCGAGTGTCGGTACCGTCTGCGCCCGCAGGCCAGCCAGCGAAATCGCCACGAGAACCAAAGAGCAAATTGTGGTCCTCATTGTGCGAAGCATTATTTCCGTAGCCATCCGGTCCCTCAATTCTCTTAGAATTCCTTCCCGCAAAATGCAAGGGCGTGAATCACGGAAGGGTTGCGAGAGCGCCTCCTAAAACAAAGGCAGCAAGACCCCACCGCAGGGTGGCGTCCTAATTTTACCGGCTAGAGGTTGATAGCCCATTCCCTAGGACATTTTACCTATGAAACGCATTCGCAGCGCGTACGGGAGTCGAACCCGTGCACCAGCCTTGAGAGGGCTGTGTCCTAACCACTAGACGAACGCGCCGTAAATCGAACGCGTATAGAATAACTGCACCGCAGGTGGAGTGGCAAGCTGGTCGCGCGAATCCTTTTTTCGATGCTTTTTATGTTTACCTCCAGGCTTACGCCCGGGCCCAGGCGATGCCGTTGCCGATGGCGTTGGCGTCGGCAGGGAGCCGTCTGTTTCATGCCGCACGCGCGGCTGATTAATCAAGCTTAGCTTCGCGGTTTTCAGTGACTCCAGAGCCAACTTCATTTCTACGCTCGAAGCCAGAGCTGACATTCGCCCGAAATAAATATTGTAATAATTGCGAAGGCCATTCCGCTTTTCCAAGTCCGTCCGGGCGGCTTGAGCAGTTGCCCTCGACGCGCGCACGGTCGGATCGTTCACTATTTGGTTTTTCAATTGTCGCCATTCGACGTGCAAGCGGCGTTCATCAGCTTCTTTGCCCAAAGATGTTTGTTTTTTAAAAGCCTCGTCGAGCTGTGATAACTCCGGCAAGTCGGGAGCGGTTGGTTCTGGAGAAGCTGTGGCTGTCGCCTCCGGCTGTTTCTGTCCCGAGTAAAGATCGACAGACGGTGGCGCGGCATCCTGTCCGTGCAACGTCAGCGCTGCGCTGCACAGCGTTCCCATAAGAGTTAGCGGTATTGATTTCATTCTCGTTTTTCCATGTTGTCAGGATAAGTACCTACAGCGATCATTCTTCCTCGAAATATAGATATAAGCGTCCCGCTGCCTGCGCAACGGCATTGGGATAAGTCGCCATTGGCGCGGCCGAACTTAGGTCCGAGTTCAAATCGGGGTGACAGGATTTGAACCTGCGACCTCGTGGTCCCAAACCACGCGCTCTACCAAGCTAAGCTACACCCCGCATTGCCGCTGATCCATATCATGCGCCGCAATACCGCGCATCCGGAAAGTTTAGGATTGCGGCATTGAAAGGGGCAAGTCGCCGCGGCAGCCAACGTGGTTTCTGGTAGCGCATGTGTGTCGTGTTGTTTGGCGCCTCGCCAAAACAAACTTTACCGTCAGCACCGCCGGCGTTGAAAAATCATCCCGACAGCAAAGTTCGCGATTGCGAGGACGCGATCGCCAGCCCGCAAGACGCATGCGCTACCCTTTCAGGAAAGAACCATTTGCCAATCGGTCCATTCTATCGGAGTGTTCGAGCGTTGGAGTTGAGTGGCCCGGGTTGGCTGCTTCCTGCCCCTGCGCCACATGTTTAAGCACGAAAAACTCAATCTTCTCATTTTCATCGTCCTGGTTCTGCTGCAATTACTGGGAGTTGTTGGGCTGCTGACGCGCTTCCATCCTTTCTATCTGTCCATCATGATTCCGCTGTTTTTCTGGGGCGGAATCAGCACGACTCTTTACTTGCATCGCTACTTGACCCATCGCGGCTTCGAAATGCCGGAATGGCTCAAGTTCATATTCGCAACCGGCTCTGCCGTGATGCTGGCGGGCGATCCGGTCACGTGGGTCGGGGATCATCGTTACCATCATCTCAAATCCGATACGGACGAAGATATTCACAGTCCGGTGCACGGGTTTCCCTACGCCCACATGATGTGGCTGATCCGAAAGCCCGCTGAATTTCGTGAGCGCTCGAAGCGTTACGCCGCCGATGTAAGTAAAATTTGGTATTGCCATTTATGGGAACACTCCTGGCTCTATGTCCTGCCCCATCTTGCTCTGGCGCTGACGCTGTATTTCACACTTGGATTAACCGGGATGCTTTGGTGCCTCTACGTGCCGATGCTGGTGATTTATAATGTCACCTGGTCGGTCAATTCGATCTGCCATATGCCCAGGCTCGGATATCGCAGCTTCGATACGTCCGATCATAGCCGAAACAACTTTTGGATCGGAGTCTTTGGGTTCGGCGAGGGCTATCATAACAATCATCATGCGCAACCGCGTTGTGCTGCACATGGACTGCGCTGGTGGGAATTTGACCTCACGCGCTACATCATCTGGACACTGGAGAAGTGTGGCCTCGCCTGGAAAGTGGTCTGGCCTGCGAAGGAAGCTAAAGATTCCGACGCTGTTTCAACTGAAGGCACCACTCTGCTATTAGCGAGCGCGAAGGCAGAGAACTCGATCTAAGCCTCGTAGCCTAAATTGGGAGCCAGTCGCTTCTCGATTGCCGCTACTGATTCGCCTCGTCGCGTCGCATAATCGACAACCTGATCGCGGGCGATTTGTCCAACGCCAAAATATTTTGCGTCGGGATGCGAAAAGTATAGTCCGCTCACACTCGCGCCCGGATGCATCGCAAATGATTCAGTCAGCTTGATCTGCGCGGTCGCTTCCGCGTTGAGCAAAGCGAACAGGGTTCGCTTCTCTACGTGATCGGGACAGGCTGGATAACCCGCCGCCGGTCGGATGCCGCGATATTTTTCGCGGATAAGATCGGCGTGCGACAATTTTTCGTCGCGCCCGAATCCCCACGCAATGCGAGCCTGTTTGTGCAAATATTCGGCAAAGGCTTCCGCTAACCGATCTGCAAGCGCCTTTGCTAGAATCGCGCTGTAATCATCGTGCGCCGCCGCAAATTTCTTCGCTAATTCATTCGCGCCGTGAATCGCGACGGCAAATCCGCCGAGATAATCGGAAGGTAGCGTAAGCGTCTCGCTTGCGCTTTCAGAATTCGCAAGCCGGAGGCTCGCGCTACTTTTCGGTGCGACATAGTCGGCGAGACAAAGGTTCCATTGGCCGGCTGGTTTTTGCATTTGCTGGCGCAAAAAATAAAACGTGGCGAGTTTTTCGGTGCCCTTGTCATCAACATAAAGATCGACATCGTCCTCCACGGAGTTTGCCGGCCAAAAAGCGTAGACACCGCGCGCGCTCAGCAAGTTCTTCGCCGTGATCTGATCGAGAAGTTTTTGCGCGTCATCAAAAACTTCGCGGGCCTGTTTGCCGACGATCGGATCATCGAAGATCGCTGGGTATCGCCCACGTAGTTCCCACACGTGAAAGAAGGGCGACCAATCGATATAATCTCGGAGATCGACAATTGACGGACAAACCACACGCACATCCGTGAATTCAGGTTTTGGCGGTTGATAATTGCTCCAGTCGATCGGTATCCGGGTTCCCCGCGCTTCTCCCAGCGTCAGCAATTTTTTTCCGCGCGTCTTGGCCGAATGTTCTTCGCGTAATCGCGCATAATCGCCACGTGTTTTCGCATCAAACTCTGATTTCAATTGCTCATTCAATAGAGAATTAACAACGCCAACCGCGCGCGACGCATCAACGACATGCACGGTGCTTGCCCGATAATGCGGCGCGATTTTCACCGCCGTGTGCGCCCGGCTCGTCGTTGCGCCGCCGATCAACAATGGCAGATCGAATCCCTCGCGCTCCATTTCCTGCGCCACATGGACCATCTCATCCAGCGATGGCGTGATCAGTCCGCTCAATCCGATCGCATCCGCTTTCTTCTCTCTCGCCGTCGCCAAAATTTTAGCCGCCGGAACCATCACGCCAAGATCGACGACGTCGTAATTATTACACTGCAGCCCGACACCAACGATGTTCTTGCCGATGTCGTGCACGTCGCCTTTGACCGTCGCCATCACGATGCGGCCCTGCGGTTTCGTGCCTGCAGATTTCTCGACTTCCATGAACGGCATCAGATAGGCGACAGCTTTTTTCATCACACGCGCGCTCTTCACTACTTGCGGCAGAAACATTTTGCCCGAGCCAAACAGATCCCCCACCACACTCATCCCGGCCATGAGCGGACCCTCGATCACTTCGAGCGGTCGCTTGCATTTTTGCCGCGCCTCTTCCGTATCGATGTCGATGTGATCGGTGATGCCTTTCACCAATGCGTGTTTCAGGCGTTCCTCGACAGGTTCCGCCCGCCACGCTTCGTCTTTGATCGGCGCCTTGCCTTTCGCTCTTACTCTTTCCGCGAAATCGACCAGCCGTTCGGTCGCGTCGCCGCGCCGATTCAACAGCACATCTTCGACGCGTCCCTTTAGCTCCGGCTCGATCTCTTCGTAAACTGCCAATTGTCCGGCGTTGACGATTCCCATGTCGAGACCGGAACGTATCGCGTGAAAAAGAAATGCGGCGTGCATCGCTTCGCGCACGGTGTTGTTGCCACGAAACGAAAACGAAATGTTGCTCACTCCGCCACTCACGCGCGTGCCGGGAAGATTCTTTTTGATCCAGCGCGTTGCTTCAATGAAATCGAGCGCGTAATTGCGGTGTTCTTCAAGACCAGTCGCGACGGTCAGAATGTTTGGATCGAAAATGATGTCGCTGGCGGAAAACCCGGCTTGCTCGGTTAATAATTTGTAAGCGCGCGAGCAGATTTCGGTCTTGCGCTCGAAGTTATCAGCCTGGCCGCGTTCGTCGAATGCCATCACAATGACGGCGGCGCCATATCGCCGGATCAATCGCGCTTGCCGGAGAAATTCCTCCTCGCCGTTTTTCAAGCTGATGGAATTGACGACCGCTTTGCCTTGCACGCATTTCAGTCCTGCTTCGATCACGCTCCATTTCGAGCTGTCAATCACGATCGGAATGCGCGCGATCTCCGGTTCGCTGCCGATCAGGTTCAGGAAGCGCGTCATGGCTGCTTCGGAATCGATCATTCCTTCGTCCATGTTGACGTCGAGAAGGTTCGCGCCGCCGGCAACCTGCTGCCGCGCCACGGTCAGCGCGCCTTCGAAATCGTCCGCCAGGATCAATTTCGAAAACTTGGGCGAACCGGTGATGTTGGTGCGCTCGCCAATCACCGCGAATCCGAACTCCGGCGTGATGTTGAGCGGCTCGAGGCCCGAGAGTCGGAGAATCACGGATTGCGGATTGGGGATTGAATTTGTCGCGGTTTGCAATCGCGAACCGTCTGCGCAATCGCGCGAATGTGTTCAGGTGTCGTGCCGCAACAGCCGCCAACCAGATTCAGCCAGCCGTTCTCCGCCCATTTGGCAACTTTAGGCGTAAAAGTTTTCGGCGTCTCCGGAAAACCAGTCTCGGATAACGGGTCGGGTAGACCCGCGTTCGGATACGCGCTCATAAAGTACGGCGAAATGCGTGCGAGCTCTTCGACATACGGTTCCATTTCATCCGGGCCTAACGCGCAATTCAGCCCGACGATGAGCGGCTGCGCATGTGCGATCGAAATGAGAAACGCTTCCACGGTTTGACCGCTCAACGTTCGTCCGGAGCGGTCCGTCACCGTCCCGGAAATCATCAGTGGAACTTCCTTTCCGGTTTGCTCAAACACCTCCGCAATGGCAAAGAGCGCGGCTTTGGCGTTGAGCGTGTCGAAGATGGTTTCGACCAGCAAAAGATCGACGTCTCCTTCGAGCAAGGCCTTGGCCTGATCGAAATAGGTCTGTTTGAGTTGATCGAAGGTGACGGCGCGGAAAGCGGGGTCGTTTACATCTGGCGACATCGACGCCGTCACGGGAAGGGGCCCCATGGATCCAGCAACAAACCGGCGAGTTCCTGTCCGAGTCGCAACGCGCTCCGCCGCCCGCCGGGCAATTTTAGCGGCCGCGAAATTCATCTCGTGCACGAGGGCGCGAAGATCGGGATCGTCCACGACGCGCTGGAAAAATTTCTGATTCTTGCGACCACTTTGCGGTTCGCCGGCAAAAAGAAAATCGTGCAGCCCGATGGTAGTGGCGCTGAAAGTGTTGGTCTCGATGATGTCGGCGCCGGCTTCGAGGTATTGCGTGTGGATTTCCTCGACGACTTCCGGTTTCGTCAGAAGAAGAAGCTCGAGGCTACCCTTGAGGTCTTTGCCTTTCCAATCGCGAAACCGATTTCCGCGATAATCGTCCTCGGAAAGGTTGTAACGCTGGATCATCGTGCCCATGGCGCCATCGAGCACGACGATGCGTTCGCGCAGAAGGGTTTCCAGAGGATGAAGATCGGACGACATGATTGTCGGAGAACTAAACGGCGTTTGCCCCGGGGATCAAGAAACAAATTGACGCATCATGATGCGTAGATGCGTTGGGTGCGACCTCTCTCGCTCTTGCTCGTGCTCTTACTCCTGCTCGGAATGAAACAGGACCCGACCAATGACGAAGCCCTGAATGAGGAACGACGAATTGCGTCTGATAGCGCGACGGAGACGAAGTTGTAGAGGCGATCTAGCGATCCGCTTTGCGGCGACCGCAAAGTGTTGAGAAGTGACTGACCTTGAGTTCGCAGTGTTTCCTCGAGTTTTTTCGTGCAATCGCACTCGCAACAGGCCCATGGTTCCGTTCCGCTCCCCAGACAGGGGATGACGACGTTTCCGGAAAATTCTGCATTTTTTCTTTACAATTAATCTGCGACGAGCAAAAAAAGTGGCGCGGGATCGAACCATAGGTGCGCGAAGTGGGCTACCAATTCACACAGATGCATACCGTTTGCTAATCGCAGTCCGTTTCTAAAATGGAGATCCCGGAAGCACAGGCAACAGACAGGATCGCGCCCGGAAAACAGGCCGCAAAAACCCGAATCCTGGTCGTGGACGAGCATCCGCTGCTTCGCCACGGAATCGTTACTTATCTCAATGCCCAGCCGGACATGATTGTCTGCGGCGAAGCCGACTGCATCCCGGGTGCGCGGAGCAAGATCGCGGAATGCGAGCCTCACCTGCTGGTGACCGCGCTGCGGCTCGGCACTGGCGACAGCTTGGAATTTGTCAAGGCACTCAAGGCGGAGTACCCCAGCCTTCTGATCCTGGTGTATTCCGCGTTTGAGGAAGCCATTTTCGCCGAGCGAGCGCTGCGCGCGGGCGCGGATGGATACGCGATGAAAAAAGCTCCCAAAGAAGAGCTGCTGAGCGCCATCGGCGAAATTATGCGCGGTCAGATTTATGTTAGCCGGGATTTGGCCATGCGCGCGTTCCAAAAATCGCTGGAAATCCCGCAGCAAAACCGCGCTCCGGGAAACGTTCGTACCATCGAGAATCTGTCTGACCGCGAGATGCATGTTTTTCAGTTGATCGGTTCGGGGCTTGGCACAAAAAAGATTGCGCACGCATTAAATCTGAGCGTCAAAACGATCGAGACCCACCGCGAAAACATCAAACGCAAGCTCGGCCTGAATTCGGGCCCGCAGTTGGTTGAACGCGCCGTTAAATATGTGGAGAAACACTTCCTGCCGCCGCAAAAGAGCGAAATCTCAGTGGCCAGGAAGAAGAAAGTAGTCCCGTTCCGGGCCGCGTGATTGGACTTTAACCACGAATGGACAGGAATTGGTTAGGCAATCCTCTCCCTATTAGTTGTGCCTTAGATTGGCTACGATGTAACGGTGTAACGGTTTAACGAATCACGTGAGGCGAAGCCTCATTCGTGTCCACCTGTCGCGCCGTAGTCCCGCGACTGCGGGACGAAGGCGGATTCGTGGTTAATCCCCCAGGAAACGATGCGCTCCCCTAGGGGATTCCCCCCTGCAAAATCAGGGATTCTCCCCGATGGCAATAGGCAGCAACCGGGATAGAGTGCACGCCCTTTGAAATCGCAAGTGCTCGAACTGCACCACCAATCCACTCGAATTTCGGTAGGAACCGACTCCTTTTCGAGAACTTCGCCCCACCGTTTCCGTAATAGGAAGTGAGAAATGGAAACACCAATGCCGACCAGACCGGCGTCCGGGCAACGCTTCTTCGCGCCATGCGCCAGAACTCGCGTGGGTTCGCCTTCTCCCAGAGCAATCAACGCGCAGGTCGCGCGAAAGCGCGACCTGCGACGAAGAAACGGAGCCGCAGTCGCGGCCACCCCGGGATAATCATCCCTAATCAACCCCTAACGAACTGAAAGTTAAAAAAATGGAAACAACTCCTAAAACAATAACGAATATTCACAGACGGTGGCGAGGAACTGCCTTTGCTATCGGCAGCGCTCTCGCCATGATGCTCGCGACGCCAGCTTTCGCCATGGGACCGGCGCCGCAACCGCCGAACCTTAACGGCAATAATAACGCAACTGGAACCGTGGGAGTCGCGTTCTCCTACCAGATTTCAGCGACCAATAGCCCAACCAGTTATGGTGCAACCGGGCTGCCCCCGGGCTTGACTGTCAATACGACAACAGGGTTAATCTCTGGCACCCCGACTACTGTCGGCACATACGATCCCGTCCACCTCACCGCAACCAATGGTGTTGGCCCTGGAAGCAAAGATGTGAAGTTCACAATCAATTCGGCACCAACCGCAATAGCAACGAGTTCGCCGCCTGCTGTCTGGGAAGGTGACACGGTCACGCTCGACGGAAGCGGAAGTCACACAAACCCGACTGGAGGCACGTTGACGTACTTGTGGCAACAGTTGGCTCCAGCCTCACCGGTACTGTCGCTATCTAACAACCAGGCCATCACTGCAACGTTTACAGCCCCAACAGTCCCTCTTCTGGCGCTCACCCAGGCAGTCACATTTCAGCTCAAGGTAACCGACGGCTCGGTTTCCGGCGGTGCAAAGAACACGAACAGCGACCCTGTGACAACCACCGTTTATGCGTCGCCCGGCGCGGATGCTGGACCTAAGGATGCGCACGTAAACGAAAACACCGTTGTCATGCTAAGCGGAAGCGCGACCAGGTCGCAACCCGGCGCAACATTTGATTATACATGGACGGCGCCTGCGGGGATCACATTGTCGAATATTCACGCGCAGTATCCGACATTCACTTCGCCGTCTGTCGGAACAGCCGGTCAAGCTTTAACCTTTACGTTAGTAGTGACCGAGCACGTTGCCGGCTTGGCGAATGCTAAGAATAGCGCGCCTGACTCGGTGACGATCAACGTTGACAATGTTAACCAGCCACCGACCGCGTACGCGAGTTCGGACCCCAACAACATTGTCGCAATGGCCGAGGTCGACGAAAATACTGCGGTGACGCTCTACGGGTCCGGCAGCGATCCAGACGGCGATGGGCTCACCTTCAGCTGGACGCAGGTAATTCAGGCGGGCGATCCAACCGTTGCGTTGACTGGCGATACCTCCGCGACCCCGACCTTCACCGCACCCAATCTTACTACGCAAGATCATGTCGACCTGGTCTTCCAGTTGATTGTGAATGACGGACATTTGAACAGCGGCGCGTCTACCGTGACGATCCGTGTCCTTAACACAAACGATCCGCCGGTAGCAGTGCCGGCAGCGACCCCATCCGTCGCATTAGAGGGTGACATGGTCACCCTGGACGGC
>Ga0137385_10005749_pt1 | contig 10914 bp, 7 predicted proteins | sample SagtaG_FD_104921 | JGI IMG/M metagenome (GOLD analysis project Ga0137385, IMG submission 104921) | Vadose zone soil microbial communities from Sagehorn Ranch, Mendocino, California, USA - Sage2_R_80_16 metaG | ecosystem: Environmental > Terrestrial > Soil > Vadose zone | place: USA: California...
GCCGGTTTTACGGCCACTTGGAATTGTCACCTCTGCCCTGTCACGGCATTCTCAGGCACTTTCCGGAATCCCTGGGTGCGGAAAGGAAGTGACGGTAACGGCAAGTTCGGTTTATGCGGGGGCGTAGTTCAGATGGTTAGAACGCCTGCCGGTCACGCAGGAGGCTGCGGGTTCGAGTCCCGTCGCTCCCGCCATAACCCCAGACCTTTACCTGGCACCTCGTGTTGCCAGCCCACATTATTCGGACGCTCACTCGCGCCCCCGCAGCTTCACATCTTGTCAAGCGCCTGAACATCCGTTAAGCGCCGCACATCGGCGATAAAGCGAGCGAGTAAAGGAGAGGTGTTGTTCATTGACCCAAGTCACGCCCATGCCCTTCAATACGAGACTGAGAATAGTAGCCTCGTTCGCGGGCTCCTGAACGATCCGCGGGGACTTTAAGCCGCCTCTATAACATTCGTGCATCAGCCGGTCATAGTTTGTCGGGTGCGCTGAGTGTGCCCGAATTCGTGATACTGCGCGAGTCGAATGGGGAGAATCAGGGGACTGCCGGAGCCTTGGCCTTAAACGATTGTGTTAAGCGAAGCCGTGTGCCCATATTTACCAGCTCGGCGAGCGAGTCGGCTTTCATCTTTCGCATCAGGTTGCCACGATGGAATTTCACGGTGATTTCGGTGATCCCGAGTTCATCGCCCACCTGTTTGTTGGGCATCCCAGAGATCACCAATTTCATCACTTGACGTTCGCGCGCGGTGAGCGCCGCGAAGCGCGCTCTGAGCGCGCGTTTCTCTGTCTCACTGTCAAGCTTGCCCCGGCTGCGCTCGATCGCATTTCGTATCGCGCTCAGAAGGGATTCGTTACTGACGGGCTTCGTGAGGAATTCAACGGCCCCTGCTTTCATTGCCTCAACCGTCATCGGTATGTTGCCGAATCCCGTGAGAAAAATAATGGGCATATAGGGCATTTCAACCGCGACGCGTTTTTGGAGCTCTAATCCATTGAGACCGGGAAGAGAGAAGTCTAGAACCAGACAACTCGGAGCAAATAGTCGGGGACGTGCGAGGAATTCCTGAGCAGATGTAAATGTTTCGGGATGCCAACCGTGTTTTCGAATCAGCAATTCCAGGGATTCGCGCACGGAAATGTCGTCGTCCACTACGAAAACGGTCGTTGAAGATTCCACCATCTTGACGACCTCACATCATGGTCAGATGAGCGCGCAAGGGCAATTTTACTCCACCAAAAGAATCGTTTTGGAGTCGTCAGACGCGAAACGCGGTCTTGAGTGCCTCCAGCAGCGCTGTAGCACTAAAGGGCTTGTACAGGCATTCGACTGCTCCTCGTTGGAGCACGTGTGTTCGTACCGTCTCATCTATTCGAGCCGTGATGAAGATTATCGGGACATCCATTTGCCGGCGTTTCAGCTCATTTTGAAGCTCAGGTCCCGACATGCCAGGCATCGCGATGTCGAGAATCAAACATCCGGTCTGAGATATTCGGCCAGATGCGAGGAATTCCTCCGCAGACGAAAACGCACAAACCTCAAAGCCGAAGGCTCTAACCAAACCGGGCAGTGATTCTCTTACCGATTCATCGTCGTCGATCACAGATACAACAAAACTAGCCATTTTCCTCGATCCCGTTTTCCGCCACAACAGGATTGCAGAGTCCGTCGAAGTCCAGATTCAGAGTTCAGCGCAAGCACTGTCTGATATTGCCAACGTGTTCCGTGAGGGAGCGCCGCGCAATCGATTTCGTGCAAAGTCTAAGCAAAACGGCAGTTGACGTCTTCATTAGACGCTCTTCATCGTGCCCTCAGGGTTCTATGTTCGCCCGCACCACCACGGTGGTCAACTGTACGATGGTATAGGGGCATTGCCGCTGATACCGAGGAATTCTCGCTACTCACCGAGTCCCGTACTCCGTGAGGACGTAATCCCGCTTCTGCGGGAACCCGCAACTGGCGTTATCCCCAAGTGGCGGCTTGTCGTTCAAAGTGTCGGGCCTGAACTGCCTGGATGCAGGATCGTGACGACTGGAAATGAAGTTCATCCAGAGATCCCGAACCAAACAAGATGCCGCGGTATCGGCTGTGCCCCAGAGCGGACACTAATCTTCTGGGGAACGAATGGGCACATCAAGGGGAGGAAGGTTACCGGTCGTTCCGTCCGTCAGCCCCTAGAGCGGTTTTCGGAAAGAGGTCTACACTTGAATCGATTGGTAAAATTAGGGCCGAAACGAAACGATGCGGGGCTCCGAAAAGATGGCCCAGGCCAAGCCAACTGCTAAGCGTAGCCGCAAATCCGGCAAAGCGAAAGAGGAAGAACTGCGGCTGAGCGATCGCGCCCTACGCGAGGCGCGCGAACAGGTCGCGCGAAGCGAAGAACGCTGGCGGTCTGTCTTCGAGAACTCAGCCATCGGAGTTGCGCTGACCGACCTGAACGGCCGGTATATTGCGACCAATCCCGCGTACCAGAGGATGCTTGGATACACAGGCGAGGAATTGCAGCAATTGCGATTTCTCGATATCACTCTTGAAGAATACTGTGAACATAACTGGGCGCTTGTCGAGGAGCTTCTGAGAGGAAGGCGCGAGCAGTTTCAAATCGTAAAGCAGTACCGACGGAAAGACGGCAGTCTGGTGTGGGTGCGAAACAGCGTATCCATTGTGACTGGCACCGAAACAGTGCCGCGATTCATCATGGCGCTTTCCGAGGACATCACGGAAAACAAGCAGGCGGAGGAAGTAATCCGCTCGAGCGAGCCCACACTACGGCGGGTGATCGACACGATTCCGGCATTGGCTTGGTGCAACCTGCCGGATGGCCCGAACGAATTCCTTAACAAACGCTGGCATGATTACACCGGGCTGTCACCGGAAGAGTCACGCGGCTGGGGCTGGCAAGTTGCGTTCCATCCGGAGGATTTGCAGCCACTCCTGAAGAAGTGGCAGGCAATGTTGGTCTCAGGAGAGCCTGACGAGGTCGAGGCTCGTATCCGAGCCAATGACGGATCGTACCGTTGGTTTCTCATTCGGGCCGAGCCCTTTCGAGACGAAAGCGGACAGATCGTCAGGTGGTATGGCACAAGCACAGACATAGACGATCTCAAGCGAGCGGAGCAGCATTTGCAGCGCAGCGAGGCATTCCTCGCCGATGGGCAACGCCTCAGCAAGACCGGGACATTTTCGTGGTCGATAGACAAGAATGAGGTCACTTGGTCGAAGGAACTGTACTCCATTTTCGAGTTTGACCCGGGCTCGCCTGTAACACTCGAAATGATTGGCAGTCGTGTTCCCGCTGAAGATCTTCCGATGCTCGGGGACATGATTGCCAGAGCCCAGCGAGGAGAAGCCCAATTTGAGTATGAACATCGCATCGTGATGCCAGACGGCGCAGTCAAGTACATTCACTTGATCGGCCATACCGTTCACAATTCGGAAGGTCGCCTGGAGTACATCGGCGCGGCTCAGGACGTGACGCGGCGCCGGGTAGCGGAAGAGCTACTCCGCGAGCGCGAACTCAACTTGCGCCGAATCACCCAAACCATTCCTGGGATGCTTTGGAGCGCAACGCCTGATGGTGCAGTCGATTACAGTAATCGCCCCTGGCTTGATTTCATAGCCATGACTGCGGAACAAGCCGAGGGCTTGGGGTGGGCGACAGCGATTCATCCGGATGACCGCGAGGCCCTGGTCGAAAGTTGGCGGACGTGTCTGGCTTCGGGCCTAGCGTTTGACGCAGAAGCGCGCATGCGCCGATTCGACGGCGCATATCGCTGGTTCTTGTTTCGAGCCAATCCTTTGCGAGACGAATCCGGGAGAATCGTCAAATGGTACGGAACCAATCTGGACATCGAGGATCGTAAGCGGGGAGAAGAGGACCTGCGTGCGAGAGAACTCTCGTGGCGGCAGATTGTCGATAACATTCCCGGATTGGTGCACAGCACGAGTGCGACGGGGGAGATTGAGTTTCTGAATCAGCAAGTGCTGGAGTATTTCGGCAAGCCTAGCCAGGAGCTGAAGGATTGGTCCCGCATCGACATCGTGCACCCTGACGACCTTCCTCGCGTAATTGAGGCGTGGAGAAGGTCAGTCGAAACGGGCGAGACTTACGAAGTTGAGCAGCGCAATCGGGGTGCTGATGGTGTTTACCGATGGTTTCAGTCACGCGGTCGCGCAGTGCGAGATCCGCAAGGTGAGATAACGGCATGGTATTGGCTCAACACCGACATCGAGGACCGTAAAAGGGCTGAAGAGGCTCTGCAGTCGAACGAGCGCAATTTGAGCCTGATCATCAATACGATGCCCACATTGGTATGGTCCGCGCGTCCTGACGGATCAGCAGAGTTCTTCAATCAGTACTACCTCGAATATGTCGGACTTCCGCTAGAAAAGCTGCAGGGCTGGGGCTGGACAGTCGCGGTTCATCCCGAAGACCTAAGCGCTCTTTCCGGCGTGTGGCAATCGATTATGGCAGAGGGCAAACCGGGTGAAGCCGAAGCACGATTGCGCCGTTTTGATGGCGAGTATCGTTGGTTTCTGTTGCGCGCGAACCCAATGCTCAATGAATCGGGCAAGATCGTGAAGTGGTACGGGACCAACACTGATATCAATGACCGAAGACGGGCCGAGGCAGAGGTCAAGGAATCCTACCTTCGTCTCGCCGAAGCCCAACAGCTAAGCAAGACAGGCAGCTTCATAACGGATTTGGTGGCAGATGAGCACAACTGGTCCGAGGAGACCTTCAGAATCTTCGAATTCGATCCCGCAGCCAAGGTCACGGTGCAGATGATTCGGGATCAGATCCACCCAGAGGACCAGCCTCCGTTCGACGCTATGATCGCACGCGCCATGACGGGCAAGGACGTGGATTTTTCGTTCCGGTTCGTGACGTCTCGAGGCGCCGTGAAGCATATTCGAGGCATGGCTCGTGTCATCGAACATATCGTCGGCCGACCGCTATTCATCGGCGCTCTTCAGGACGTAACGGATAGCAAGATTGCCGAAGAAGCTCTGAACCGCGCACGGTCCGACCTTGCCCACGTGGCTCGGGTAACGACGCTCAATGCGTTGACCGCTTCGATCGCTCATGAGATCAACCAGCCGCTCTCCGGCATCATCACGAACGCCAATACTGGCCTTTGGTTGCTCTCCGCTGATCCTCCCGACCTTGATGGAGCCCGCGAAGCCGCGCAGCGTACCATCCGCGATGGGAATCGCGCGTCTGATGTGATCAAGCGACTCCGCACACTGTATAGCAAAAAGGAGTTTCGGCCCGAATCACTGGACCTGAATGAGGCTACTCGAGAAGTCATTTCGCTGTCACTGAGCGATCTCCAGCGAAACCGGGTAATTGTTCACCATGAGCTTGCAGACGATCTGCCTCCCATTACGGGCGATAGAATCCAGATTCAACAGGTCATCCTGAACCTGGTGCGTAATGCTTCGGACGCGATGAGCTCAATCGACGATCGACCAAGAGACCTGCTAATCAAAACCGAACAGGAAAAAGACAATTGGGTGCGCCTTAGTGTGACGGACGTTGGCGTCGGCTTCCAACGTCAAACTGCCGAAAAGCTCTTCGAAGCATTTTATTCAACGAAGACCGATGGGATGGGAATCGGGCTGCATTTGAGCCGTTCGATTATCGAAGCTCATCATGGCCGCCTATGGGCAGCCGCCAATGCCGGACCCGGATCTACATTTTCGATTGCTCTCCCTTGCAGGCCAGAGGGTTTGAAAAGTGCTGCAACTCCAAATCAATTGGGTTGATAACGCGCCGGACCAAGACTGAGTCTGCCCGCACAGCAGATGTATTGGCTTCTACTATTTCCGCAGCAAAAAAGAAGGGCGTCAACCGAACGTAAAATCCAAAGCCTGCACGCCAGGGTCAAGAAACTCGATTTCGAAGGTGCGGTCCTGAACCGCGCCGTTTTGGCGAATGAGCTGATAGAGCCGAGCCTCCCGAACGATGCCTGTACCGTCCGGAGAGGAATCGAGGCCGCAATTGTTGCCCGGTGCAGCACCATCTAGAAGCACTCTGAAGCGAATCGGCCGGCCATCTCTCGAGGGAGCCAGGACGAGGTGCAGGTCGCGGCTGTGGAATCGATAGACTATTCTGCCCGGTGCCGAAGCAAGGACCGCACTCTCAACGTTGACGTTCCAGGGCCCGATCAGTCCCCAATGGTTGAGATTAAGGTTTGCAGGCAGGTCATAGGTTTTTTGCCGGTTCCCCTTCAGCCCGCCGGGCGATGCGAAACGCTCGGCGAGACGAAAGCCGACATAGCTCTCAGGAGAGCGCTCATCCGCGCTTGGCGGCGCCTCGATGCCACGACCGATAATATCGCCGACGGGCACTTCGGCGCCACGGGAGCCACCATTCTCCTTCACAAGTTCCTGAATAGCGAGCTCCGTCGTTTCGTAATTGCCTTCCCCGAAATGCTGATAACGGATCTGTCCCTTCGCATCGATGAGATAAAACGCCGGCCAGTACTCGTTACTGAACGCCCGCCAGATCTCGTAGTTGTTGTCCATCACAACGGGGTAAGTTACATCGTGCTCTCGTGTTGCGGTTTCAACATTCGTCTGCACTTTCTCGAACGAGAACTCCGGGGTATGGACTCCGATCACCAGCAACCCTGAGCTTTTGTACTTTACCGACCATTCCTTTGCGTAAGGCAGCGCCCGCAGGCTATTGATGCATGTGAAGGTCCAGAAGTTGATCAGCACGACCTTGCCGCGCATAGCCCTGCTGCTCAAGGGCGCAGAGTTGAGCCATGCGACACCGCCAGTCAACTCAGGCATAAATCCCTTAAAGGTGAGTTCCGGACGCGATTCTTCTGCTCTTGTTGCTTCCTGCAGAGCAGGAATGCGCGGCCCGAGTCCTCTTCCGGAATTGTTAAGGCCGGCGAGCGAGATTATCGCTGTCACAATAAGAGTCCGGCGAAGCGAAATCTTAAAGCAAGATCGTTTCATAAGGGGATACCCTTTCGACATGCTTCTCCCTTACTGGGATGATCTATTCACCCGTCGCTTCGCGAACGAGCACAGATAATTCCCGTCGAGAATCTTCTTAAATCCTCTTCCGTGCCTCCCCGTTTCAGCAGGACCGCGACCAACGCACGGAACTTTCGAGACATCCTCGAGTCCATTTGCCGTACCAGAAAGGCCATCAACATCGCTCCCGATGGAGCGGTGTCCGGCCCAATAGTGCTTGCGGCATCCGAATGTCTTCGGTGCCGCTCGACGTTGCGGATCCTCTCGAGTACGAGTGCAGATCGAACGCATGAGCACATCAAACCAGAAACGTCAGATTCACGCAATTTGGACGAAGGTATAGGTGATGCCTTCGCAACAGTCTCAGCTGCTAATGACTTCTAACGATCCGTCGTTGAGTGTTTCACTCGATTTGGTAATCGGCCAAATGCCCAAATCGCGACCGCGCCCATCGGAAGCGTGAAGTCAATCCCGATAGCGAGCGCGACTTCCTTACGTCGCATGTGCGTTAGCCCATCCCGCGCGAAGCGCACAACCTAGACTTTGGTATTGAACCTATACCTTGGCCCAGTAGATTTGTCCTCGCACCTTGGGCTTAATTGTGACTGTGCAAGCGATCCGAAAGGAGATCACGATGCCGGTCACACAAATTGGAACGTGCTCCCGAGCCGCAGTTGTTCCCCCAGGCACTTACATAAACCGGCAAGATGCGGGCCTGTTGACTGCGCTCCAAGCCGGGTCGCATGCAGCTTTCGAGGAACTCCAAAAGATCTATTCAAATCGCCTGTATAAGCGAATTCTTTCGATTACCAGGAACCACGCAGATGCAGAGGACGCACTGCAGGACACATTCATGCGCGCATTCGTAGGATTAGACTCCTTCGAAGGTAGATCACAGCTGTCTACGTGGCTAACCACGATTGCCTTCAATTCAGCACTCATGATCATACGGCGGCGCCGTGCGGGTGTGGTCTTAACCGCGCCGCATGCGGATTCGGTTGCTCACGGCTTCGATATTCGTGATTCAGCTCCGAGTCCCGAAGAGATCTGCAATCGGAAACAGCGACTCAACAGAATGTTCAACGCAATCGAACGGCTAGATCCGATATCGCGTACCGCGATTCGGATCCGGATCACGCAAGAATGTTCAATGAAAGAGATTGCCCACACACTTGATGTCTCGCTGGCGACAGTTAAAGCAAGGCTCCATCGTGCGCAGAAGAAGCTCGCCCATAATGTCCATTACAGCGAAACTGCTGGGCACTCGCACGTAGGAGGGCGGAAAGAGGTAGTAAACACGCCAAAACAATATGCCACCGAGATCTGAAGATGCTCTGTGGCCGACCGGGCGTGTGCTGCTCAACCGCGCCGTTGAGGAGGTTTTCATCATCGCGGGCAGTAGAAGAAAAGATCTTTCATCCGACGAAACAGTAGTAGAGGAAAGGGGCAAAATGGCATTCGGAAAAGCATCCTTTGCTTTGGCCGTGGTTCTGGCTATCGCGGTCACCGTGTGGCCGCAAGATCCACATCTGATGGACCACATGGCGACCCACGATACGAACTGGGAAGCCTTGATGAAGAACATGGAGACGATGAACGCCGCCATGATTGCCGTGGAACCATCCGGCAACAACGATGCCGACTTCGTGAACGTGATGCTGCCGCATCACCAAGCCGCCGTTGACATGGCAAGAACGGAACTTCTCTATGGCAGCGATCCACAGATGCGTCGGCTTGCGCAGGAAATTATTACCGACCAGGAATCCGAAATTCAGTTGATGCAGCTCTGGCTTGATCGCCAGAGGTTCCGTACAAAAGATCCGAGTCACCTATCGGGTTCCGGCTCGCGAGCGGAGAAATAGCATGCGAAGTTATGGAAGTGCAGGCATCCGGGTTTTGTATCTCGCCGCAGCGATAACTCTCGTTGACTGTGCGTTCGCTCAACAGGCTCCGTGGGGACGCTCCAATATTCCAATCTCGAACCGTGATCGCGTTTATGCCGCAGACCAGACCTCAAATACAGTCTCGGTGATTGATCCTTCCAGTAATACGTTGCTTGGAGTGATTCGTTTAGGCAATCCCGTGCCTGGGGCATTGTCTCCTCTCTATGCAGGACAACTTCTCGTTCACGGACTTGGCTACTCGCCGGACTCCAGGACCCTTGCGGTAGTGTCGATTGCTTCGAATGCTGTGACGCTCATTGACACCGCAACAAACAGAGTGAAAGGAACTGTGTACGTCGGCCGCTCGCCTCACGAGGCGTTCTTTACCGCCGATGGGAAGGAATTGTGGGTGGCCGTCCGCGGCGAAGATTACATTTCTGTGATCGATCCAAATCGGATGAAGGAAAGTCGCCGCATCGCGTTGGCCAACGGCCCCGGCATGACCGTGTTCGGAACTGACGGCAAATATGCCTTCGTCTGCTCAAGCTTCACTCCCGAACTTTCGGTGATCGAGGCCGCTTCTCATCAGATCGTCAAGCGGATTCCGCAGGCTAGTCCCTTTTGTCCGAACATCGCTGTAAGCCCGGAAAATGACGAAGTCTGGATTACTTTGAAAGACATCGGCAAAGTACAAGTGTTCAGCGCCAAGCCGCCCTTCGAGCAACTTGCGCTCCTTGACACGGGAGCGATCACGAATCACGTGAACTTTGCAAATAACGGCAACGGCAAATTCGCCTATGTCACGGTCGGTGGCACTAACCAGGTAAAGGTCTATCAGCGCGGCCCGACTCCGACTCTGGTCGCCACCATTCCGGTCGGGGATTTGCCTCACGGCATTTGGCCCTCCGGTGATGGCACACGCGTTTACGTCGCTCTCGAAAATGGCAACTATGCGGTAGCGATTGACACATTGATGAATAAGGTCATCGCCAACATCCCCGTCGGGCAGACGACGCAAGCTCTCGTTTATGTTCCAGGCGCAGTTCCGTCCGGCGCCGGCACTGACAGCCTCGTCCCGCTCGGGGAAGCAGTCAATACCGCGCACATCCAGCTGGAGGCTGCAGGAACAGCCTTGCCGGCGGCACAGGCATCAGCCGCCGTCAACTCGTTGGGTCTTCTCGATCTCGTGGAAATTGCCGCGACAGGGCTGGCCTCTGGCAGGCAGTATCAGGTGTATCTTGCGCAGAACAATCATCCCCCTTATGAGAATCTCGAACCTTTGGCAATTTTCAAGGCAAATCCCGATGGCGCAGCAATCGTCCAGACGGTAGGCCCGCTGAAAGCGCTTGTTCACTCCGGCGCAGCAACCGAAGCATCGCCACCACCGAGATTCCTGATCATCACAGAGGTCAACGATCCATCGCGAGTCGTGCTGCGGCAGGCCGGTCTATCGACTGGGCCGCAGATGGCCGGATCGAGTCTAGTGAGGGAACCAAGGAAGAATCGGCGAGGCCCAAACAACCTAAGACAAAAGAGGTGGCACGCACCCGCTTAATTGGAAATCAACACTTGGAGGTTACAACAATGTTCCGAAGCATTAGTAAGACACCGTTCTTCGCGCTTGCAATCATCGCTCTTGCTGCCCCCGCATTGGGAGCGAACAATCTTGCGACTGGTGAGCCTGGCAACGATGACACGACCGCGTCACACAAATCATTCGGCCCCATCAAGCAGATCAATGCCGGATTGCTGAATGTGGGCTACGCTGAAGCCGGACCAACGAATGGGACAGCCGTAATTCTCTTGCACGGCTGGCCTTACGACATTTACAGCTTTGTCTATGTCGTTCCGATATTGGCTTCGGCGGGATACCACGTCTTCGTACCCTACCTGCGCGGCTATGGCAGTACTCGGTTTCTTTCCGATGACACGATCCGCAACGGACAGCCAGCTGTGGTGGCTGTCGACGTCATCCATTTCATGGACGCCCTGAAGATCGATAAGGCAGTCATTGCTGGCTTCGATTGGGGCGCA
>Ga0137385_10005750_pt1 | contig 10913 bp, 9 predicted proteins | sample SagtaG_FD_104921 | JGI IMG/M metagenome (GOLD analysis project Ga0137385, IMG submission 104921) | Vadose zone soil microbial communities from Sagehorn Ranch, Mendocino, California, USA - Sage2_R_80_16 metaG | ecosystem: Environmental > Terrestrial > Soil > Vadose zone | place: USA: California...
CGTCGGCCAGCCGGATACTCGGCAACGATTCGCCGATCTCGGAATGACAATTGACATCGACACGCCCGAGGGGGTCGATCGCTATATCCAATCCGAGATAGGCAAATGGTCCAAGGTTGTCAAAGAAGCCGACATCCGTGCTCCGGACTAGCGAACAAAGCAGTCCACACCCATTTTCTTTTCGCCCCAAGGCGGGTAAAAACCCCCGCATCGGCCGATTGCGCCGCGGCTCAGGTTTACGAGGATCATCATAGCGTTAACCTGCGAAGACGCGCAGGACCACCCGACAGCATGACCCGACCGCGCAAGCTCTACGTCAAATCCTTCGGCTGCCAAATGAACGTCTACGACTCCCATCGTATGGCGGACACGCTTGCACCCGAGGGCTTTGCCGAAACTCTGAACGCTGGCGACGCCGACCTCATCATCCTCAACACCTGCCATATTCGCGAGAAAGCAGCAGAGAAAGTGTATTCCGAACTGGGCCGCGTCGGAGCGCTCAAGGCCGCTGCAGCGCGCGCGGGACGTCGGTTGACGATTGCCGTTGCAGGCTGCGTCGCTCAGGCCGAAGGAGAGGAGATCATCCGCCGCGCACCGTCGGTCGATCTCGTCGTGGGGCCGCAAAGCTACCATCGCCTGCCCGAATTGCTCGCCCGAACCGAGCGCAAGGGCGCCGTGGTCGATACCGAATTTCCGGCCGAGGACAAATTCGACCTCCTCAAAGCACCGAGCCGCGAGGCCATACGCGCGCGCGGCGTTAGTGCGTTCGTCACCGTGCAGGAGGGCTGCGATAAATTTTGCACGTTCTGCGTCGTTCCCTACACGCGTGGCGCGGAGGTGTCGCGGCCAGTAATGAAGATAATCGCGGAGGTCGAGTTACTGGCCGAGGCCGGAGTGCGCGAAATCACGCTCATCGGCCAGAACGTCAATGCGTATCACGGCCAGGGATCCGATGGTGCCGTCTGGACGCTTGGACGATTGCTGGAGCGGCTTGCCGACGTCCCGGGTATCGCGCGGCTTCGCTACACAACCAGCCATCCCTGCGATATGGACGCGAGTCTGATCGCGGCGCATCGTGACCTGCCCAGCTTAATGCCCTATCTGCACCTGCCCGTGCAGTCGGGTTCCGACCGTGTCCTCAAGTGCATGAACCGCCGCCATACCCGTGCCGCCTATGTTAAAATGGTTGCGCGCCTGCGCGCCGCGCAGCCACGAATGGCGTTCTCGTCCGACTTCATCGTGGGCTTCCCTGGCGAGAGTGAGGAGGACTTTCGCGCGACGCTGTCGCTGGTGGATGAAGTCGGTTACGCCAGCGCCTTCTCCTTCAAATACTCGCCGCGTCCAGGAACGCCGGCCGCGGATCTGCCGAGTCAGATCCCCGACGCGGTGAAATCCGAGCGGCTCTACCGCCTCCAGGCGGTAATCGACCGACAGCAAGCCGCGTTCAATGGGCAATGTCGTGGCCGCACTTTCGAGGTCCTGTTCGAAAAGGCGGGACGTTACCCTGGCCAGATCGTCGGGCGCTCGCCATATCTGCAGCCGGTTCAGGTAATGGCGCCACGGACGATGATCGGCGAAATTAGGGCGGTAAGGATCACCGAAGTCGGACCCAACAGCCTGTTCGGCGACTTTGCGGGCACCGGCTTGGGCGCCGAACCGATGCTGGAGGCCTGAAACGTTGCGCTCCTCTCGATCGGACAGCGGATCGTTCGCCGGCGACAATACTGCGACGCAGATCGTGCTGGCGTTCGAGGATAACCGACTCGCATCCTTGTTGTTCGGCCAATACGGACAGAACCTGGCGTTGATCGAGCGCAGGCTCGGCGTGGTTGCCGAGCAGCGCGGGAATCACGTCACGCTGGCAGGCTCGCGTGACGGCGTGGAGCGGTCGCGGCGGGTACTCGAAGGTCTATACGAGCAACTCAGGCGCGGCGACGAGCTGGTGTCCGGCGACGTCGAAGGCGCGATCCGTTTGGCAATCGCACAGGGTTCGCTATTCGACTACGACGCCGCTACGGCGCGGCCAACCTTCGAGGAGATCAATCTGCGCAAGCGCGCCGTGCGCGCGCGCACCGCGGCGCAGGACGCCTATATCCGCGCCTTGCGGCGCCACGCATTGGTTTTCGGGACCGGGCCGGCAGGCACAGGTAAGACCTGGCTCGCGGTCGCATATGCGGTGCAGTTGTTCGAGCGCAAGGAAGTGGACCGCATCATTCTCTCCCGTCCGGCGGTCGAGGCGGGGGAGCGCCTCGGATTCCTTCCCGGCGATATGCGTGAGAAAGTCGATCCATATCTGCGCCCGATCTATGACGCACTGTATGATCTCATGGATGCGCGGATCGTCGAGCGCGCGCTGCAGACCGGCGAGATCGAAATCGCTCCGCTCGCTTTCATGCGCGGGCGCACGCTCTCGAACGCGGTCATCATCCTCGATGAGGCGCAGAATACGACGGCGATGCAGATGAAAATGTTCCTGACGCGATTGGGTGAGAATAGCCGTATGATCGTGACCGGTGATCCGAGCCAGGTGGATTTGCCGCCCGGGCAGACCTCAGGCCTCGCCGAAGCAACGCGGCTGCTGAGGAACGTCGAGGGAATTGGCCATGTCGTCTATACCGCCGAAGATGTCATTCGGCATGAGCTTGTGGCACGGATTGTCGACGCTTACGACAAGGCAGCGCTCAAAACCGCCCGGGGACGCGAGATCAAGGAATGAGCTCTCTGAATTGCGTCGGGCTCCGCGCGAGCGGGGACGGAGATCGCGTTTATGAAACGCAACCGAGGTGCGCGCGCGACGGCGCGGCCACGAGTGAGCATGGCTGCGATCGACATCGTGGTCGCATCCAGGCTCTGGACGGAGCAACGCGGTGTGAAGGCGCTACTTCGCCGCGCGATTCGCGAGGCAGCGTCAGCCACGTCAACGCTCATGGGCGAGATTGCTATCGTGCTCACCGACGACTCGGCCATCTGGGCGCTCAACCGCCACTGGCGCGGCAAGGACGCGGCGACCAATGTGCTGTCTTTTCCCGCCGGCGAGCCACGGAGCACTCGTGGAATACCCCGGCTGCTCGGTGATATCGTGATCGCCTATGAAACGACGGAACGTGAAGCGCGCGCCGAGCATAAGCCCTTTATGGACCATCTTATACACTTGGCGGTGCATGGATTTCTCCACCTCGCGGGCTACGATCACGCCGCGCATGATCAAGCGGCTGCAATGGAAAGGCTCGAGGCCGCGATCCTTGCCCGCCTCGGTGTACCCGACCCCTACCTCGCGCGCGGCGCCGCCTAGCCTCCATGCCTGATCCAGAACCACCCAGTTCGAGCGAACCGAGCGCGACGCGCAATCTGCCCGTGCCCATACCACGCCGCAGCGAAGGCGCGCCGGCGCACGCCGAGAATTGGTTCACGCGGGCGCTGCGGACAATCTTCCGCTGGAAATCAAGCACGTTCCGCGCCGACCTCAGCGATGTGCTCGAGAACGGGGCCGGCGAGACCGGTTTCTCGCCGACCGAAAGCGCCATGCTCAAGAACATTCTCGGGCTGCGCGAGCGCCGCGTGTTGGACGTAATGGTGCCGCGCGCCGATATCATCGGCGTGCAGCGGGATATCGCCCTCGGCGAACTGATGAAAGTATTCGAAAGTGCCGGTCATTCGCGCCTGGTGGTTTATGACGAAACCCTCGACGACGCTGTCGGCATGGTCCATATCCGCGATCTCGTCGCCTTTATGACCGTGCGCGCCAGTGTCAGTGGAAACAGCAACCGGCGCCGCAAAAAACCGCTTCCCGCCGGCCTCGATCTCAAGACTGTGAACCTGTCGATGCCGCTTTCGGCGACCAAAATCGTGCGCGAGATCTTGTATGCGCCGCCCTCGATGTCGGTTCTCGATCTGCTAGCAAAGATGCAGACGACCCGCATCCACCTCGCGCTCGTTGTCGATGAATATGGCGGGGCCGATGGCGTGGTATCAATCGAAGATATTGTCGAGCAGATCGTTGGCGAGATCGCGGACGAGCACGACCAAGATACGCCGCCAGGTGTCGTGCACCAATCCGACGGCTCGTTCCTTGCGGACGCTCGCGCTAGCCTCGAGGACGTAACCTCGATCGTTGGTGGCGAATTCGATGTGGGCGACGTCGCCCAGGAGGTGGACACCCTTGCCGGATACGTGGCGGCCCGCATCGGTCGCGTGCCCGTACGCGGCGAACTCGTGCCGGGACCCGGCCCTTTCGAGCTCGAAATCCTCGATGCGGATCCTCGCCGCGTGAAGAAACTCAGGATTTACCGCGGCCTCGACAAGCAGAACGGCAGCCGACACGTCACACGGCGGCAAGTCGGGCCCACGCCGGCGCCGTCGAGTAAGTCCCCCTCCGCTTTGCCGATGAGCGGCGAGGAGGCCAACCGTTCCTCTGATACAGGGCCGTCCAAATCCGCCCGCCAGCCGTGACGCTCACGCGCCTCGCGCAGACCATCGTACTGGCAAGGGGACGGTGGCGTTGCGTCATTGCGTTTCTCGCAGGGGCGTCCTCGACGCTCGCGCTTCCGCCGACTGATATTTGGCCGGTGCCCTTCGTTACCTTTCCTATCCTTGTCTGGCTCGTCGATGGTACAGCCGGCAGCCGCCTGGGCGGGGTGCTGGCGGCTGCCGGCATAGGCTGGTGGTTCGGCTTCGGCTATTTCCTCGCTGGCCTCTATTGGATTGGTTATGCGTTTCTCGTCGACGCCAAGACCTTCGGCTGGCTGCTGCCGTTCGCAGTTATTGCGCTACCGGCGGCAATGGCGCTTTACACGGCATTCGGCCTCGCCCTGGCGCGACTGATTTGGCCAGGGGGGGCGACCCGCGTTCTCGCCCTCGCCGCCTCGCTGACGCTCACGGAATGGCTGCGCGGTCACTTGTTCAGCGGCTTTCCCTGGAATGCCTACGGCTATGCGCTGAGCTCGCCGCTATGGCTCGCCCAGGGCGCGGCGCTGATGGGTATCTGGGGCCTGACCTTTCTCGCCGTTGCACTCTATGCCTCACCTGCCGTGCTCGCCGACCAGGATGCCGCGACTTGGCGGCGCTGGCTGGTTGTGGTGCTGAGCGGCGCCGTAACGATGACGCTTGCGGTGTATGGCGCCGTGCGGCTGGAGTGGAATCCGACGCGCTTCGTCGAGGGCGTGCGACTTCGCATTATGCAACCCAATCTGCAGCAAGATGAGAAGTTCAATTATTCGCAGAAGCAAGGAGTGATGCGACGCTATCTCGCGCTATCGGAAGGTCCGGACGGCCCGCAATCCATGGGCTTGCGCAATGTCAGCATTCTGATCTGGCCAGAATCGGCATTCCCCTTCTTTCTCGTGCGCGAGCCGGAGGCACTTGCACAAATTGGCAAGCTCCTGCCAGCGGGAACCGTGCTGATCACTGGTGCCATCCGCCCGCCTGAGACACCGCCCGGCACCGCCGTCACGCGGGCGTATAACTCGATTTACGTAATCGGCCACGGCGGCCTGGTCCTTTCCGTCTATGACAAGATTCATCTCGTGCCGTTCGGCGAGTACCTGCCGCTTCAAGACTTGCTCGAGCGGCTCGGTCTCGTGCAGCTCACCAAAGTACGCGGCGGATTCATCCCCGGCGAGCGCCGGCACAATCAGCCAGCGCCTGGGGCGCCGAATTTTTTGCCGCTGATCTGTTACGAGATCATTTTCCCCGGCGACGCGGTTCCGCGCCGCGAACAGGAGGGATGGCTCTATCGCCATGTCGGTCGATATCTCGACTGGCCGTCGGTAGCTGGAAACGGAGGCCGTCCGGGCTGGCTCCTGAACCTCACCAACGACGGCTGGTTCGGCGCCAGCGCGGGTCCCTACCAGCATTTTCAGCAGGCACGCGTACGCGCGATTGAGGAAGGGCTTCCGCTGGTGCGGGCAGCCAATAGCGGAATTTCCGCGGTGGTCGATCCGCTCGGGCGGATCATCAACTCGCTGCCGCTTGGGAGCGAGGGCGTCTTTGATGCGCCTCTTCCGCAGCCCATCGCGCCCACACCTTACGTGCGGCGCGGCAACGGCCCTCTCGGTGCGGCAGTTGCAATAATTTTCCTTTGGGCGCTGCGCTTGCGCTGGCGCAGGCGGTCGCGCTGACGCAGACCGCCTTTCTGTTCTCCTGTAAGTTGCATGCGGCCACTCCGGCGCAACCTTTCAGGGCACAAGCCACAGTGGCAGCGATCTGCCAATTTCATCGCCAAATCAATGCGGTAACGCGAGCACCAGTGGCATATGCTTCTCAACAACTTTTTGCAGTCCTTGCCAATTTTGCTCGGAATACGATTGCCTTCGGACCGCCCTGTGGGAACATTATTCGGCACCACAGGAGATTGTTATGGCCGGCGCCAAAAAGGCCCCAAATCCCATCGACAGGCACGTGGGTAGCCGGGTGCGCATGCGCCGGATGATGCTTGCGATGAGCCAGGAGAAGCTGGGGGACGCGCTCGGTCTGACCTTCCAGCAGGTGCAGAAATACGAGAAGGGCACAAACCGTATTGGCGCGAGCCGGCTGCAGCAAATCTCGCATATCCTCCAGGTCCCCGTCGCCTTCTTCTTTGAGGGCGCGCCCAACTTGGCGGATGCGGCGGACGGGATGATAGACGCACCTTCCCCGGCCTACGTCTCGGATTTCCTCGCCACCTCTGAAGGGCTCTCCCTGACAAAGGCTTTCATGCGCATCAAGGAGCCCAAGCTCAGGCGCCGCATTGTCGATCTGGTCGAGGAGATCGCCGGGAACGGTAACTGAAGCGGGAGCACGAAGCGTCGGAGTGGGTCGAACTTTCTTCTCTCGCCTTGTCCCACACTTCGCCCACACCTTGACCGCGCACGGGGACGCTGCAAGAAACACTCTGCGCTCAAAGCGGTGAGGGTTGCAGTCGAGCTTGCGAGGGGAGCCTTTCAGTGTCACACGCCAATTATCTTTTCACCAGTGAATCGGTATCCGAGGGCCATCCCGACAAGGTCTGCGATCAGATTTCGGATGCAATCCTCGACGCATTCATCGAGAACGACATCAGGCTTGGCATTGCCGGCGATAGCCTTGTGAATACGCGGCTAGGCTGCGAGACGCTCTGCACCACCAACAAGATCGTCATTGCCGGCGAGGGTCGCGGACAGGCGCCGCTATTCACCAAGTATGGCGGCCATGCCGTGGTCAACCGCGAGATAATCAGCGAGATCGCACGCAATGTGGTGCGCGACATCGGCTACGACCAGAACGGATTCTCCTATCACGGCGCGGATATCGAGGTGCTGCTGCACGGCCAATCGCCGGACATCGCCAGAGGTGTCGATGCGAAAAAGAAGAAGGGCGAGGAGCAGGAGGGTGCAGGCGACCAAGGCATGATGTTCGGATTCGCCTGTACCGAGAGCGAGGTCTACGAGAAAGGCTCGTTCATGCCGGCTCCGATCTACTTCGCACACAAGATCCTGAAGGTTCTGGCGGAAAAGCGCCGTTCGAAACAGCTGTTCGATTTACAACCCGACGCCAAGAGTCAGGTGACCGTGCAATATGCGGGCGGCAAACCCATTGGCTGCACCAAAGTGGTCGTCTCGACACAGCACAACCCCGAGACCCGTAATGGAAAGAAATATTCGCCTGGGATGGTGAAGGACTTGATCGGCGATGCCGTGGCTTCGGCGCTGCCGGATGGCTGGATGCCCAAACGAGTCAACGATTTCTTGGTCAATCCCACTGGCAATTTCGTGGTGGGCGGACCTGACGGTGACTGTGGCCTCACTGGCCGCAAGATCATCGTGGATACCTATGGCGGCTACGCGCCGCACGGGGGCGGTGCTTTCTCCGGTAAGGACCCCACCAAGGTCGACCGTTCGGCAGCCTATGCCGCGCGCTATCTCGCCAAGAACGTCGTCGCCGCCGGTGTCGCCGAGCGTTGCACCATCCAGATCGCCTATGCGATCGGAATCTCTGACCCTATGTCGCTCCTGGTCGATACCCATGGCACCGGCAAGGTGGACGAGAGGAAGCTCGAAAAGGCCCTGCCCGAAATTCTGCGGCTTACGCCGACCAACATCCGCCGCACGCTTAAGCTAAATCGCCCGATCTATCGTCGCACCGCCGCCTACGGCCACTTCGGTCGCGCGCCGGAGAAGGATGGCGGCTTTTCCTGGGAAAAGACCGATCTCGTCAAGGATATCAGGACGGCCGTCGGCTAAGGTCTTCGACGCGCAGGCATCGGCGGGTCCAATTTGGCGGGTCTTGTGACCGCCACATCCATGTCCGACCAATCGCACCCGCGGCGTGGCGCTTTCTTCGGGCGTCGCAAAGGTCACGCACTACGCCCGCGCCAGGCCCGGCTATTCCAAACCCTCTTGCCCCGGCTTGCCCTGAATTTGGCTGCGCCGACACCGGTCGACCTCGCACTCCTATTTCCCGATCCGGTCGAGAGCGTCCGCCTCGAGATCGGATTCGGCGGGGGGGAGCACATGATTGCGCAGGCCGAACAGCATCCGCGCGCCGGTTTCATCGGCGTCGAGCCCTTCGTCAATGGAATGGCCAAGGCGCTCGCCGCGATTGAGCTAAAGCAACTCTTGAACATCCGCCTGCATTTTGATGACGCGACTTCTCTGCTCGATTGGTTGCCGGCCATCTCCATCGCGCGCGTCGATCTGATCTACCCCGATCCCTGGCCGAAACGGCGGCATTGGAAGCGACGCTTCATCCAGGACGAGAGTCTTGCGGCGATCGCGCGCATCCTGCAGCCAGGTGGCGAATTGCGGTTTGCGACGGACGTTGCCGACTACGCGGCCTGGACGCTCAGGCACCTGATCCAATCGGCCGATTTTGAGTGGACGGCCGAACGCGCTGACGACTGGCGCCGCCCATGGCCAGGCTTTTCAGCGACGCGCTATGAAGCCAAAGCCAAGCGCGAAGGTCGCACGACGTCCTATCTGATTTTCAGAAGAAAGGACCGCGAGTGACCGCTCGCAAGAAGACGTAAGCTCAAGCTCGTCTGCCGTCAGTCGTCTGCCGCTTGTCAGCTGGGCGCACCTGCCAAAACCGGACTATGCGTTGCGCAGCTATCGGACAAAGCAGATCGAAATCGACGCGGGCGGTGCCGAGATCCTGGCTTGATATTCCCGTGCTGCCTGGCCGTCTTTTGATGATGGCCTCTGCCGTCGCCCAGCCCAAACCCGCCGATTTGCAGAGAATGAGCACCGGATCAGGCCGCTCGGCGCGCATGAGTCGATCCACCACTTCGATTGGTACCACGCAAAGCGATGCGAGTGCTGCGATCGTATGCTCATAGTCTATGCTCGCTGCGATACCGGCGAGGAGTCCCTCATCAAATATAACTTTGTCCTGCAATGCCGTTATTCTGCGCTGCGCGCGCGAATAATCGGCCGGCGCTGCACGCGCGCTTCGTGCGTTGGATTCCCGCGCCGATGTGGGGCGGATCGCGGATTGCCTGTCCGGGACACCAGATGCGAGAAGCCGCCGCTGAACCGCGTCCGTCGCAGTGAGCAGGAGTTCGTGGAACAGACGCGGCGGAATGTCACCGCGCAGTAGAGTCTTTTCAGCCAGGATACCGTCTGTTTTCGCGCTCTCGACTAGGAAGCAAAAGCCATCATCGGAGAAACGTGCGGCGCGATTGTCGGCTAAGCAGCGCAGCACCTCCTGGTTTCCGCGCTGCAGGAGCCCGTCGGTCACGCGCTCGGCAAGACCCGGCCGAGCCGAGATGGCGAGCAAATGTCCCTGGCTCTTGGTCGCAATGATATCGATGAGATCGGTCTCGGATAGGCGCGCCGCCCGTTTGAGTACGGGAGCTGCAACCGCGATCGAGTCGTCGCGCGCGAGACGGCGCACTGCTTCGACCGGCGGATTGCCGAGCGGAGCAAGCCGAGAAGACAACCGGGTACGCGCCTTGCTATCGATGCGGTCGATCAATCGGGCGAGGACGAGATCGAACACCTGGATATGATGCTCATTGAAGCTACTCGCGCCCCCGAGAAAAAACGCTGTCACGCGCTCGAGGATCTTGGCCTGTCGCTGGGGCGAGCCGCGCATGATCAGATCGTCCAGTTCCGGAAGGAGCAAGGCGTGCACGGACATCATTGCGCTCGAAGACCGGACCACTTGGAAAGAATACGTGACGGCGCGACGCGTCACTCGACCGCGAGCTTATAGGAGAGGAGTCTGAAAGAAGGGTTAGTTAATCGCGAGTGCTTGGGCCCTTGCGCAGCCGCAGTAAATCGCTATATTTCAGCCGTCCAGCTTTTGGATGTCTCATAACGGTCGGATGTGATCCGGTCGGTTTTTGAGAGTGGGTTCCCCCCGGGACCCGCTCTTTTTTGTTACCGATTCGGCCCTTGGCCTCCGATCGAGATGAGCGCGCGTTCTACCTTAACTTGTGCGGCGAAAGGAAATGGCACCAGCGGTCGATAATCTCGGGACAAATTGCGAGCCGCGCCTCATCGCGGAGCAGGGCATTGCCGCGCGTGTGGCCGCCATCAGCGAGCCCGTCCTGGACGGCATTGGGTACCGGCTGGTCCGGGTGAAGATTTCTGGGGCCGATGGTTGCACGGTCCAGATCATGGCCGAGCGTCCGGATGGCACCATGACCGTCGAGGACTGCGAGGCGGTATCGCGCGCACTCTCGCCAGTGCTCGACGTGGCCGATCCGATCGATCGCGCCTACCGGCTCGAAGTGTCCTCGCCGGGCATGGATCGCCCGCTGGTGCGACGTTCGGACTTCGTGCGCTTTGCAGGGCATTTGGTCAAACTGGAAATGATGATTGCACGTGACGGCCGACGGCAGTTCCGCGGCCTTTTGCTGGGCGTGGAAGGGGACGCCGCGCGCATTTGCCGCGACGATTCCGCACCTGGCGAAAGCGACGAGGTGCTGCTTCCGATCGATGAAATGGCAGAGGCGA
>Ga0137385_10005757_pt1 | contig 10904 bp, 7 predicted proteins | sample SagtaG_FD_104921 | JGI IMG/M metagenome (GOLD analysis project Ga0137385, IMG submission 104921) | Vadose zone soil microbial communities from Sagehorn Ranch, Mendocino, California, USA - Sage2_R_80_16 metaG | ecosystem: Environmental > Terrestrial > Soil > Vadose zone | place: USA: California...
GCTGATGAGCGGATTGATGGCGTACTGGCTCGCGTGGCAATACACGCAGCACGTGGTCGACCGTTCGCTCGCCGATCTCGCCACGGCCATTTCGAAGCAGATCCAGATTGCCGGGCCCGATGCGCCGATCACCGTCCCGCCGCTCGCGCAGGCGATGTTCTCCGATCCCGTCGAACAACTCGTGTACCGGATCAGCAATGGCGAGACCGAAATCGCCGGCGACCCCAAGCTGCCGCTGCAAGGCACCAACGTGCGTCGCATGCACTATGCGTACGTGTTCGAGACGCAGCATGAAGGCACGGCCGTGCGCGTTGCGCAGGTGCGCGTCGATCAGCCGACGGGCAACCCCGTCGTCATCGAAGTCGGCCAGCCGGTGCATCACCGCTTTCGGATCGCCGCCGAATTTCTGGTCGCGATCATGATGCCGCTGCTGTTGTTGCTGCTCGCGGGCTGGGTGATCGTGTGGCGCGTCGTGAACCAGCAACTGAACCCGCTGACCGATCTCGCCGATTCGCTGAACCGACAGACCCACACGTCGCTGGAACCCGTCGACGAAACCTTCGTCCCCGTCGAAATCCGTCCGCTGACGGGCGCGCTGAACGGCCTGCTCGACCGCCTGAAAGCCGCGCTCGACGCCCAACGCAAATTCATCGCTGACGCCGCGCATCAACTGCGCACGCCGCTCACCGCGATCAAGCTGCACGCGGAACAGGCGGCTATTGGGCGCGATCCGCAGCAGACGCTCGCCGCCGTCAAGGAACTGCGTGCGGCTGCCGATCGCGCCGTGCGTCTTTCGAACCAGTTGCTGTCGCTAGCGCGTGCCGAACCGGGCGAACAGGCCGCACGTTTCGTGAACCTCGACGTCGCGTCGCTCGCTTTCGATACGGGCGCCGAATGGGTGCCGCGCGCGCTCGCCGTGCACGTGGACCTCGGTTTCCAGCGGCTCGACGATCCGTCGAACGATCACCCGCTGATTGCGCGCGGCAACCCTGTGCTGCTGCGAGAAGTGATCGCGAATCTGCTCGACAACGCGCTGAAATACGTGCCGCCGTCGCGCATGAACGGCGCGCGGATCACGATGACGGTTGCGCAAACGGTCGTGGATGGCGTCCCGACGGCGGAAGTCGCTGTCGAAGACAACGGTCCGGGCGTGCCCCAAAAGCAGCAACCCGATCTGTTCAAGCGCTTCTTCCGCGGCGACGGCCAGGGTTTGAGCGACGGCACAGTCGACGGTGGCGCCGGTCTCGGCCTTGCGATCGTTCACGACATCATGGCGCTGCATCATGGCAGCGTGCATTACGAAGATGCCGCTGACGGCGGTGCGCGCTTTATCGTGCGGCTTCCCGTCGCGACGGGCGCCGTGCTGCGCGCACCGGAACCACCGCGCGAAACAAAAAAACCGGCGCATCATGCGCCGGTCGATTCTTGAAGCGTGTCCCAAAACGTGCGCTGCGTTCGATACGAACGGCGGCGCACTCAGGTCACTTTTTCTTCTTCGCTTTCTTCTCGTCCTTCTTGTCCGGCGCCGCGAGCATCGTGCCGCGGCACTTGCGCGCGCCGCAACGGCACTCGTATTCCTTCTTCAGCTTCTTCGTCTGACGCGCGTCGATCACGAGCCCGTAGTCGTAGAACAGCTCTTCGCCCGCGCCGATATCACGCAGCGCGTCGATAAATACGTGGCCGTCGATCTCTTCCGCTTCGCAGTTCGGCGCGCACGAATGATTGATCCAGCGCGCGCTGTTGCCCTTCACCTTGCCGTCGATCACGTCGCCGCTATCGAGCGCGAAGTAGAACGTGTGATTCGGTTCGTCCGGATTATGAGGATGCCGTCGCAGCGCTTCCTTCCATGAAATCCGTTGGCCTTTGTATTCGATCAACCGCTCGCCGGCTGCGATCGGTTCGAGTGCAAACACGCCTTTGCCGTGCACGCCCGATTGACGCACAGCGATCCTGCGTGAACTCATTGAATCAATCCTTGTAGAACGGTGGATGAACAAACTCGCTTGTTCGCCGATGCCTCCGCGTTGGACGCGCCTTCGCAGATGCGCGGCTTTTCTGACGCGGATAACAAACGCGGCGCCTTGCTGGCGCCGCGTCGACATGCGACGCACACAGCGTCACAACCGAAATCGTACACGGATGATGTGACTTCGTTCAACCGTCTTACGTACAGATCCACATCGCATGTGCGCGCGATGCGTATTTTGCGTAGTTGGTTGAACGCAGCCTTCAGCGCTGACCGAACGAAATATCGCCGAACAGCGCCTTCTGCTCGCGCGGTTGCGAGCGCCAGTATTGCGGCGGAGCGTCCACGGTCGCCCCAAGTTGCGCGGCCGCATGCCACGGCCAGCGTGGATCGTAGAGCATCGCGCGGGCCATCGCGATGAGATCCGCGTCGCCCTCTTCGATCAGCCGGTTCGCGTGCTCCGGGTCCGTGATCAGACCGACGGCCATCGTCGTCATGCCTGTCGCTTCCTTCACCGCCTTCGCGAATGGCACCTGATAGCCGGGTTCGAGCGGAATCTTCTGCAACGACGACACACCACCCGACGACACGTCTACCCAGTCGCAGCCGCGCTTCTTCAACTCTTGCGCGAACGCAATCGTGTCTTCGATCGTGGTGCCGCCATCAACCCAGTCGATCGCCGAGACACGGACGCCGACGGGTTTGTCGGCGGGAAATGCGGCGCGCACGATGTCGAAGATTTCGAGCGGGAAACGCATGCGATTCTCGCGCGAGCCACCGTATTCGTCGCTGCGCTGATTCGCAAGCGGCGACAGGAACTGATGCAACAGATAACCGTGCGCGGCGTGCACTTCGAGTGCATCGATGCCCAGACGCGCGGCACGGCGCGCCGACGCCGCGAACGCTTCGCGGATGCGGTTGAGGCCCGCGTTGTCCAGCGCGAGCGGCGGCTCTTCGCCGGCTTTGTGCGGCAGCGCGGACGGCGCATGCGGCAGCCAGCCGCCGTCGGCGACGGGAATCAGTTGCCCGCCTTCCCACGGCACGTTGCTCGAAGCCTTGCGCCCCGCGTGCGATAGCTGCATCGCGACGTGCACTTTCGAGTGCTTGCGGATCGCGGCGAGCACGGGCTTCAGTGCTTCTTCCGTCACGTCGTCCCACAGGCCGAGGTCGCCGGGCGTGATGCGGCCATCGGGCTCCACGGCCGTCGCCTCGATGCACAGCATGCCCGCACCCGACAGCGCGAGATGGCCGAGATGGATCATGTGCCATGCCGTCGCTTCACCGCGTTCGGCAGAGTATTGACACATCGGTGACACGACGATGCGGTTCGGCAGCGTCACGCTACGCAGCGTGAGCGGAGTGAAAAGAGCGCTCATGGTGGTGGGGTTACCCATCGAAACTCAAGAGCGATCGAGGATAGCACCGGGTCTGATTTGCTGCAGACGGCCAGGCGCGTCGCTTTCAACAGCGCGAATCAGCTTTGACTGTGAGGCGTATCGAGACGCTTCGACCACGATTCGACTTCACCGCTTTCGAGACGCTTCGTCGCGGTCTTGCGCCATGACGGCGACAGCGTGTCGAGTTGCGCCATCGCTTCGAGTGCCTGCCGGTCATCGCGATCGACATAGAACACGCGCAACAGGCGCTCGACACTCCACTGTGCGTGAGGACGCGCGAGCCTCTCTATCGCGTCGCCTGCGCCGATTTCGCCTGCTTCGAGCACGCGGTAGTACCACCCCGTGCGGCGCGTGTTCTGCACGGCGCGCGACATGTCGGCGCGCGCGAACCGCAGGTTCAGTTTCCAGCACGGCTGGCGAGGCTGCGATACCTGGACGATCGCCCCGCCTATCCGGTACACGTCGCCGACGCAAACATCCGCTTCCGTCAGGCCGCACGTGCTCAAGTTTTCTCCGAACGCGCCGCGTCCGTCGAGCGTTGACAGGCCGGATTCGCCCGCCCGCCATTCGCTGCGCCAGGTGGCGTAGTGATCGAACGGATAGTGGTGCAGCGCCTTTTCCGGGCCGCCGTGGTGCTTGAGTTCGGCCTGCTGATCACCTTCGAGTCCTGTTTCGCCGAGCCACACACGGCCATCGACAAGCGTCTTGCCGATCGCGCTCATCTTGCCCGACAGGTCACCGCCCAAAGGCGCAATCTTGCCGGTCAGCACGGCATCGACGGTAAAAGCGCGGTAATCCACGGCGGTCATTGGGTTTGTTCAGGGTCGCGCGGCCAGTTGATCGAGCCATTCGCCGAACATGCTGGTCGCCGCGGCCTCCAGCTTCGGGCCATGCTTCGCGGTATCGGCGCGCAGCGCGCGCACGTCGATGCCGTGGCCCGCGATTTCGCCGGCATTGCCGATTAGCCAAGGCTCGAAACGGTCGGTGCGGATTTCAGGGTGACATTGCAGGCCAAGCACATGCTTGCCCCACGAGAACGCCTGGTTCTGACAGGCGGGCGTGGAGGCGAGATGCACCGCGCCTTGCGGAAGATCGAATGTGTCGCCATGCCAATGAAGCATCGACGTGTGCGCCCCGTCCAGATGCCTCAGCGGCGACTGCTTGCCGGCGTCAGTGAGTGTCAACGGCGTCCAGCCAATTTCCGTCTGTCCCGACGGATAGACCCGCGCGCCGAGCACCCGCGCGATCAGCTGCGCGCCGAGGCAGATGCCGAGCGTCGGCAGACCAGCTGCAATGCGCTTTTCGATCATGGAGACGAGCGGCGCGATGGTCGGATAGCGATCGTCGTCGAAGGCGCTGATCGGCCCGCCGAGAATCACCATCAGCGACGGCATCACGGGGTCGGGCGCCTCGATGCGTGCAAAGCCGACATCCAGATAGCGGACAGGACGCCCCCGCTCGCCGAGCACCCGTTCGAGACTGCCCAGATCCTCGAAGTGCACATGGCGGATGGCGAGAACTTCGTGATGCATCGGCAAATCCCACCGTCAGGTTGACTGGACGCGCCCAAAAAGCGCGCCGGAAGACACGCCGTCTGCCGATGCGCAAAACGGCGCAAGCTCGCCCGCCCCGCTCGCGCAAACCCGCGAGCGGCGGCCGGCTCCGCAGTTTAGCCGACTCAGGCTTGCTGCGCGAAGATCTTCCAGGTCTTTTTCTGCGTGGCGGCGTCGACCGTCTCGTGCACCGAGCAAACCAGACGAAGATCGGTATCCGACATCGACAGATCGAGCAGCATGCAGCGATGCGGCGTCTTCTTCGGGTTCTTGCTCGGCTCCAAATGCGTGCAGGTCACGCACATCCGGTGCGGCGGAATGTGGCCTTGCACTTCGAGCTGACGCACGGTTTTCAGCAGCGTGCGATAGAAGATCGATTGCTCTTCGTCGCGCAGCGTGCCGACCGCCTTCGCGAGGAAGTCAGGCCATTGCGCGGCGCGCTTGGCCGCGGTGCGGCCGCGAGCCGTCAGACGCACAGCCAGCGCGCGCCCGTCGTCGAGCGCACGGCGCTTTTCGACGAGACCCTTGCTTTCCAGCGTGCTCACTGCGTCGCTCGTGGTCGCGGCTGTCAGCGCGGTTTCGCGTGCGATTTCGCCGAGCCGCATCGGCCCCTTGCGCTGCATCAGCAGCACGAGGATTTCACCCTGGGTAGGCGTCAGACCCGCGCCTTCCGCCCATTCCCATGCCTGGCTCCGCATGGCCGTGCTGAGTCGCAGCAGGCTGTGGGTCACCCGCCCGGTTGCCTGCTCTCCGTATACGCCTTCGCTCATAGTCTTTCGTTCGTTGTTGACAGCGTGCCGTCGCCCGTCGACATCCGTTTTTCCGATGCCGGCGCGCCGACAGTCTGTGGGGGGGAAGCTTCGCCGGTCAAGCCGGCTCGCCGATTCCTACTATCTCAAAAACCTCCTGTGATGCGGGCCTTGTCCCGGCCGCTTTCTCAGGCTTTGCAAACGCTTCATGCCGTGCTGCGATCCGTGCGCTTGGGCCACGCATCCGGGACCCCGGCAGGCCGCAACGACGAAAAACGACATTCTATGCGAGAGCGGCAAATCGTACAGCTAAGTTATCCAATGCAATCTGTGGATAACCACGGGATAAGACGGGGGACGACATGTGCGTCGATTCTTGATAACCCGCTAACCCCAGCACCCATGAGAATCGTTCTCCCAGGTTTACGGTCGGGATGCACGCCCGATCCGCGTGGTTATGGTTTACGCAGCCGCTTGAGTTTGCAGGGAATTATTCGGTTGTCCACAGGCAAACGCAATGCTTGTTAACTATTACTACGTATGTATACGTAAACCTTGAGAAAAACTAGAGGACGCCTTATCGGCATTCGAAAAAAATAAAAAAACCCGCAAAAAGCGGGTTTCGTTGAAGTCTGCGTGGCGGCGAAGTACGCATCCGACGCGCCTGCCGCGCCGGACTGCATCGCGCGGCTCATACACTCCGGCTTTTACGCGCCGTTTATGCGCGCCACTGCAGGCACTGCTGCCGCACCACTTCATGCAGCGATTGTTCCTGTTCGGCCACATTGCGCAGCCAGGTCGCGTCGTTCACCTGCCCGCGCGCGATCGCACCGATTTCTTCGAGCGCCTTGCCCGAGCCTAAAGCATCCGCATGCGGCTTGATGCGCTCGAGCGTGTGAATGATGTCTTCGGAAATCGTACGGCGTTCACCCGTCTGCGGATCGATGCACGTGCCCGCCAGACCGAAGCGGCACGCCTCGAAACGGTTGAACGTGTAGACGAGATAGTCGTCTTCCTTTGGTATCAAAGGCTTGTCGAGCAGCAGATGGCGCGCGAGCGTCTGGATGTAGCACGCAATCGCGGCCGCGCGATCGACGGAAAGCGGCGTGTCCATCACGCGCACTTCGATGGTGCCGAAGCCGGGCTTCGGCCGGATGTCCCAATAAAAGTCCTTCATGCTGTTGACGACGCCCGTGTGCACCATCTTCGAAAAGTACTCTTCGAAGCTGTCCCACGTGAGGACGAACGGCGCGCGGCCCGACAGCGGAAACGCGAACACGGAATTCAGGCGTGCCGAGTGAAAGCCCGTATCGACGCCCTGCACGAACGGCGACGACGCCGACAGCGCGATGAAGTGCGGGATGTAGCGCGACATCGAATGCAGCAGGAACAACGCGCTATCGGCATCCGGGCAACCGATGTGCACGTGCTGGCCGAACACGGTGAACTGCTTGGCAAGATAGCCGTAGAGTTCCGAAAGGTACTGAAAGCGCGGCGTGTCGACGATCTTGCGCTCGCTCCATTGCTGGAAAGCGTGCGTGCCGCCGCCACACAGGCCGACGTTCAGCCGGTCCGCCGCGGCGACGAGCGTGTCGCGAATCGTGCGCAGATCGGCGACGGCCTGCTCGTGCGTCGTGCAGATACCCGTCGACAGCTCGATCATGCTCTCGGTGATCTCCGGCGTGATGTTGCCCGGGATCTTTTCGTCCTTGATGAGCCGGAGCAGGTCGGTTCCTGCTTTGGTCAGATCATAGTCATGGGTATTGACGATCTGCATCTCGAGTTCGACACCGAAGGTGAACGGTTTCGAATCGATGAAGGCTTCGAGTGACATAGCGTTTCCTGATTCATGTCGGCATCAGCGCCCGATGCGGGCGGCGCCGGCCGGATTGACTGTCGATGCTGCAGCCGAACGCTCGAGCTGCGTGAAAAATACGGGGTGCGGGCGCGCCGATTTACTCGCGGCGTTCGCCCACGAGTGCGAGCGAGCGGTAGACGAGCCACGGCCCAACCAGCTGCAACACGACGATCGAGCACATCGTGACCGCGCGCAGCGTCGGGTCGAAATTCGGATAGAGCTGGTAGGTGTCGTCGACGAGCAGATACGCGAGCGCCGACATTGGCGACAGCGACAGCCCCAGCGCCATGCCCTGTTTCATGTCGAGTCCGCTCGGCTTGGCGAACGCGAGCACGCCGACCAGCTTGGCCACCAGCCGCGCGACGATCAGTCCGACGGCTGCGAGGCCGCCCGTCGCGACGTCACGCCATTCGAACGTGGTCAACGTAAGCACGAACAGAATCACCGTCAACAGCCAGCCCGCCGTACCGAAGTGCTCCGGCCAAAGTTGCGGGCGCGCTTCCAGATTTTTCACGATGATGCCCGCGGCGAGCAGGCTGAGAATCGTCGACAGCTTGAAGATGTGGGCGACGGCAATGGCGAGCAGCACGAGGCCGAACAGCGCGACGAACGAGTGCTCGTCCTGCAGATTCACACGCTTGTAAAAGAACGTGATGGTGCGCGCGAGCAGGTACGCGAGGATCAGCGAGCCAATCAGCAGATACAGCGGCTGGAGGATCGTCGCGAGCACGTTGCCATAGGCTTCCTGATGCAGCCAGCCGGACGCGAGCTTCTCGACGATCACCGCATACATGCTGTTGAGCGCCGTCAGCGTCAACAGGCGCTGCGTGACCTGACCTTCGGCGCGCACCTCGGTTTTCAGCTGGATCACCATTGCGGGCGAAGTCGCCATTGCGATCGACGCGAGCACGAGCGCCGTCACCGACGACACGTTCAGGAACAGCAGCACCAGCAGCACGAGCACGAACGTGAGCGTCGATTCGGCGATGCTCGACACGATGAGCCACGTATTGCGGCGAATCCAGCGCAGATCCAGCCGGCTGCCGAGTTCGAACAGCAGCAGGCCGAGCGCGACATCGAGCAATGGGCGCGCGGTGCTTGCCGAATCCGCGTCGATCACGCCCGATCCCGCCGATCCCGCGATCAGCCCGATCACCGCATAGCCGGAAATGCGCGGCAGATGCCACGCGCGATAGCACAGCTCGCCGACGAGACCTGCGGCAAGCAAAGCAAGGCCTGCCCAGAAAATCGCATCGGGCGTGAGCGGCCAGCCTGGAAAGAATGAAAACGCCGACTTCATCGTGGTGGCTTCTCCTTTGCAGCAACGCTCGGCAACGCGAACGGGCAGACGACGTCGGCACGCAAAGCGCGCGCCGCGTCCGTTGCCGCGATCGGTTCGCGTCTGCCGGCGTTGCGGGTTGTCAACGATCGGGTGAAAAACTGAAACGACCACGCCGATGCCGCATGACTACGGGCAGCCCGACGTGAGTGAAAAGAGCGCCGTCGACTTTTGAATCAGATTCTGTGGGTCCGGCAACCGTTCCATTGGCGCGTCGGTTGCGGGGGCAATACGCGACGCGGAAGAACGGCGATTGTGCCATAGCTTTTTTACACTTGACGGAAAAGCGTCGAACAAGCGCTCAAAGCGGTAAAACGTACGCTAACTTCGTGACAACAGGAAAAAGCGACCGGAAAACACGCCTGCTTTGGAGAATAATGGCTTTGTCAGCGATGTTTTTGCGCGTCTGACAGGCCTCACGCACTGCGTCTTCAGGGTGCTTGGGTTTGAGTGTTCTTGCGCTCAGGCGTTCCAGTTTCGAAGCGATGAACAGCAAAGAAGACGGCTGATGAAACGAGGCGATTTTTGCGAGTTTCCTAATAGGAAAGATGATGCCGACGTGCGTCGACCGACAGCGAGCTTTTCATCAATAGGTTTACTGTATGTATACGTAGTAGAAGTTAACAAGGGCTCCACATTTCTGTGGATAACCCGGGTTTACCGAAGCAAATCAGCGTCTTGCCGAACGCATAACCGGATGCACTTGATGTGCGCGCCTGACTGGGTTCGATGAATAACTTTTGGCCAATGTTTACGTCTGTCGAGTTACCCCGTTTACGTCCACATCCGTTCCACACGAGTTTCGCCCGCATTTTTCCCGGTTATCCACAACGCGCCGTGGATAACTTTTCCACAGGAAGAAAGTCAGTTCGCGGTGCCCAGCCGTAGCGCGCGCAAGAGAAAGCGTGCGGGATCGAGCGCTTCGGCGAGATCCCGCTCGATGGGCCACGGCTCGCCTTCGATCTGCGAAGCAATCAGCTCGGCACCCAGCGACGCCCATACAAGTCCGCGCGAGCCAAACGCGAATGCGCTGTACAGCCCTTGCGTGCGCGGCAGATCCAGCGGCCAGGCGCCGCGCAACTTGCCGGCGTCGTGGGTCGCAGCCTTTTCGTCGGCGAATGCGCCGATCAGCGGCAGACGGTCGCTCGTCACGCAACGAAACGCGACGCGCCCTGCCAGCGACGAAGGCGCACGCGTACCGATCGCCTCACGCATGTCGGGTAGCATCTGGGCGACACGCTCGATGTTCTCGGTGTGAGCTTCAACGCGTATTTGTGTGTCGGGATCGTCGATGTCATAGGTTGCGCCCGTCAGCGTCGAGCCATCGGGCAGCGGCACCGCGTACCCTTCGCCGATCACGGGAACGCGCAACGCGTGCGCCGCATCGATGGGCAGCAGCGTCAATTGACCGCGCACGCTGCGCGTCTGCGCGTGGCGCAAGCCGGCGATGCGCGCCGCTTCATGCGCATTCGCAAAGATGACGACGGGCGCGCTGGCAATCGCTGCGTCGTTCGCATCGAACACAATCCATTGATTTGCAACGCGTTCGACGCGCGATGCCACGACGTTGAAGCGGCGCTCCAGCAATCCGCCCGCCGCTTCACATTGCGCCGCGCAGAGCGACGCGGGATCGATCCAGCCGCCGTGCGGAAAAAACCAGCCGCCTTGCGCAACGCGCATGCCCGCGATGTGTTGTGCCTCGTCGCGCGAAACAGCCGTCACGTAATCCCGCGGATAAGCAAACGAAGCGAACGTCTGCGCCATCGCCGCAGCTTCCTCTTCATCTGCAGCGATTTGCAGCAGACCTTCCGGGCCGTGCAACGGACGATATCCGTGCCGCTCGAGCGCCGACCATTGCCGCAACGCATAAAGGAAGCCCGCGCGCGTGATGCGCGAACCAACGCTGTCGTCGCGCGACATCATCGGATGAAACACGCCGGCGGGATTGCCCGACGCATCGCGCGCGACGCCCGCATGTCGTTCGAGCGACGTGACGCGCCAGCCGCGCGCCGTGAGTCGTTCGATCGCCGCGCATCCCGCGA
>Ga0137385_10005763_pt1 | contig 10898 bp, 10 predicted proteins | sample SagtaG_FD_104921 | JGI IMG/M metagenome (GOLD analysis project Ga0137385, IMG submission 104921) | Vadose zone soil microbial communities from Sagehorn Ranch, Mendocino, California, USA - Sage2_R_80_16 metaG | ecosystem: Environmental > Terrestrial > Soil > Vadose zone | place: USA: California...
AGCAGGGAGTTTGTCGAGACGTTCCAACGCCACCACCTCACTTCGTCCAGCAGCCGCGACGGAACTGCACATTCCGCCCGTCTTCCCCACCACGATTTACGGGCCCGTCCCCCGGACGTCAAGCCTGGCCCGCACTGCCAGGCCTGTCGCGCCGGCGACACGTCTACGGGTTCCGCGCGTTCTGCAAGTTCTGCGCGTTTCGCCGATCGGGAAGGGTGCAGCGGCGCGACGGGTGGCAGCAGTCAGTCAGGCCCGCTTACCTTTGTGGACCCGCGCCGGAGTCGCGTCAGTGCCGAAACGTTATTGGGCTCGATTGCGAGCCGACTTGGATTGCCCCCTGCGCCGGGGCGCCTGGTACGAGGTGCGCAGGCTGCGCCCACCCGAGGCGGTGGTCGACGTCATCGGGGAGCGCGTGAGTGTGCCGCGGTCGGCGCTCGAGATCTCGACCGCGCCGCCGCATCGTTGGTCGGTCGTGCCCCGTCCCAAAAACCCGGCTCGGTTTCCCGGCGTCGGCGAGTACGCCGTGTGTCCGAACTGCCGGGAGCGCGTGCCGCTCACGGAGCGGTTGGCGCTGTTGGAGTGCCGGCGCTGTAAGGAGGTCTCGGACATCGCCTGGGACGAGACCTACTTCACAGAATCGTAGCGTCCCCCCCTAGAAGCGAATCCCCAGCCCCAGGCGCGCCAGCGTTTGCTGAATCGGCGCGTCGATCTCCCCGGTCCCACCCGGATTCGTCTTGCGGTTCACGCGCTCGAACGCGTAGTCCACCACGCCGTGCAGCCGACCGGCGAGGCGCACGTCGAGGCCGAGCCCGAGATCGATGGAGAACGACGCGTGGCCGCCTCCGGAAAACTTCGGTGCCACGAGGTAGTTGGCGCGGAACGAGACCGTCGCGCCCGGACCCAGGTCGTACGTGGAGCGCGCGCCGACCCGCAGCGCTCCGAGCGACTGCGCAGCGAACTCGGGGTCGGCCGTGCGCCGGATGATGCCGACTTCGACGCTCGCGTACGACGCCACATCGTAGCCGACCCGGGCGTCCAGCTGCGTTGCCTTGAACCCCGCCCCCGCCGCGCTCTGGTCCGTCGGGTCAAGCGTGAGCCGCACGACCGACGCGGTGGCGCTGAGCTTGCCGTGGCGCCCCGTCGCCACGCCGCCGAACCCGGACCCGGAGTAGCGCAGGCCGGAGGAGACCTCGCGGTAATCGACCAGCACCGCCTGCGGCCCAACCGTGAGGTGCTGCGCCCCCGCCCGCGCCGGCCACCCCACGAGCCCGAGGAGCACCATGGCAACCGGCATGCCGCCCCCCCGGTTCACCGGGGCGCTCCGGTTTTCAACGGCGGTCCGACCGTGAGCTGCACTTGCTGGCGGCGCGTGATGTTCTCCTTCGCAATGTCGACGTTACGCCGGGCGATCTGCTCCGTGAGCAGCCGGTTGTAGAGGATGTTGCCCTCGGCGGGGCGCGGCGCAGGCTTGCGCAGCGTCATGACGAATCCGGTGACGAGCGCCGCCCCTCCCACCACTCCGAGCTCGCGCTTCGAGCTCGCTCCCAGGCTGCCGCTCTCGAGGCCCAGCGTGCCGATGAGCGCCCCCCCTGTATAAAGGAAAGCGAGCCCCAGGGGACGCCACGTCTGCGGCGGGATCTCGGTCTCGGGGAGGTACTGGTAGCCCGGGAGGCTCGTGAGGTGCGGGAGCGTGTCGACGCGGCCATGCGTGACGCGGATCTGCTGCGAAGCCGAGAAGGTGTTCTGCCCGAGGCGCGCTTCCACGACGACCGTATAGGTCCCGGCCGGCACGGGGTCGCCGTTCGGCAAGCGCGGGGACCAGCTCAGATTCACCTGGCCGTTCCAGGCGCTCGAGTCGACCAGAAAGTTTGCCGGACCGCCTCCGCCCCCCGCGATTGCTCGCGTCACCACGCGCGCCGGTTGGGTGACCATGAAGCGGATCGGCACCGCGCCCTGCCCCGCTACGAAGCTGGTGCTGTCGATGCGCAGCTGCCGGACCAGCAGCACCTGGCGCAGGGCCACGTCGAACGCGCTGAACGCCTTGGGGGACACGCGGTTGGGGTCGAGCTGGCGCTCCGGGTCGATGAGCACCATCTGCTTGAACGCGTCCACCGCCTTGAGAATTGAATCGAGGGCGGCGTAGCTGAAGCCGACGACCTCGTAGGCGCGACCGCGCTCGGCGCCCGCGAGACGGTCGCGCAGCGCCGCCTGGCCCAACGAGAGCGCCTGGCGGTACTCGAGGTTGTCGTACGCCTGCTGCGCGCGGCGGAGCGTGGCATTTTGAACGGCCTGCGCGCGGCCTGCTGCCGGCGCGAGCACCGCGAGCAGGCAGAGCCCACCTACGCGGCCGGTCGTCACGGCGACTCCGGCAGCAACGCGTAGCGCTTGCGCACGGTAGACGCCCGATCCACCTGCACCGTTTCCGTCACGGTCTTGTAGCCCGGATGCTCGATGCGAATCGCGTGACGACCGGGTGCTACCGTGTACTCGACGATGGGCGTTTGGCCCACGTCCGTGCCGTCGATGTACACCTCGCCGAACGGACTCGCGTCGAGTGTGAGGAAGCCCTGCGGCGCGGGCGCCGGCACCGCGGGCGCGGGCGGCCGCGGCGGTGGTCGCTCGGGACGGCGTGGCGCCTGCGATTTGACCGCCGTAGCAGACTCCGCGACCGGGGGAGCCGGGGCGCGCGCCGTGTCCGCCACCGGAGCCGCGAGCTTCGCGCCCGCCGCCTGCTCGGAACGGGTGCCACGGCCCAGCGCGAGATATCCGCCCACCCCCGCAGCCGCCACCACAATCACGCCGACCACCAGGCCCGCTCGCGACCCTTTCGCCTGGCGCGCGGGGAGCGGCGTCGTGGGCGTACCGGAGATCTGGGTCAGCGCGTCCGCCGCGGCCTTGGAGCGCGGGCGGTGAGCGGCGCGGCCCTTCGTAGGCGCCGCCACCGGCTGCTCCGGCCAGACGGCGGTCGCGAACGCCTCCATGGTGGGATAGCGGTGGTCGGGGTCCTTCGACATCGCCTGCGACACCGCGGCCGACAGCGGCTCGGGCAGGTCGGCCCGGCGCGAGGCCGCGCGGGGCGGCTCCTCGAAGATGTGCTTGTAGAGGATGGTGTGGACCGAATCGCCGGCGAAGGGAAGCTCGCCCGTGATCATGCGATAGCCGACGATGCCCAGCGAGTACTCGTCGGCGCGACCGTCCACCGTCTGGCCCTTCGCCTGCTCGGGGGCCATGTAGTGCGGTGTGCCGATGATCATGCCGGTCGCGGTGAATCCGGTCGCCGCCTGGAGCGCCTTGGAAATCCCGAAGTCCGTCAACATGGCGCGCCCATCGTGGTCGAACATGATGTTGGCGGGCTTCACGTCGCGGTGCACGACACCGCGCTGATGCGCGTGGCCCAGGGCGCAGGCCGCCTCCCACAGGATGCGCTGGATCTCGGGCACCGGGAGCTGCCGCTTCTGGTCGAGCAAGTCTTCGAGCGACGTGCCGGAGACGTACTTCATCACGAAGTAATTGAGCCCGCCCTCGCTCTCGACGCGATAGATCGGGATGATGTTCGGGTGGTCGAGCTTGGCGGCAGTCTTCGCTTCCTGCTGGAACCGTCGCACGATCTGGTCGTCCTGAGCGACGTCGGGCGGCAGCACCTTGATCGCGACGTCACGCTCGAGGGTAAGGTCGTGAGCCAGGAACACGGCCCCCATCCCGCCCTTCCCCAGGAGACGCTCGATCCGGTAGCGGCCCTCGATCAGCCGCTGCAGCCGCTGCTGCAGCAGCTCCACGTTGCTGGTGGTGGGCGGCGCTCCTCCGCCCGACACGTCCGCACCGCACGACGAGCAGTACCGGCTGTGCTCGGGCACCGGCGTGCGACAGCGGTAGCACTCCATGACGCCGTTGGTCATTGCCGCCGGGCCCGCGAGCGCAGCGGGGCGAGACGCAGACCACGCCGCGCGATCGCGGCCTCCAGCCGGCTGCGGCGCAGCACGCTCGCCACAAGCTGCGCCGCACTCTGTGGGACCGGCGCCGAGGCGGGAAGGACCGCGCACCTGGGACTCAGCGGCGTGCTGGGGAATCCGATGCACAGCGAATAGCGCGTCGGCACGCCGGCGAAATCCACGACGACGGCATAGTAATCGTTGGAGGCCAGAGCGAGCGTGGTGTCGTTGGCGGAACCGGCCTTCGCGATCGCGACTCCCGTCATGACCGTGTCGCCGGGGGCCGGCACGTTGAGCACGTAGAGATCGATGTCGCTCGAATCCACCGCGGCGAACGGCCGCGCGAGGGTGCGGAACCGCACCGGCTGGGCGCTGGTGCCGGGGACGTTGAACCGGAACCAGTCCACGTCGTGCGCGTTCTCGATGGCGAGCGTGTCGACATGGTCGACGTTCGCAGCGAGCGGAATGCGCTTGCTGTCCGCTGCGTCGCAGTAGTTGTCTTCTTCATGGGCGTCGCGCGGGATCCGCTTGTCGGCGGTGACATAGCCCTCGAGCACGGTCAGCGCGTACCGGCCCTCCCGGCCGTACACCGCGATGCCGTCGAGACTGCCGGCCGGATAGCCTCGGAATGCGACCACGCTCGAGTCCGGCGCCCGCTCCTTCGGGCCGAACGCCGCGCCGTGACAGGCGTGCGACCCCGGCCCGAACGTCCAGGCATCGCGGCCGATGAAATAGCTCGAGTCCGACGCACGGAAGCCCAGGGAGTCGGTGAGGAACGTCTGAAAGGTGCCGCGGACATCGGAGCTGAGGATGATCGACAGGTCGCGCGGAGTCGACTGCCCGAAGCGGTACCAATCGACGCCCTGGAGCACGTCGCGCGGCAGTTGCTCGAACGCCAGCGCCGGATTCGCGAACAAGACAAAGTTCAAGATCGTCGCCGGGAACGGGCGCGACGTCTCGAGGTTGATCGCGGTCGGCGCGAGCTCGTTGGGCTCATAGAGATCGCGGCGGATCACTCTCACGGTGTCCGCCGAGAACCCGAACACCCCGGCACCGATGTAGAACAGCGGCGCGGTATGCGCGGGCGGGGGCACCCAGTAGCTGATCCGCGATGCTCCGTTCGGGTCCAGGGCGGGGGAAAACGGCACCGGGATCAAGCCCCCGTCTCCGATGGTCAGGCCGATCCCCAACGTGTCGAGGAGTCCCACCCCGTACACGGTGACGATCTCACCGTATCGCACCGTGTCGGGACGGATACTGTCGATCTCGAGCGTATTCGCCACGCGCAGGGTGATCTGACCCACGGCGGCCCGCTTGTCGAAGTTCGCAGCCGCCGCGCGAATCGCGGTGGTGCCCGACTTGATCCCCACGACGTGCCCATTGGCATCCACCGTGGCGGTCAGCGGGTCGCCGCTCGACCAGACGAAGCTGACGTTGGCGATTTGCTGCGAGTCCCCCGCCGCCAGTATCTGCCAGGCGCGGGCGGTCGCGTAGGTGTCGGTGCCCCGGATGAGCACCGGCAGCGGATCGACGGTCACGTGGACGGAGTCGTCTCGCTCGGTGGGAAACACGCAGGTCGCGAGCGTCACACAACTGAACACCATCGCCAACGCGGCGGTGCCGCGGGGGTGTCGCATGCGCCGGGACCCGGGAGAGTTGGGCCCAATTTATAATGGCCGCTCCACCCGGGCCACGACGACGCGCATCACAGTCGCCCGCGGCGCTTGAGCTCCAGGTACTTCGCCACCACCGCCTGCGCCGCCCGCTCGGGCGGGACGTCCAGCACCAGTACGCCGCCGCGCCGCATGCGGCCGAGCGCTTCTTCGCGGGCGTGCAGCAGCTCCTCGGCTGCGGCCTTGCGAAACGCATCGCGCGCCGCCTGGGGCCGCAACGCCGCCACGCCGTCGAGCTCCGGGTTGCGGAGCGTCACCGCGAGCGGCAGGTGGCGCGGCCGCAAGCTCGCCACGTTCGCGACCAGCGCGTCCGACGCGAGCCGGTCGATCACGTCGGTGAATAACACCGTCAGTGCCCGCTTGCGATTGCGCGCGGCGAGGTAGCGGAACGCGCCCGGATAGTCGGGCTCGACGAGCTTCGGCTCCACCGCCGCCAGCACGTCGAGCACGCGCTTCAGGCCAAGCCGGCCGCGCTGCGGCGCCACGAAATGCTGCACCCCGTCCGCGAACGCCATGACGCCCACGTTGTCGTCGTGCTGGGCAGCCACGTACGCGAGCTCGAGCGCGGCCTGCACCACGTAGTCGAGGCGGGACACACCCGCAATCTCGGCGGTCAAGAGTCGGCCGGTATCGAGCACCAGCAGTACCTGCTGGCGCCGCTCGGCCTCGTATTGCCGTGTGATGACCTTGCGGCGCTTGGCAGTCGCCTTCCAATCGATGTGCCGCAGGTCGTCGCCCGGCACCCACTCGCGCAACGATTCGAACAGCCGCCCCTCGCCGAGCTGACGGACCGGCGTCACGCCCTGGTGGCGACGCGCCGCCTCGGCCACCGACGCCCGCAGCCGGACGGTGACGAGCGGCGGGTAGACGGCGGCGTCCCACGGGAGCGCCAGCGCAGAGCGGCGCCGCCCCAGTCCGAGCGGCCCCGTCGAGTCCACGACGAACGCCCCTGCGCGCTCGCGTCCCCGCCGCACCGGAACAACGGCGACCGTCTCGCGGGCGTCGCCCCGCGGCGGAACCGTGATCTCACGCGGGGGCTGGGTGCCGCCGAGCAGCTCGGGGCGAACTTCGCGCAGGCGCAGTCGCGCCGGCCGGCGCCTCCGGTTAGTCCAGCGGTAGCTCACCTCACCGCTGCGCCCGACGGAGAAGGCGGGCGGCGCTTCCCGGGTGACGGTGATGCCCCCCTCTTCCAGAGGGCTGGCGCGCCGCGCGTCGAGCCACACCGCGGCGAGCAGCGCTACGTCGGCGAGCAACATCGCGTCGAGCGCCCACGGCACCCATAGCCCCAGCACTCCGCCCCCTGCCAGGGCCGCGCCCACCCACAGCGCGCGCCGGGTGCAGAGGATCACGCGGTCGGCACCTCAGTCTTGTCGAGGATCGCCTTGAGCGCCGCGTCCGCGGTCACGCCTTCGAGCTCGAGCTCCGGCGCGACGCTCACGCGGTGGCGCAGCACCGCCGGCGCGAGCGCCTTCACGTCGTCCGGGATCACGTAGTCGCGCCCGTCGAGCAGCGCAGCGGCCCGGGCGGCCTTGAGCAGCGAGACCCCGGCGCGCGGGCTCGCGCCCAGCGTGAGCGACGCGGCGTCGCGCGTCGCGCGGACGAGCGACGTGATGTAGGCGGTGATCTGCGCCTCGACGCGCACCGCCTCGACGCCGAGGCGGAGCCGCTCGAGACCGGTCGCGTTCGTGACGGGGCTCACGCCGTACGTGGCGGGCCGGTCCGCCTCGAAGCCCGCGACATAGCGCGTGAGGATGCCCTGCTCGTCCGCCGCGCCGGGGTAATCCACCAGGATTTTCGCCATGAACCGGTCGAGCTCGGCCTCGGGAAGCGGGTACGTCCCCTCGAACTCGATCGGGTTCTGGGTCGCAAACACCGCGAACGTCGCGGAGAGCGGGTGGCTCACGCCGTCGACCGTGACGGTGCGCTCCTGCATCGCCTCGAGCAGCGCGGCCTGCGTCTTGGCCGGTGCGCGGTTGATCTCGTCGGCGAGCACCAGGTCGGCGAAGATCGGGCCCGGGCGGAAGGTGAATTCGTGGGACCCCGTGAGGATTGAGATGCCCGTGATGTCCGCGGGCATCAAGTCGGGCGTGAACTGGATCCGCTGGAACTTGACGTCGAGCGCGAGCGCGAGGGTCCGCACGAGCAGCGTCTTGGCGGTCCCGGGCACTCCCTCGAGCAGCACGTGACCGCGCGCCAGCAGGCACACCAGCACGTCGCGCGTGGCGGCCTGTTGCCCCAGGATCACCTGCTGCAGCGCGTCTAGGATGCGGCGCGCGTCGTCGGCGGGCGTAGCTGCTCCCACACGTCCTCCGCAGCTTGGGCGGCTGCGAGCGCCCGCTCGGGGCCGCCGGGTTGTGTGATGAGCCGTTGCAGCCGGCGCACGGCGTCTCGCCCCGCCGCGCTGGGCAGCGCGAGCTCGAGCGCCGCCAGCCAGGAGCGCTGCTCGTCGGGGCGCAGCAGTCCGGTGCGGCCGAGCCGGCGGCGTAGCCCGGACACGGTGAGCGCCACGGCGGTGTCGACACCCGCCGCGCTCTCGAGCCCTGCCGCCAGCGCCTCCAGGTGCTCGAGCGGCGAGCGGCGGCGGGTCGCCACGCCCCGCCGGGGGGGCCCGAACCGCACCGCGGCGACGGCGAGACCGACTACCAGCACGCCCACGAGCTGCAGCATCACCCAGCCGCCCGGCGTGCCCACGAGCCACCCCATCACCACGCCGATCATGGATCGTCCTCGCCCGAACCCCTGATGGTATTCGTCCCACACCACGCGCCCCCGCCGCCCCGGCATCAGGAGCGGAGCAATGAAGTAGGGGACGTCGGTCGAGCGCCAGACCCGGTTGCGGAAATACCCCGGGTCGGCGACGAGCGTCACGCTGCCTCCGCCCCGCCAGTGGAGCCGCAGCACCGCCGGGCGCCCATCGGTCAGGTGCAACAGGGTGTCCTCCGCGGTCGGCGGGACCGTCGCGCACTCGTCTTCCTCCATCTGCCCGCCCCGCACCCGCAGTCGCGACTCGGCCGCCACGTCATCCCGCCGTGGCTGGAGAAAGTCAGCGACTGGGGGCAGGGTAAGCGAGCGCGCCGGCGCCACGACGCGAAAGCTGTCGCGCGGGAAGAACACCTCCTCGTTTTTCGTACGCCACCCCACGCACCGCGTGATCCCCCCACCCGAGCCGGCGGCCACCACGCGGCCGCCCGCTCGAACGAATCGCATCACCTGCGCCAGCTCAGCCGGGTAGAGGCTGCGCGGTGGATCGAGCACCACCAGCACCGCCGGCGCGGCCCGATGCGTCGTGTCGCGGGCGAAATCGAACAGCGCCGTGCGCCGCCGCTCGACCGCGACCCGCAGCCGCGCCAGCACATCGTACGCCGCGCGGCTGCCCTGGGGGCCGGAGACCAGGGTGGAGGCGCGGAAATCGAGCGGCGCCGCGCTGGTGCCGCGGCTCCCGGCGACGAAGGCCATGCTCACCGCCAGGGCGAGCGCGAGCGCGAAGCCTAGCTCAAGCCGCCGCGACATGCCGGAAGACGGCCTCGGCCGCGACTCCGAACTCGCGGTAGACGGCCGCGTCGCAGGGGACGGCGCCGAACACATGGCGGTACAACCGGGCGACGAGATCAGCCAGCGACGCGCGGCCGGACTCGTCCAGCCGCGCTTCGCGTACGTACTCGGCGGGCGTCTTCGACGGATGAAACGTGAGCGCCTGCCGCCGCTCCAGCTCGAGGATCAGCGCGACGAACCGGTGCGCCAGCGCCTCGGCGTAGCGTCCCGCGCGGGCCAGCTCGTCAGCGCGCTCGCGGTGCGCCCGGGCATCCTCGAGCCGCGGCCCGCCCCCGGCTGGCCGCCCCGATCCGGTCGGGGTGCGCCCCGTCGCGCGCGTGATGCGCCAGACGATGTATCCCATATGAATCAGCAAACCCGCCAGCACGACGATCAGGATGCCGAGCACCAGCTTGAAAGCGGCCGGGTGAGCCGTGTGCTGTCGCCCGATCCAGTCGAGCAACCGCAGCGCTTGCTCGTGGAGCCAGTCGCCCAGGCTGAAGCGCGGCACCCAAGCGTAGTCCGGACGCGCGAACACCTCGCCCAGGGCGCGCCGCAGCGAATCGGCGGGCGGCACCGCCTGCAGCACCGCGCCGGGCTCGACCGTCAGATGATCCCCAGCCGCTGACCCAGGACCTGCAGGTCGAATGCCTCACGGCGCACGCGCAGGTCGTAGTACATGAGGGTGATCACAGCCGCGAGCACAGGCGCCAAGGCGAGGGGCGCGACGAACCCCACAGCAGTGAGCGCCACGCCCAGCGGCGGCGCCGACGCCAAGAAGGCGGCCCCGAGCCCGCGGAACACGAGGGACGGAATCAGGTTGGTGAGCAAGAACGCCACGACGGCCAGGCCCAACACCTTCAGCTTGAAGCTCCTCGTCAGCTCCCAGGAGCGGCCGAAGGCGTCGAACGAGCTGCCCAGCTCCTCCAGAACGACGACCGGGGTCGTCACGCCGTACCCACACGCCACGTACATCAGGAACCAGCAGCCCCCGACGACCAGCGCGACGGTCAACAGGGCGCTGCCGCCCCGGAACAGCGTCGCACCGACCCCCCCGACGACGCCCACCCCGACCATGATCAGCATGAGCACGATGCCCTTGCCGAATCCCACGGCGGTGAGCGGCCACAGCCTCGACCAGCCCAGCGCCAGCGCGTCCTGGAGGCGCGGCTCGCGGCCGAGATACGAGTCGGAGATGATGCGGATAGTGCCGGCCGTGAGCACCAGGCTTGCGACGTAATAGACGAGGCCGACTGGCAAGAGATACACGAGCGCCCGGACCGGATTCTGCTGCAGCTCCGCAATCGCACGCAGCCCGAAGTACACCAGCAGCACGAGGGGCACGGACAGCGCCGCCATGGCGAGCTTCAGAAACAGCCCGAAGTGCCGGCGGTAGATCATGAGGGACCCGTCGAGGATCTCGCCAAAGTCCATAGGCCGAAGGTCGGGCATCCGCGAAACTCGCTCCTGTGACGGTGTCGCGATAAGATGAGGACGTGAACGCGCCAGCGCGAGACCCAGCCCCGCCATCAGAGCTGCGTCAGCAGCTCGACATCGAGACCCCCGAGCACGTCGCCGTGCGGCTGGAGCTGGCGGGCGTGGGCTCGCGGGCGGCCGCCGCGCTGGTGGACACGATGATCGTGTTCACGGTCCTGGTGGGGCTCCAGTTCGCCGCCGGGGCGGCAGGACTCTGGCACGTCGGGGCGGCGCTCGAGGGCTGGGTGCTGGCGCTCGTGATCCTGCTCTCGTTCCTGATGTTCTTCGG
>Ga0137385_10005764_pt1 | contig 10897 bp, 8 predicted proteins | sample SagtaG_FD_104921 | JGI IMG/M metagenome (GOLD analysis project Ga0137385, IMG submission 104921) | Vadose zone soil microbial communities from Sagehorn Ranch, Mendocino, California, USA - Sage2_R_80_16 metaG | ecosystem: Environmental > Terrestrial > Soil > Vadose zone | place: USA: California...
ACCAGGGACTCAGCGAAATTGCACTCTCGGTGAAGATACCGGGTACCCGCGGCAGGACGGAAAGACCCTGTGCACCTTTACTACAACTTTGCACTGGATCTAGGATCAGTATGTGTAGGATAGGTGGGAGGCTGTGAAGCGGAGGCGCTAGCTTTCGTGGAGCCAACCTTGAAATACCACCCTTATTGATCTTGGATTCTAACCCACAGCTGTCATCCAGCTGGGGAACATTGCATGGTGGGTAGTTTGACTGGGGCGGTCGCCTCCCAAATTGTAACGGAGGCGCGCGAAGGTCGGCTCAGGCTGAGTGGAAACCAGCCGACGAGTGTAATGGCATAAGCCGGCTTGACTGCGAGAGAGACATCTCGAGCAGGTGCGAAAGCAGGTCATAGTGATCCGGTGGTCCCGCATGGAAGGGCCATCGCTCAACGGACAAAAGGTACGCCGGGGATAACAGGCTGATACCCCCCAAGAGTTCACATCGACGGGGGTGTTTGGCACCTCGATGTCGGCTCGTCACATCCTGGGGCTGAAGTAGGTCCCAAGGGTTCGGCTGTTCGCCGATTAAAGTGGCACGCGAGCTGGGTTCAGAACGTCGTGAGACAGTTCGGTCCCTATCCGCCGTGGGCGCAGGATACTTGAGGGGAGTTTTCTCTAGTACGAGAGGACCGAGAAGAACGCACCGCTAGTGTTCCGGTTGTCACGCCAGTGGCATCGCCGGGTAGCTATGTGCGGACGGGATAACCGCTGAAAGCATATAAGCGGGAAGCCCCCTCCAAGATAAGGTATCCCGGGTCGTAAGACCCCTAAAGACCCCTTCTAGACTAGGAGGTTGATAGGCCGGATGTGGAAGGCCAGTAATGGCTGAAGCTAACCGGTACTAATTGGTCGTGCGGCTTGACCATATTTACTAATGCGACTTCGCGTGAAGGCAGGTCCCGTATTCAGTTAAAGACAGTTTCGGGTCTCGCGTTTCGCGTTTCGGGTTTTAACTCGGGACTCTGGACGCGAGACTCGAAACTTTAAAAAGACTTCCGGTGGCGATAGCGGAGGTGACACACCCGATCCCATCCCGAACTCGGCCGTTAAGCCCTCCAGCGCCGATGGTACTATACGGTCGCCGTATGGAAGAGTAGGACGCTGCCGGATTTAAATTAAAAGCCCCAACTTCGAAAGAGGTTGGGGCTTTTGTTTGTTGAATCAGAGCGGCGTCTAGTCACAACCAGACACCCATGCAAGTCAGCCGTGTGAGCGATGGAGGTTTTTCGATCGGTGCGATAGCCGATCACGAATACGCTTCGCGAGCACGAACAACAATTTTCCCAACGACTGCCGTTAACTAAAGCACTTAGTTTTTCGATGATCAACGAGTGTTTGCTTGCAGATCGTGACTTGGTGAGAAAAGTTGACGCATGTGTCGCATCCCGCAACGAACACGATAAAACGGTCCAGGGCCGCTTCCAGACTGGGCTTGCGGGGTACTGGCTGACAAATCCATGAATAATTCGGGCTAGAGCAGTGATCCGGGCACTTCGAGGAGAGATCTCAGCCCATTAGTCCCAAGTATCTCCAATACGGTATGGCAGCAAGAAGCGCGACGATATACGCGAGCGCGTAAAAGGGGTTAATCCGGTACATGTAGGGATAGTTAAATCCCTTTCCATCGGTGGTTGAATAAGCGAGCGTGTGCCAGTCGACCTGAAAGGTAAAGAACCAGACTTCCGAGGCCATCAACACGATCATGGCGACAACCCAGGGACTTATATTCATGTCCGTAGCTAGAGGCAGGAGCGCGACCGTCAACGTTACAACGGTCAGAAAACTAGTAAATACCAGCTTCACTGCGTAGGTGATTAGGACGATGACAATGATCATTAACGCAGGGCTATGCAACAATGGGAGAATCAGCGGCGAAATCAAACTCACCATCCATCCGTCGATTTTTAACTGGGTCAAAAGCGTCGGAATACTCAGTGTCGCACCCATGTAGATCAGCAGCTCCCAATCGATTCCTTTCTTTAACGTTCCCCAGCCCAACACGCCGGTGTTGATCAAAACGCAAAGCGAAATCAGCGAGATCCACGCGCCATCGATACGGTGGTAGGAAACGGTCAACCAGCCACCCAACGTGAAACAGAGCACCCCCAGCGTAATCCACTCGTTACGAGACAGCGGGCCGAGCACGTCGAGTTGATTCTGAACCATTTTGTAGGAGATACGAGCCTGGGTCTCGGGCTGATAGAGGATGATGGCGCTAAACAAAACGATTGCGGTGACAATCAGGGTGGGAGGGAGAGCCGCCAGAAACCAGTAGCCCCAGGTAAACTGGTCGCGCACGTCGGGCGGCAAAAGGCCCCACGCGATCAGGCTGGTGGTGGAACCCGTGAGGAAGAGGAAACCAAGCTGGCCCAAGCCCAAGAAGCTCGCCACAAAAAGTCCGGTCGATGCTTTAGACGGATTTTTGTAACCCAAGCTATCGGAGAGGTTGAGTAGCATCTGGCTAATGATTGCGGTCCGCGCGCTTTGCTGTGGGATCAGAGCCATGACGATAATTCCCATAAAGCCCAAAGCGACGAGCTGCCAATAATAGTTCAAGGGAAAAAAACGGACGAGCTGAAGCGAGAGGCGGTAAAAGAGACCAGAGCCGGTGATCGCCGCGCCCAAACCCAACACGCCCAATGTCATGAACCATGTCGTGCTGGCAAATCCGCCGAAAACCACGTCGGGTTTCGCCAAGTCAGAAAGAATCAATCCCAACGCAAACATGAGCGCGACGCCGTAATCCGGGAAGACCCAAAAAACCCAATAAATGAGCGTCAGACAAAGCAGACCGAGCAGCTGGGTACCTTGCGGCTCGAGACCGATGTCCGGCTGTCGAAACCAGAGGTAAGCCCAGACGGCAACACCCAAAATGCCCCCAAACCAACGGCTAATGGACGATTTTTGATAGAAGTGCGAAAGCAAAGAGGCCAGACTCGAGCCGATCTGATTTGTTTCAGAGGGCTGATCCGGTCCGTGCGGCTCGTCAATCCTGCCCGCCGTATCGGAGGCTTCCTGCTCCGCGAGATTCAGCGCGCTGCGCAGGCAATGGAGCGCCTGCTCGTACTCTCCTTTTCGCACCAGGGAGTCCGCCATAGATTGGTAGCGGGTGATAGCTTCGGCACTCACAGCTCCGGAGATTCTTTGAGCCAGGACCTCTCTGTATACCCCTACCGCTCCGCGTAGGTCGCCGAGATGGGCGAGCGCGGTTACTTTGATGTGGATCAGTTGCGGGTCTGCGAACCAATGTTCGGTCGGCATCCGATCGATCGCGTTTTTGACGAACAGGGCGGCGCCATCGAGCAGTTTCTCTTGCTGGGCGAGGAGTAGCTCAGTCGCGTGGCTCCAATCTTGTGCCTCCAGCGAGTGGTCAACGGCTTGCTCGAAGTCGCCCAAAGCTTCGTAGTGCGCCGCGATTTGAGAATGCAGTTGCCGCGCCGTTTCCTTGCCTTCGACCTCAAATAGTTTCTCTCTAAGGAATTCACGGAAAAAGTCGCGGAGCTCGTATTTGTTTCCGTCCAGAATCCGAACGAAGGGGATCAAGCTTTTTTCCAAATCGGCCAGAAAAATTGTCGCCCCTTCGGTCTGGAGGAGTCGATCGGCGGTTTGCGGATCAACGCTGTTCAGCAGCGACGAGCGGCGAAAAAACCGCTGCTGCTCAGCGCTCCTGGAACTGTAAAACTCTTTGGCCAAAGCGGTGAAGGCCTCCTGCCCCTGGGAATACTGGTGGTCTAGGCGCGCGAGTCTTTTGCTCAAAGTTGCGCAAAAGTGGAGCAGCCAGGTGGGGTGTTTTTCTATGAGTTCGTCCCACGCGGCCCGGTTCAGCCGCCACACCGTGGTCTCTTTCACTGTAATCACGGTTGCGGCACGCGGCTCTCCTGATAGTAGCGCCATTTCGCCAAACCAGTCCTGCGGACCAAAAACCGCAATGGTTTCTTTGCGGCCGCCGGCGCTTTCAAGCACCACCTGAACGGCTCCGGATTGGATGAAGTAAAAAGAATCCCCTTGATCTCCCTGAGAGAAGACTGTGGCGCCGGCCGGAAAGGATTTTTCTTCCAGCTTCCCTAATATCTTCGCTATGTCCTCGCGTGAGAGGCCGGAGAAAAGTGGAATTGTCCTTAGCGTATCCGCAAGATCGGCCATAGGCTAGCGAATGACTCTATCCGCCTTATTGAGCGTTTCGGGAGCGATATTGAGCCCGATAATATTGGCGATTCTGAGATTGATCACAAGATCAAATTTGCTCGCCGATCGCACCGGAACATCCTTTGGCTTTGCCCCTTTAAGCAGCTTGTCAATGAGCGCTGCAGCCTGGCGCCCCATCTGAGCGTAGTTGGGGCCGTAAGTAGCCAGGCTACCTTTGGTTGCCCAATTCTCTTGATCAAACATCGTCGCCAATTTAAGTTTTTTTGCCCCGTCGAAAATTAAGTTCGCCTGGCTCTCGATCAAGTCGTCGGGAATCTGAAAGATCGCCCCGCCATCTCGGTCTTGTATTTTGTCCAAAGAACTCTTGAGTTCGTCGTCAGTTTTAACCCCATGGTCGGCTACTGTTAGCTGAATTTTGGTCGCTGCCTTCTGAACCGCGAGTAAATTGTCCATTGAGTATTTGCTATTGGAGTCGTAGAAGATATGGACCCTGCGGAGATTTGGCACGATCTCTTTCAAAATCTCCAGGCGTTTCTCGCTCTTATCGGACGAGAAAGCCGCCACGCCAGTGACATTTTCGTCCGGGCGCTTCATGTTTTTGAGTAGGCCCATCGCCACGGGGTCGGCGGGATGGCGAAACACAATCGGAATCTGTCTGGTCGCTGCCTTGGCTGCTTCCGTCGCTCGGCTGCCCGTCGTGAAGATGACGTCGACCTTCTTGCTTACAAGATCCGCGGCCCCTGTCTTCAACGCGCTGCGGTCTCCCTTCGCATCCCGCAGCTCCACCACGAGATTGTTTCCCTCTATGTAGCCGAGATCTTTAAGCCCGTCTTTGAGTCCTTTGATGGTCTGAGACTCACCCGGTGCGGACTCCGGAATGAGAATTCCGATCCGAGAAATGGGCGACGCCGCCTCTGCATAAAGTCCTGATGGAATCGCGCAGTATGACGTCGCCGCCGCAAAAAACATGATGAAGATTTTTCTGGTCATCGCTTTAGCTCGCAACTGATCTCAATGAAATTTTGCATCACCCATACATCTTTTTTAGACCTTCCGCTAGTGCAACGAGCCCATCGGAGAGTGGTGTAGAGGTGGGCAACTTATCTTGATTTTACGATATTAAACGCCGGCAACGGTCGTGAAAAACCTTTTAGCTGGAATTCTCCCAGCGTCTCAACGTCGACAAGCTCTTCGATCTTGCTCAAAGTTTTTCGATCGATGAGAATTTGTCCGCCCTTGGCTTCGCCGCAGAGCCGGGCGGCAAGATTGGTGACGTTGCCGATGGCGTCATAATCCATTCGGCCCTCGAACCCGATATTGCCGATGGTAGCGTAACCCGCGGCCAAGCCGATACCCAAATCCAGATCGTAGCCGTTCTTAAGCCAACCCTTCCGCAATTCTTGCACTCGATCTTGCATCTCGATGGCCATCCGCACACCCTTCTCAGTGTGATCGGCACAGGGAATCGGATCGTTAAAGAAAATCATGATCCCATCGCCGGCAAACCGCACCAGGGTTCCGTCGAACTGGAATATCAACCTGCCCATTTCCGCATGATAGCCGCGCAAGACTTCCATCACTTCCTCGGGCTCCGTACTATCTGAGAAAGCCGTGAAGCCTCGCAGGTCGAGAAAAACGACGGTGATTTCGCGACGGTGACTCTTAAAGAGATTCTTGTCGTCTCCCAATATAGTTTCGGCGATTTGCGGTGACAGGTAGCGTTTGAGCCGATTCATGCGCTGGATTTCTTCGACCTGCTGCTTCACCGTGTCGGCGAGATTGCGATTCCATTCCTCCAGCGTGTCATGCATCTCTTTGATGCGCATCATGGCCCGGACGCGCGCCAGAAGCTCGATGGAATCAAACGGTTTGATCACGTAATCGTCGGCGCCGGCGTCGAGGCCCCGGACCTTGTCTTCCTGAGTCGCTTTCGCCGTGAGAAGAATCACCGGAATGCCCTTGTGTTGATCGTCTCCCCGGAGCCGTTTGAGAACTTCCAGCCCGTTCATCTTGGGCATCATGTAGTCGAGCAGGATTAAGTCCGGCTGAAACGACGGAACTTTCGCCAATGCCTCCGTACCATCATTAGCCTTTTCGATCACGTAACCCTGATCCGATAATTCCTGCTCCAAAAGATCCAGATTAAACGGTTCGTCGTCGACGATCAGAATTTTGTTGGACATAGGCTCACCTATTTTAGATTTTGGATTTGCGATACCAGAATCATCTTTTGCCAACAGACGATCGCAGTCTTCAGTTATCTGAATGCCGGGCACGGAGAGGCTATCAAGCGACTCTCAATCTTCATGGCTTGGTCCTTGCCATCGGGAGATTTTCAAACTCATCGAGTGCAAAGAAATCATCCTTAAGCATATTTTCTTGGATCTGCCGGTAGAGATCCGTCAGATCCCGGCGGCTCACATCCCTTATGTCCGCAACTGTCTTTTTCAAAATCGCCTTGGCCTGGGGTGGAAGCGTCTCGGGAACCTCGGGAATCTGTCCAGGGAGGCCGGAATCAAGAAGGAATATAACGTCGCTTAGCCGATAGAGATATGAAATCAGGGTTTGATTGTCACCAAATGGCCCTTTATAGACGAGCTGATGCGAGGCATCGGCCCATAATGTGCCTCGATAGGTATGAATCTGAATTTCGACTGGCCGGTCCTCCACCCATGCAAGATAGTGAAGTGCGCGATAGCGACTTTCACGCACATCCCTAAGGAGATCTTCCTTCTCGCGGATCACAAATTGATTTTCGATGTTTTGGGTGACAAGCGGCAAGGCGGCGTAGTTCGGGATAATGAGCCGGGTCCCGGCAATATCTGTCAGCTGTGAGAAGCAGAAGTATTTCTTGCGAGCAATCTTTTCCTGAATGCTTGCCGCAGCTTTCAGACGTCCGATCACCTGAAACGGCGGATTTCCGTGGGCGGCCCGCAGCGCCTCCAAAGCCTGCTTCCAGGCCGATGAGTGTTTTTGTCGATAGGTCTCGACAAACTCGGCCTGTTGGCCCGGGCCCAGACGCTCATATTCCGCAACCGAATAATCGCCGACCTTGCAGGCTTGCTGAGCTCGGTTCGGCTTTTTAGGTTGGGCTTCGGCGGACGAGCAAAGCGCTAAGAGCAAAGCGCAAAAGAAAATGGGAAATTTCGGATTGCGGATTGCGGATTGCGAGACCCCGGAGCTGGAACTCAAAAATCGAATTTTCATGTTCGTTTTTTCCTCAATTTCGAAATTCGAAATGCGTCTACTTGATCACCTTAACTGCCCGCTGGACGATCTCAGGCGGAATTGTGACGCCGATCTGATCAGCGGTTTTGAGGTTGATCGACAGATCAAATTTCATCGATTGCAACAGAGTCAGATCGGCGGGCTTGGCGCCTCTGAGAATTTGATCGACGTATTCGGCGGCGCGCCGGGATAAGTCCGGCAAATTGACGCCGTAGCTCATCAGTCCCCCGGCTTCGACAAAGTTCGTGCGATCGTACACCGCCGGCAGCCGGTTCTTTATGGCCGATTGTGCAATCTGCGAGACGTGACTGTTGAACAGGGCGTCGGTCATCACGAAGAGAGCATTGGCGCCACCTTTGGCGGCCGCTCCAACCGCGCCGTCCAGCTCGTTTGCGTTGTGTGCTTTGACTGATTGAAACCTCAGACCCAAAGCCCGGGCGCCAAGCTCGGCATCTCTCAGGCGCTGGTCGTGGCCAGGAGTTTTCGGATTAGAGAGCGAAGCCACCCCAGTCGCCTTGGGAAGGATTTCCTTGATGAGTTTTAGCCGCGCCCCAAAAAAATCGGCGGACATTCTCGCTACGCCGGTGACGTTACCTCCCGGGTACATAAAACTTTTAATGAGCCCAGCCTCAACGAGATCGCCGGCGCCCGCCACCACGATCGGAATAGTGCTGGTGGCTTTCTTGGCGGCAACGGCCACGGCGGTGCCGCCGACGACGATGACGTCGGGCTTTTCCTCGACCAGCTCACGGGCGAGTTGAGGCAACCGGTCCACTTTTCCTTCAGCGTACTTGTACTCCATGACGATGTTCTTACCCTCCTCGTAGCCAAGCTCGCGCAGACGTTGGCGCAGGGCTTCGTCGCGTGGGGCGTTCACGGATGGTGTGCTCGAAACAAGGTTGCCGATCTTCCAAACTTTTCCCGGAGGCTCCGCTGCAAACGCGGGGAAAAAAGGGATAAGCACAGCTACCAGTGCAAACAAGACGATCTGTCTTTTCATTCCTGTCTCCTTGTCTATCGTCGTTTTGGTTGCATTTACCTGATTACCTTATCCGCGCGCAACAGCATCCCAGGTGGCATCGTGAGGCCGATCTGCTTCGCCGTCTTTATTTTTTTCCCAGATTGAGTGGTTCTCCGAAGCCAAAATTTGAAAATCGGCAATCTAAAATGATTTCATCGCCTCGTCTACTAGACTGTTGTCATAAAACTGTTTGGGGTCGGCCTGCTTGGCCTTGGGGTGTTCGATAAATTTCAGTGCATTCGCCATTTCCTTCTCGGTGACTTTGAGCGTGCTGGAGAAAGCGGATTTGTAAAATTCAAAGCTGCCTTGCAACAGCGCATCATCGCTAACTCTGGTATATTTTCCGAGCGCTCTCTTACTCACCATTGCATTGTCCCTCGCGAGCTGTTGTCCTTCATTGAGCGCGCGTAAAAAGTCTATTGCGACCTTGCGATTCCTGGCGTTCCTTACCCACGATTCCCGCGCGGCAATCACAGCCGTAGGAAACAAACCATATTCGGTATCCGAAGGCCGGAAGAGCAGGTTAAAACCTGCTTTCTTGGCTGTCAGGCCAAAAGGGTATCCGATCATCGCCACGTCCACTCTGCCACCCATTAGTGCAGCCATTGACTCGCCGACCCCGCCGTTTTGGATAAAAACCACCTCGCTCGGTTTAATACCAGCCGCCTCCAGCATCGACAACCCTGCGAAATGACTCGATGCGCCAAAACGGGTTACGCCGACTCTCTTTCCCCTAACGTCGCTAATAGACTTAATTTCAGGCTTGGCCCAACCGTCGATGTCAGAACTGGCAACGGCGATGCAATCGCGATCAGATCACTCCCTGCCAGACGGCTCGAGATGACCGCGCCTCCCCCCGTATAGCCAATGGGGAATTCGCCGGCGAGAATCGCTGAATTAATCAGCGGCGAACCGCCCATAAATATGCCGGACACCTCGAAGCCATATTTTTGAAATATTTTTTCTTCCACAGCTATGAAAAATGGAAGCGATGCGCCAGCAATAGGGGTATAGCCAACCGTCAGCCGGTGTAAATCTTTTTGCGCCGCCTGTGCGCGGACGTTGAGAAACGTTGTGGTGATCAAGAAGATTGCGAGCCAGCAGCGTGTATTTTTTACTCTCATGGTATTCCTCCTGTCGGATGAAGACCTGACTAAAAGACCGTGTCTGTTGGTTTCGTTGCCAATCGAAAACCTGTGGTGAGCAGCGTCGAACCATCGGCAATCTAAAATCGAAAATCATCTAATCACCTTATCCGCCCGGTACAAAACCGACTGCGGAATCGTCAGGCCAATCTGCTTGGCGGTTTTGAGATTTATCACGAACTCAAACTTCGTCGGCTGTTCCACAGGGAGATCGGCCGGCTTCGTGCCTTTTAAAATTTTGTCTACATAAGTGGCCGCGCGCCGAAACAGATCAGTGTAGTTCGGCCCATAGGACATGAGTCCACCTGCATCCAAGCGCCCACTCTCACCCCACATCGTGGGCAATCGGTTCTTTGTCGCCAGCTCTGCGATCAGCTTTCGGTGCGTATTAGTAACTGCGCTCTGAAGTACGAGGAGAGCTCCGGCGTGCTCTCTCATCCCAGCTTTGAATGCGCTTTCGAAATCGTTGGGGTTCCGTACTTCGATGGAGTGCAGTTTTATCCCTAGGACATGTGCTGCCCCCTGGACTTCTTTTAATTCAACGAGCTTGGAGGCGTCTCCCGGATCCAGAAGCACTGCTATGCGCGATGCCTTCGGAAACGTCTCCTTAACCAGTTCGAGCCGCTTGCCAGCTAAATCCGAAGAAATTGCGGTGAGCCCTGTAATATTCCCACCTGGCCGTGCCAGACTTGCGATAAATCCGCTGCCAACAGGATCAAGGACGTTGGTCATAACGATAGGGATCGTATTGGTCGCTTGCTGGGCGGCGCGAGTTACGCCATTTCCACCCGCGGCGACGATAATATCTACTTTGAGACGTGCCAACTCGGCTGCGAGGTCGGGAAATCGATCTATCTTTCCCTCTGCAAATCGGTACTCGATGACAATGTTTTGACCTTCCACGTACCCCAGCTCGCGCAACCCCTGCTGGAATGCCTCCGTTCGGATTGAGGAGGCAGACTGGGAGTCAGGAACGAGAAAACCAATCCTCGGAACTTTCTTCTGTTGCTGCGCCTGCGCCACAGCCCCAGTTACCACGATCGCGAAAGCGATTACCGAAAGCCCCAGCCATTTTCGATTTTTGATTTTCGATTTCCGATTGTCGGATCGACAACTCCAAGACCCCGTCGAGATTCCTTCGTGCATTTTTTCTCCATAATCTAAAATCGGCAATCTAAAATCCAAAATTCATCTAATCACCTTGTCCGCCCGCCCCAGCACCTCCGGCGGAACCGTCAGGCCGATCTGCTTGGCTGTCTTCAGATTGATCACCAGTTCGAACTTCGTCGGCTGCTCGACCGGGAGTTCGGCGGGCTTA
>Ga0137385_10005765_pt1 | contig 10896 bp, 10 predicted proteins | sample SagtaG_FD_104921 | JGI IMG/M metagenome (GOLD analysis project Ga0137385, IMG submission 104921) | Vadose zone soil microbial communities from Sagehorn Ranch, Mendocino, California, USA - Sage2_R_80_16 metaG | ecosystem: Environmental > Terrestrial > Soil > Vadose zone | place: USA: California...
ACCAAGAGCTCTAAGCTCGACCTGCTGTATTCAACTACCGCAGTTTCTCTTTCACAATCTATCGATTTGGCTTCACGAACAACGAACGATCCTCGATTCCCTCTCGTCTTGTGAATCATCGCTGTTATCGGCATTCTCCGAATCTCCGAACGATACGCCTTGCGGTGCGTAACACTGAGTGTGATCGGACGCCCAACCCGAGGACGCCCAACCCGAATCAATAGATTGACCATGGCAAACTCGTCCAAGGGCACCCTCAAGAGTTCGAACGACGCCACCACCCCCGATGAGACAGGCCCTGGCGTGGGCCTAGGTAGGGTACGTCGGTCTAGTAGTGCAAGTCGTGTATCGTGACCGTACTATCACTGATCGCGGAGAAGATCGACGTTCTCCCTGCGTCATTCTACGCCTCCTTCCTCTCGCAAGCCTCCAAGGCGCGCAAACTCAGTCCCAGTGCGTCTCCTCCCTGCAGCTCCCACGCACTCTTCCCTAGTACCGTACCCAACGACGCATGCACGCAGTCCGCGAGCTCTTCCCTCTCGAACAGACGCCCGGCGTCATCTCGCTCCTCGCGGGGAAACCCAACGCCGCGCTGTTCCCGCTCACCGGCGTCCAGTTCACCACGCCGCGCGTGGATGGCTCTGTCTCCGGCTCCGGCGCCCAGGAAGTAGAGCTCAAAGTGGACGACGAACTGCTCGCGATGGGCCTGCAGTACGCGCCCACGAGCGGGATCCCGCCGCTGGTCGAGTGGCTGACGGACTTCCAAGAGCGGGAGCACGGACGGAGGCGGCTTGAGGAAGGGTGGAGGATCAGCGTCACTGCGGGATCGCAGGACGCGATTTACAAGGTGAGCTCGTTTGTTTACTATCCGCGGGCCTGCTGCTCGGGCGGTGGCGGTCTTGCGTCGCTTGCTGTTTCTGTCTGGTTGACCCGTATCGGCGTGTCCAGGCTGTACATGCACTCGTAAACCCGGGAGATCCTGTCTTGATTGAGAAGCCTGTCTATGCGTACGCCGCGGCGGTGCACTTTTGCACTTTGGGAACTCGAGCATTGACGGCGTAGATTAGCGGCGTCATTCCTATGTTCGAGACGTTGCTGTGCGAGATGATAGGTGCGTTGTGTTGTCGTCGTCTCGGACGCTCGTTGACGATGTCTATCGGCTGCAGAGGTTGAGACCGATGCCGACGGGCTCGACTCACAATCTCTTCGAAACATTCTGGACAGCTGGCCTCCGTCCAAGCCCAAGCCTAAAATCCTTTATACCATTCCGGTGCGCATTTTACCATCGAACTTATAACAATCACATATCAAGTTGTGGAACAGTACGGATGCAACCCGACGGGAGCAACGACGTCGCTCGCGCGCCGCCAGGAAGTTCTAGACATCTCACGGAAACATAACATCCTGATCCTCGAAGGTGTCGCTTACTCACGTCCACGTTTTCGGTCAACAAACAAACAAACAAACAACTTTCATTTCTAGACGATCCGTACTACTTCATGTACTTCGGCACGCGGCCGCGCATCCCGTCATACTTTACGCTCGAGGCCCGAACTGGGGACCGCAGCGTCGGGCGCGTGCTGCGCTTCGACAGCTTCAGCAAGATCATCTCCGCCGGCATCCGCATCGGCTTCGCGACAGGGCCTGCGCCACTGCTCGACGCGATGGACAAACACGTAAGCACACACAATCAATCAGCTCTGCCTGGGAGCTGTTCACCATCACGGGCTGGTGAACTGTACGTTTTTTTTGTGCCCCCAGACGGCCACGGCGAACCTGCAGGCGTCGTCCTTCTCCCAGGCGATCGTCGTCACCCTCCTGCGCGCGTGGGGGCGCGACGGCTTCCTCGTGCACGCGCGCAGAGTCGCGGACTTCTATCGCGCGAAGCGCGACGTGTTCGAGGCGGCCATGCGGCGGCACCTCCACGGGCTCGCGGAATGGAACACCCCAGAGGCCGGAATGTTCTTCTGGTAAAGCTTTAAAATCCCCCTCTACTCGCCGCCTCGCTGACGGCGAACGGCCTTCAGGTTCAAGCTCCTGCTCGGCGAGGACGGAGACTCGGCGAGCGTCATTCGGACCAAGGCTTTTGGGGGCGGCGTCCTCGCGCTGCCAGGCACCGTGTTTTTTCCAAACGGGGAGCGCACCGCTTATGTGCGCGCATCGTTTAGTCTTTTGGAGGAAGAACAGGTGAACGAGGCGCTGCGCCGGCTGCGGGTGGTCCTGCTGAGGGAGAGGGGGCTATCCGAGGGTACCACATCGTGAAGGCGGGACGTGCGTAGAAGAAGTATGTGGAAATAATACATTGTTCAAAATCGAGATTGTGCCATCGAGTAGAATAGTAAAATTAAAATTAGACTTCAATGGGACTGCCGGGGTAGCTCAGCTGGGAGAGCAACAGACTGAAGCGCACATGGCATTCTGGAGGTCCCGTGTTCAATCCACGGTCCTGGCATTTTTGCTGCCGAAGCCTTTTCACTTATGTTTTCGAAAAATCTTTGACCCTCATTAAAAGCACTTTCAATGCCTTGCTGCGGTTCATTGGAGAGGAATGTACGTATTAACGATGAATCAGTAAAACGAGAAGGTCATGTGGGAACGTAGAACATGTTTGTTGTTTTTTGAATGCATACACAAGCCCCAAATTCCCCCGCGTCCGCATAATCACGCATCTACTCCCGAGGACCACCACGGCCAACGCCAGCAAATTGCGGGCGGAATTCGCCTGGTGCGCCGTCCTTCTTTCCACCGTCGTCGCGCCGGCGGTAATCGTCGCGGTCACCACGAGGAGGACGGTAAGTGCCTTCCCCACCACCGGGGCGCGCCTGCGCAGGGCGGGCACGAATGGGCTTGCGATGTGTCTCGGGGACGACTTCTGCGGGAAGGTGGAGCCACTCGCGGAGGTACTCAACGCCCTCGGGGGTGAGTGTGTAGTAGTACCACTGCCATGAAAACTGGGTCTTGACGTATCCGCGGGAGGTGAGTGACTGGAGCGCCTTGATGACCTCGAGATTAGGAACCTCGAGTTCCTCGTGCTTGGAAGCATTAAAGTCCTTCTTTGCTACGAGAACACCCTCTGTGTATGTGGGTGAATATGAGCCATGGGTGAGCAGGTAAGAGCGGTGGCGCACCCTTGAAGAGGTTTTGGTAAATAACGCGTTTGTTCTCCTTAGAAATAATCATGCTGGGAAATTGAGAGTTGGTGGGGAGGGAGCCTGAAAAAAGGCCGTCAGCATATAGGATTGGACTGGAGCTACAGTCGCACTGTGTCCAGCTACAATACAGTTGGGTCACAGCCATCCGAACAGAGACTCGCGCATCCAGCCCTTATTTGCGTACCCGAGCCACCCCAACGCTACAGAAATGACTACCCAGAAGGACAGATTTATACTCACCGGATGCAGGGGTGTCTGACGACTTGCACGATAACGCTTCGTGGTCGGTCGACTATTCGATTGGGTTGGTCGTGTCTCTGGCGGAGTTTTGAGTTCATATACCAAAAAAGGAAATGACCGCCCGGTCGCGAGCCGAACCGACAGGCGGCCATTTCACAGTCACGATCGCTGGTTGGGGTCAATCGAGTGTGTTTTCACCTTTTGCCTTTGCTTTCCACGTCGTTCTTGTCCGCGCGATGAACCGTTCTGTTCCCTCCTCTTCTAACGGCTCGAGTTCCCCAAAGCCTCTGAAATCTCGTCTACCTGTTTCGAGTGCGAGCCCGCGTCCCGCAAGCTCTCACCTGCTCAGTGCTCGCGTCACTGACCCTTCTCCATTCTTGACCGCTTCGCCTTCTACCCTTCGAGTACCGAAATCTCCTTCAGCTCGGCCACGCACTATATCTTCCAATGCAAAGCCCTCGGGCTCTTCGTCTGCGCAACCATCTCCGTCTGACCGAACGCGAACCAGGTCTACTACAAAGGCACCTTCCCGCTCTCGGGCGACCGAACAAGAGCCGGCTACACCTTCAAAGGCGCCTGCTCTGAGTTTGAAGGAAACCATTGCACTCAAGCGCGCAGAGGCGAAGAAGGCAATCGCTACTCAGAAAGCTACTGCTGTGCACGTTAGTTCAGCTGGTATCGAGGATGCCTCGCCATCCGCCTTGGGGGGCGCTGCGGTAGACGATGACGACCTTGGTCGGCTCTCCATACGTGAAACCATACAGCGCGCGCGCAGCTCGGGTGTGTGTGCTTCAGTAGTCATCGTCCTTTCATTTCGCTTATCCTCCAAGACCGGAAGGTTCGCTCAATATCGCATCACGCGATCTCCCTTGTCTCCCTTCAGCTTTGTTCGAGATTCATCTCTCTGTAACACCTGACAAGCTTGCTAGCGTGCCAGAGGAACCACCTTTGCCAGAAAAACCATCCAGGAGAGGTACTTCAAACTCGACAACCTGGTACGACCAACAAGATCTGACATTCCTACGTGCACGGAATAACCAGATCGTTGAAATACAGCATGAGATCTCTCTCTTTGGTTCTCTTAAAACCATTGACGTGCGTATGTCCGATTTTCTTCGCGACGAGATGTGCTGAGACTTACCCCACAGCTCCAACATAACCGTCTTGTGTCGCTCCCGGAGAACTTCGCAGACCTAACCTCCCTCATCAACCTTGATCTTTCACACAATGCTCTGACCTCCCTCCCGACACTTTTTTTTGCCCTTCCTTCTCTTTCCGTGCTCGACATTTCCCATAATTCCCTCTCTACCCTACCTTTCAACATGCCCTTTGATCCCGCAAAGAAGACACCGGCACCAAGCAGGCGCTCAAGCGATTTTTACTCGGCTCCGGAGATTGTGAGGGCAACGCGTCCGCTCCCGCGCCTCACCTCTCTAGACGCGTCACACAACAAAATCGTCGCCTCAGCTATTCACGGCGATGGGATTCCGCAGGACTTGAAAACGTTCAACCTCACATACAACCCCCTTGGCAACGTTGCGGAACTTCTCACTTCGTTAAGCGCTGTCACTCAGCTCGTGGAGCTACGCATGTCCAAGTGCGACATTGATGACACATCCTTCCCGACTTCTCTCCTCTCTTCTTCTGCAAACGCGCGACCCTTCCCAAAATTGGCTGTCCTTGATCTAGAAGAAACGCGCGCCACGAGAGAATCTGTTTCGGCCGCGTTCTCTGCCGTGGCTCAGACCATCGACTTTGAAGCGTCGATCAACGACCCTCGCACGGTACCCGCGGGTACCCTCGCAGTGGCCGTCGGCAAGCGCATCGTCCGTGAGGCGTGGGAGATCGAGGCAGATCGTCACGCTCAGCGCCTCCTTGAGAAGCGAAGCGGTGCAAATCTCCGTGCTGCGTCTTCCGCATCTGCCGCAGCGCCACCCCCACCCCCACCGCCGCCTCAGCCCGTCGTCAAGGAACAATGGGAGATCGACGCAGAACAGGGCCTGCTCTCTGAGGGTGCACAGCGCCGCGCACGAGCAGAGGCCGCACAGCGCGCAGCTGATGATGTGGCCGTCGAAGGACTCGCTACAAGCGCGACAGAGGCTCCTAAGGCACTAGATCGCTATTGGGACGCGCGCTCGTTCACGCTAACGCTCCCTCCTTCCACTGGCCGGTCCGTGCGCCCCGGCGCCAGCGCCAGTTCCAAGGAGCCGCTTCCGCGCCCGACTCTTCCTCTCACGCTGATCGCGCCTCACTCCTTCGCGGACACGCTGCGCGTGCTCGACCTGCGCGGGCGGCGTGCTGTGCCCGCATTCGTGTTACCTGCAGGTGACGGCAGGGGGCCGCTATTGCCGTGCCTGGAGACGCTCAACCTCGAGGGCTGCGCGCTGAGCGATGCCGTCCTCGGTGCGGAGGTGGCCGAGGGTGGCACGCTGCGTGTACTCGCGCGGCTCTTCCCCAGCCTGCGCAACCTGGAGCTCGCGTACAACGACTTGACGGGCGCTGCGCTGGCGCGTGAAGTGCTCGAGCAGCTGCTGTTCGCTGGTGAGGTGAATGGCGATGGGGTGCGGCGCGCGGGACTGCGCCGTTTGTGCCTGTGCGGGAACAAGATTGGTGAGCTTGAGGGGCTGCGTGAGCTCGCGCGGGCGGTGTTCGGCGCCGCGGAAGGTGAGGCGGATGCGGACGAGCGCCGCAAGAGATGGACGCTGGAGGAGCTGGACGTGCGGGAGAACTCGATCACGGCGCTCGCGGGCGAGCTGGGGTTGCTGCCGCTCGACATTTTCCTCGTGGATGGCAATCTGTGAGCCTTCTCTGTGGATCTCGAGTTTTGGCGATGTTGGATGCTGATTTATCGAACAGGTTTCGTGTGCCATCGCGGCGCGTGTGGGAGCGTGAGGGCACGAAGGGGTTATTGACGTGGCTCCGGGGGCGGTTGGGGAATTGAGCCTGTGTTTGGCTTTATGCTCATTTCGCAGCTGGGCGTTGGGGTTTGATTCGTCAGTATCCTAATCTTAAATGCATTCCCCATTCCCCGCGGCTTGCGACGTGCTAGGAGATACAAGACACTGTCAAGATCATCCACGGCAACAAGGTCTGCGGCAGGGATAACAACCATAATAACAATAAGCCTATATGGTCAAAGTAGTGACAGTCCTCCGAAGGATACTCGCGACAGAAAAGAGATACAGTATCGACGTATCAGAGTTAAAGTATAAACCCCCGATTAGGCCACAATCGTTGTGAGACGCCACAGAATAATGAAATATGACGCCGCGAGCTCGCAGGGACGCACCTCTACTGTAGGACTCGGAACAAAAATATGACCATATCTCCATATTTGCTGTTATGCGAACTACCCCTTGACCCAAAAAAAAATTTGCCACGACTTGAGGCGCGAACGCTCCATTTGAAAAAAAAAGGCAGATACAGTAACAAATTGGTAGGTTAACCTCGCATGGAACTGTGAAACACACGAAACAACCCCGGTCTAGCCGTATGGCTTTGAAGAATCGGAGTCACCTTCTACCGGTTGCCTCTCCTCAACGGCGTATAGACTTTCGGATCTTTGGGTCGCTTCTTCGCCTCAGGCACCGACGGAGGGTACGAAATCTTAGAAAAGGGAACTTCTAGTGAAAGTGGTGGAGATATTGTACTCGGCGTATCAGAGACCAACGGAAGCGCTGGTTGAGCCAGTCTCGCATTGAGCCGCGCGCACAACGTCCCATTTGAGTTAACGAGGACCGGTGACCTACACGTAAATCGATCGGTCGATGGCACAAAGAAGCAACGCGTTTTGACGTACTCATTGAGTAAATGGGGGCCCATTGGCCCGTCATCTAGTCGGACAGTGATTCCGTTTTCATGTCCCGGCCATAGCTCGGACTTGGTGGAACCAAATGAGACGCAGAAAAGGGGGTCGTCGAAGTCACGACTATCCAAGGGGCGCGAAGCGGACCCTTCGATGAAAAGGTCCGCGTCGACAGCTACTACCTGCGAATGTTCTCCCAATTCGAGCGATAGAAGCCACTTGCTCTCAGATCGACCCTCCGTTGAGGTCTCGACGACCACAGCAAATCTGAGGGTCCAGATTCTGTCTTCATGGAACTGAGTGAGATACCTCTTAAAAACACACAAGAGGAGCGCACCTGAAGTGACAAACTCGACAGCAACGCACTTGGAGACACGCATACGTAGTCGGAACCTCAGAATTCTGATGTGTGCCACGAATGTTCCGGTCCCATCATGGGTCTCCATGACTTCCACAACGTCACTTTCGTTCGGGGTAGCCAGCAACATCGTGTCACTCGGCGATAAAGATGAGAGTTCTGGGACATGCCGGAACAGGCGCTGGAGAAGTGTGTTATCGGACGTCATCATGCATGCGATGCGGACAGCAACGAAGGTCGACGAGCTGAGAGGCTGAGAGGCCCCCAGCAAAGCGAATACGAACGAGTCATAGGCTCTGTTGGTTCCATATAGAGGCGCATTGATGATGGCCCAATAGATTGGTGGCTGTTCCCCGATCAATGGTTCCTGCAGGACTGTGGCGAAGTCCAGGCCAACTGTCTTGCAATCCTCGGTGCATGTCAAGAAAGCGGCACTGAGCTCCTCATCGGATGATGGCCCCCTCGAGAGAAATGACCGCATGTATGATTGAACACGAGTTTTTGCTTCCTCCTGCGCCATGGCCAGGCGCAAGGCTTTCTCCTCCTCAAACCTGGCAGCTTCTTCTGCCGCTCGCCTCGCAGCCTCCGCCGCAGCCTCACGTTGCCTGTCAATCTCAGCTTCGTACCTCGCGTTTTCTGCCGCTTGCTGCGCCACATGTTCTGCAATCTGTGCAGTCGCTCGTCGAGTCGCGGCACTCAACGGCGACAGCCCGCGCATTTGGGAAGATATGCTGGTGGTGGTGGAAACGCTCGAGTTACGGCCAAGGTCGTCACGTTTGGCGTCACGTTTGGGAGGAGGCCGTCTATCTTTCTGCAAGAAGTATTTTCGAGCCAAACTTTTCTTCGCCCCGTCCGCGGGCGGCTGCGGCTGCGGCTGCAGTTGGAACGGTTGCGATTGAAGTTGTAACCGTCGCCAGGGTTTGGGTCGAGGGATGGCAGTCTGAGTAGCAACGGGGACCGGAGAAAGCGTTTGGGCTGCTGGACGGATGGGAGATGATACTGGAACAGGGCTGGAATGAGTTGTGGCATTTGGGGGGAAGCGATCCCGCCATTGTGAAATGCAAAAAAGCCCATCCCAACTGCTGAGCTCTTCGGAAAACACCGCCATCATCGAGCCCCGCGTATTTGTTCTCGGAATGTTGTTTTCGGAAGACGATGAATCTTCTGTGTGAGTGCCTTTACTACGAAAGAAATTTGGGGGGATTATGATTTCGGCGGGTGCTCACCATACGCAATCTGGGCGATCTCCGGCTCGGACCCTTGGAGGCAACCCACTACTGCGTCTGGATGGAGAGTCTCTAGAGACTATAGACATAAACAGAGTCAATAATAATGCTCATCCATGATCCAACTCACAGTCCCATCACCGACACTGCGAAGTCGGTCCAGGTCGTCGTCGTGAACGAGGACCAAATCGCAATCCGGAGCTCGCTACGCATCCACGTTAGAATTATGTATGTTCGTGTGGTGAAGACATCATGACATGGATTCGCGGTACTCACTTCGGCGATGTATTCTAATAATACGTGCAGAGGATCCCGGTACTTTCAAACCTCGGATGAGGGCTAGGCCAGGAATTCAGAAAGAGTAAAATTACCTCGGTAAATCTTGGTATCGATACCGCTTCCAACTCCGGCTCACAGTCGTCGTGCTCGTCTGGATCTTGAGTGTGTCCCGCCGCTCCTCTGAGCCTCGGGAATAGCCTGAAGGCACGTGCCACGCGAAACCCCCGGACAAATATGCATTGATCCTCAGGTAAGTCCTAACGGAACACGTCAGTATTCCGAGTCGTCGGCCCTTGCATATACTACGCCACATACCCCACCGCTTGGGCCTTGGCTCAGCATTGCGCCTTGAATGTGCGTGCGCGAGACTTGCCAGTTGACTCTAGCGCTGACATCATCAGTGACTTGAACCCCAAAGGATACCTGTGCATTCGCTTGACCCTCGTAGAATGCAATATTAGTCCAAGATCTTGTGCGATGACGCCCAGTGACTAGAACTATGTCCTCCATCTGTTCTACCCCCAGTCCGAGACGTCGCGTGAAAGCAAACCAGGTGTCGATATGCCTAGTTATCCATTTTGCAAAATCACCCCGAGCGATGGTGTCCTCACGTTGAGCCGTCACTGGAAGGGATAATACGGCACCAGACTTCCTTGAGCATGAAAACGAGACGTCTGCAGAGCCTACTGGCCTGAGGAGATGTCAGCGATGGCGGAAGAATCAAGACTGATTTTCTTACTCTCTGGCAAATACGTCTAATCCACCAGACGCCACAGTGACCCCATACGAGCAGAAATCGTTGGGACTCAGCGTTCCACTGTCAATATGGTCCGCCACGCTAGGCCGAAGTGGTTCGTAATATTCTGGTACCCCGAACCTTTGATGAGATGGATGGTCTGCGGGGAGCAGAGCATTAAATAGGCGGTGGAATTTGCCTTCGCGAATGAAACCGACGTCGCCAACCTCTACGGGAGAATACAGTCTTCCAGGGTTCGGCTCCCACAGGGCGTGGCCGAAGGCAGGATACTTGATTCCGAGTTGATCGCGAAAAATATCATAGTGCGCCATTGAGAGGCTGCATGGGCCAGGGAAAACCCATAAATGTCGACCCAAAACACCAACAAGAGTTACTTTAAGGGGGTTAAGGTACAGTCGTACATAGCCCATCAGAGGAGCACTCCATTTCAATTACGAATGTAGTGCCCCATGAAACCAAAGTTACGTCAAAAGTCACGAAGAGAGGTCTTGTTCCGGGAAAGTTCCGGGACCGTGCTGCGCAATCTGTCGTGAGAACCTGGATCGCTGCGCTCTCCTTTCTCAATTACCTCATAACGATACAGACAGTAAGTGCTGTATTCAGATGCAGTCATCTCTTGAAGAAATCAAAAATTGAATCAAACTAGAAACAGTGGGTGACTTTCCGTAGGATCTGGAGCCTCCAGATTATTCTCTAGACCGGCTGTACCCAGAATTTGTAATCATGAAAATAAATTCTTATTAGACGGTTTTTCCCGTAGACCAGCAGAAAAAATCTTGGGGGTAGAAATGACAAAGCAAGGACCGGAACGGCGGTGCGCGTCAAATTAATAAGGACATCCTCATCAAGCCTGGTCACCTTTCCACTGGGTCCGGCATCTCGGCATTTCAAGTCTGGAGGATTATAAATATTCTACAGGAGGGTAGAGGACGGGCCTACAGATTAATCATCTGGAGGACGCAGTCGGAGCACGAAAATAATTATGTGAGCAGTGTGCCTTGCCGGCACCTCGGCAATCTGGAGAAAACTCCGGTCTGGAGAATAATCTAGAGGCTCCAGATCCTACGGAAAGTCACCCA
>Ga0137385_10005767_pt1 | contig 10895 bp, 8 predicted proteins | sample SagtaG_FD_104921 | JGI IMG/M metagenome (GOLD analysis project Ga0137385, IMG submission 104921) | Vadose zone soil microbial communities from Sagehorn Ranch, Mendocino, California, USA - Sage2_R_80_16 metaG | ecosystem: Environmental > Terrestrial > Soil > Vadose zone | place: USA: California...
CGCAAGCACAGCTTCCGGCCGTCGCCGTGGTGCTCGCCGGCGGCACAGGCACGCGGATCGGCCTTGACATACCGAAACAACTATTGAAGATCGCCGGAAAGACGATCCTGGAACACACGCTTGACGCCTTCGAGTTTCATCCTGACATCGACGAGATCATCATCGTGATGGCGCCGGGCCATCTGACGGCCACGGAGCGCCTCATCGAGCGCTGCGGGTACGGCAAGGTGACGCGCGTGCTCGAGGGCGGCGCGGACCGGGTCGCCTCGACGGCGGAGGCGATCACCGCCTTGTCCGAGGCGGGCCCGAGCGGCGAAGACTGCAAGGTGCTGTTCCACGACGCCGTGCGGCCGCTGCTCGAGCCGCGCATCATCAGCGACTGCATCGCGGCCCTGGACACCTACGACGCGGTCGATGTGGCGATTCCCTCCGCCGACACCGTGATCGTCGTGGACGATGCCGACGTCATCACCGCCATACCCCCGCGCGCACGGCTGCGCCGCGGCCAGACGCCGCAGGGTTTCAGGCTGTCCGTGATACGGCGCGCGTACGAGCATGCGCTCGCGGACCCCGATTTCAGTACCCAGCCGGTCACCGACGACTGCGGCGTCGTGCGCCGGTACCTGCCCGAGACGCCCATCTACGTCGTCCCCGGCAGCGAGCGCAACATGAAGGTGACGCATCCGATCGACGTCTTCATCGCCGACCGCATCTTCCAGCTCACAGCCCAGGACGGTCTCCCGGTCGTTCCGCCGGAGGAAGCCAGGGCCAGGCTCGCCGGCCGCACGCTGGTCGTGTTCGGCGGCAGCTACGGCATCGGCGCTGACGTGTGCGCGGTGGCCAGGGAGTTCGGCGCGCAGGTGTTCCCGTTCAGCCGGTCGCAGACCGGCACGCATGTCGAGAACGTGGACGACGTGCAGGTAGCCCTCCAGCAGGCGTACGACGCGACAGGACGCATCGACTTCGTGGTCAACACGGCCGGCGAGCTGAGGATGGGCAACCTCGCCGACTGTGACCTCGCCGCGATCGAGCAAGCCACCCGGATCAACTACCTGGCGCCGGTGACGATCGCGCGGGCGGCGATCCGCTACCTCACTGCCTCGCAGGGCCACCTGCTCCTGTACACGTCGAGCTCCTACACCCGCGGCCGCGCCGGCTACAGCCTCTACTCCTCGGCGAAGGCCGCTGTCGTGAACCTTACGCAAGCCCTCGCGGACGAGTGGTCAGAACTCGGCGTCAAGGTCAACTGCGTCAACCCCGAGCGCACCCAGACCCCGATGCGGGTACGCGCCTTCGGCGCGGAGCCGCCCGACACCTTGCTGTCGTCCATGTCGGTGGCGCTCACCTCGATCGACGTGCTCGTGTCCGACCTGACCGGACAGGTGATCGACGTACGCCGCATCGACCCGACGGCCGGTGGTGCCCGCCTGTTCGCCGGTGCAGAGCCCGATGCCGATGAGCCGCGCGAGGCACCCGCGGACATGGCACGTACACCCCGAGCGCACAGCCGCTACCAGCGTCTCGCGCCACGAACCTGACGGAGCAACGGTGCGGCAACTCCTCAAGCGGTTCCGCCTTCGCCGCATCAACCCTGCGACAGTGGGGACGGCAGCGGTACTGGTCGGCTCATACCCGCTGCTCTTCATCGCCGCGGTACTGCCAGATGGCCATGATGACCGGCTAACCGGAAGCTGGCTGTTTCTCGCGGCCGCGGTCGCCGGTTACGCGGCCGAGGTGATCGCGCCCCGCGTCGCCAAGTATGTGGTCGACCTCCTCAACTGGGTGCAGGTCGGGACAGCCGTACGCTTCGTCTTCCGCGAGGCCGCACTGATCGTGCTGCTCGCCCGCGTGCTGGACGCCGACGCGAAGCAGTTCGCCGCCTTCACGCTCGGTGTGATGTCGTTGCACGGTTTGCGTGCCGTGTACTCAGCGCTGGCGATCTACGTCGTCCAGCGGCGGCGCCTGCCGGTGGTAACCCGCAATATCGATCTGAGCGAACTCCGGATACCTGACCAGGCACCGAGCCTGCTCACGGTGAACCACTCGTGGAAGATGCTCTTCCTCGACCTGCCCGCACTGGCGGGAGGCCTGGTCGCGGACATAGCGGACGACTTCACGTGGTCGCTTGCCGGAATTTCGCTCGCGATCGCGGTGGGCGTCGTCGGCTGCGCGGGCATCGCACCGTACGCACGCAGGAACAAGCACCTCGGCGACAAGGCCCGCATTCTGCGCGTGGTGAACGCCCAGACATGCGAGTACGCCCCGCAGGTCGCGCTGTATTTCAGCGGGACACGCGACGCGGCCTACCAGGTGAACATGTGGCTGGAGACCCTCGCCCGGCTGGACCGGCCGGCGGTGATCATCATGCGGGAACGCTGGCTCGTTCCGCTGCTTGGGCAGACCGGCCTGCCCGTGGTCTGCATCGACGGGACGGTGGACCTGATGAACTTCTCCCTGCCCAGCGTGCGGGTGGCGCTGTACCCCGCCAACACCGGCAAGAACATCCACATGCTGCGCAACAGGAGTATGGCGCATGTGTTCATCGGCCATGGCGACAGCGATAAGGCCGCGAGCTCCAACCCGTACGCCAAGGTGTACAACCAGGTATGGGTCGCCGGGCAAGCAGGGCGGGACAGGTACCTGCGGGCCGACGTCGGCGTCCGCGACGATGACATCTTCGAGGTCGGGCGGCCACAGCTCGCCGGCCTTTCGCAGGCCAGCGCGGGCACGGCCGGCCCGCTGCGCACGGTACTGTACGCGCCCACATGGGAGGGCTGGGACGCCGACGGTCTCACCCAGACCTCCCTTATCCTGATGGGACCCCAGATCGTCCGCGCGCTTCTCGACGATGCGCCGTCGCTACGAGTGCTCTACAAACCCCATCCGCTCACCGGCACGCGCGATCCCCGTGCGGCCAAGGCGCACAAGAAGATCGCCGCCATGATCGCCGACGCCAACCAGGCACGCGGCAGCGCCCACGGCTCGCCCGCGGGGTCCGGTCCGGCCGACGCAACGAGTTCCGCTGGTGCGGCGGCGGCCGCTGAGCTTGCCCGGATCGAGGCAAGGCTGCTCAAGCTGGCGGGTGGCGTCCAGGCCACGCGCGGTGAGAGCGGCCGCATGTGGCCTGACTACGCCGTGCTGTCGCGCGACGGCACGCCCGACCCCCAGGCAGAAGAAGAATGGCGGCGACTCGAAGCCGCCTGGCACAGGCTGTACTGGAGCAGCGAAGGCGGGTCGCGTCACCGTGTGATCACGGGCCCGCGGCCGACTGTCTACGAATGCTTCAACCAGAGCGACATGCTGATCAGCGACATCTCGAGCGTGGTGAGCGACTTCATCGCCACCGCCAAGCCATACATGGTCACCAATCCCGTCGGCTTGGCGGATGACGACTTCCGCGCGAAGTTCCCGAGCGCCGCGGCCGCCTACCTGATCGGCCCGGACTGCGCTGGGCTAGCGGACATCTGCGCACTGGCCGCAGGGAACGGGGACGACCCGCTGGCCGAGGATCGCCGTAAGCTCAGAGTCTACCTGCTTGGCCCGGACTCGCCCGATGCGCAGACGCGCTTCAACGACGCTGCCGCTAGGCTAGCGGAGCGTGCGGGGAAGCCTGTGGCGAGCCAGGCTGTCGATGCCCGCTCCGGCTCCCCCGCGGCAGCAGAACCGATGGAGGCCGCGAACGCGCAGTAACACCGGCCGTGCTCAAGGGAACCCGATGATCTTCGACACGAAACCCACGGTCGTCGGCCATCGCGGATTCGGCTCCGGTGAATCCCGCGGTTGCCGGGAAAACACCATCGATTCGTACCTCGCCGCCGTATCGCACGGGCTTTCCTGGATCGAGCTCGATGTACAGCGAAGTCGCGACGACCAGCTCGTCATACGGCACGATCCGGTTACACCGGACGGCGACTTCCTCGTGACCCGCACTGCCGAGCAGCTCGCGTCGTACGGGATCATGCGGTTCGAGGATGTGATGGCCGCTCTGCCGACGGGCGTCGCGGTCAACATCGACGCGAAGACGGTCATCGAGGATGCGACCGATCCCACGCACCGGCGCACCGCCGCGCTCGTCGCCGAAGCCCTTCGCAAGCACCAGGAACGGCGCAGGCTTTTTGTCTCGTCCTTCGATCCTGGCCTGCTGATGACCCTGCAGGATCGCAAGGACACGATCGCCCGGGTGCCGCTTGGCCTGATCACCTGGCTGAACTTCCCGAGCCGCCACGGCATCGCCGCCGCCGCGAACATGGGCCTGGACGCGATCTGCATGCACACCGGCACGTTCGGGCTGCGGCTCGAGCGGCCACGGCCGACTGATCACACTGTCGAACGCGTGATCGATATGGCACACCGGGCGGGGCTGGAGGTCCTGGCCTGGGTGCCGGACCCGGCGGACGCGGTCAGGCTCGCGCGTGCGGGAGCCGACGCGCTCTGTGTGAACGACGTCCCCGGCGTGCTCGCCGCTCTGGCCGGGTCCGGTCAGGCGCGCCTGTAGGGTTCCGAAACCCGTATAGCCCACATGATGCCAGCCCCTGCGGGCGCGGCGCGCGCCTGCGGCCTAGACCGCAGGCATCGACCGGTGCGTCCTGACCGTCACCTCGGGGTGGCCGGCCCGCTCTGCGGCGGGCAGGCCCTGGCCGAGCCGGGCGGCCCGGACGGCATGCTCCTCTTCCGGCGAGAGCGCCTGCATGCCCGCGCCCGACCGGACGATCTTCGCGTAGGTGCGGGTCTCCGTCCGGCCGTTGATCGAGCTGAGCACCATGCCGTCGCCGAGCGCGTTGAGCAGCGCGACGGAGAAGGACAGCTGGCCGGACATCTCGCTCAGCGCGTCATAGCGGACCACCGCGAGGTCCCGATATGCCCGGGGGTCCACCGTCCCGCGCGAGCCGATGCTGCCGTTGATCAGCGCCGTGCATTCGGCGACCGCCCGGGCGGCGCGCCGGTGCGCGACGATCGCGATCACGATGCCGAGCACCCCCGCGCCGGGCCCGGCTACTGACGGCCAGTGCAGGAGCAGCCAGTGGTAGATCAGGGCGACCGGTATCACGTGACGAACTATAGCGATCACGCAGCGTCAGGTACCGGTGGCGCGCCGGTCCGCGGCAGGGAGCCTGGCCAGGATCACGATGAGCGCCACGGCGGCGATGGCGAACCCGTCCTCCACCACCCGGGCGGCCAGCGCCGGCACGTCGGCCCGGCTCAGCAGGGACCGGCCCCACCAGGGGATGGTCAGCGCGAAGTACGCCGTGGTGCCGGCCGCGATGGCGATCCGCGGCCGGGAGCGGCCGTCCGCCAGGATCGCGCCGATGACCACCACCACGGCGAGGTAGTGGTGGATCCAGGAGACCGGCGAGAGCAGCACGCCGAGCAGCGCGGTCACCGCGATGCCCTCCATCTCCCGGTGCTGGAGGGCCAGCCGGCGGGCCACCGCGAAGCCGGCCACGGCCGCCAGCACGACCACCGCGGCCCACAGCGCGCCGGGAGCCTGGCCGGGCAGGAAAACCCTGAGCAGGATGCCGCGCAGCGACTGGTTGGAGGTGCCCGCGTTGGAGCCGAGCCGCCCAGACTGGAAGATCGTGCTCGTCCAGTAGGTGACCGAGTCGCCCGGCAGCATCAGCCAGGCGCCGAGCGTCCAGGCCAGCGCGGCGACCGCCGCGGTGACCGCGGCGCGCCGCCGCCCGGACAGCCACAGGTACACGATGAACACCCCGGGCACCAGCTTGATCGCGGTGGCCAGTCCCACCAGCACACCGCGCGGCCAGCGCGGCGACCGGGCCGCGCAGTCCGCCACGGCCAGCGCCAGCAGCACGGTGTCCACCTGGCCGAACCGCATTTCATCGCGCATCGGGAACAGGTAGGCGCCAGCCGCGAAGATGACCGCGAACACCGCCGCGCGCAGCGGCACGGGGGACACCCGGCGCAGCAGCGGCGCGAACGCGAACCATATGATCACCGCGAGCGGGACGTAGACGAAGGGAACCCAGCCCAGCTGGGCGGCCGACCAGGGCAGCAGCGCCAGAGGCACGGCGAACAGCGCGGCCGCCGGCGGGTACGTGAACGGCAGCAACTGCGGCGGCGGGGTCAGCACGGTGTAGAGCGGCTGGCCCTGCAGCACGCTCAGCCCGCTGGTGCGGTACACGTTGAGATCCACCATCCGCTGGTCCGGCACGATGGTCAGGTACCCGCGGACCAGCGGCCAGATGGCAGCTAGGGCCGCGATCCAGGCCAGCGCCCCGAGCACGGTGACCGCCCACCGCGGCCAGCCCGCGGGTCCCCGACGGCCCGTCTCGGCCGCGGCCGGAACCCCGGTAGCAGTGCTCATCGGTGCGGGCTCATCGGTCTGGGCTCATCGTGCCGGTCTTCGCCGTGGTCGCCCCTGGCTGCGCGACCGCTGGGATACCCGGCCCGTTCGGGCCGTTCTCGCGGCGCGCCCGCACCATCGCGAGCACCAGCCATCCGGTGGCCGCGGCCAGCACCGCCGGCGTCACCCCGTGCCTGATCACCGGCTGCAGCCAGCCGAGACCGGGCGGCAGCGCCGCGTCGGCCTGCCGGGCCGGCAGGTAGCCGAACCCGAGCGCCGCGGTCCTGGCTAGCACGATCCAGCCGAGCGCCTCCGCGGCACCGCCCGACGCCAGTGGGACCAGCGGGAGCAGCGCCCAGCCCAGCGCGTCGTACCAGGGCAGCACATAGGGCCAGGCGAACAGCCAGGCCATCACCAGCGCGAAGACCACCGTCGGGTAGGCCGCACGGGAAACGGGTTCCAGCCCGCGGACCAGCAGCACCGCGAGCAGCACGGCCAGCGCAACCGCCCCGGCCTTGACCAGGTCGGTCGCTGCCGTCCCGGTCACCGCCAGGTGAATGATCGTCCGGATCACCCGCCACGGAGACCCGATCGAGACCATATCGCTCGCCTGAGTTGACTGCCGCAGCATGGCGGACCCGCCGATGGCCACCGCCGCGCCCGCCGTCACCGCGAACCCGGCGGCGAGACCCGCCAGCGCCGGCCCCAGCTGGCCGAGTTGCCGCCGCCACATCGGCCCGGGCTGGCGCCTGGCCCGGAGCACTACGGCCAGCGCGAGCCCGAGCCCCACCAGGGCGATCGTGACCTTGATCGCGAACCCAAGCCCGACCAGCGCCCCGGCCAATGCGGCTCTGCTGGCCGGGGGGACGACCCCCCCTGACCCCCCCGATCTTGGGGGGGCTACCCGCCCCCCCAAACCCCCCTGGCCCCCCGGCCACCCCAAGGGGGGCATCACAACCACGGCCGCGACGCCGAACACGACCGCCTGGCTGTCCACGTGCGCGCCGGCCACGAGCACCTGGAGCAGCAGCGGGTTGGCCGCCCACAGCAGGGCCGCGCGCAGCTGCCACGCCGGGTTCCCGCGCGTCATCCGGTGCAGCAGCAGCGCGGTACCGGCGAAGGCGGCCAGGTTGGCCAGGCCGAGCACGAACACGGTGAGCCGCACCGAGGTCCCGCCGGCCAGCGCGGCCAGCGCCTGGATCGCGGTCGCGAGCGGACCGTAGACCGACGGGGACCGCGCCCAGTCCTGCACCGCCCGGGCTATCGGGTCGCCCAGGGCGGCCAGCTGGGCCGGCGTAGTGGTGTACGGGTTGTGGCCGGTGACCAGCATCCGCCCGTAGGCGGCGTAGCTGAGGTGGTCCGAGGACCCGAACGGCGGCACCAGCGTCAGCGCGACGGCGGCGAGCAGTCCGGCCGCCAGCACGGCCCGCGCCGGGACCGACCAGCCGCCGCGGACCGCGCGCAACACGAGGACAAGGCCGACAGTTCCGGCGGCCAGCGCGGCCGCGGTCAGGCCCACCGCCAGGTAAGGCGACGGGTGCAGGCCGAGCGACCACGGCGGCTGACCCGGGCGGCCCGGCAGCGCCGGTTCCATGACCGAGGGGCCGGCCACCGCCACCGCGAACGTGCCCGCCACGCTGGCCCCGCTGGCGATGAGCCCCGCGCGCCCGGCCGCCCCCGCGCCCCGCCGCCACCCGCTCATCGCCGGGCGGCGAGGGCCCTGGCGACGTCGGCGAGCTGGTGCGCCCGGTGCAGCTGGGCGCGCAGGCCGGTGCCGGTGGCCCGGTGGGCCAGCTCCACCTCGACCTGGGTGACCCGGAATCCCTGGCGCATCAGGTCGATGCTGAGCGCGGTCTCCACGCCCCAGCCGCGCGCCAGCGGGCGCGCGGCCTCGAACGCCGCGCGGGTCAGGCAGCGCTGGCCGTTCAGCGGCTGGGCCGGCTGCCAGCCGACCGCGCGGCGGATGCCGGCCCCGGACAGCCCGACGACCAGGCCGTGCCCGCCGAGCTTGACGGTCGCGGCGAAGACGGCGATGGTCATGTCGGCCCTATCCGCCAGTATCGGATCGGTCAGCGGGCCGGCCTGCGCGGCCGACTCGGCCAGGTCCGCGTCGAGGAACAGCAGGTGCCGGGGGCGCTCACGGCGCTCCCGCTGGTCGACCAGGCCCACCGCGTTCGCGCCGCTCTGCATCGCGGCCGCCTTGCCCCGGTTGCGGGCGTGCCGCAGCACCACGGCGCCCGCGCGGCGGGCAACGGCACCGGTTCCGTCGCGGGAACCGTCGTCGACGACCACGACGAGGCCAACGCCGGGAAGCCCGGCCGCCGCCGTCACGGTCTGGCGGATGCGATCGGCTTCGTCCCGCACCGGGATGACCACCGCGACATCATCGCCCTGGGACCGTGCTGACATGGGGCCGATACTAGGCGAACCGGTTACCGGCCGCGCCCACTCTGCGGTGCCGCCTACTGCGGAATTGCAGGCTTCGGCCTGCTCCGGCTGGCGTCATCGACCAGGGTGAACACCGAGTCGAGGCCGGTCACCTGGAGGATCTTGCGTACCGCGGGCTTGGGGGAAGCGATCTCAAGCTCGCCACCCCGCTCGCGCACCCGGCGCAGGCAGGAGAGCAGCACGTTCATGCCGGTCGAGTCGCAGAACTCCACGCCGGACATGTCGATGACAACCCGGGTGGGCATACCGTCAGCCAGGACCGCGCCGAGCTCGCTGTGCAGCCGCGGAGCGGTGTAAAGGTCGATCTCACCGGAAATGGTCACGATTGTGTGATCATCGTGAAATCGACTTGAGACATTTAGCTCCACGAGCCGAACCTTACCGCTCCCGGCGTGCGGAAGCCAGGCAACTACGCTGAGCGCATCCTTAGAGTTCGGTGGATAAGTCGGCGGCGAGCGGGGCCGGATCCCTGCTCACCGGGCAGCACAGGCTGCGCGGACCGCCGCGGGAGCCGCACAGCTCGCTGCCCGGCACTGTAATCACATCGATACCGACCCGTTCCAGCCGGGTGTGCGTGGCCACGTTGCGCTCATGCGAGACCACCAGCCCCGGGGCCAGCACCAGCAGGTTGCCGGCGTCGTCCCACTGCTCCCCGCTCCCGGCCCCGGGCCCGAAGCCGGTTTCCACCACCCGCAGCCGGTCCAGGCCCGCCGCCGCGGCCGCGGCGGCCAGGAAGGCCCGCGGGTGCGAGACCCGGGGACCGCCGCCGCCCGGGGTCAGCACCCGGGCGGTCAGCGAGTAGGCGGCGGCCGGGCGCATCAGCACCGTGCCGGCGTCCAGCATGGTGCAGGCGGTGTCCAGCCGCCGGTCCGGGTGGCCGGGCGGAACGACGAGCACGGTATGCGCCAGCCCGGCGTCGAAGACCCCGCGGGCCAGCCGCTCCACCCCGGACGGGGGACACCCGGCCGCGATCACGCCCGGGGCCGCCAGCAGCAGGTCACCGCCGTGCAGCGGCTCCAGGCCGGGCCGGTAGAGCGATTTGGTCCCGGCGAACAGCGGGTGGTGCGCGTAGACGATGCCGGTCAGCTCGGCGGGCAGCCGGCGGCCGGCCGCGGCCGGGCTGGCCACCGCCACCTGGTCCCCGATCCAGACGCTCTGATCCCGGAAGAACACCAGGTCCGGCTGCGGCCGGAGGATGAAGTCGGACGCGCCGAGCAGCTGGTACACCGCACCGCGGCCGGAGCGGAACTCGCCCGCCGTGAGCCCGGTGATGAGCAGCTCGGCCAGTGCCTCGGGATCGAGCCCTTCCAGGTGACGCCGAACCTGGCCGGCCAGCTCGTCGCCGAGCATGGCCGAGCCGAGCGCGGCCCCGATCGCCTGCTGCCGGGCGAGCTTGTACTCCAGCACGTCCTGGAGCAGTTCGGTCAGGTAGAGCACCTGCACGCCGTGGTCGCGCAGCGCCCGAGTGAAGATGTCATGCTCCTGCTGCGCCCGCGCCGCCCACGGCAGCCCGGCGAACGGCAGCTGCCTGCCGGTGCGCGGGACCACTCGTTTCAGCTCGGCGCCCGGCCGGTGCACGATGACGGCCCGGAGCCTTCCTACCTCGCTGTCTACCCCGCTGAACCTTGGCACCGTCCCCCCGTTCCCCGGCCGCCGTAAGTCCCGGTATCCCTCCGCTAGCCTCTCTCCGTCGCCACCACCGGCACCCCGACCGCGGTCATCCGGGTCATGGCCGGTACCTCGGCCCATACCGTGGTGCCGTCCTCGCCGGTGCTCGTCCCCCAGCGAGTGGACAGCTTCTCCACGATCCGCAGCCCCCGCCCTCCGGTCGCCCCCTGGGTCGGCTGGCCCAGCTCCGGCACGGTGGCCCCGCCGCCGTCACTGACCGAGACCCGGACGCAGCCCGGGTCGATGCGCCAGGCCACGCGGATCGTGGCCCCGGGCAGCGGCGCCGCGTGCCGCAGGGCGTTGCTGAACAGCTCGCTGATAACCAGCGCGACGTCACAGACGGCGGAATCGTAGACACCGGCCGCGATCAGGTCCGACACCAGGCGCCGCCGGGCCACGCCCACGCTTGCCGCCGCGAACGGGAGCAGCAGTACGCTCGCCGCAGTCACCTCCATGCCCAGCCCCAGTCCGTCTGTCC
>Ga0137385_10005775_pt1 | contig 10889 bp, 11 predicted proteins | sample SagtaG_FD_104921 | JGI IMG/M metagenome (GOLD analysis project Ga0137385, IMG submission 104921) | Vadose zone soil microbial communities from Sagehorn Ranch, Mendocino, California, USA - Sage2_R_80_16 metaG | ecosystem: Environmental > Terrestrial > Soil > Vadose zone | place: USA: California...
AGACGCCGGCCCAGAGGCGCTCAGTATAACGCCGGGTGGTCGAGATCGCTAGTGATCCGAGCTATCCCTTGTGGACGGTGCACACTCACCGGTAGGCGAGTTCGGGTCGCCGGTACGCGGATGACCGGGTTGAGGTGCGTGCCGAGAGTGGTTGGATATCACACCGTGCCCAGCTGTCCCGGACGGCGTTCGCCCGCGTAGCTGGTCCCGCGCTCGCGGTCTGCCGCGCCGTCGCCGGGCACCTCCCCTGTCTGGAAGCCGGTCGCCGTCGCGCGGTCCGGATGGCGTGGCGCCGCCGCCCGCGACCTGACCCTCGGGCTGGGGGAGACCTGGCGGCTGGACTGGTCGCTGTACATCCCCGACTCGCTCGACGCGACCAACCGGTTCACCCACATCATGCCGTTGAAGATGCCCGGCGACCGCAGCGCGCCGATCCTGACCATGGACCTGACGGTGCAGGCGGCAAACCGCAGATCCAATTGAAGATCTTCGACGGGGGTACCGTGATCGGCTCGACCGGCCCCGCGCCGCTGCAGAACAAGTGGCTGTGTACCAGCGTCACGTTCACCATCGGCGACGCGCCGGGCTACCAGAAGAGCTAGGTCATCGGCTCGCCGAGCGGGGCGACGCAGAAGCCGCCGCCGACCAGATCGTGGACCGGGTCGGTGAGGTCGGGGTCGCCGAAGCGGGCGATGAGCTCGGGCGCGAAGCGCTCGGCGTCGTCGGTCGGGTCGTACCCGAGAGCGCGGGCGCCGGCCAGCGACCACCAGCGGCGGGTGTTGTCCGAGACCGCCCACACGACCCGGAAACCCTTGTCCGGAAAGGCCAGGCAGGCCTCGACGAGCCGGGCAGCGTCGGACGGGGCGAGCCAGGTGGACAGCGCCCGGGTGTCGGCGGGCCCGGCGAAGCAGGTGCCGATGCGCAGGACGGTGATGTCGATGCCGAACCGGCTGTGGTACAGGGCGCCGAGCCCTTCGGTCGCCGCCTTGCTCCAGCCGTAGAAGGTGTCCGGCCGGGCCGGCAGCTCGTCGGGCAGGCCGCCGGAGCCCTCGGGAACCTCGCTGCGCCGGTAGAAGCCGACCGCGTGGTTGCTGGACGCCAGGATCACCTTCGGTACCCCGGCGTCGACCGCCGCGCGCAGCACGTTGTGGGTACCGACAACGTTGACTTGAAGGACATCGTCGAAGGAGGCTTCGGCGCTGATGCCGCCGAGGTGGAAGACCGCATCGACGTCCTGGCAGGCCTTGGTGACCGCTTCCGGGTCGAGGACGTCGAGGTTCATGACCTCTTCGTGCGGCTGTACGTCGTCGATGTCCACGATGTCGCCCAGCCGCAGAATCCGATCCTCGCGGCGCAGCAACGGCCGGAGTAGCCTTCCCATGTTGCCCGCGGCACCGGTGATCAGGAGGCGGTTGGAGTCTCCACCCTGTGCACTACCGACCACGTGCGGCCACCCTCCGGGGAAATAGGTCGTTCGGACCATGGTATCGGTCTATCGGGAGTGCTACAGCCTCGCTTCAGCGCGAAGGAAAACGTTTTCATCCACTCGTTCACGACCGGAGACATCCGAGCTATCCGGGTCAATCTGCGCGTGCGCCGCGTGGACTGGGAACACCGCGGGCGTACCTTCCCGGCTGGGACCTTGCCCTGCCTGACATCGTGGCCGGTTCGGCCAGTGTGACCCTGCGGGCGGCGATCGCTGCAACCGTCGTGCAAGGCGGCATCACGGCCGAGTCCGCCGTCCCAGTCTTCTGGCACCTACAGCCGGACGCCGCACGGTTCGGCAGGTCATTCGTGATGGCCGCGCACCTTCGCGGATGCGATGATGGCGTTGACCATCGATCACGTGTCAGATTGGTGACAGAAACATACCGGTGATCGGCCCGCGTCCCGGGGTCGCAACGTGTGCGTTCTGTTCGTTTGGATCACTGCGCACGCAGGTCATTGGCCCTTTGAGGGACTTCTGAGACGTTTCTGTCGTACGCACGCTGCATGCTTGTCCCAAGCCGAGTTCCGAGGACTCTTGCTTGTGATCTCGGCTCTGGCGGTCCTACGGTCCGTCAGTGTGAGTTCTATTTGTCATTCTCGTTGAGGAGGTCAGGGTGCGGATTCGGGTCGCCGTGGTCACACGTGCTCGGGAGATCCCCTGGGATGAGGTTCAGCGGCCCGGTCGAGGGCTGCTGTACGACCTGATGCGGGAGGCCGCGCCCGACCTGGGTGAGCAGCTGCACCACTCTGGGCTTGGTCCGTACGGCATGGTCCCGTTCGGATACGGCTCGCCGGTCTTTCCCGGCGCGGGCCGGGTACGCGGTATCTACGCCGCGGGCGGGGCGGGTACGTGGGAGTTCGGGAGCCCGATGCCAGCGGTGGTAGAGGCGTTCGCGAACGGCATCGCAAGCCGGACGCTGCTCGACTGGGGCGGGACGGCGCTGCGGGTGCAGCGGATCGACCTCATCGAGCCGCCTGAGTTCGGTACCGGGCGAGCCACGTTTCGCACGACGACACCGGTGGTCATGAAGGGCTCCGGGCGCGACGAGCACGGGGTACGAACGACGCGGCAGGCGTGGCTGCTTCCCCGGGACCAGGAGTTTCCGGGCTATTTCACCCAGAATCTACGGCGTAAGGGCGCCACGTTGGGTCTCGGGGAGGAGGTTCAGCTCGACGCGATTACCGCGGTCGGTCCGAAGCGGTCGTTTGCCGTCAAGGATGGCAAGAAGGTGGGTGCGACGGTACAGGTCGAGCTCTCCGGCGACCCGGCGCTCCTGCGAGCCATCTGGGCGTTTGGGCTGGGCCAGAACAACGCGGCGGGTTTCGGTTGGGTCGCGGGATGACCGCCAGCGCCATCGACGAACAGAAGCATGTCCTGCTTACGGCGCACCCGTTGCAGCGTGTCGGTGCGTTCGCGCTGTGTGCGCTGGGGGAGGCGGCTGGCCCGGGCCAGCTGACGGCAGCGCAGTTCGATGCCGCCGTCGAGTGCATGCGTGACCACGCCGTCCGGGCGGCATCGGTCACCGACACGAAGGCCGATGGCGGGTTCTGGCTCAAGGCCAGCGGGTCGTTCTTCCCGAACAGCAAGATGAACCACCCGTCGCGACTGTCCAAACGGGACGGTCTGCGTGACGCCGTGTCCCAGTGGCGTCAGATGCCTCCAGCCGAGGCGTGGCCCGAGGCCGACTGCGCACTATGCGGCCGGCAGGCGGTCGGTTTCTACGGCAAGGTCGACGTGGCGCTGGCGGAAAGCGTCTCCTACCGCAACACGGTGCCTCGTGGCCATGCCGGGCTGGCGCTGTGCTGGGCCTGCCTGTGCTGTTTCTACGCACTGCCCTACGGGTGCGTGTTGACCGGCGGTCCCAGCTCGGTGCTGCACAGCCTCGAGGACCCGTTCCTGCGTGAACGGGTGTTCCGGCAGGTAGCCAGGAACAAGGAGTACCTTGCGCTCGGCCTTGCCCCGGCAAAGAGTCTGCTCACCCGGGAAGCGGTCGCGCTGCAGCAGCTGCGTACCTACGACCACGAGCTGCGCGCTGGCGTTGATCTGTTGGTCTTCAGCAACAGCAACCGGGACCAGAGCCTGGTCGTGCACAGCCTGGACCAACCGATGGCCGAATGGCTGCGCCGGACCAGCCGGCCCAGCCGGCGTGCTGGGTTCACCGCACTGGTCCGGGCGCACCGGACCCGACAGGCACCGGGCTTCAACGGTTTGGCGCGCAACGCGTTCCGCAACCCCGGCGGCATCGTCGGAGCCGCCGTCGGTTACTTGTCTCGTCGGGTCGAGGCCACCCGTGCGGTACCCGATGACGCCCGCGACCTCGCCCAGGTATGTCGAGATTTCGCCAGAGGAGTTCTCCACATGAACGACGACGACATCAAACAGATCGAGGTGCTGGGAGACAACCTCGCCGCGGTCATCGCCATGGACACGGTACGCGGACACCTGACCGGACTTCTCCGGGCGGCGAGGGATACCCGCCTGCTTCAGGCCCAGCTGCAGACGATGAGCGCCAAGTGGCTGCTGTCCCCCCCGCCGGACACGAGCGGTCCGCTGCTGACCACGAGACAGTTCCGACTGTTGTTCGATCCGGATGGGCGGTCGTGGCTGTACCGACAGCTGCTGATCGTCGCTGTCCTGCAGAAGCTCAGCGAGCGGGATTGGCGGCCTAGCAATGCCAAGGAGCAGGTCGCCGAGCTCGACCAGGAGCTCGAAGCACAGGAGCACATCGACAGTCGCGCGATAGATGGATGGGACGGAGAGCAAGCGTGAGTTTTCTCGTAGGAAAGATCGTCCTCGATGTCGACGCAGGTGCGCCGAACAACGGTCGCGGGGCGGACAACATTGGTCAGGTAAAGGCGATGTGGGTCGGTCGTGACCCGTACCCGTACATCTCCGCGCAGGCTTTCCGGCGCTGGCTGCGGGACACACTTGCCGCCGAGGAGCCGGTGTCCCCGGTGACCCGCAGCGGCAGTGGCGCGAAGCAGCAGGCATACAGCAACGGCCGTCCCGACCGTTACCTCGATGACGACCTATTCGGCTACATGGTCGCCCTTAAGCAGGGGAAAAGTACCCAACGGGACACGGTACTGGCAACCGGCACGTTGGTGTCGGTCACACCGCAGAAGCCAGCATCGGACTTCGGCACGATGAGCCGGGGCTTTCCGGTCGGTGCTAACCCGGTGATCCATGAGCATGAGCACTACACTGCCGATCTCGCCGGTGATCTGCTGCTGGACCTGCCCCGTGTCGGGGTGTTCGAGACCGATGGCTCCGGGCTGAAGGTCAACCTGATCGGCGACGCCGTTGCCGAGGCCACCGCCGCGGGCGCGAAGCCAACGACGTTTCGGAGCAACGCGGCGCTGCGACTGCCGATCGGCGAGCGCCGTCGACGGGTCGCGATCCTGCTCCGCGCGCTGGCCGTGCTGCGCGGTGGGGCCAAGCAGGCGCTGCACTACGGCGACCGTACCCCCGCGTTGATCGTCCTGGCTCCGATGAAGGGCGGGATCCACCCATTTACTCGGGTGGTGGCTGTTCGCGATGGCCGTACCTCCTTTGTCACGAAGGTCTTGCGTGAGGAGATGGACGCTTGGGCTGACGAGCTCGACGGCCCGGTCATGGTCGGCTGGGCACCGGGGTTCCTCGGCGAGCAGCGCGAGCAGGCGGCCGACGATCTCGCCGACCTGCTCACCGCCGGGCGGGTGAGTCTTGCTCATCCGCGGGTCATCCTGACCGGCCTTGCCGACCGGATCGAAGCTGGCGAACACGATGCCTGGTTCGAGGATCCCAAGCGATGACAGCGGCCGCGCTGGAGGTGACGGTCACCGCCCCGGTCGTGTCGTTCCGCAACCCGCTCTACTCCGGTGTCCAGGCGGGACTACCGTGCCCACCGCCGGCGACGGTGGGCGGCATGCTGGCCGCCGCCCGCGGTGGGTGGCATGCCGTCGACCCTGGGCTGAGGTTCGCGATGGCCTTTCGAGCCCGGGGTAGCGGTGTGGATCTGGAGACCTATCACCCTCTCGATGCCGCCGGAGGTGGCACCAGTCCCGCGCCGAGGGATCGGGAGTTCCTCGCAGACGTCACGTTGACCGTGTGGCTGCTCGACGATCTCGTCGGCTGGCAGGCGGCGTTACGCCGTCCGGTATGGCCGCTGCGTCTGGGCCGGAGCCAGGATCTGGTCGGCGTACGGGCGCGGCCGGTGCAGTTGGAGCCCGGCGTCGGCCAGCAGGGTCACGGGCTAGTCCCCGCCGACCGCGCCACGGTGGGAAACCTGCTTCAGCTTCCGACCGCCATCGCCCTCGACCGGTCCCGTACCCGCTGGGACACCTACCGCTATGCCGCGTCAGGAGCGGAGCAGCGCGTCGAACCGGACGCCGACTCCTGGGTCGATTCTGCCGGGCAGGCGGTCCTACTCCTGCCTGCCACCCACCCTGACAATGCCGGGGTCAGGTCGTGACGCTCGACTGGTATTGGGCGAAGAGTCCACGCCGTCGGGGCGCGGACGGCGAGAGTCTCACCGCCCACCTGGAGGCCACGTTCCAGGCGGCTCAGTCGCTCGCCGGGCGCATCGGAGACCTGAGGTGTCTGGATGCGCGGCTGCGAGAGTCGTTCTGGCGCGTCGTCGAGCTGGCCGCAATCTTCCACGATGCGGGCAAGGTCGCGACCGGTTTCCAGGCCATGGTCAAGGGCGCGACCCGGTCCTGGGGACAGCGTCATGAGGTGCTCAGCCTCGGGTTCGTAGAGTACCTCGTGGACGACTGTTGGACCCGTGACTGGGTCAGCGCCGCGGTGGCCACGCACCACCGGCCGCTCGCCGGTATCGGGGAAGGGCAAAAGGACTCGCTCAGCCTTTCGTACGGCAAACTTCGGCTGGACGAGTTCGCCGAGGAGATCGGCGATGTCGGCTCCGGTGCGGCGGTGGAGCTGCTCGGTTGGCTCGCACGTACGGCGGGCCTCCCCGGTACCGATGTGGTGGATGTCGATGTGGTCGCCCGCGCGCACACCGCGCTCGACCGCCTCCTAACGCGATGGGATCCGGTCTGTCTGGTGATCGGCCTGTCTGCGGTACTTCTGCAGGGAGCCGTCACCCTGGCCGACCACCTATCCTCTGCGCACGGGCAGCTGCACAGCGTGCAGCCGGTCAACGCAGGTTTCCGCAACACCTTGGTGGCGGACCTGAGGTCCCGCAGCCGCGGGATCCGTGCGCACCAACACCGTGCGGCGCGCGTCGATGGACATATGATCCTGCGCGCACCAACGGGCAGCGGCAAGACCGAGGGCGGTCTCCTCTGGGCCGCAACACAGGTTGAGCGTATTGGTGCCGAAAGGGGTTGCGTGCCAAGGCTGTTCTACACCCTGCCCTACCTCGCATCCATCAACGCCATGGCCGAACGCCTGTCCCGAGGGCTCGACCGCGACATGGTCGGGGTGGCCCACTCGCGCGCCGGCTCGTACCACCTCGCCATGGCGATCGAGCCGGAAGACCGGCTTGACGATGGCCCACGCGGCCGCGACCGGATCGTCGCCGCCGCGCACAAGGCCGTCTCTCGGGAGGCGGCCACCCGTCTGTTCCGGGAGACGGTCCGGGTAGGTACGCCGTACCAGCTGCTCCGTGGCGCACTGGCGGGACCGGTGCACGCCAGCGTACTGCTCGACACCGCCAACTCTGCCTTCCTCCTCGACGAGCTGCACGCCTACGACACCCGCAGGCTCGGGTTCATCCTGGCCGCGATGGGAGTCTGGGAAAAGCTGGGCGGCAGCATCGGCGTACTCTCCGCGACGATGTCCGAGGCGCTCATCGACCTCATCCGCGACTCGTTGGAGGGTGAGGTCGGCGTCATCGACGGGCACGGTTCCGACCAGGCGGCTAGGCATCGGGTATCGCTCAACGAGGACCACCTCACCGACGAGCGTACCGTCGCCGAGATCCGCAGCCGGCTGGTCCAGGGCCACTCGGTCCTGGTGGTGGCGAACAACGTCGCCTACGCGCAGGAGCTGTTCGCCGCCCTGGCGCCCACGGCCGAAAGCATGCACGGGCCACAGGGGGCTCATCTGCTTCACTCCCGGTTCAAGCGAGGGGACCGCAGTGCGGTCGAAGACGGCATCACCAAGCGGTACGGCACCTCAGCCACGCCGCGCCTGGGCGGACTCCTCGTCGGTACCCAGACAGTTGAGGTATCCCTCGACCTCGACTTCGACGTCCTGTTCACCTCAGGAGCGCCGCTGGAGGCGCTGCTGCAACGGTTCGGCCGGGTCAACCGGCTGGGTACGCGTCCTCCGGCGGACGTGGTCGTCTGTCAGCCGGAGTACCGGCGCCGCGATGGTATCGAGTACGCCGACGGCGTATACCCGGCCGAGCCCACCCGCCATGCCTGGCGGATCCTGGGCCGACACCACGGTCAGCCGGCGAACGAACGCGCCACGGTGGACTGGGTGAACGAGGTCTACTCCGGTGGCTGGGGCCAGACGTGGCGCGACGACGTCCAGCGCCACAGGAAGGAGTTCGCGGAGGCGTTCCTCACCTTCACGGCGCCGTTCGACGACCGTAGCGGGCACGAGGACATCTTCGACCGGCTCTTCGAGGGGAAGGAGGCGGTGCTGGCCCGCGACATCGACAGGTACGGGTCGGCGTTGGCGGAGGCACCCGGTCGTGCCGGCCGGCTGCTCGCCGAGGACCTGCTGATCCCGTTGCCCCACCACGCGACCACCACGTTCGACCCGCAACGACGGGTGAACGTGGTCGACGCCGAGTACGACAGCCGAACAGGACTCGGTCCGGTACGTGCGGCGGGACCGCGTACAGGTGCGTCCTCCCGGTTTCTCGCCGGGGAGATCCTGTGATGGACCCGGACGATGTCGGTGGAGTCCACATCAAGTACCTGTACCACTGCTGCCGTCAGCTCTGGCTGTTCGCTCGCGGGTTCCGTCCGGAACGGCACAGCGCGCTGGTCCAGTACGGTGAGGCAGTCCACGAGACCCGGTACGACCGCTACCGGGAGGTCGACCTGGGCGCCGCGCGTCTGGACAACCTCGACGGCGATGGATGGGTCCACGAGGTTAAGTCGGCGCGTTCCCCGAGCGCAGCAGACGAGGCCCAGGCCGTGCACTACTGCTACCGGCTGGACAACCTCGGTGTTCCTGTCCGGGGTGGAGTCCTGCACTACCCGGCGACGCGCCGAACCGTACGGATGGTCTTCGACCCACAACGCCGCCGCCAAGCGGAATCCGATATTGCGACCGTGCTCGATACGATCTCGCAGCCGACGGCACCCGAGCGGATCGAACGGCGTCGCTGCACTGGCTGTAGCTTCAGTGACTACTGTTGGAGCGAGTGAACCATGCCCGAGGCTGCCCGAACCTACTGGCTCACTAGCCCTTGCCGCATTCGCCGTAAAGACCGGTCGCTGCTCATAGAACGCGAGAACGGTACCAACGTCCACATTCCCATCACCGACGTCCGCGACCTCGTTGCCGCCGCGCCCGTCGACATCAACACCGCGGCGATCTCGCTGCTGAACCAGCACCGCATCGACATACACATTCTCGGCCATTTCGGGGACTACGCGGGATCCCTGCTCACCGCAGAAAACCATACGTCAGGTGAAACTGTGCTCGCCCAGGCCAGGCTCGCCGACTCCGCCGCTGGCCGACTCCGGATCGCCGGTCAGATCGTCAAGGCATGCGCCTTCAACGTACGCCGCGTCACGGACCGCAAACTGCTCGACCGCCCGTACCGCATGCTCGTCGAGGCCGTCGCGACGGCCGAAGACCGAGACGAACTCATGGGTATCGAAGGAAACTTCCGCCGCACCGCGTGGGCCGTCGTCGACACGAAGCTTCCCGACTGGCTGCAGCTGGGCGGTCGCAGCCGCCGACCGCCCAAGAACGCCGGAAACGCCTTCATCAGCTACGTCAACAGCATCGTCTATGCCCGAGTCCTCACTGCGATCCGGCTCACCCCGCTACACAGCGGGATCGGGTTCCTCCACGCCACGATGCATCGTCACCGCCACTCGCTTGCCCTGGACCTCGCCGAGGTATTCAAACCGCTCTTCGCCGAACGCCTTCTCCTTCGCCTGGCGGCTCGTCACCAGCTCGAACTACACCACTTCGACAGCGACCTCAACCAAGCCACGCTCAGCGCAACCGGACGCGCCCTCGTCATCCAGACGGTCCGGGACGAGCTGGCCACCACCGTCCAACATCGGGCACTCAACCGGCCGGTTACCTACGACGAACTGCTGTACCTCGAAGCGTTGAAGCTGACCCGCGCCTGCCTGGAAGGGGCTCCGTACAAGCCCTTCCAGATCTGGTGGTGACCGTGAATGTCATAGTGGTATACGACACCGCGGCCGAACGCAACCCGCGGATCCTCGGGCTCTGCCGCAGGTATCTCCACCATGTGCAGCGCAGCGTCTTTGAAGGCAGCCTCAGCGCCGCTCAACTCCAGCGATTTCAGCACGAGGTCCGGTCGGTTATCGTTGACAGCTACGATCATGTCCTCATTTACACGCTTCCGCCTGGCGTTGAGCCCCGGCGTATCGACATCGGAACCGGCGAACCGGCACCCTCCAACGTTCTGTGACCTATGTGCAAAGACGACGATGGTGCAGCGCGACACGCTCGCAGGGTGCACAACCGGCGGATCGCTGCAGAAGAGCGACGAACAGGCCCCCCAAAAGGCAGCTTGAGCTGCACCGTTACCATCGGGGTCCTCATCAGCCCTACGAGGGTTCGCAACGGTTCGCGCCCAACGCGAACTGGTTGCTGTACGCCTGGGTCCTCATCAGCCCTACGAGGGTTCGCAACGTCATGCTGGCACCTTGCAGTAGCCGCGGTGTTCGGGGTCCTCATCAGCCCTACGAGGGTTCGCAACGCCGGAGATAGCCCCGTCGCCCGACTTCCCGGCCAACATGGTCCTCATCAGCCCTACGAGGGTTCGCAACTACCAGGCGGTCACGTCCAGCAGCGAGCCCGGGTACCGGTCCTCACCAGCCCTACGAGGGTTCGCAACACGGACGGGTGTAGCCGCTTCAGCGCCGTGATGGTGGTCCTCATCAGCCCTACGAGGGTTCGCAACTTCGTGAAGAGATCCACGGTCTACCTCAGCCGCCGTGTCCTCATCAGCCCTACGAGGGTTCGCAACGTGTACCGGCCGTGCAGGTGGCCGACGATGAGGTTCTCGAGTCCTCATCAGCCCTACGAGGGTTCGCAACATGGACACCTCAGGCTGGAATACCCCCCCGACGTGGTCCTCATCAGCCCTACGAGGGTTCGCAACGCGATCTCCCTGGCCGTTGGTGGGGATGTCGGGTACGAGTCCTCATCAGCCCTACGAGGGTTCGCAACGTGATGTAGCGCCAGTCGGTGACCGCGAGGTGCTCGCGTCCTCATCAGCCCTACG
>Ga0137385_10005779_pt1 | contig 10885 bp, 13 predicted proteins | sample SagtaG_FD_104921 | JGI IMG/M metagenome (GOLD analysis project Ga0137385, IMG submission 104921) | Vadose zone soil microbial communities from Sagehorn Ranch, Mendocino, California, USA - Sage2_R_80_16 metaG | ecosystem: Environmental > Terrestrial > Soil > Vadose zone | place: USA: California...
CGCCATCGCCACCGCCAACATCGGGGTGTCGCGGCTCAACCCGGCATCAGCAGTGACCGCCATCACCATGGCGGTCGGCGCCTATGCAGGCCAGATGTGCCTGGTCGTGAACGAAGCCGCGCAGGGCAATTCCGTCACCTTCAACACGACGGCCGCGACGGCCAAAGTAGCGGACTCCGCCAACTGCTCGCCCATCGATGGATTATCAAGCAGGTCGTTTGTGTGGGACTCGAGTACCAGTTTGTGGTATGCCCAGAGCCAATTGACCGCAGGCGCGGTGGTGTCGATCCAGTCAGCGACGGCAGTGGCAACCCTTGACAATGGCACCGTGGCCACCGCCGGGATTGGAGTGTCGCGCGTCTCCCCTGCAGGCAACCGCACCGGCTGTATCCTCGCTGCTGGAACATACGGCGCCCAGGAGGTGTGGGTGGTCAACGAGTCATCAGCCAACACCATCTCCTGGGCCACACAGGCCACCTCTCACATCGCCGGAGAGGCCGGAGGGACCTATGTACTCGCCGCGAAGTCAGCACAGAAGTTCGTGTATGACTCGAGCACCTCCCTCTGGTACAAAGGCTAAACCGATGACCCTCCCCGTCCATAGTAGTGGCACCCCTTGTGGGTGCCAGGGAGCCTAGCGTTCCTATTCAGACCAGAAACGCCGCTCATTCGCGGCTACCGGCTACGCCGGTCATCTGGTCAGCAAGGAATTACCCATGAACTACCTCAACCCAGATGGCTCAGGCCTGGTGGGAGGTCTCCTCCCATCGGGCAAGGGCGAGGCGCTCCAGCTTGATGCTTCAGGCAATCTCAAAGTGACGAACATCCCTGGGCCTGGAAGCCAATTTATTGTGACCTCGGGCCTGCTCGCCACATCCGTCAATAACAATTTGCTGGTCTGCCCCATCAGCCTCTTCAACCCGGCGAACTCCGGCAAGACGCTCCGCGTGTACAGCATCCAGTTCGCAGGCAACGCCCAGGTCTTCGCCGCCTTTGGCATCGATGCCAACTCATTGTACCTGGACACCACTGACCCAGCCGGAGGCGCAGGCTTCACCCGCACACTCACTCCATCGGACCTACGAACGAGTGGCGCAACTTCAGCAGCCTCCGTTTCAGGCAGCGCCAACAACCTCAGTACCGCGGTTGCGCCGTCCGGCACACAGATCGAAGTCTTCACCGTCCCCGGAGGAAATAGCGGCACCACCTTAGAGCTGCTCACCAACGGAGCCGTGATAGAGCTTTCACCCGGAAACGGGCTGGAGATCATCATGTCGATCTCCAACTCCGGCAACCAGTACGGCGCCACCGCCAAATGGAGCGAATACTAAACGAGCTAATCGAAACACCGGAACCTTCGACTTTCCCACCGGCTTACGAAAGAAAAGGCTCCAAACCTTACTCCTTTCAGACCGCCTGAGCTTGCTAGAACAAAGTTCGTTGGCGGCCTGAATACCACCGCTATCAGACAGAAAGGAACACTCCATCATGATGGACCTCGCAGAACTCAACTCCCTCGGTCGCTACAATGGCGGCCAGATCGCCCCGGCAGGCACCTTCGTGAATCTTCGAACCCTGGCCTACTTTCAGCAGGCCAGTGACGGCGCGCTCAACGCTGACGGCACCTATATCATGCTCTCGCAGACCAGCAACCTCTCCGCCAGCCAGATTGCCACCGCCGTCAATGCGCTCATCGGTACCTCCCACGTGTCGGGGGACTTCCACGCTCGCAACTCCGGCGACGCCGTGCACGAGCCCGGCCAGATGACCAACGACGCGTAAACATATGCTTACAGCATAGCCGTCCATAGTAGTGGCACCTCGCATGTCTGGTGCCAGGGGGCACGCCCATGACCCAGGCCATCAAACGCGGCATCATCCAGAGCTTCGACAACAGCACCTACACCGCCTCAGTGCTGTTGTTGGAGGCCACCTCCGCATTTCTGACTGGGGTGCCCATTGCCAACCAGGTGGATGGAACATCTGGTTTAGTGGGAGCCTTCTGTGCGGTGCTGTTCTTTGATGAACACAACCACACCGACGCCGTCATCATCGCCACCTATCCCAATAGCAGCCAGGGACTCCCAAGTCCCCCACCTGGTCGCATCACCTTTGTCGCTGGATTTCAGCAACTGCACAACCAGGTCATCAATGCCGGGAACACCTCCACCTTCACCCTGGCAGGAGCTGGGGGCATCCCATCAGGCGCCCTCGGCGTCGTCTACAAAGCATTCTTCACCAGTCCCACCGTGGGAGCCTTCATTGACCTGGCACCTGCGGGAGCCGGGGCAAACCAGGCCAACTACCAGACCATCGGCAATATCCAGGTGGCGAATGCCTATGTGAATGGCACAGGAGTGTTGCAGCTGGACTCATCCGGCAGCATTGACATCAAGGCGAATACTGGAAACAGTACCGTCACCCTGTATACCCATGGCTACATCATCTAGAAAGGTAGATTTTCCGCATGTCGTATATCCCCGCAAACGAACAAGAATGCCAGCAGGACGCTCTGCAGCGTGTCCATAACTGGCTCATCGTACTGGAGGAGCGCATCTCCTCTCTGCTACGTGCAAATGACCCCGAGTCGATGAAACCTGGTGAGCGTGAGCAGGCGATCAGCCGTCATCTGCTGCTTATCGTGCGATTGCTTCAGCTACGCCAGCAGTGTGCACAGGCAAGCCCTTCGGCAGGTGAACAGGCGCTCCTGGATGCTATACTGCATGGAATGGATGGAGAATAGAGAAACCAGGTGCCAGGGCAATCGCAAGCATCTCCCTGGCATCTGGTCTCCCTATTCTCCACTTACGGCTTCTGCTGTCGCGGGTGTCCTGGTCGAACAAATGTCACCTGTTCTGCATTTCGGCCATACAAACCTGTGTTACCATGCAGGCTGGCATCCCGCGAGAGCTTCCAGGGCCTGGCTCCACTTGGTGGCAATTTCTTCTCCTGAACAGGTGCGAGACGCTTGCGCACTATAAACACCCCAAGCAAAAATACAGCACCCAGGCTGATCACTCCACCAACGGCAACTGAAATGAATATTATTCCCATCCCATTGTCTATTGAATTTCCCGAGCCTGTGTTTGTATGCTTGTTGCCGGAAGTCGCTGTAGTTTGTGGGGTAGGCAAGCTGGTCGATGGTGAATTCACAGCAGGCGTCTGTGTCGCCTTTGGAGTTGTTGTCGCTGTAGCAGCATGAGTAGCTGTTGCCGTTGGCTGGGGAGTGACCGTCGCTGTTGGCTCTTGAGTTGGCGTCGGTGAAGGAGTTTGACTGGGGGGTGGCGACGGGGTAGGACTGGGGGGCAGCGACGGAGTGGGAGAAGGCGTTGGTGAAGGCGTGGGATCGGGAGTGTCTGTCGGGGTCACTGTAGACGTATCAGTTGGGGTGAGAGACGGTCTTGGTCGAGTAGTGGCAGTTTGAGCATGGCTAGGATGAGCAGTCACAGCTATGATAGCCATGAGCGAGAAGAGCAGGATCAAACCAGTCGTTGTCAGGGCAGCTTTTTGTAATAGGTTTGGGTCTTTCTTCATAACACTCCCTTTCATGATCGCTGGATTGGTTCTTTGCGCTGTGTGGGAATGACAAATAACCCTGCCTGGGCCTCCCTCATCATTGCTTCTAATAATGGGTCTATTGCTGGAGTCGCCGACGGTTCAGATTGCAATGGTACCTGGTCGATCGACTGGCTCAAAGTCGATGCAGCCATCCCATCTCTAGCATCTAAGGGCATCTTGGGAGACTCCCAGGTTTTAGCTGCAAGTTCCAGGTTTCTGTCCTGTGGATACCCTGCTCCAAATGGATTGACCGGCATCGATGTAGCGCCCACAGAAATTGGGGCCATTTGCTCATCGTTCATTGCAGGTATTGGTGTATTCCAGCGCAGTTGCCCACCACGTGAACTCTCTGACACCCCACTCCAGGAAGAAGCACCATTTGCCATTGGCATCATCTCTTCCATAGAAGGAACATTCCACCCAGGTCTCACACGCCTGGGAGACAAAGCATTCCCATCGTTGCGTCGCACAATCAGTGCAACCACAAGCACCCCTATGGAGAGTAGCACAATAGCTCCCATAACGATGAGCAGAATTTGCAAGTCTGTAGACCCATCAGTAGCAGTTGCATCTGTGTTGCTCTGGGAATTGTGAGAGCTTGATGTGGGTACGGCTGTCTGTCCCGCACCCGGTGTGGCAGCCGCGGTCGCCGTAGAGCTTGCAGGTCCGACCGTTGGCGTTGTCTGAGCGGTTCTGGTCAGTGTTGTACCGGGTGTGGCCTGGGGAGTCGGGCCTGGAGTTGCTGTCGGTGTCGGCTGAACTTTGTTCACGGTAAAGGTGACGGATGAAATGAGTGTTGGCGGCCAGCCTCCCCCAACCGTAGCAAGGATCATATCCGAGCCGGTTGGATTGGCCGGTACTGTAAAGGTCTTTGAGAAGGAACCATCCGCATTTGACACCACTGAGCCAAGACTGACGCTATTTCCTCCGCCCTCTGATTGCAAGGCAAGCTGTACAGTACTCCCACCAGGCAAATAATCCGAACCTGTCACCGTTGCCCTCTGCCCCACGGTCAAGGTCGAGGCCGAAATGGAGATCTGTGGCTGAGATGTTGAGAGGACAGTATAGGTATTTGCAGGTGCTGGTAGACTACTACCAATGGCAGCGCAGACGGTATAAGTTCCAGAAGTAGTCGTCGGCCAGCGAAACCAGCCGCTAAATGCTCCACCCTTGACCGTTCCAGGCTGTGAGTCCGCCACAGGTGTGTAAGAGGCACAGTTGGCATCTGCACCATAGCCAAAAGTGACTGATATCCCATCGGCTACTTCCTGCCAACCGGATCCATTCATGGCGATGATAGCACTCACTGGCCCCGACGTTGGACTGCTCGTCACCGTTCCCTGCGTATAAAGCGCATGATGGGTAGCAGCCAGCACTACGTGGGTTGGAATTGCTAAAAACAGTCCGGGCAGCAGACATAGCAGCACAACAAAAGCCAGCAAGACAGTTTTTACCAGGCTCCAGCTATTCCTCATGGTACATAGGTTAGGACTCTCACAAAGACCATTCCCCCTTCGTGGCCTATAGATCGATGGTGAAGACACATTCCCCTTGCATTGCCTAACAGTGTCATGCTTCGCTTCGCTCAGCATCTGTCGCGATGGGCAGAGAGATGCTTCGCTTCGCTCAGCATGACAGTGCGGCCCTGGTCATGCTCCTTTCGCGCCCTGGGTTCTCCGATCCTTTGTCAACAACCATGCTGGTCATATCTCCCCCACACGACTCAAGTGTAGGGATGCTCACCTGTTCCTGTCAAGGAAGCGACCAAAATGTACCAGGAATCTAAGCTTCTACTAATTCAATCGCAACCTCATAAGACAGTCCAGGCGCTCCACCAACAGCAAGCGGCACTTGCTGCACATGCAAATCATGCACCACCTCTGCATAGCTATCGAAGTGCACCGCCACAGGTGTACCGGAGAGCGGATCGGTAAAGTTGATGGTCGTTCCTACTGAGCTTGTATAGCTTGTACGCAGGGCATCTCGATACTGCTGGCCTGTTAAGCCTGTTGCGGTCCCGTCGTACTTTAAGAGATCATTGATGCACAGGATTACTAAACTCCAGACGCGCTTTCCAGGCCCCAGATCCACATATGACTCACCACCATCCGCTCGCACTGTTGCCTTTCGCACGCGCGGTTGCTTCATGCGATAGCTACCTGGTTTTACAAAGTAGCCTGCGCCATCCAGTATCAGCTCACAATCAACACCGATGGTGGGCATGCTTAGACCTCCTCATCTTTAGGGGAGAGCAGAGTGCCATGAATGCGCGATGTCTGCGTCGTTGTGCCCTGTTGATCGTGAATACTTACCATCTCCCCGTCAATAGTAATGTAGAGGCCACGTTGTCGAAGTGCCGAACGAATGGTGGAGAGCAACTGGTTGAGGCGCTCATTCTCTTTCTCTACCCGATCCAGCCTATCCTTACATGCCTCTATCTCGTTCTTGAGCGCGTTAATCACCCGGTCCTGTACCTCGTTGAGCGTCTTCGCTATGCCATTGCGGTAGGCCCACAAGGCCCCAAGACTGGCGCACAGAATCAGAATCGTATTGAAAACCGGCACCAGGTTTGTGAGTATTTGCATTTCTCCTGTCCTTTCTAATCCTACAATGAGCCGTCCCTGGCACCCACAGCCCAACCACCCAGCCCCCACGGCACCCACAAGGGGTGCCGCTACATTTTGGGGTGCCCCACCCCTCCTCCATGAGGACGCGGCTCCAGTGGAGCCGCGAGCTCGTGGGGTGGGATAGGGAAAGGCGTAATGTAGCGAGACCCCTTGTGGGTCTCGTGGGGGGTGGCTCGTGGGGGCAACGCATGCAACGAGGCATGCAAAAAATGAGGGATTTACAGGCGGGCGTATCGCGCCGCAATGTCGCCCCAGTGGACACGGGCAGAAGAGGCAAAATCCCGCTGGTTCTTGATCTCTTGCAACCGCTCCACGAATTGCTGCATCTTGTTCCTGGCAGCAGTTAGCCATGCCAGAGGAATTTTCGTATCGTCCACGCGGTCTCGCAGGGCACCATCCTGAAAATCGAAATTGTCATTGGTGGGTACTTGATAGGCTTCCATGGCATAGGCGCAGGCACCGAGCACAATGATGTCGCGATGTACCTCTGGAATGGTTGAGCCGTTCGCATCCAATTGGTGCTTGGTGGCATAGAAGATGCGCATGACCTGGCTGCTATCCTGTGGCAATTCCGCACTGGAGAGTTTGAGCGTAAAGCTGGGGGTGACTGAGCCTACTACGCTCGCCCCAACACCGATGCTGCCCTGTATCCCCAGGTTGCCTCCTGCCGCAAGGGCCGCCGTACTGTCAAAGAGATTCGAGTATTCGGCAAAATCACGCTCAAAAGGCGGCCAGAGCATCACTCCACTGGTGTTGACCGTTGGAGGTGAAGGTTTGCCAGCCAACGCACTGTCCGCAGCAGTATCGGCGTAGGTAGTTGTACTATTGTCCGGCAAGGTAGCAAGCAGGTACAGCGCACTTCCACCTACCAGCGAGCGGTAGAGGTTGCGCCCGATTACTATGTTCGTTGCCACCCCAGGCGTCGAGGTCGTTGACGGTCCCAGTGGAATAGTCGAAAGGTTCACCTTCTGATTTCCACCGGTAGTAGTGACCGTGGCGATAGGCGAAGGCGTCGTCTCTCCACCCTGCGACAGGAACGTTACCGCATACTGGTATACACCTATCCCAAGACCAGCACCCACGACTGCTGTTACCGTCATACCCGAAGCTGGTGGATTGAAGTAGCTGCCAAAAGCCTGCAAGGGGTACACAATCCGCTCAATCCACCACACAGGATAAGCAGCATTCCACGGCTGCGGATAGGGATAGGTGCGCTGAAAGGGCTGTGTGCTCATATCGGCATAGACAACGTCAGGGTAATACTGAGAATACCTGTCCACCGCCTTATCAATAGCTCGATCAATATCCGAAGTAGCCCAGCGCTGATTAGCTCCCGCCGGATCAAAGAGGTCCTGGCGCACCGCCGTCTCAATATCAGAAAGGATCACAATAAACCTGCCTTTCAAACCTTACCGCAACCGGCGTAACAACACCCGCAAATGGGTTCCACCCGGCACAATACCAACGGGTAGCACCTGAACGATCTCGTATTTGGGAGCGCTGGCAACCGCAGAGGCGGTTGCAGTGGTGGTATCGGCAACATAAACCGCACCTGTGAAATTGGTACCAAGGGGAGCAACCAGGAGCATATCTGCCTTGCGCTGGGGAGGTTGTCCACTGGCATCGTACACCTGGGGATCAATCACCTCTTCAGGTCGCATAATCACCGAAACCGCACTGTAGGTATAGCTTCCACCAGACGTATACACCACAACGACGGTACGCTGGCGTCCCGTGAAGGTTTTCGGTATGACGTTGAGGATGTGTTGTGTTTTGCGTGCATCAAGTGGCATGAGATGGCTCCTTTTGAATACGAGCTTGCTCTTCGTGGACATCAAGCTCCTCGCCAGCAAACTGGAACAGCAGGCGCATTGCCGTCTCATCACTCACCCAGCCATGTTCTTTGGCGACAGTCAGCGCGGAGACGAGCATTTGAGTTGCGCTGGCAAGTGTCTGGTGGTCGGCAACATCGATCTCCGGGAAGATGATGTCATACTGCATATCGATATTGTCTGGCAGGGTTCCAACTTTGCGAGCCTCAAGCAGCACACGATCAAGAATGGCACCCAACATCGAGCGCATTATGTGCTGGCGACGCTGAAACTTCAGGAAGGTCGGCAAGCCCATTTCTGCTGCCGTGGCTCGATTGCCATAGTCACCATCACTCAAGAAGTGCTCCGGTAGTTGTGCTCCAACAGCCACCATCAGCTTGATAGCCCGTCCATCAGCGCTTACATCGTTGGCATTGATCTCCGGTTTAACTGCTGACCATTGCTCCGCCTCATTGTGAATGACCACACTGCCAGGCTCAGGTGGATAGGCATATTCCATCTTCTTGCGATCAACCGTCTTCTTATCCGCCCCCTTCAGTTCGACATCCCACAGAAACGCTCCCTTGTACTTATTGATACGCACCCGATCAGTCAGCCAATCCTTGTATCTCCGCAACCACGGCAGCAGTGTCGCAAGATCACTCTTACCACGCTTGGCATTGGAGACCTTGTTGATACAGAACTGCATCACCTCTGAACCAGCCTTGAACCACTCACCTTCAAAATTGCCATAACTACCCTGCCTACTGTGGGGCACCCTCTCTGGGGGAGAGGTAATAGATTGATCGTGCCCAACACTCGCACGAGAGATCGGTCCCAAAGGTACAGGCTTACTCGAAAAAGGTGCGAGGGTTTGAGCAACAGGATCACCTGGATAGGAAGCCGAAGGGCCAAGAGGGCGGCGATGGAAACGCAATGGCGTCTCGATATCATCAGGGTTTGTCTCAATTTGATCGATCACCGAGGGATCGACCTGGCGAATCTTCACCCGCCCATTGTAGGGATTGACGAAGAAACGGATAAATTGCTCGCCATACAACGACAACTCGGTGCAAAGAGAATACACTCGCGTATCCATATGATTATCGGCATCGTTCCAGAAATCCATCAGCACACGCTGCACCTCCGGCACTCGTGCCGCCACCGTCACACCTTTGCCCAGCACAAAACTGGTCGTGATCTCAACGACCGCAAAGGCCAATGGATTAGCATTGTAGGCTTCGTAACAGGCATTATGTAATTCCAGGTAAGTACTGGGAATCACGTCTTTCTGGTACCAGTTGTCGCTGAGACGGCGCCAAAAGAAATCCTCTTCGCCGCCGGTGGCAAGCCTGCCCCAATACCAGTCTTCTTGTGTTGGGCTGGAGGCAATGGCCGTGGGGTTGATTTGTTCCTGGATGCGGGCTTCCGGCGAAGACGGGGAGAGAAATGGCGATGCCAGTCGGCGAAGAAAGGATGGGAGTGGCATTTGAGTAGCTCCTGGGGCAGGTTGATTGAAGTCAGAGGACGGGAGAAAGTCGATGGCTCTAGGAAAAACACTGAGGAAGAAGTCATGATAGTGACTTGCTATGAGCAAGTATACACTAAAGCAAGCAAGCTGTCAAGTCTCTACCCCACCACTGGATGTGCTTACGATTGTTGCGTAGGCCTAACAGGGCGACCGCAAGGGATCGCCCCTACCCAAGCACGGCTTCGCACGTCCATTCGTAGTTTGGTAGGGGCGATCCCTTGCGGTCGCCCTGCTGGCTTGCAGCAACTGCAAGGTCCGTTTGCAAGAATCTCACGCGCACCCTCCACCCCTGACGCCCACAAGGAGCAGCGTGTCAGGGCGGCGTGGCAGCGCGTGGCCTAGCGTGCCAGAGACGACAAAACCGCGAACAGGGCACAGCCTCCACAGAGCAACAAAGGAAGAACTATGAAGACAATCCTCACGATAACCCGCGTCATGAGCCAGCCCATCAAAAATTTATCTGCCTGTTGTTGTGGCTGAACCTGGGCATATTGAGGTACGGGTGGAACACCATATTGGGCATTATACTGGTTATACTGGGCATTGGCATTATATTGAGGCTGGACATATTGTTGCGGGTTATACTGAGTTGGTGGTTGCTGTTGCCCCCACTGACCCCACTGACCCGATTGTGGCTGACTATATTGGGACAATGGCCACTGATTCCACTGTGATTGGTTCGGTTCATTATTCATGAGAGTGTTCCTCACCGGTTTAAGGCTGTTTCTTACCACAACTGATGTTAGCAGTATAATCTCGCCAGGAACCAGGTGCAATGAGGTAGCTCACAGCCTTGCTGTTGGTTAAGCCACCACCCCCAATCCCAGCAGCAGCCATCGAATTTTATCCCACTGCCTCCAGCGGGTGGAAATGATCGGTGGACCACCGCCATCTGAAGAACTGACGTTTGTCGTCTAAACTGAAGAGCTTTCCGAGGGGCGCAGTGATGGACTTTCTGAGCGTCGCCCCTCGGAAGACTCCAGAAGCCGTTTCCTGGCAAAATAGGGCGAAAGACACCCGCTTTTTTGGCGGGAAAAACCTCTTCTAAAAAGAGCCCCTCGGAAAGTACGTGTTGCCTCACCGAAAAATCTTACCCAAGGGGTATCGTTGCCTCACATAACAATGTAACTGTGCGCCTGCAACTGCTGAGCTTTGGCTAGCCAAAGCTCAGCAGTTGCAGGCCGCCGCGCTGGTGCCTGCCACCAGGGGTGCTTGATGAAAGGTATGTCATATGCCGTGTCCTGGTGTCAAGGGGGGCTGATCCATCTGGGTGTGGGGAGGCAGCCAGAGGACTAGCCGACCGCTGGCGTGGCGGCAGGCGCGCCGCTCTCGCCACTCTCAGCCCGCGCCAACTTCCA
>Ga0137385_10005781_pt1 | contig 10884 bp, 13 predicted proteins | sample SagtaG_FD_104921 | JGI IMG/M metagenome (GOLD analysis project Ga0137385, IMG submission 104921) | Vadose zone soil microbial communities from Sagehorn Ranch, Mendocino, California, USA - Sage2_R_80_16 metaG | ecosystem: Environmental > Terrestrial > Soil > Vadose zone | place: USA: California...
AGTGGTGTTGGCGCGCTGTCCTGGCCAGAATGGGGGGGCACCTCCCGACCAAAGCGCGTACGAACCCCTGTTTTCATCGGCATCGTCTATTTTGTCTGATTACCGTACTCTGATCGGCGCGAAAAGACTGGTGCCGGAAGAGCTGGTGAGGATCGATAGTATTGACAGACCGGTAGCACAGCGCAAGAACGCGGCTCCCTCGCATCACAAGTAGCCCCGCAATCTCCGCGGCTGAAACCGAATCTCAATTTTGTAATCTAACGAACTCTATGGATATACGAAATGTCGTCATTATCGGATCGGGATGCGCCGGGCACACGGCTGCGCTTTACACGGCGCGCGCTAACCTGAAGCCGCTGGTGCTGGAAGGGCATGAGCCAGGAGGCCAACTCTCCCTCACTACACTGGTCGAGAATTTTCCAGGATTTCCAGACGGTATTCAGGGACCTGAACTGATCGCAAATATGCGACGTCAGGCGGAACGCTTCGGAGCGGAGTACAAGCTGGCGCATGTCACGGCGGCGGATCTCAGCAACGGTCCGTTCACTGTTCAAGTTGGAAGGGAAACAGTCCAGACACGCACGCTGATCATAGCCAGCGGCGCCTCTGCGCGTTGGCTCGGGCTGCCGAATGAGCAGGCACTGATCGGGCATGGAGTCTCGTCGTGCGCCACGTGCGATGGGTTTTTTTTCTCGGGCAAGGAAATCGCTGTTATCGGGGGTGGCGACTCAGCGATGGAGGAGGCGCTTTTTCTCACGCGGTTCGCAACCAAGGTGTCTCTGATCCATCGGCGCGATCAGTTCCGGGCTTCCAAGATCATGCTGGAACGAGCGCAAAAACATGAAAAAATCCAGTTCATCCCCAATACTGTGGTGGAAGATGTGTACGACGCCTCCAAGAAGGAAGTGACGGGCCTGAAACTGCGTGATGTTCAGAACGGGAAGGCCCGAGACTTACCCGCCAGTGCCATGTTCCTCGGAATCGGACACATTCCCAACACCAAAATCTTCGAAGGCCAGTTGGATACCGATCAGGACGGCTATTTGAAGACCACGAGTTACGTGTTCACGAAAGTACCCGGCGTTTATGCCTGCGGCGATGTGCAGGACCGGCGATACCGGCAGGCGATAACTGCCGCCGGTACCGGTTGCATGGCTGCGCTTGAGGTCGAGAAGTTTCTGGAAGATGAGGGCCATTGATCGGCAGCCATCGCGGGTGTCTTCAGCATTAGCCTTCCCGATTACCTGAGTACCCTCTTCGCTCGACACTCGAGTAATCTTTCCCGTCCTGGGATGGCAGGTTAAATTTGTAAGCATTATGAAACGTTCTTATCCCCTCTTGTTACTGGCGCTCCTTTTAGGCTTTGCATCCAGGTCGGTGTTCGCGCAAAGTGAAGAAACTGCAAGTACTCGAAAGGTGACTAACAAAGTCGTCCCCATGTATCCATCGCTTGCCCGCGGCATGAACCTGAGCGGCAGAGTTAAGCTGGAGGCGGTGGTGCTGGCGAATGGCACTGTCAAGTCTGTCCAGGTGAAGGGCGGAAATCCGTTGCTGGCACAATCAGCCCAGAGTGCAATCCGGGCATGGAAGTGGGAAAAAGCCGAGCACGATACCACCGAACTGGTGGAGTTCAATTTCAATCCGAACTAGTCAGAAAGAGACCTTCCTTAGTTTTTGATCACCACCTTGGAACTGCCGCGCGGTTCCGGTTTGTGATAAAACTCTCTGTGATCTTGACACTGGTCCAAGGCCAGCGGAAATCCGCCTGCGCTGGAGAGCTGTGCTGAGAGCGGCCTTCATCTCTCTTTCCGAGAGCCGCGCATTGCGCAGGCTGGCCGAACGATCCAGCATTGGGCGTCGAGTTTCAAGCCGGTTCGTCGCCGGCACGCAGGTGGAAGATGTCCTGCGCGTCACGCAGGCGCTGAATGAAGCAGGACTCAGCGTTTCCGTTGATAATCTCGGCGAGAATGTGACCACTGCCGACGAAGCCCGGCAGAGTGCCCAGCTTTATCATCAATTGCTCTGTGAGATCCCCGCGCGCGGCCTGAACGCGAATGTGAGCCTGAAACTCACCCACATGGGCCTCGATTTCGATCCGCAACTGGCCTACCACCAAGTGAATGCGCTGGTCGCCACGGCTGCATCGGTTCAGCCCAGGAATTTCGTCCGTGTTGACATGGAGGGCTCGGCTTACACCCAACGCACGCTGGACTTCGTGCACGAATTGCACCGACGCCCCGAAAACCGTGGGTGCGTGGGCGCAGTAATCCAGAGCTATATGAGGCGCTCGCAAGACGATGTTGCCAGATTGCTAGCGGAAGGGATTCGGATCCGGCTCTGCAAGGGTGCGTACAAGGAGCCGGCTGAAATTGCCTACCCGGCGAAGTCGGAGGTAGATGCGAACTACATCCGGCTCATGAAAGTACTGTTAAAGAGCGGAATTTATCACGGCTTGGCGACGCACGATGAAGCTATCATTCGTGAGGCCAAAGCATTTGCCATCCGGGAGAACATTTCGCGAGACACCTTCGAATTCCAGATGCTGTACGGAATTCGCCGCGACTTGCAGCGATCGCTGGTGAGCGAAGGATGGCGAATGCGCGTCTATGTTCCATTTGGCACGGAGTGGTATCCGTATCTGATGCGGCGGCTGGCGGAGCGGCCCGCAAATGTGCTTTTTGTAGCAAAGAACCTGCTCAGGAATTGAGCATTGGTATTTTTCTAGTTTGCCCAAATGGGAGCGCCGCTTTCCAATTCGCGACAAGAAAGCGTTTGACCGCAAGATACGGATAGCCCAGGTTTCCCTTTCTCAGTTATCTTCAAGAGGCGAAACAAACGCGACAACAGATTTGACTAACGCTGAATCGAGTTGAGCATGTGCGTCGTCTTATTAGGTATTACACCTGGTCTCATGTCCTCCACCCCTCCATCCCGCTTCATGCTGGCCCTCAACTTCGGTCTGGTCTATGTTTTTTGGGGATCGACCTACCTCGGCATTGATATTGCTGTCCAGCACATCCCTCCGGCGCTAATGTGTGCTACCCGGTTCACGATTGCGGGCGTCATCATGCTGGCCTACTGCGTTCTGCGCGGACAGAATGTTCGTTATAGCGCTCGCGAGCTCATCCGGCTGGCGATCGTCGGAATTCTGCTGCTGGTCGGCGGCAATCTGACGCTTTCCTATTCAGAGCTGTACATTCCCAGCGGGCTTGCGGCGCTGCTGGTGGCGATTGTGCCGCTATGGTTTCTGGTGCTGGACTCCTTGATGATCGGCCATCACAGAGTTTCAGGACGCGGGTTGTTGGGACTCGGGCTTGGGTTTGCAGGAACCCTTGTCCTGCTATGGCCGAAACTCACTGCCACAGGCGAGCTTGGCAGAAAGGAACTGTGGTATTCAGTTGCGCTGATCGGAGGCGCGCTAAGCTGGGCGTTCGGTTCGGTGCTGTCGAAGAAGTGGCAATCCGGACCGCCGACATTTGCGGCCACTAGCTGGCAGGTATTTTTCGCCGGCCTGGCCAATTTAGTTTTCGCGTTTGTGAACCGTGACTTTGCCCATGTGACTTGGACTGCTCGTGGCATCGGGGCCATTGCTTACCTGGTTGTGGGCGGATCGCTGATCGGCTACACGGCTTATATCTATATCCTCGGCCACGCGCCCACTGCGAAGGTTTCTACGTATGCTTACGTGAATCCAGTTGTTGCCGTTTTTCTGGGATGGCTGGTGCTGCACGAAAAGATTGACGGATACATGCTGGCGGGCAGCGGCATTGTGATCGCCTCCGTTATCCTCGTAACCAGCGCGACCGTGACAAGAAAATCAGAGCGGTTGGAGGCGGTTGAGGCGGTGGCGGATTGAGTAGCTAGGGTTTCAACCCCATTACGTGGTCCAACCAGTCAATTATGAATAGTCCTGGCTAACGTAAGATACTCAAATGCCCGCCTGTGTGAGTTGTGGCCGCGAAATACCGCCAGCCCCAGTTGGAGAATTGAACATCTGCCCAGAGTGCCGCGCGGTTGCAATAGCCCGCACTCAGGCACAAGCACCCATCGTGACCCGCCGTCTCGTGCTGGAGAGAATGCCTGTCACCTCCGCCATTATTGGAATCAATGTTCTGGTCTTCGTGGCTATGACGCTTTCCGGGGTCTCCCCTGGCATGCCGCAGCCTGCCCAACTCGTGACCTGGGGCGCGGATTTTGGCCCACTCACGCTCACTACTCAGCCCTGGCGCATACTCACTTCGAATTACCTACACATCGGAATCATCCACATCGCGCTGAATATGTGGTGTCTGTGGAATCTAGGGATTTTGGCCGAACGCATCTTCGATCGCTGGACTTACTTCCTGACGTATACGGTTTGCGGACTGAGCGGAAGCCTTGTCAGCCTGTGGTGGCATCCCACGGGAGTCGGTGCGGGAGCTTCGGGAGCTATTTTTGGCATGGCCGGCGCGCTGATCTCCGCGCTCTACCTCGGCCATTTGCCGGTGCCGCCACGCGCGCTGAAATCCACGCTCAAGAGCTTGGGATCATTTGCCGGATACAACTTGTTCTTCGGGGCCGTGGTTCCGGGCATCGACAACTCAGCGCACCTTGGAGGCCTGATTTCGGGGCTGGCTCTCGGCGCGGTGCTCGCGCGCCACCTCACGTCGCCACCCCACGAAAGGGATTCCTGGCGGCGCTGGGTATTCATCATGTCTGGCGTCGTGCTGCTGCTGGCGTTTCATTTCGTTCGTCATTCGGCGTTGCGCGCAGCAGATATCCCGAACCCGTAATTCCGTCTACTCGCCTCCCTCGTTTTCGTCTTCGGACGCCAAATCCACTGCCCGGCTCCTAACCGAAAAAGTTAACTTCTGATCTCCTTTTGGTTCAAAGGTCACACGTACAGGGCTACGCTGCCAGAGCGGCGAAGGACACACAGGCATCTCAGTTGCGGCATCGCTCACGAGTTTCTTCAGCAGTGGCTTTCTCCAACCCAGTTGTACAATCATGGCGAAAACTTTATTGCCATCGTCAGAAACTCCACAATATGCCGCGTAATCGCGAAACCAGTTCACCGCCGAGTAATAGGGATCAAACTCCGGCAGCGTAATCTGCTGTACCTTGCCGGTGACGCGATCGGCCAGCCGCCATCCGCCCCGTTCCCAACGCCACCGCGTCGGACCGGCATCCTGCGGCAGGGAATCAGTCAACCGGAACATGCGCTGCACGACGAATGCATGGTCGGTTACATCGTGGGTGGGCCCGAGCGTGAATTCCTTCGTTCTGCCATCCACGTACAGCGGCCGAATCTTTACGTCCACCGGCTTGCCTTCATCATCTCCGGCCTGCCATTTGACCGAAGTCCACTTGCCCAATGCGACCACATGCGGCTTGGGAGCCGCGAGCCCCGTCCTACTGAACAGAACCATGCACACCAAAAATCCGAATGCGCTTCTCATGCTTCAAACATAAACATCACGGGCATGGAGTACGCAAGGACACCTGAACATTTCGGCTGCACGATTTCCAGAGTGGGAAATTCTTGGCGCTGACTGCCTTGTTCTGCCAAGCATCGCTTTACCGATCTGCGACACTTCTATAAAATCGAGGGTTTGCTGCCAGCAGTCTTTCAGCCGCAGCCGCAAGCGATGCCCGCCTCAGTCCGGGAAGTACTATGAAAATTCACGAGTATCAGGCCAAAGCAATTCTGAAGCAGTATGGCGTCGCCGTGCCGCGCGGTGAGATGGCGGAGAATCCCGGCCAGGCCCAGGCTGCGGCCAAGGCACTGTTCGACTCTGGCGCAGGCGGAGTGGTGGTAAAAGCGCAAATTCACGCAGGTGGCCGGGGGAAAGGTGGAGGAGTAAAGATCGCGAAATCGTTGGAAGAAGCTGCCGAGCTAGCCTCGAAGATCTTAAGCATGACGCTGGTTACGCACCAGACTGGCCCTGAAGGTCGAGTGGTGCGACGTTTGCTGATTGAAGAAACTCTGCCAATCGAGAAAGAGCTCTACCTCGGAATTGTGATTGACCGCACTGAGGCCAGGCCGGTGTTCATGGCCTCGGCTGCGGGTGGAATGGAGATCGAGCAGGTCGCGGCGGAAAATCCGAATGCCATCCTGAAGGAATACATCAATCCCGGCATGGGACTCGAAGCTTTTCAGGCGCGAAAGCTGGCGTTTCAACTTGGGCTGAAGCCCCAGCAGATCAGCCAGGCCGTGCAGTTCATGACTGGTCTCTACCGGGCATTCGAACAGACCGATGGTTCGCTAATGGAGATCAATCCCTTCGTCACCTGCAGCGATGGTAGGCTGTTTGCGCTCGATGCGAAGATGACCTTTGATGATAGTGCCCTGTTCCGCCATCCTGAGTTGAAGGAACTGCGCGATATTACTGAGGAAGATCCGCTGGAAGTGGAGGCCTCGAAATACAGCTTGAACTACATCAAGCTGGATGGAAACGTTGGCTGTATGGTGAACGGTGCCGGTCTGGCCATGGCGACGATGGACATCATTAAGTACGCGGGCGGAATGCCAGCGAATTTTCTTGATGTCGGCGGCGGCGCTAATGCCGAGCAGGTGACCCACGCGTTTGAGATTTTGCTGAGCGATAAGAACGTGAAAGCGGTGCTGATCAATATTTTTGGTGGCATTCTTCGCGTGGACACGCTCGCGCGCGGGGTTGTAGAGGCGGCGACCAAAACACACATTCAGCTTCCGGTAGTGCTGCGACTGGAGGGAACAAACGTGGAGCAAGGGCGGGAAATCTTGCAGCAGTCAGGACTGAACTTCATCGTGGCACAGACGATGAAAGACGCGGCAGAAAAGGTGGTCGCGGCGGCCAATACAGTCGTTTCGTAGAGACGTAGCTTGCTACGTCTCTCGCGGATGGCCCCAATGCAAGGGTGAGACGTAACAAGTTACTTCTCCACGAAGATTCATTTTTATGAGCATTCTGGTTGATAAAAACACGCAGGTTTTGGTGCAGGGTCTCACCGGACGTGAAGGCACATTTCACGCCAAAGCTTGCGCTGAGTACGGCACCAAGATTGTCGGCGGAGTGACTCCGGGGAAGGGCGGCACCACACATGAAGGCTGGCCCATCTTCAACAGCGTGCAGGAAGCTGTGGACAAGACTGGCGCCGATGCGTCGGTGATTTTTGTGCCGCCGGCCTTTGCTGCTGACGCCATCATGGAGGCCGCGGACGCCGAGCTCGAACTGATCATTTGCATCACCGAAGGCATTCCCGTGCTCGACATGGTTCGTGCGTGGGAGTTTCTGCAAAACCGGCGCGCGCGGCTGATTGGACCTAATTGTCCCGGAATTATTTCGCCAGGCAAATGCAAGATTGGAATTATGCCGGGCCACATTCATCGCGAAGGCCCCGTCGGAATCGTTTCGCGTTCGGGCACGCTGACTTATGAGGCGGTTTATCAGCTCACCACCCGCGGTATTGGACAATCCTCGGCGATCGGAATCGGCGGCGACCCCATCATTGGCACGAATTTCGTAGATGCGCTCGATTTGTTCAATCGCGATCCCCAGACCGAAGCCGTGATCATGATCGGCGAAATCGGCGGCAATGCCGAAGAAACCGCGGCCGAATTCGTGAAATCGCGCATGAAGAAGCCAGTCGTCGGATTTATTGCCGGACAAACCGCGCCTCCTGGACGCCGCATGGGACATGCAGGTGCGATTATTTCCGGGGGACACGGCACCGCGGCAGAGAAAATCAGGGCGCTGGAAGCTGCCGGGATTCGAGTGGCAAAATCACCCGCGGAAATTGGCGAAACCGTGGCCGCAGCGATCGGAGTGAAGGTCTAACAGTAAATCCCAATGACATGTCGAGCCTGACTCGATAGGCCAACGACGAACGACCAACGACAGAACTTATGAAAACTCTTCAACGTACTCTGACCATCGTCAAGCCGGACGCCGTGCGCAAGAATGCTATCGGCGACATCATTGAGCAATTCGAGAAGAATGGCTTTCGGATTCTGGCCATCAAAATGCTTGAAATTTCCAAGCACCAGGCTGAACAGTTCTATGCCGTGCACGCCGGCAAGTCATTTTTCAACTCACTGACTGACTTTATGTCGAGCGGGCCAATTGTTGTACTCGCGCTGGAAAAAGTGGACGCAATCGCCGACCTGCGTAAACTGATGGGCGCAACCAATCCGGCAAATGCCGAAGAAGGCACGATCCGGAAGAAGTGGGCGTCGAGCATCGAGCACAATGCGATCCATGGCTCAGATGCCGACGACACCGCCCGCTTCGAGTTAAGTTTCTTCTTCGCCGGGTTTGAGCTGGCGCAGTGAAGCTGTATTTCATCGCTGTTTCGGACATGTAGCCCCAGACGCCCTCGTCTGGGGTGGGCGGACGAGGGCGTTCGCCTAAGACGTACGAAGGGACGCGCTTATGCCAATGATCCAAATCACGATGCTGGCCGGTCGCACCGCAGAGCAGAAACGCAAAATTGCGCAGCGCGTCGCCGATTTCATGGTGGAAGAAACTCGTACTTCGCGCGAAGGTGTCGCCGTGGCCTTCCATGAAGTTTCTAAAGAGAGCTACGCGCGAGGCGGCGTGCTGATTTCCGACAAGTAGCTGGCTACTCCAGAGGATCGTACAAGTGCCCGTCCATGCGATCGGCAACTTTCGGCAATTCTTTCTTCACATACTGGAGAAAATGAGGTGCAGTCCGGTGTGCCTCGAGTGCGCCTTCGTCCTTGTACTGCTCATAAATGAAGAATCGGCGCCGTTCGGTGCGATGCCGGTGCACCTGATACATCACGCATCCGGGTTCTTATCGTGATTCCTGGGTGAGCCGGGAAAATAATTCCGTAACTTCTGCTTCATGTCCGGCCTTTGCGACCCAAGTTACTGCCAGCACTACCATCTCTAACTCCGCGCCTGTTGCGATCGAGTCTTGCTGTCCGTAATCGACCTCAGTTCGCCCGCAAACTCGTCTACGAAAATGGTCTCTTCTCGCCCCGGACCAGTTGAGACCATACCAATGCGCGAGCTGGTTTCCTTCTCGATGAACGCCAGGTATTCGCGCGCCGCTTTCGGCAACTTATTCAGTTCGGTGATTCCCTGAGTGGGCGTGTGCCATCCCGGCATATTCCGGTAAACGCATTCGATCTTCTCATAGCCGCTGGCTTCGGCAGGAACTTCGTCTGTGTGCTTCCCATTTACTTTGTAGCCCACGCAAACCGGAATTGTCTGCAGTTCGTCCAGCACATCGAGCTTGGTTACAACCAGCCATGATGTGCCGTTGATCATTCCGGAGTAGCGCAAGAGTGGCAGGTCGAGCCACCCGCAACGCCGTGGACGTCCAGTGACCGCTCCGAATTCGTTGCCACGAGTACGAATCTCGTCTCCGACGGAGTCAAACAGTTCAGACGGAAAAGGCCCTTCGCCCACCCGCGTGCAATACGCTTTGGTCACGCTAATCACTGCGTCAATCGCGGTCGGCGCAACGCCCGTGCCAATCACCGCACCACCCGAAGTTGCGCTGGAAGAGGTGACAAACGGATACGTTCCGTGGTCGATGTCGAGCATCGTGCCTTGCGCACCTTCGAACATCACCGAATGCCCATCGGCGATCGCGCGATTCAGCAGCGCCGCCGTATCACAAACAAACGGAGCTAGCCTTCGCGAGGCCTCCGCATATTCCGCATACATCTTGTCGGCATCGAGTGGCTCGGAGTTGAACAGCGCGTGCGCGATCATGTTCTTTTCGTTGCAGGCGTTTTCGATGTGCTTCTTCAGCAGATCAAGATCCAGCAGATCGATCACCCGCAGCCCGCGACGCCCGGCTTTGTCTTCGTAACTTGGCCCAATCCCCCGCGAAGTCGTGCCAATTTTCACTCTCCCCGGGGCATTCTCGGAGGCAAGCTCGATCATGCGGTGGTAGGGAAGAATCACGTGAGCGCGATTGCTGACGAAAAGATTGCCGTCCACCTTCACCCCAACGTCGCGCAGCGCCGCAACTTCTTTGAGAAACGCGATCGGATCAAGCACAACGCCGTTTCCAATTACACTGCGGCATCCCTCGCGCAGCACGCCGCAGGGCACCAGTTGCAGCACAAATCTTTTCCCGTTGATGATGACCGTGTGCCCGGCATTGTGCCCGCCGGCATAGCGCGCAACTACGGAGAACTTCTCCGAGAGCACGTCAACAATTTTGCCTTTGCCCTCGTCGCCCCATTGGGCACCTACAACGACGGCGGTTTTAGCCTTGGTCAACGCAAACTCCTGATTGGATCACGCGACTGGATCGCAGCCGCAACCTCGCACACGCTCGTCGCCGGCAAAACTGCACTACGCAACAAATCAGGGATGTACCGGGGGCAGAGGTGTACTCAAAATCATAACCCGCTGGAGCAAAGAAGGCCAACCGGTCATTGTCCACGGTAGTAGGTCAGTTTCATCTCCATAGTCAACGCTCAATAGCTACTACAAAGTAGATAAACACTGCTAGAAGGATCAATCCACCGATAGCCCGCAGGACGCGGTCGTACCAATGAAGATGATCTTCGGGCTTCGGCTTAATGACCGAGCGAAACAGCTCCCAAGCTCCAAAGCCGAATCCAAAGATCAAGAGTAGTGCGAGTAGTCCGCCTATAGCTTTGAGGGCATCCCCCGCGATTACTTTCTCCCAGTACTGTCAGGACAAGGCTCTCGTCAATTCGCTTCGTCGCGGAGCTTTGCGTTGGCAGCACCGTGCACATCAAACAGACCACCACCTTATCCACGCGAAGTCACAAATGGCGTGCAGAAAAACGTTTTCACAGCCTCAGCATTTCCGAAAAATAGTGCTCTAGAATCCCGGCGGCCTCTCGCCGACCACTCCGAAACTACGTTCCAGCGCAATTCCTGCGCGTCCCAACGTACCTTCATCAAAAAG
>Ga0137385_10005784_pt1 | contig 10880 bp, 9 predicted proteins | sample SagtaG_FD_104921 | JGI IMG/M metagenome (GOLD analysis project Ga0137385, IMG submission 104921) | Vadose zone soil microbial communities from Sagehorn Ranch, Mendocino, California, USA - Sage2_R_80_16 metaG | ecosystem: Environmental > Terrestrial > Soil > Vadose zone | place: USA: California...
AACTTTGAGAGTATGAAGCGGGTGAGTATCGTGCCCGATGAGTGGAGCGTGGAGGATGGGACGCTGACGCCGAGCATGAAGCTGAAGCGGCGCGTGGTAGAGAAGAAGTACGCCAGGGAGATCGGCGAGTTTTACGCGGACGAGGCGACTGCTACGAAGTAAGCTGACCATCCGGGAGTTATCGCGTAGGTGACCGAATCGTGTGCAACAGGCGCAAGGCGCAATGGCTCCGGCAAATTGCTACTTCGGTTTTCCCCAATGGGCGAGTGTGAGGATCAAGGGAGGGGCGGCTTGGGCTGGAGTGGTTTCGAGCCGAAGGCCCTCGCAGTGTCGCGCTGGGGTCGCTTCATCCGGGAGAGCTCGCGCTGTCTCGCCAGCTCCTTGATCCCTTGTTCCTTGTAATCCGCGCTCGTCAACGATGCGAGGAACGCAACGAGGTCGTCGATATCCGCTTCCGTCAGGGCGAGCGGCTGGATGTCCTGGTCGAGATAGGGATTCTTCAAACCGTCACCCTTGTTGTAGTGGTCGTTGACATCCCAAAGGGTCTCTTGCGAGCCGTCGTGAAAGTAGGGTCCCGTCACCATAACGTTGCGCAGGTTCGGCGTCTTGAAGGAGGCGATATCGGGCTCTTTCTTAGTGATAAGAAAACGGCCGAGCACCGACATGTCCGTCTGGATGGCGGCTTGATCGATGGCCGCCGTGTCCCCCGAGTTGATGAGATGCTCGGCCTGGCGCGCCAGGGAGACGACGTTGTGTCGGATGATGCCGATGCCGATATTGTGAAAGTCGTCATCCTTAAAGTTCGTGACGTCCCGTTTGTCTTCCGACAACGCATGGCATTTATTGCAGCGGCCCCGGGTGTTAAAGAGCTCCCAGCCGCGCTTGGCGGCGGCATCAATGGCGTTCTTGTCTCCGGCGATGAAGTGATCGAAGGGAGAATCAAACGATAGTTGTGTTCGCTCGTAGGATGCGATGGCGCGCAGCAGGTCGGGGCCGTTGGGCGGCCGGCCGAAGACGCGGCTAAACCCCTGCTGGTATTCTCCGATGGTTGCGATCCGGGCTACGGCCGCGTCCAGGCTGGGCTGGCCCATCTCAACAGAATTGACGATCGGTAGAGCGGCCTGTTCTTCAAGCGTCTTCGCGCGGCCGTCCCAGAACTGCGTCTTGTTGTAGAGTGCGTTAAGAATAGTTGGGGCGTTGCGCTGGCCAACTCGGCCTTTGATACCGATCGAGGCGGGCCTCCTGTCGGTGAAAGCGTGGTCGGGATCATGACAGGTACTGCAAGCCACGGTTCCGTCAGCCGACAGGCGACCATCGAAGAACAGCATCTGGCCGAGGACGATCTTCTCGGCGGTCTGCGGATTGTCAGGTGGTATTGCCGCGCGAGTCGCTCCGTCGGGGACGCCAACCTGTCGAAGAGACCTGGGGCGGGCCAACGGACCCGCTTCGGGAATGGGCGGCGCTTTCAGCGTGGCTTGCTGCGTCACTCTGTCGGGCGCGGCTTCTGTCATCGAATTCGCGTGTTTGCCCGCACTATTGCAACCGAGCATTAGCGTAGCGGCGCTTACTACCGGCATAAGCGTGACCCACAATCGTGTTCGCTTCGCAACCCGCATCCCACAGTGCTCCTAACCGTGGCAAGCCGTCTTACGTTCATAATACGTCCGATAGTCGACAAAAGCGGAGGTTTAGTCGGCCTTGACGATTGTGCTCAAATGACGGTCAAGCCGGAAGCTATCTACATGACACTTTGCCGCCGGCCATCACATATGATTCACAAGCCATTCAGGCCACAGCCTGAAACCCTTTGCTAGAATTCATCAGGTGAGTCATTCCGACGCAAATCTGGTGCAGTCAATCGCTTCAACAGGCGGACGCACCGTTCCCGTGGATCGTCGCCCCAAGTTGAACGAGCGTCTGATGCACCGCGTCGTCGCACAACAATCTTCAAGCCAGACAAATAGGAGCAATATGACCGAGATCGTCTCTATCCACGCACGCGAAATCCTCGACTCCCGCGGAAACCCAACAGTAGAGGCGGACGTGATCCTCAATGGCGGAGCCAAGGGCCGCGCCGCAGTTCCAAGCGGAGCCTCCACCGGCGAGCATGAGGCGGTCGAGCTTCGCGATGGAGACAAGGATCATTACCTGGGCAAAGGCGTCCTCGGAGCAGTCGAGAACGTCGAGAGCATCCTGGCCCCCGAGCTGACCGGCATGGACGCCAGCAACCAGCGCCTGATCGACGCCACCATGATCTCGATCGACGGCACCGAGAACAAGAGCAAGCTCGGCGCGAACGCTATCCTTGCGGTCTCAATGGCGTGTGCGCGTGCGTCGGCAGAAGCGCTGAAGCTGCCGCTCTACCGCTATCTCGGCGGCGTGAACGCCTGCTTACTGCCAACTCCGATGATGAACATTCTCAACGGCGGCAGCCACGCGGATTCGAACGTCGACTTCCAGGAGTTTATGGTGATGCCAGTGGGCGCGGAGACCTTCTCCGACGCGCTTCGCTGGGGCACCGAGGTCTTCCACACCCTCAAGGGCGTGCTCAAGAAGAAGGGCTACAACACTGCAGTTGGCGATGAGGGCGGCTTTGCTCCGAACCTGAAGTCGAACGCCGAAGCAGTGGATCTGATTCTTGAGGCAATCAATCTCGCCGGCTACAAGCCCGGCGAAGATATCTCCATCGCGCTCGATCCGGCGGCCAGCGAGTTCTACAACAAGGAGACAGGGAAGTACGTCTTCAAGAAATCGGACAAGAGCGAGAAGACCTCGGCCGAGATGGCAGAGTTCTGGGAGTCGTGGGTGCGGCAGTACCCCATTGTCTCGATCGAGGACGGCCTGGCCGAAGATGACTGGGACGGCTGGCAGTTGCTGACCAGGCAGATCGGCGACATCGTCCAGCTCGTTGGCGATGATCTCTTCGTCACGAATACGCTGCGGCTACAGCAGGGAATCGAGAAGAAGGTCGCGAACTCGATCCTGATCAAGGTCAACCAGATCGGCACGGTCTCGGAGACGCTCGAGGCCATCGAGCTTGCTCGCCGCTTCGGCTATACGAGCATCATCTCTCACCGCTCAGGCGAGACCGAAGACACCTTCATTGCCGACCTCGCCGTAGGCACCGGAGCCGGACAGATCAAGACCGGTAGCGCAAGCCGTACCGACCGCATCGCCAAGTACAACCAGCTGCTGCGCATCGAAGAAGAGCTTGGGCAGTCGGCTGAGTTCCTTGGTATTGAGTCGGTCAACTTCGGCGAATAATTCGGAATCAAAGGACAGGCGTGCACATGAAGAATCTATGTTTGTTGCTGCTGTTCGCTTTTGCGGGCGGCAGCATAGCTCTTAGTCAGCAACCGCCTGTCCCACCGACCCCACCGGCACATCCTGCTACTGTGGAACAGATCACGAAGTTGGTCCAGATGACTCACTCGGCGGATCGAATGCGATCCGTAATGCATGCGATGGTCCTCCAGCAGCAGAAGAGCGCTCCTCAAATCTTTCCTGCAGCGTTCTGGACTGACCTGGAGGCGGAGCTAGGTAAGATCGATTGGATCAATATCTCCATTCCTCTCTATCAGCGCTATTTTTCTGAGGAAGAAGCGAACTCCGTCATCGCGTTTTACTCAACTCCCGTCGGCCAGAAGGTGCTCGACTCATCGGCTGCTATGAGCCAGGAGCTTCTCGCCAAGGGAGCAGAGCTAGGCAAGGAAGCGGGCAACCGTGTCGCCGCCAAATACCAGACGGAAATACAAGAAAACATCAAAAAACGCCAATCCACAGGGGCGGGAACTCCTCCCCCTTCTTCGCCCCACTAAGTTTGAGAGCCCATGTCCAATAAACCCATCGTTCTCACCATCCTCGACGGCTGGGGCTACCGCCCCGAAACACACGGCAACGCCATCGCTCTCGCGCGCAAGCCTGTCTACGACAAGCTTCTCATCGACTACCCAAACACGCTCATCCGCGCCAGCGATCACTACGTCGGCCTCCCGGACGGCCAGATGGGCAACTCCGAAGTAGGCCACCTGAATCTCGGCGCCGGCCGCATCGTCTGCATGGACATAACGCGCATCGATGCCGCGATCGCCGACGGCTCCTTCTTCGCCGACCCCGTCCTCGCCACCGCGATCAAGCTCGCCGCCAAGCGCGATTCTGCCCTACACATCTTTGGTCTCTTGTCGGATGGAGGAGTCCACTCGCACCAGCGTCACCTCTATGCGCTGCTCCGCCTGGCCGCTCAGCATCGAGTCGCACGCGTTTATGTCCATGCCTTCATGGATGGCCGCGACACGATGCCCAACAGCGGGCTTGGTCACCTCGAGGCTCTGCTGCAACAGTTCCGCGAGATTGGCCTGGGTCAGCTCGCCAGCGTCAATGGCCGCTATTACGCGATGGACCGCGACCTGCGATGGGAGAAGGAGCATCAGGCCTTCGAGGCCATGGTCACCGGCGCTCCCGAGGGCGGAGCCTACCATGACCCGATTGCCCGCATCCGCGAGCTCTACAACAACGGCATCACCGACGAGTTCATCCCACCCTTCACCTGCGTCGACGCTGAAGGTCACCCCGTCGGTCTTATCCGCGACAACGACGTCTGCATCAACTTCAACTACCGCGCCGATCGCGTGCGCCAGATCACCCGCGTCCTCGCCCGCAACTGCGATGTGCCGGGCGGCCTCACCGCGAGCGATGCCAATGATCTGCCCAAAGCTGCCGAACTTGAGGCCGAGATTCCTCGCGCCCGTGCGCCCAAGAATATTCACTATGTCTGCATGACCCGGTATGACAAGAACTTCAACCTGCCGCTGGTCATCCCTCCTGAGTCGATGGACAACCTGCTGGCCAACGTGATGGCGCAGGCCAACCTGCGCAACCTTCGCGTCGCCGAGACGGAGAAGTACGCCCACGTCACGTACTTCTTCAACGGCGGCATCGAGAAGCCGTTCCCGGGCGAAGACCGCGTCCTTATCCCCTCGCAGAAGGTCGCTACGTACGATCTCGCCCCTGAGATGTCGGCGTCAGGTATCGCCGATGCCGTCGTCAAAGCCGTCAACGACACCGCCTTCGATGTCATCATCGTGAACTTTGCCAACGCAGACATGGTGGGCCACTCCGGCAAGCTCGAACCCACGATCCGTGCCGTCGAGACGGTCGATACCCAGCTGGGCCGCATCTATCAGGCGATCAAGCAGCGGGGAGGCGCACTGCTCGTCACTGCCGACCATGGCAACGCCGAGTTGCTGATTGACCCGGTGACCGGTGGCCCACACACCGCACACACCACCAGCCCTGTCCCGTTTATTCTTGTCACTGATGAGGCGGACACCAGCCACCACCGCATCCTTCGCCCCGGCGGCAGCCTCCGCGATATCTCCCCGACGATGCTGACTCTTCTTGGACTCCATCAACCCAAGGAGATGACCGGTACGAATCTCAGCTCCGAGAAAAAGTAACCGGCAGAGACAAGGTGTACTTCGTTATGCGATCTGCACCCTGCCATCCGGCATCTTGTCGAAGGTGTGAATCAGCCGCCCCGTCTCATCCAGATGGCGTAGCGTCAGCTTCTCCGGCGTCACTTCCAGATGGCTGAAGCCATAGACCTTCTCGGCGTACGGTCCGCGCTGGGCCTCTTTAATCTTGAGCGTATAGAGATCCGCACCGCCGCCACCTGACAGGACAAACGACGTGGGATGCTCATCGAACTCAAGGTGCTGCATATCGTGGTCATGGCCGGCCAGATACAGGTGGACCTTGTGCTTGCGCAGTAGCGGCTCCCAGTCCTGTATCAGTAGCTTGTGGTCTCCGTGCGGACCGTTGGAGAAGACCGGGTGATGCCCCATCACGATCAGGAATGGTGTGGTGCGCGGCTTCGTGAGTTCAGCTTCGAGCCACACGAGTTGCTCTGCGTGCCGCTCGGGTGTCAGGGTAAAGTTCACGCCCTTCGCCTGCGGCCCCTCAGGGTGGGGCACGTTGCTGTCGAGCGCAATCACCGTCATCAGAGGGTTGCTGGCTGGGAAGTCAAACCGGTACCAGAGCGATGGCATGGTCCAGCGCGTTCCCCCCTTGCGTGCGTACTCCAGCTCCGCCTCCACCTTGCTCTCCGGCATGCGCTGGTAGTCATGGTTGCCGGGAATCGCATACGCTGGACAGTCGAAGGTGCTCTTTGGATACATGTCTTCGAACTGAGTCTTCCAGCGTTCCGATGCGACTCCGCCAGGTAGAGACCCGTACCAGTTATCGCCGAGCATCAACAGCGCATCGGTCGTCAGACTGTGCTCCCGCACATAGTGCTGCATCGCGGTGGCGACGCGGGTCTGCGCGGTGAAGTCTTCATAACCCCAGTCGCCCACCATGAGAAGCTGTTTCGCTGAAGCATTGGGCTTCTGAATGGGCCCCTTGGCAAACGAAGGCAGGGAACCAAGCCCCGCAAGCGCACTGAACGCAAAACTCTGACGAAGGAACCCGCGACGGCTTAGCATGATCGTCTCCTCACCTGGGTTGCTTATATCACCTTCATGCGAACCCTATGTCAATAAGCTGTTGCTAAAACTCCCGCCGGCCCTCCATGGCTCGCGACATCGTAACCTCATCGGCGTACTCGATGTCGCTTCCGGCAGGCACTCCGGTAGCAATCCGGGTCACCTTCAGTCCGCTCTTTGTCTTATGCAGCTCATGTGCAAGATAGCCAGCTGTTGCCTCACCCTCGGTCGTCGGCGAAGTCGCCAGAATCACCTCGTCCACATCGTTCAGGCGAGTCAGCAGATTTGCAATCCGCAGCTGCTCCGGCCCCACCCCGCCGATGGGAGAGAGCGTCCCATGCAGCACATGGTAGACGCCCCCATAGCTGCGCGTCTTCTCGATCGTAGCGATATTCGTCGGCTCTTCGACCACGCAGACCACACGGTGATCCCGTACGGGATTCGTGCAGTAGCTACATGGATCGACATCGGTGATGTTGTTGCAGATGGAGCATAGGCGCAGATGCAGCTTCAGCTCCCGAATCGCTACCGCGAGCGCGTCCGCATCCTCCGAAGAAGAGCGTAGAACATGGAAGGCCAGGCGTTGAGCGCTCTTTGTGCCGATGCCCGGCAACTTTCGAAGCTCTTCAATCAGCCGCGCCATGGGCTCTGCAAAACGAGTGGTCATCAGCTTAGTCCGGGCAACCCAAGCCCGCCCATCATCCCTGCCACACTTGCCTTCATGGCATCGTCAGCCCTGCGGCCGGCTTCATTCACCGCCGCTGTGATCAGATCCTCCAGCAACTCCAGATCGCTGGCCGAGCTGCCCATGGCGCTCTGCTCGATCTTCAGACGCAGAACCTCTTTCTTGCCGTTCATCCGCACCGTCACCACACCGCCGCCGCTCGAGGCCTCCACCACAGTCTCGGAGAGCTTCTTCTCCATCTGCTCCTGCATCTGCTTGGCCTGCCCCATCATCTCTTTCATCTTGTCGAGATCAGAAAAGTCCATTCGTCCCTCCTCGCTCTAATCGTTGTCCCGCAGATCGATCACTGTCCGAATCTCCGCCTGGAACAGCCTCTGGGCCTGCTGAACGACGGGATGTTCAAGAGCTTTGGCCTGAGCGCTTCCTGACCTTGCAGCTCTTGGCTTCTTCTTCTCAGCAGCAGCCGCGGTTCCGGGTAGAAGCACCAGCTTCAATGCTCCCGCTCCGGCATCCCGGAGCGCTGCGCGAACGATCTTCTCTGCCTCCGGATTCACCACCATCGGCAACATCGTCTTCGATATCTCCGTCTGGACCCGGACCTCGCCACCATCAACCGTCCACTCGGCATCTTCCAGAGCATCCGCAGCCGAGTCCTGGCCCTTCGCCTTCGACAGAGCCTCGGTGGCTACCCGCTGCAGCTCTGCCGCAGACTGTGCCTCAGGCTGCGCCGATGCCGGCGGCAAATCCGGAGCTTGAGGTTGCACGGGAGCCTCAGGCTCCAGCACAGCAACTGGTACGGCCCCTGCGCCCAGCATCTCAGCCGCCACCTCTACAATGGAGGGCTCCGGAACGGGCTCCATCGCCACAATCGCGGCTGGCACCGGCTCGGCAACTCTCGTCGGAGCGTGATCAGCAACCGGAGCCTGCGTTTCTCCTTGCTCAGACCGCTTCAGGCTCTTGTCTACTTCAAAGGGCGAAAACGCCGGCTTCGTACTGACCGCAGGAGCTGCCGGTATCACTGGTGTGCTCACGGTACTTTTCGCTGGAGTTGGAGCAGCCACAGCCTTAGGCCGCACCTGCGCACCGCCCCCGCTCACCGGAAACTGGCTCAGCACCTCTTCCACGGGAAGAAGTCGTCGCAGATGCACAAGTTTCAGCAATCCCAGTTCAAAGTGAAAGCGCTGCTCCTGCCGATAACCCAGCTCATCGAAGGTCCGCAGCATCACCTGCAGAAAGCGCGTCAGCTCCTCCTCGCTGAAGAGGGAAGCGCTCCGCGCCGCGCGCCGCTGCTCATCGGCGGAGATCCGCAACAACTCCCCTGCGACTCCATCCGCTCCAACGCCATCGACGCCGATATTGGCGACCTTCGCGATCACGCAGTTCCGTAGATACCGCACACACTGCCGCGCCAGTTGTGCCGGGCTGTTCCCGGCGTCAAGCAGCTGGTTCGCAACCGTCATCACCTCGGCGCTGCGATTGCCATCCACCGCTTCCAGAATCTTTTCAAACACCGCATTCGGAACCGTGCCCATCAGCTCGCGAATCTGCGACGCATCGAGCACCGGCTTCCCATCCTGCACCGGAGCGCTCGCAATCGCCTGATCCATAATCGAGAGCGCGTCGCGCATCGATCCATCGCCGGCCTCGGCAAGCAGTGCCAGCGCAGCCTCATCCGCCTCCACTCCCTCGCGCTCTGCAATCCCGCGCAACTCGCCGAGGATGTCCACCAGCTTCACCGCGTGAAAGCTGAAGTGCTGACAACGCGACCGCACCGTCTGCGGAATATCCTCCGGCTGAGTCGTCGCCATCATGAAGACGATGTGGTCCGGCGGCTCCTCCAGCGTCTTAAGCAGGGCATTGAAGGCCGCATCGGTGATCTGATGAGCCTCATCGAGGATGTAGATCTTGTACTTGTCCCGCGCAGGCCGATACCGTGCCGCGTCGCGCAGCTCGCGAATCTCATCGATACCGCGATTGGTCGCCGCGTCGATCTCGATCACATCGACGGCGTTCCCCGCTCTGATTTCGGTGCAGCTCTCGCACACCTCGCAGGGCTCCGCCGTCGACCGCAGCTCGCTGCCGATCGCATTCCGGCAGTTCAGCGCCATCGCCAGGATGCGCGCAATCGTCGTCTTCCCGATGCCGCGATGTCCGCTGAAGATGTAGCCGTGCGCGATCCGATGCTGCGTCAACGCATTCATCAAAGTCACGGTGACGTGATCCTGTCCCGCAACATCCGCGAAACGCTGTGGCCGGTATTTCCGTGCAAGAACCTGATATGCCATAAAGAAGATGCGATGAACCGCCGCAACCCTTATTGTACCGTCCATCGCAGCTCGAGCCGCACGCGCTCGGCTACCGCTTTGAAGCCCTGGATTTTGTCTTCGCCAGCTTCTTGCGCCGCTTCACCTCGGCCTCGCTGAACATGGTGCCACGGCACTTCTCCGCGCCGCAGTGGCAGTCGCCCTCGGCATCGTCGCTGTCGTAGAGGTTGTACTCGTACGTCAGCTCCTCGCCCGCGGCAATGTCGCGAATGGCCATCACGAAGATCCGGCCACCGTCATCCTCCGTCTCGCAGTTCGGGTCGCACGAGTGGTTGATGAACATCGCCGTGCCGAAGCCGTCGATGACCATGCCGTCGTTCCCGCAACTGAAAAGATAGGTGATAAAGCGGTCCTTGTACCGCTCATCGGCCTGCTCCTTGGTAAACCGCGGCCCGTCATACTCGCAGACCCGCGCGCCTTTTTTCACAGCCTGCGTCGTGTAGCAACCCGCCGCATGAATCGACGAAGAGCGAATAATCAGTCCATCAACCATAGTTAGATGAGGTCCATGCAATCAGAGAAATGGGTTGTTCTGTTGTTCTTTGGTAGAAGCGCAGGGTTTGCCGGCCTTTATCGGTTCACCGCGGAAGATAGGTCCTTCGGCAGTGTCCGAGGCGGCCAAAGCAAACTGATGTCGTTGTCCCCGAGCTGACTATAACAAACCCCAGCGCAAGACCGTCAAAGTACCGGACGAGTATTCTAGATATGATGACAAATCGCCCTGCAGTTCGCGCCCTGCTGGCCAGCTTTGTTCTCGCCGCCACCTCCCTGGGCCAGACCGCCCCCACGCAGAAGCCGGCGGATCCACCCTGCCCGCCTGCGAATCAGAACAGCGGCAAGTCCGCAACCGACAAGCCCTGCTCCCCGCCGGCAGATACGAAGAAGCCCTCTGCCGCCGACGAGTTCCCATTCCCAGGCGAACCCAGCAAGTCCATTGCCCCATCGGACGGTCCGCCCGACGCTCCAAAGCCCAGTTCGCCCCGCCCGCCGGCTGCAGACGAACACCCATTCCCCCGGCAATCTCCGCCCCTCCCCGGCGCAGATTCCAGCGGCTCGAGTAGCTCCAGCAGCGACCCCAGCAGCAGTGCAGACCCCGACGCACCCCCAGCTGCTCCTCCAGCGGATGACGCCGCAAACACCAGATCCACCCGCAGGAAGCTTCCCAAGGTGCAAAAGCTCCAGTCCGATGAAGACCGCGCCGCCGAGGACCTCAACGTCGCCAAATTCTATGAGGGCAAGGGCAATCTCAACGCCGCCTACCTCCGCACCAAGGACGCCGTAAAATCCCAGCCCAACGATCCGGAGACACACTTCGCCCTTGCCCAACTCGCGCGGAAGATGCAGAAGCGCGACGAAGCCATCGCAGAGTTCAACGCCTACCTGAAGCTC
>Ga0137385_10005786_pt1 | contig 10876 bp, 12 predicted proteins | sample SagtaG_FD_104921 | JGI IMG/M metagenome (GOLD analysis project Ga0137385, IMG submission 104921) | Vadose zone soil microbial communities from Sagehorn Ranch, Mendocino, California, USA - Sage2_R_80_16 metaG | ecosystem: Environmental > Terrestrial > Soil > Vadose zone | place: USA: California...
CCTCAACATGTTCGTCGTGGTTTGGGTGAGTCTGATGACTGTTTGCCTTGTCCCCTTGAATGATGACCCTAGTGAATTGATATAGCACTGCGTTCAGGGGCGTGGTACTCTCGGCCCGCTAGGCAAGAGTTTTCTGAAACAAGGCAGGTCTTGATTTTCACAATGAGCCATCGTCACCGACGCAGTCCGTCATTATTTATTTGGTTCTGGTCACGTAGGGATACTCGTCTACGTCGCCATGACGGCCTTGAACGCGTTGACGATTGTAACTTATTTCAGGTAAGAAGTCGTCAACGACCATCCCGACTGCGATCAATTGACTAGGTCTTGCCATAGCTCATATCTGGTGCATCATGGACTTGGTTCGAGTTCTTCGTTTGCGTACATTCTACCCTCCGCTCTGGTGATCGATCTTTCTTTCACCAGCTACGTTCGCTTTGTTGATTATTGTCGCTTCTCTTTCTAGACATGTCAGTTGTACGTGTGACCTCTCTGCAAAGTCTTTGCTGGTTCAAACATTCCTTTTTTTAGAGTGCTGATGCTGCGCCGGAAAGCGTCTCCGACTGAGACCGAAATACGTGTCGAATACTCGCACATGGTCAACGAAGCCCTTGAGATGATCGCCGTGGAGCGGCATCCTGAAGAGGTATCAGAGGGTTTCATACCATCCACCTCAACGGATGCTCAAGCTCAGGCTTGATGTGCGTGGGCCTGCCTCCTTCTGAGCTGTACCATAACAAGCACACGAGCTGAGATTAACGGTTAACTGGTGAACCGCGCTTATGTAGGGCTATAACCGGAGGCCGTCGTACAAGACCATCAGTCAGTCGGCGGGCACCGTGTACAGTACTTTGCCAATGAGCGCAGAATTTTCAGCTGGAGGGTCATAAGGTGCGAGAGACATGCTTTTAAGTAGAAATCATACTGACGTCACAGAAGATGTGCAAAGGCTACGGAAATGAATAAGGAAACAACAAATTGTTTCATGCATGTACCATAAGGCGGCCTAAGGCTCCAACCATTTAGTTTACAGATGGGCAGGCACTAGGTAAATAGTAAAAACTGCAAACAGTGTATAGCAACGCGCCAGAAAATTTTCGTGTGTTTGGTTGTTTGTTTTGTCCTGCGACCTGGCAGGTACGCGCTTGCTGCAATCTTGGCTGCAATAACCCAAAGAAAGGTCACTTCACCGGGCCCGACCCTCTGAAAATTTCGGCACCCCTATGTGGCCCTACAACCCCCAGAGCCCGGTGATACACCCAAAACGCTCCGATGGCCAGTTATTTTGCACATAGTTCGTTACTTTCTCATGCCGCTCACGTGACTCTCACTTTTCCGCGCTGTGTGATTGTGGTTTTGGCCTAGGCTCGTGACCAGCCGGTATATGAGGATCGATATACAGGTTTACCCGTACGTTTACTTCATATACAGACGGTCACCAGTCTACTTTTGGCCAACTCTGGACTTTCCCGCACTGCATATCTGAGGCTTAGGACTTTTGTTCAGCTGTTCCCTTGTATCTAACCTCGTGTGGGCACTCTAGACTTACAGGTCTACATTTAATGTATTTCCAGCTTTCAACAATAGAAGAATTCCCCTTTGTGCATTAGATCTCAGGGCTCCGGGCACCCCTTGGTTGCATCCCCGAACATGCTGCACTCACGCGCGGCCTTAGTGACTCAAGCACAGCGCGTTTGCGACCACGGCGGACATTCATGCGGAGTTACGTGCGGTGCGAAAGCCCGCATGACCCGTCTCATCGCGGGTCTCTTTAGAGCCCAGAGTGGCTCACCATTTGTATTCCTTAGCATACCGCACTCATGCGCGACCTTAACAGCTCAAGAGGGACGCTTTACTGGACATAATGGGCGCCCCAGCAATATTTTGTGCCATGCAGAGGCCTGCACGATTGTTTGTGCCGCTTCACGGACCACCCAAATGGTGCCACAGCAGAACTTCACCGTGAAAGTGCCAGGCTTTTTCCAGACCAATCGCACGACGCAGCTCACCATAACCTGTGTTTCTCGTTGGCACTGGGCCATATGGATTGTATGAGATCAAGGGCGTAGCCCTCAAGGTGCAGCCTGAGTGACAATGACTTCCAATCGCTGCCTCGTGTGGGTGTCGTGGGTTGTGCAGACTTTTATGCTGCGGTGCTTTTTGGTTGCAATCCCCCTTTCGCACGTGGACCAGTTCAAGGACAAAGTAGCTTACAGGCAAGACTGTTTGATATGTAAAAAAACGCGGAGGGATAAGTAAACACAGAAATCACTGCGCGCGGGAATCGAACTTGCGGACAGTTGTGATGGGGCCCCAAAAAAGATAGCGATTCCGCATACAGTACAAACAATTATATGAAACGCGCTGTAAGTGAAATCACAAGGCACGCTCGTCCAGAGTCAAAGTGACGGGAAGGGGACCCCACGTCGCATAATCCAACAGCGGTAGGAACGTTACAGACTTACGGTCCATCACAGAGTAAGAAAAATCCCTGACCCGACTCAGTTACGAATTCATAGAGGCCGAGGCTGGCGTGACCATACACGGTGAATTGCGACCTATTACAATACGACGCAACAGAGAGAGTAGTGCCAGTGGGAAACACCAACCGAACTCGAGATGCCCGCACTCCCTACGAGGAAGAGCTTTACCTGCCTCATGTCGCGGGAGGGTAGACCGGGCCCAAGTTTAACCCCACCAATGATCCGGTGACGAACAAGACCGGGAAAAGGAGCAACGGTGAGAACGGTGACGGAATAGCCTTAGCCTACAAGAGCTAGCTTGAACTATAAGCCGGCGTTACTGGAGCGGTATACATACATGTGATTCTTGTGATTCAATACCTGCCTAAATAGCCTACTTAGATTTGCCACGATCGCTTTGAGAGACGCCAAATCACGAAACAAGACAAAAGTGTCATTTGAAGGATTACACGTTCACGGGCGAAGTCAAGCCCGAAGTCATGTGTCAGGCTTTGATATACTGATAGTTTGATCGATTGATCTGGTGATGACCTCTTCGTCGACATTCCTGTACATTTCACAACGGACATCTGGTGGCAGTAATCTTGGCAGTAATCTCCACAGTGAGTCTATTGTTCTCACCGATTTATTTTTTTCAATATTCTAGGGAAATAGTTCATTCTGCTAGCATGGCGGTCGAGAGCGGGAAGTATACAGCCAACAGTTCGATCTGAAGGGTGAGATGAAGATCGTTACGGCGAAATGACTTATACCATACGGCGGCTACCGTACACGCGCACGCGCGGGGGGATCGGCGTCACGCCGGGCGCAGACACGTCCCGAGCTTGCGTTCATTTCGGCTCTACGGCGCAGCCAAGACGCTTCCATGGACGTGTCGATCTCTACGACGTGATTGGGGTAGCTGTGAGGGGGATCCCTAAATGCTACTTTAAGGGGTGCGGGAAGCCCGAGGGCAGCAACTTGAACGACTCGGAAGTCATGAAGACAGCCTCCAACGAACGGCTGCTTGCTATTGGCTTGGACAACGACGAAGAATAGCTTGAGAATAACGAGGGTTGAATGATTGAATCGGTTTATCGCTGGCATCTGTGCAGCATGACGAGAATTAGTGGGCTTGGACCTTCGGTGTCGACTCCGAGTCCGGTACCAGTAGTAGCGGAGAACTAGTAGAGCGCTGAGCGCCACTGCCTGATCTCACGGCGCTAGCGCTACGCCGGCTATATCGGGCCACTGCGCCATTCTTGCCAAGATTCTTGCCACCCATTCACGTATTCACATGTTTGGCCTTGTGAAAGGCAACACTGTGACTACTGTAACATATTGCTCGCGTTCGTGGTTGGAGTGGAAAGGTTCCTTCATCCCGTGAGCTAGCGACGCTGGTTCTACGATTCCTGGCGAGGGGCAGGATCACATCGCAAACTTGAAGCATCTCTGTAGCTCTACAGGCGCTACTGGCTCGGGCGTAATGTCTAAAGGTCATGATGCCTAATCGGAATCATCGGAAGGTGTTTCCGAACTAGTACAGCGTGTCAGCAACTCTCCGTGTCAAACGGTAGGAACTGTGTTTCGGCCTTTACTTCGACTCGGAGTCACCACGCCCTTCACGTGGCTGGATGTCTGTATTTCAAAACTCATGCTGCCCGGTACTTGTTAATGCCATGCACACCCCAACTAAAATGCATATAAGGCTGCTTTCATGAAGCAACTCGATCTCAGGCTACTTCTTCTACAACAAGCGGCTTTCTCGTCATGATAATCTCGCGCTTAGCCTTGGCCTTCTTTGCAACGCGTGCCCTCTCCTCTCTTGCCTCACCTGTGAGCTCTTTCACGGTACAAGACCCTAGCTTTTACGTGAAATCGGACCGTACCTGCGACAACAACGAGCCGGCTGCATCCCCCAAGTCTCAGGATCCACAAGTCAATGTCGACAATGCGACCTTCTTTGGTATCGTAAAGGGAGAAACGCATCAGTTCCTGGGAATCCCTTTCGCACATCCTCCGTGAGCCTCCTTCCCCGTTCGCCATCCAACACAGTTCATACAAACATGGTCACATGCGCCAGAACGGGTGACCGGCGTTTACGCCAGCCGGAGCCCCTCCCGTCATATGAAGGCTACTATCACGTCCAGGCATATGGCAAGTCGTGCCCACAGCAGGGACTCACTCTTCCGGATGTGATCCATACCGAACCACAGCTGGTTGAGGCTTTCAATGACATTGTGAACAAACTATATTCAGATCTTACGCCCGATGACGAGGATTGTAAGGCGCATGCTACACCTCCTGATCTAGTAGAGCTCAACCACCTCTAAGGCCTCACTGTAAATGTCGTGAAGCCTGCGGATGCTACGCCGGGATCTAAGTACCCCGTTCTAGTTGTAGGTGATTTTATATTCTCAAGTTTATATGGTGTTCAAGCGACACATTTTCAGTGGATATATGGTGGTGGATTTGAGATCGGTGGTCCCTCTACGTCTGTGCCAACCTACTTGGTCTGCTACGATATTTGACAATCGCTTCCGGCAGTTACGATGGCGGGAAGGTAGTCGCTCGTTCAATTGATCTCAAACAGCCGGTCATCTACGTTAGCATCGGTTATCGGTGAGATTTTGTATTCATATAGAAGCGTCTCTAATGCCGACGTTTCTAGTCTCTCTGGTATGGTTATTAATGTCTTACAGATCATGATACACCGGGTCCTAATCTTTCGTCCTGACAGCCTTGGGTTTCTTACCAGGGAAGGAAGCCAGGGACGCGAAAATAGGCAATCTTGGCCTTCAGGATCGTGAGTTGATAATACACCGATTCGAACCACTCATTCATGTACCTCCAAGAACGCCTTGCGTTGAGATGGGTGCAGAAATACGTCTCGGCGTTCGGCGGTGACCCATCAAAAGTAACGATGTAAGCAAGAATCCCAACCATCTTTAGCTCCATCAACTCAGTTTTGAGCAGCTGGGGAGAAAGCGCGGGTGCCATCTCGGTGGCTCTGCAAATGATTACGAACGGTGGAGACAATGAGGGCTTATTCCGCGGCGCGGTCATGCAGTCCGGTGGTCCCATCCCCGTCGGCGACATAGAACACGGTCAACAGTACTACGACTTCATGGTTGAGAAGACCGGCTGTGGATATTCTCAAGACACTCTCGAATGCCTTCGTAGGGTTCCGTACGCTACGTTCAAGAAAGCTATGGATGAGTCTCCAAACATGTTTTCGTATCAGGTAGGAGCTTGTATTGCATTCCGGGTCCTTAGTTTGTTTGGAGGCTTCATCATTTCACAGGGGCTAATACTGGCCTGGTTACCCCGAGTCGATGGCGTCTTCCTGACAGAGGCCCCTCAGGTTGCCGTTCTACGTGGCCACGTATCTAACGTACCCATGATTACAGGTACGTTCCATTATCGCATCCGGTATGGGGCTCATCGGCTTTACAGGAAACTGTGACGATGAGGGTTCTTTGTTCTCGTTCTCCTCGTCAAACGTCACGCAAGTATAAATTGTACTTGTTATCGTATGAGAAGCTTATTGCTTTGATAGCACCACTGCCGAGTTGAAGACCTACCTGAAGACGTACATGATGTCCAGAGCGAAAGACAGTGACATAGACCTACTTCTGAAGTATTATCCAGATGACCAGAGGGCCGGTTCTCCTTTCGACACTGGTTATAAGAACGTCTTCAGTATGTTTTCTTGTACGAATCGGGCTAACCGAAACTGAAGTTGATCACTAGGTCCACAATTCAAGCGTATTGCGGCTCTTCAAGGCGATTTCGTTTTCCATGGCCCACGTCGACTGTTTTTGCAGAACAGAAGCGACAAGCAAAGATCATGGGGATTTAGTCTGTGTCTAATTAGGCGCAAAGAGCTGCAGATCACTGACACGCTTCGCAGTCCATAAGCGCGGCAAGGATCTACCATTCGTTGGAGCGGTATTGACATTCCTCAGCTTCTTATATTCAACTTGACGACAGCTGACTTCTTGCTTCTAGGCCCATTCGACAGATCTCGTGAACTCGTTCGGGATGCTTGATGAAGCTGCCCCCTCAGAACTCAGGGATAACATTATTTGGTTTACCAACAACCTTGATCCCAATGGCGAGACTGGTTCCGGGCCGAAGGTGATCTGGCCGCAATGGGACCCTCAGAAGCCCAAGGCACTTGTCTTCCGAGATGACGGGATTTTCCCCCGCATAATTGTTGATGACAACTACCGCACTGCCCCCCTGGAGCTCGTCAGGAACATGTCTCTGCTTTACCCTATTTAAATTTTTTTTTGGTCTGCCATTTTGTGTGTCTTGTGGTGCGGAAGCAGAGCCCTATGTAGCACCGGCACTACATCTGTTTAGTGATACTAATTTTCTTCCTCTCCTCCCTGCTATGCGTGTTTTACTCTTACAACCTAAATGGAGAACTCTTCCTTTGTTAGTGTCGATTCATTCTGTACGTGAATAGTGGAGAAACCCTCTCCAGAGAGAAACTGTCTAAGTCGCGACTCGCTGTAATCTTTGAAACTCCTGAGATTTGGTTTTCACAGTGACTGTCTGCCTTCCGGGATTTCTTTGATGCTCCCCAGGCACGTACGGTATTTTTAAGAGTCGAGTTTAGCCAACTTGAAGGGAAGGCGGAGCGGCGACAACAGAAGGCACGGCGACTCGGAGATGCTCACTTAACACGTGACATGAATACACTTCAAGCGCTCAGCGCTCAGCTCAGGCTCGAGCAACTCTCAATCAAGTTTGATGATGTCATGGCCGTTCTCTGCCGGGAGCGGCGGCAAAGAATGTAACTTAGTCTTTGAGCGAACGGACGAGGCGGCACGTGCTCGTTCCTCTTTTCCGTGCCACCTTCCGCCCACCCTGGCTCTCAACTGGTTCAAGGACCAGAACACTTTTATTTTGCCCACCCGCCACGCCCAGTAATTGCCAAGGGATCGATGATGAGACCCACACTTTCCAATTCTCATCAGCTCGCTCAGGGCCCCACCCGCCCGTCGCGACCTTACCTCGGAAACATAAACCATCATTTTCGATCGAGAAGCACCTCGTGCTTTCGCCCAATCTCTATGCAGTTGTACAGCTTAGCGTTTTTCTTGCCACTATGCCATGCGCCAGTCCCCTTCCCTCCCGGCGCCACACCAGACCTTAGAACGGAGAGCAGAGAAGTGACTCGCAAAGAAGGTCAACTATCACAGAAGTTACACCAGCTCAGTGTACATTTGCTTCGACTGTATATTGAAAGATAGCAGCTCGAGCAACCTCAGGCTCAGTCCTTCAAGTTTTATGTGTCCATCGTCGCCCGCCACATGTCCAACGCTGTTACTGGGATGCAGGCAGGGCATATGTAAATCAATAGCCTTCGCGGCGTAAGCGAGGGGACGGCGAGAACTCAGCACCTTAGTTATCACAGGCGACTGAGGGACCGACCTAGCAGCTTTTTCACCAGCAAGGCATGTACCGTTCCAGAGGTTCGGGCAACTCCATCCGGACTACTCACTGCACGATGAGTGTCGCCCAGCTGGCCAGTGGGCGCGCTATGCCCCTCCAGGAAGAATACCCCTGACTCTGAGAGCAGCCGTGTAGCCGTGGGCGACTTTTCCACACGGTGTAGGAATCCTACGCTCAGTGTATGCGCCCCTGTGACGCACGGTTAACTAAGTGAGGCTTACAGGGAGAGTTACGGCAGAGTAAAAACGCAAAGGTCGCACAGCCCGAGGGCTTCCGCAAATATCGGCCCCTCGTCCATGGATCTACACCTGTACTCGACTTCTTGTGTGAGTGTAAGCAGCACCATTCGCCAGGACGGATTGCTTAACCTATCGACGCTTGCAAGGTGTGACCAACCCGCTTCTCTATACTCGTCCCCCGTATCGTCTGTTCGTCAGACTGACAAATGTGCAGAGATCGGCGAGGTCTGGAACAACATTCTGACATGGAACGGACAGTCCTTACTGCCCGCAACGCACGGATCCAGGCGGACGCAGTCCGGTATGCGGCGTGAACAAGTGCATGTTGTGCGACTTTTCGAGAGAAAGGGTTCGGGATGACTCGAGTGTCCCCGCGGATTGCCATCAGGTTTCGCAATACTAAGGGAGCATGAGCGTTGAGACATGCGGGTGGGGAGGCACATCAGGAAAAACCTCCCGCGCTAACGAAGCATAACGCGTGACAGGAGCAGCAGAGCAAAGGTCAGTAGCGGCATGACACGCTTGACAGGAAAGATGACGTTGTAGCCGCAGATGGAAAACAAACAGAAAACATAAGTCACGTGAACAAAATTCTCTTCCCACCGAAACAGGTGGCTGAAATGCAAAAAAGAAAGGGGTGTGCGCTGTGGACGCATGTCTCTGGTGGCAAGGGAAAACAGGAAAGCAGAGAGAACGATGGGGGCGTGCGTGCGAGCATAGGAAAAGTGGAAAACGTGCACGGGAAAATGCGCAACAGACAGCGCGAGAAAGTTTCAAAGGCAGATAAGCCCGCCAACCGCGAGATCGCCCCGTGAATATCATTCCGTTTTATTATATTGTATGATGACCAGAGGGGTGGTTCTCCTTTCAACACCAGTTATAACAATGTCCTCAGTATGTTTTCTAGTCCAAGTTGGCCTAACCAAAACTGAGATTGATCACTAGGTCCACAATTCAAGCATATTGCGGCTCTTCAAGGCGATTTCGTTTTCCATGGCCCATGTCGACTATTATTGCAGAACGTGGCTGGAAAGCAACAATTATGGGGATTTAGTTTGTGTTTAATTAGATGAAAGCGGGTTGCAGATCACTGATACGCTTTGCAGTCCACAAGCGTGGCAAGGATGTACCCTTCGCTGGAGCGGTATGGACGCTTGCCAGCTTCCTATATTCAACTTGAAGACCGCTGACTTGTCACTTCTAGTTCCATGGGTCAGATCTTGCAACTCGTTTGCAGAACTTGAGCTATTCGAGCTGTCAGACCTCATGAACCACATCATTTGGTTTACCAACAAACTGGATCCCAATGGTGAGACCGGTGTCTGGCCTAAGGTGACCTGGCCGCAATGGGATCCTCGGAATCCCAAGGCACTCATCTTCCAAGACTCCGCTCTTTTCCCCTGGGTGATTGGCGACAACAACTACCGCACTGATGCCCTGCAGTTCATGAGGAACATGTCCCTGATTCACCCTATTTAATAAATGGGGAACTGATTGGCCTAGGTTCATCCTGTACCTAAATAGCGGCGGAGCCCTCTCCAGAGAGATCTATCCTAGTCAGTCGCTGTACTTCAAGTAGTCTTGACCTTGAATTTTACGATGTCTGCTTTTTTTCTGTGATCCTATGCACGTACGGTATTTCAAGGGTCGAGTTTTGCCAAGGCAAGGTGCGCGGCAACACAAGGCACGAGACGCTCTGCCCACTCTTGGGCTCAAAGGAATCTCTCTTCGTTGGATACCGATCTGTGTGATATCGCATGATCCGCAAGGTACAGGACCGGGCAAGTGAAAATACACGCATTCACATCGCCACACGCCTCGCCTTTTCCTCCCCGACCCGCATGTTCCAACGCTCATGCTCCCTTATTATTGCGAAGGCTGATGGCAATCCGCGAGGACAGTCGAGTCATCAGTATGGTGAGTGGCGTTGACACCCGAGCCCTTGCTCGCGATAAGTTGCACAATAAACACTTGTTCACGCCAGCATATCGGAATGCGTCCACCTGGGTCCATGCGTTGTGGGCTGTAAGGACGTCTACGTTGTGAAGAGTGTTGGCCCAAACCTCGCCGATCTCTGCACTTTTTGTCAGTCCGACAAACAGACGAAACGGGGACGAGTAAAGAGAAGTGGGTTGGTCACACCATTCAAGCGTCGACAGGTCAAGCAATCCGTCCTGGCAAAAGGTGTTGATTTACACTCACACAAAAGTCGAGTACGGTTGTAGATCCATGGGCGGATATGCGCGGAAGCCCTCGGGTTCTGCGACCTTTGCGTTTTACTCGGGACGTAACTCTCCCTGTAAGCCCTACTAAGTTGACCGTGCGTCACAAGAGCGCATACTCTGAGCGCAGGACTCCTGCACCGTGTGGAAAAGTCGCCACGGCTATACGGCTGCTCTCAGCCAGCTTGCCTTCGGTGCGGGATCATGGTAGGGTGCAGGAGATCCGCACGCATCTGGGTGATCGGTACCAAGGACCAGTACTTGCCAGACAGGGCCCGTTCAAAAGTGAAGGTCACTAATTTTGTGCTTGCAAAGCAAACGAGCAGTGGTGCGGTCTATCAGCTCATTCAGTGGGTCGATGCGGTGGGTAATCGCTCTCTTCCCTCTTTTTTGTTCGTCGTCACGTTGACGTGCAGGCTCGCAGCTTTGAGATGTGGGAGGGACGTAGCGCGCTCACTAGCTGGCTGAGCGGCACGTTTGAAGAACC